>WLWG01000065.1_pt1 | contig 107655 bp, 103 predicted proteins | sample 6712871 | NCBI WGS metagenome assembly WLWG01 (sample SAMN12718693, study PRJNA515312) | sponge metagenome | isolation source: marine sponge | host: Mycale hentscheli | place: New Zealand: South Island, Marlborough, Capsize Point | collected 2003-05-01 | reverse complement strand
GTTCTAAAGTTTTAGATATGAGAGGTGTCTCATACACTAAAGATGGTAAAGCTGGTTCTGGTGTTATTGCACAAGAGCTTGAAAAAGTTGCACCTGAATTAGTAATGACTAATGAGAAGGAAGATGGTATGAAATCTGTAGCATATGGTAACCTTGTTGGTTATCTTATAGAAGCAGTAAAAGATCAACAGAAACAAATAGATGAACTTAAAGCACAGATAAATGACATTAGTAACTAGCGGACAATTATCAATAGGTGGTACTGCTACAGATAGGTCTATTAATTTAGAGCTTAGTTTAGCACAAAATGCTAATTCAAGTTTAAATCAAACTAACTTTAGAACATTAGCAAATGTATCATCAGGTACAATTTCAATACAAGACTTCTATGGTAAAAGTGCAGGAGGTGGTAGTACATGTCAAGCACAAACATTTTATTTTAGTGAAGATGAAGATCCAGATGAATATTGTGAAATAGGACAAACTAATGTAACTAGATATATGAATGCTACATCTACTCAAAACGCTACTGTATTATACTCTAATAGTACTTGTACAACGTGTGCACCATCAGGATGGTATTATGACCAAAATGGATATTATGGTGAACATGTTAATGGAAAAGGTACATGTACATTTAGTCCAGAAGAATGCCCATAATAATATAAATCATGAAAAAGAAACAAACAAAAAAACCAGCTGCAACTAAAAAAGTTGTAAAAAAGAAAATTGTAAAGAAGAAAGTTAAAAAGCCTGTAAAGAAATCTTTTATAGATAAGATTAAAAGTATATTTATTAAAGAAGAGTCTAAAAAAAGCAGGATAGTAGAATTAAGAAAAAAAGAAAAACCATTTATAAGATATAGTTTTAACGTTGAATCATTAAAAGTTGATCATAAAAACCTTGTAGAAGAAATACTCTTTGTGTATAAAGGAACAATGGTTATTCCTAAATCACAAAAAAATAATTATGAACCTGGTAGTAGTAGTGTTCAAGGTGTATATGTAATAAAAGATAATACTAATGATCCTGTATTTAAAAAAGATTTTAATTCAATCAATAAACAAGAAGTAATAAAACATTTAATAAATAATGTTAGAAGTGGTTATGTGCTAGATATGCGTCAAACAATTAAAAAAGAATTGATGCCTGAGTATAAAATAATTACTAAACTTCCTTGGAAATAGTAGATTAATTCTTATCTTTGTTATAATAATTATTAAAAAACCAATATCAAAATGGCAAAATCAAAAGCAAAAAAAGTTACTGAAAAGGAACTGAATAGTATTAAAGATTTGCAACAACGTATAAATACTGTTGTTATGAATCTAGGTAATGCAGTAGTTGTGCAAGATCAACTAACTCAATCTCATGTAGAATTACAAAAGGAGTGGAAAAAAGAAACTGCAAAACTAGAAAAAAAATATGGTAACGTTAATATTAGTTTAGAAGACGGTACTGTTTCAGAATTAAAAGAAGAAGAAGCTCCTGCATTAGCAAAAGCATAGTACATCCTTTTATATTTGTTTTATAAGATTTTTTAAAACCTAATATTAACTTGTTTGGTTTTAAAAAATTTTGTATATTATTACTGTATAGTAGCAACAAGCTAACAGGTTACAGTAAAAAGAACATTTATGATCCCAACAAATTCAAGCGGCACCACAAATGGGTGTGATAATATATCATCTAATTGTGTAGTATGGCAAGGTCCAGATATTGCATGTATAAATTTATGCAGTGGAGATACAATTAGTGAAGTAACAGCTAAAATTGCTACAAAAGTTTGTGACATTATTACTAATGGTGTTATATCTAATCCAAGTTTGACAGGTTTAGATTTAACTTGTTTAAATATATCTGGAACAACACCAACAACTTTAGTACCTGTATTACAGGCTATGGTTACTCAAATATGTTTAAACATTACAAGTTCTAATACTCCTGTTGGTTCAACATTACCTATAATGACACTACCTAAGTGTTTAGAGTATAATGATGCAAATGGTAATCCAGTAACCCAACTACGTTTAGATCTATTTGCTACTCTTATTGCACAACAAGTATGTACAAACTTAGGTAGTATAAATTTAATTAATTCTACACTTACAAGTTACAGTAATAGATTAGATGTATTAGAAGCATGCGTGCTACCTTGTTCAGGAGCTGTTACAGAGGTACAAATTATACCAACTTGTGTTAGCAATATAGGTCAATTAACAAATGTATCTATAGTTGTTCAAGCATTAGAAAGTGCATACTGCACATTAGTAGGAGGAACTGGAACAGTTGCTCAAATGAATTTAGCAATAGGACAAAGTTCAATAACTAGTGCATCACCAACAAGAAATAACTCAGCTGCTACATATAGTAGTATATCAGGATGGAATTCAACACCAACTACATTAGCCCAATCATTACAAAATGCATGGGTTGTAATAGATGATTTATATGCAGCTGTAGGTGACATACAAACAAATTGTTGTGCAAGTGGATGTACAGGTGTATCATTTGCATACACAAATACAACATCAACTGCAGGAAATGGAACTATATCTTCTGTAAACTTTGATTTTACAGGATCTACAATACCAAATACATTTACTGATTCAGCAGGATTTAGTCTTATTACATTAACTGATGCACTAGGTGCTTCATTAAGCTCAGTAGTTTCTGTATCTTCATTACAAAATAATCCTTCAGGATTTAACTTTCCTACTCCATCTCCATTTAATACTCAACAAGATTTTACTGTACAAGTAAACTTTAGTGTTACTGATGGTGTAGATACATGTACTTCAGATCAAACATCTCAGCTTAAAGGTTTAGTTCCTTGCCCATTAAATATAGCTGCAGGATCTGTATCAACTACAGGCGTTGTAGTAACATTTACTAATTCATTAGGAACAACAGCAGTATATTTAATTGAAATAATAGATGTGTCTACTAACCAAGTTACAACATCAGTTACAGTAAATAATCCTGCAGCATCAATAAGTGAATCTTTAACTGGTTTAACTGCTAACACTTCATATAAAATAAGAGTAACAACAACATTTGGTGGTGCAACACAAATATGTCCAACAGTTAATTTTAGTTCTACAACAAATAATGCACCATGTGGTAACGGTATGGATGTAGCATTTGTAGTTGACTATACATCTAGTAATGTTGTTGCAGTTCAAAACTTACAAGCTGGTGCATCAGCTCTGATAGCTACAATTAATGGTAACTCTGGTGCTAATGTTTACAGAATGTCATTAGTGACTTCTGATCAAACAACAGGTTCACTATCAGCTTATTCTGCATGTGCAGATTATACAGGTTTACCTGCAGCACAAAGATCAAATGTTCAAATAAGTACTGGTGCATATAATCATGTAACAGCATGGGAAATGTTCCAAAATGATAATGGATCAACATGGACTTCTCAATTAAATAAATTGAACGGTGGAGTAGGTGGTGGCTGTATCCAAATGGGAACTGGTATTGGAACAAATAGCCCAACTAATTATGCATCAGATCTTGTAACAGGTGCAACTAACTTAACAAATGCATTTAGATCAGGTGTTGCTAAGTACGTGGTAATTGCAACTGATAAATTACCAGGTGGTACATCACAAGCATTTAATCAAACTGTATGGTCAGAAATACAGCAAACAATTGCTGATGCAAACATTAAAGGAGTTAAATATATTGTAGTTGGACCAGGGGTTGATTTAAATGCTAATATTTCTGGAACAGTAATTTATCCTTGGAGAGAGTTAGCAACACAAACTTCAGGAGGATATAATAACGTAGCATCAGCAGGACAAATTCAAAATATAATAGTAAACACTTGTACATAAATTAAAAAAGAAAGAGATGGCATGTAATTGTACCAAATGTAGTCAAAGTTGTGGATGTGCTGATACAGCACTAACTAACGCATGTACTTATACTGATTGCAGTGTAGGTAGTGAAAGATGTAGTGATGTTCAGTGTGCTGAATGTGTTAGTTATTGTGGAACGTCTTTTCAGATAGGAGATGCAGCAGCAAGAATAACTATAACAAAAGGAGAAAGACTAGATTCAATTATACAAAAGTATGCTATGATTTTATCAAACGGATTAGGAGCATGTACATCAAATGATTTACAGCATGATCCATATAATGTATATGCTGGAGTAATAACTAGCAGTACAGCTAATGTAATATGGGATGGTATATGGAGTTCAAGTACTGGTATTAATATATACATAGATACACAAATAGCACCAGGTGGTTGGGTACTTCAAAATACAACCCCTATTGTAACAACTATAAACAATTATACTATAACTAATTTACTTGCTAGTACAGCATATAAAGTAAAAGTTACAGATAATGGTAATAGTGCTAATTGTAAGCCAATAGAAATATTGTTTTCTACATTGGCAGTTTAATACAACAACAGCAAGTAGTGGTTTGTTGGTTTTCTACTGCAAACGTTGGGAGAGACTGGGTTTAAAATCCGGTCTCTTTTTTTTTTGTTATATTTACGTAAAAAAACTTATGAACAATTTAAAGCAAAAAGTTATTCAATCATTAAAATGGAAGAAACATCCACGTATATGTGCTGAGAAATTAAACATTACTGAAAAGCAATATATTAAAGTAAAAAAAGAGATCTTACAAGAAAGAAAAGAAGAGAGGAAAAAGAATAAGTTTTTTACAAATGCTGAAGGCAAATGTCAAATGGTTGAATCAATTGATTTAGAAAAAGGTGAAGGAAAAATATCTGGTACATTTGATCATGAACCAAAGTCATCAGAAGAAATTATAAAATTATTAAAAATAGATACTGATAGATGGAGACTATCACAGTATTGGAATAAACAAATGGGTGATCATTGGAGAGTTTCTGCTTTAGTGTCACAAATTAAAAATCCTGAAAATAAATTATTTGAAGATTTACTTGCTAACTGGAAACCAAAAACATATAAAATACCAAAAGTTAATTTAGAAGGAATAAAAAGTAAAGATCCTTTATGTGGAGTAATGTCTCTACAGGATATACATTTTGGTAAAGAGGGTAATGATACTATAGATAAAGATTTTGAGGATACAATAAAAAATCTAATACAAAGAGCTGTTCCAGTACATTACATAGAAACAATGTATTTTGTTGTAGGAGGTGATCTAATCAACATGGATACGTTTGAGGGTAGTACTACTAGCGGAACTGCTTTAGACAACTGTACAAGTGCTACAGAGGCTTATGTGCAAGCATTTGATGCTATGCACTGGGCAATAAATTTTATTAAGTCATATTGCAAAAATTTAGTTATAGTGTATGTTCCTGGTAATCATGATAGATTATCTTCTTATCATTTAGTACATGCATTATCTAAGTCTATTGAGTCAAAAGAAATAACTTGGGATATAAAATATGAAGAAAGAAAAGTACATGTTTGGCATAATAACTTTAATGCATTTGAACATGGTGACAAACGCAGCAAGAATAATCCTTTAATATTTGCTACAGAGTATCCTAGAGAATGGGGTAATACAACTAATAGAACTTTATTTAAAGGACACATACACACAGACAGAAAAGTAGAATATATGACTTCTAATGAGACAGCAGGCTTTGTAGAAAAAACCTTACCTAGTCTAGGAAAAGCAGATTATTATCACTACAGTAACAAATATGTTGGTAATAGAAGATCTGGTAAACTAGAAATACAACACCCTACAATGGGCAATATATGTGAATTAACTTATCAAGCATTGTAAAGACCTTACTTTTAATTTCATAAAGTGGGGTTTTTTTTGTAAATTATAAATATAACTATATGATCAACAATTTTAAAAAACCTGATTTAAATGCTCCTAGGTATAGAGAAAAAAGACTTGGCTTATTAAATGCAAAAACAATTAAAGAGTTTAAAGATAAAAAACCTTTATACTCTGATATAGATAATGTTAAATTAAAAAAGATAATAAAACTATATAATGAAAAAATTTGGAGGGCAGTTATAGACAATAGAGGTGGTGTAGAATTACCTGACTCATTAGGTTTTTTATTTATAGGAACATGTAAAGCATCTAAGACAGTAAATACTAATTATGCTTTATCTAAAGAGTATGGGAAGGTTTTGCAAAATAAAAATTGGGAAACAGATGGTAATATAGGAAAAATATTTTATACAAACTGGTCAACTAAGTATAGATTTAAAAATAGAGGCCTGTGGCATTTTATAGCTTGTAGAGATTTTAAAAGGACAGTTGCTAAAGAATATCCTAAAGGTTGGACAAAATATGTAGTTATGAAAAACAAATATAAAGTAGCTTATTTATATGATGAAAACTTTGAAGAAACCAACAAAGCATTAAATTATTATAATGAATTTGAAAAATAAACAACATGTCAACAATAGGAGAAACAATATCTAGAGTAAGAGGACAAGTAAAAGCAGAAGTTCAAGATGCATTTATTACAGATAGATACATATATAGTCTTATAGAAAAGCACGCACAGTTTTTAATGAGAAGACAAGACTATGCAAATAAATTACTTAAGTTTAATTCAGTATGGAAAACATTACCATATGTTGAACTTATTGAAGTAGATAAAATAGAAGCACATTGTGCAGGAATACAAAGTGGGTGTACAATAAAGAGAACTAAGAAAAAATTGCCTTCTATGTTTGAAGGATACTGGGGACCACTTATCCGTACTATTAGCTCAATAGATGGTTCACAAGAGTTACAGGCAACACAACCGGGTACATATACATCAATGACTAAAACCACTTCTTTTAAATATAATAACACTTTATATTTTTGGTGGTTAGATGGATATATTTATTGCCCAAATATATCTTGGGATGCTTTAAAAGTAGAAGGAGTTTTTGATTCTGATATTACTGCATGGGATTGTGATGAAACTAATAATTGTACTCCTAGATATGAACAAGAAATATATATTCCAGAAGCATTATTTGCTGAAATAGAAAATCAAGTTGTAGCTACTATGATGAATACATTAAAAGTACCATCAGAAGATTCTGATAATAAACGTAACTTAAATAGACAATAATGGGAGTATCACAAAAATATAGAACGTTCAATCAGTTAATGGAAGATGTTTCTGTTGACTTTTCTAATTATGCATTAGAAGGTATGATTGAGCCAGCTCAACTTATAAAAGTAGCTACTAGGGTTAACTATGATCTAGGTCTAAAAATACATAGAACAAAAGAAGTTGTAATAGATATAGAACATGGTAAAGGACAAATGCCAATGGATTTCCAATATTTAAATTATGCATTTAGATGTGGCTCATATACTATTAATAATACTATGCCATCAGGTACACATGTAGAAACATTTAATGATGTACCGTATGTTCCTGCACCAGGTGAGATGTCACCATGTAGTAAAGATGACACATGCAAAGATGTTTGTGTAATTAAAACATGTGATGATACTAACAGTTATCAATTAATACAAAGAGTAGGTCCAAATAATTTTAGAACTTTTAGTGACTGGACTGAATTAAGAATTCAAGGAGTAAATGACAAAGTATGTTATTGCCCTGAATTAGGGGCACAAGCTCCAGATATTGCAGAATTAAAAGATGGTTTTTTATTAACAACATTTAAAACTGGAAAAGTATATTTAAGTTATCAAGGAGCAATGGAAAACTCATTAGGTGAGTTGTTAGTATTAGATCAACCATATTGCAATGAATATTATGAATATGCAATTAAACAAAGAATACTTGAAAATATGGTTTGGAATGGTGAGAATGTTGCACAACAATTACAACTTGTAGAATCAAGATTACGTGGAGCAAGAAACAATGCATTAGGTTTTGTAAACACACCAAATTTTGCGGAGATGAGAAAAATGTGGGAAGTAAATAGAAGAGCACAATATCATAACTATTACAATATGTTTTTAAGTTATGCACCAATTCAACCAAGAGTAGTATCAGGACCAAGAACAGCAGCAGCACAGGCAGCAGTTAATTCAACTACATGTGCTACAACAAGTACTTCTACAGTTAAATAAAGAACTAAAAGATTATGGCAAAAAAACGTTCAGCTGCTTCTGGTCAAAGACCAAGTGTACCTAAAAAGGGTAGTTCATCTGTAAATACAAATTCTTTTGTAAAAGGGATGAATAAAGATATTACCCCTTCACTTGAAAATAATCAAGCTTGGTGGCATGCACGTAACGTAGCTAACAACTCAGAGGATGGAGATTTAGGAGTTATAGGAAATGAGCCAGCAAATTTACAATGTGGTGTAATACCATATACAGTAATTGGTGCTATACATAGATACGGAGATGAATGGATTGTATATTCAACAGACAATGTTAGTTCTGAGATAGGAAGATTTGATGATAGTGAATGTAAATATACTACACTAGTAAATGATCCATGTCTTAACTTTTTAAAAAAACATTTAATTACTGGTGCAGCAAAAGAAAATTTTGATTGTACATGGCAGGTATATTGGGATGATGGTAATAACCCATCACGTACTTTAAATATAGATAATATACCATACCTACAATATATAAGTTCTGCACCTGGTGATCCTTGTATAGTATATTCTGATGTTGAGCCAAGAATACTAGATTGTGAAAAAATTAGATTAGCCCCTTTAGTTGATACTCCATGTATTGAATTGACTAAAGCTACAGATGGGGGTATGTTATTAAATGGTACATATCAAGCATTTATTGCATATACAGAAAATGAACAACGTGTAACTGATTACATAGGTATATCTAATATGCAAACATTATGGAGTCATGCGGGATCAAATTCTTCTTTAGATCTAGCTATAACTAATTTAGATCAAGATTACTTTTTTTATCAACTAGTTATATTAAGAAGAAATCAAGGGCAAACATCAGCTAAAATTATTGGATTATATAGTACAGAACAAAATTCTATAAATATAGATTATATAGATGAATCATTAGTTCCTGAAGATCTTAAAGTAATACCAATGATGAGTCCTGCATATGAAAAATCTGAGTCAATGTTTGTTGTTAATGATTGGTTAATTAGACAAGGACCAACTGAACAATTTGATTTTAACTATCAACCATTGGCAAACAACATACGTACCAATTGGGTAGTAAATCAATTAGATTCAAATTACTATGCAAAAGCAGGTAATAAACTTGGGTTTATGAGAGATGAACAATATGCATTTTTTATAAGATGGATATATAATACAGGAGAGAGATCATCTTCATATCATATACCTGGTAGAGCACCAGGCACATATGCTCAAACTGGAGAATTTGAAACAGAAGTTTTATATGGTGATAATGTATTAAGTGATGATGGTGATATGTTATTTAAAGTATATAATACAGCAACTGGTGGAAGTGTACCAGCAGAACTACAACCAGACGGATCAGTTATTATTGCTAGAGGTGAAATGGGTTATTGGGAGTCAACAGAAAAATACCCTAGTAATAGACCTGATATATGGAATGCAAGTGAGCATACTTGGTCAAATGAGGGAAACCCTGGTGCAGATTTATGTGGTGAATTTATTAGACATCACAAAATGCCTGATGAAACTATAAATTCTTCTTTACAAATAAGTACAACAAATGCTGACCTTATTAATGTATTAGGAGTAGAGTTTACTAATATAAGTAAACCAAAATTTAATGATGGTACATTTATACCTAACGTAGTAGGATATGAAATACTTAGAGGATCTAGACAAGGAGCCAGATCTATTTTAGCTAAAGGTATGTTTAAAAACATGCGTAAATATAATATACCTGATGGAGAAAATATATTAAACACAAGTGGCACACAAGGACTATATCCTAATTATCCATACAACTCATTACAAGATGATGTATACTTTCATGATGGAGAAGATGCTGGTAGTGATAATAGGACAGATGGTTGTAGTGATAGCTTTACACAAAGTATAAGGGACTTTAAACCTTTAAAAGGTCACACTGATGATGTCTTTACTTTTCATTCTCCTGACCTTATGTTTACTAGACCATTTTTAAATGCTTATGAAACAAAAATGTATGGTGATATATGGGGAAGATCTACAGGTACATTTTTACCTTCTGAAGATCATCCACAGTTCAAATTACTAAGACCTAAAGCAGCAACCTTAGCAGCAATAATAGGTATAGGTTATGCATTAAATGCAGTACAAGGAACTACAAATAGAACAAATAAAGCTGTACAAGGTGATAACTCAGGTGGTAATGCTATATTTTTAGGAGTATCAAATTCAGTAGGTAAAGCACCAGAAAACGTAGCAGGGATAGGTACTATTGGTGTTACCAGTGCTTTTTGGGATATTGTTGTAGATAACTTATTAGACGGTGCAGTTAATCTAGGTGATTTATATGGTGGTGGAATAGTTTCAAATACACAATTAAATGCTGCTGCTGGAATAAATTTTGGAAAAACTATATCACCTGGTGTTAAGGGTGGTGGTTATGACGAAGGTACAGTATATGATAAACCAGAAGGTGCTATGCCAGTTATATTAAGAACTATTACAGGAATAACCTTAGCACAAAAAAATATTACACTAGGTGGTAATGAAATTATTGATTTAATGTATAATCTTGTTACACCCACAGATTTTGTATTAAAATATAATTCAAATGGTTTTTACAACAGATTTAGACCAACTCCAATTGACATTGTTTTTAGAACTAAAAACTTTGATTCTAATTATATAGGTTCATCATTTCAAACATTTGATGGAACAAAATATAAAATTAATAATTTATTTAGACCAAGTACAGTAGCAGTATCTACTGAAAGATCTTTACCTCTACGTGTAGGAACTCCTGAAGATAATTCTAGATTTGCATTAGGGGGCTCAGTTAATGGCAACGGATCAATACTAGATTCTGGTAATAACCATTTAAAAAATTATGGTAAGGCATTTAGAAAACTTATAGCAGCAAAGTATGGTGCTTTAAAGTTTAATATGGATAATCAATATGGTCAGCTTGATGGTATTAAGCAAATACAAATGAGAGGTTGTGTTGAGTTGCTTGATCCACTAAGACCAGATGAGTTTAAATATTCAACTAATCCAGTTTTTTCTGGAGATGTTTTTCTTAATAGATATAGTGAAAAATGTATAATGCCAATATTTACAGATTTCTTAAAAGGTCAACCTAATGAGTTTGCATATGATTATAGTTTATATGTTAACGTTCCTTTCCCAAGATTTTGGATAGATTCTACTAGATATGATATTTCAGGTATGGCAGCAGAAATAGCTACATTAGGTTTTAATCCAGGCTCATGGTCAGATGCTTTACCAACTGATTCATATTATTTAGATAGAGGTACAAACACATGTCAACCTACAAGTATATTAGGTAAATCACTATTTGGTGGAAAGAGTAAATTAAATCCAGGATACAATATGAAGTTTGCATATATGTATACTCATGTAAATGGTGTAAATGAATTTTTTGTAGAGTCAGAAATAAACCTGGCATATAGAGATTATGAAGATATGCCTAGTAAAAGATATTATGATATATATCAATATAATGATGTTAATGCTTTATTTCATGCAGATGGAATTAAAGAAGATAATTTTTATAAGTATGATGATTCATTAAGTCCTATTAAGTTTCCTACACAATTAAGTTCATTTGGATTAATGCAACCAAGAGACTATGATCCACAAGTTGCAGCTAACTGTTTTGTAAGTTATCCAAAAAGATTAATATATTCTTTACAAGCACAAGAGGAATCCAAAAAAGATTTTTGGAGAGTATTTTTACCACTGAATTATAAAGATTTTAAAAATGCAGTAAGTGTTATAAAACCTATAAATAAAAGTGGAGCATTAATATTCTTTCCATATTTATCACCACAAATGTTTCAAGGTTTAGATACACTTAAAACACAATTAGATACAAAATTAACTATAGGTGACGGAGGATTATTTAGTCAACCATTTCAAAATGTAGCTAATGCAGATATATCAAATGAATATGGTTCATGTGAAAGTTTAAGGGGTGTTATAAATACACCTGCAGGTTTGTTTTTTATATCTCAAGCACAGGGTAAAATATTTCAATATGGTGGTAAAGGATTAGATCCTATATCTAATAAAGGAATGAAATGGTGGTTTGGTAAATACCTTCCTTCTAAGTTTGTAAAACAATTTCCTTTAGCAGAAGATTCAGTATGGAGTGATAATCCAGTGAACGGGGTTGGTTGTCAAGTTATGTATGATTCAGTAGATGATATAGTCTACTTTATGAAAAAAGATTATCAATTAAAATCACAATATATAGCAGGTGCAACATTTACAGATGCTAATTTAAAACCTGTAAACATAAATACTGTTACTAAAAGTGGAGCAGAATTAAGATTTGATATAGAGATAGGTGATCCAATTTATTTTGATGATTGTTCATGGACTATATCTTATGATCCAAAATCAAAAGCATGGATCTCTTTTCATGATTGGCATCCAGAACTAGCTTTACCAAGCATAAATCATTTCTTTACTACTAAGACAATAACTGGTACTATACCTCAATGTCCCCCAGGATATAATTTTGATCCTGCTACTGGTTTATGTGAGATAGGAGTTAATGAAACTATAGATGCTACAATAACAGTAGATGATATTGCATCAGTAATATCAGGTGGTCCTGTATCTTGTTTAATTGATGTTGTAATTGCAATGGATACATCTGGTAGTACAGGTTATCCTGCTAATGAAATTAGAAACGCTCAACAAACTTGGTTAGCATCATTTTTGACTAATCCATCTATATTAAGCTTTATGTCTAATAGTCAGTTACAAGTTGGTTTTACTTCTTGGTCAGGAGGACCTAATAGTGGTGAACCTACTATTCCTATGCCTATAACCATAAGTGGTGTTGATTATACAATGAGTAATACTGTTACAAATGCTGATGTTCAAAGTTTTTTTAATAGTAACTGGTATTATGGACAAACTGATGTAGCAGATGGATTAGCAGGTGGTCAAACTTTAATAAATGATAAAGCAAATTCACAATTAGGAGATAGATCAGCTGATCCAAACTTTAGACAAATAATTATTTTAGTTACGGATACAACAAGTAATCCAGGATTTGTAGGCGGACCTTATCAAGCAAGTGCAGTTAGCCCTAGTGCAAGCGGAGCTAACCCTGATCAATTTGTTTATGCTTTATTTTGTGGAGCCAATACTTCCACACCTACAAACGCACAGGTATTAAATAATATTTCTTGTACAAGTGGGCCAGTAAATGTTGATCCATATCAATATGGTATTGATGCATCAGATTCAGATACCTTTGATGCTGCAGCTGAAGCAGTAGCAGGAAATGTATGTGGTACAGCGTTTCAATGTGATTGTCAAGCAGGATACACTAAAGTATTTTTAGATCCGGTTACTTCAACTTATACTGCATCAACTGGTACATGTGATAATATAACCCCTCCTATATGTAGAAAGGTAACATGTGAGTGTCCTCCTGCTACAATACCAGGAACTGTAACAACTATATTAGGTACATGTCCTGATACAGCACCATTAATTTATCAAGTTGGTGATCCAGCCTACATATATGATAGACAATGTAATTATTTCTTTTATAATAGTTTACCAGCTAATTATGATACAGGTGGATTTTGGAGACATAATGTGAGATGTGATAGTTTTGTAAATTACTATACAGTAGATTATCCTTGGGAAATAGATTTAATATCAAATACAGGACAAGCAGTAAATACTGTAAGAAGTTTTGAATATCAATTAGAAACATATGTATATAAAGGGGACCCTCAATATAACATGTGTGGTGGAGACAAATGGGAAGATTTAGACTTTAACTTTGATTCTGCTATAGTTTATAACAATGATCAAGTATCAGGGTTATTAACGTTAACACCTCAACCATTTAATAATCCTTGGGGTAATTTAAACTATCCGGTTATTGGTTTAAATAACATAGACATACTAGTATCAAAAGTAGAACATAAATTTAGGTTTAATCAATTTTGGGATATTACAAATGATAGAGGGGAGTTTGCAAATTCATCAGGAATATATACAGAACAATCAATATTTAATACTGATTGCAATGGTTATATAAGACCTCTAAATACAGTAAACTTAAATTATGATAAAGCCCCTACACAACGTAAGAAGTTTAGACATTATTCTAATCAAGTTATTCTTAGAAGAAACAAATCTGGAAACAGAAAAATGTTGTTGAGATTGAACAATACTAAATTACAACTATCAATGAGATAAGATATGGGAAAGAAAAAGAGCATAGGACTTCCGGGTGGACCAAATGAGTTTTTAAAAGATATAACACAGTATATATCTGTAGAAGGATTTAAGAGTTATAGCCCTGATAAAAACAATCCAGTTAATATTATTGAGTCAGGAAGTATTACTATGCAAGATGTAGATTTTCCAGTATTAGGTATTGATAATTTAGGTAACTCACAAATGATGTTCCCTGAGAATGATTATCAATTTCCAGGTGATATGGTAATGGAAGTACCAGAAAAACAATTAGGTGGGATTGTTAAACTTTTGAAAGCTGGTATAAAACAAGCTCCTAAGTATATGGATGATATAACAAAAAATGCATATAAATATAACCCATGGGCATATAACAATATTGATTCAAAACTTCCTGAAATATTACAATTTAATAGAGAGAATGACAGTTGGCTTAGACAAGTGGGTAGACCAGCAATTGATGATGTTAAAGAAACAGGTGTTGTAAGAGAACTAAATGAAGTTATTGATCCAAAATTATTTGATGAAAAGATTAAAGCACTTCAAAATCAACAATCAGGAATAAATTTTTATATAGGCAAAAGGTATCCAGGTCCGTTCTTTAAGAAAGGTGAAACTTTTTTTGATATGAAAAAAATAAAATCTACAAATAAAAAGTATGATGGAAAAAGAAGTACAAGAGGTAAATCAGGTAGTGCAGAATATTTAATTGAGTCAGGACCTTCAATAGGTGATGATTTTTTTCAACCAGCATATATGCAAAGTATGTTTAGAGACGTTGCAGAAAAAGGTACTGGTGATATAGCTATTATGAAACCTTTTGGCAGAGAAGCAAGTAATTTTAATTTTTATAAAAAAGATTGGTGGGATGGTTATAAAAGAACCCCATTAGATGAATTACAAGCCGGAGGAGGACTTGTTGGATCAATGTATAAACTTGCAACAGATGATGATTATAAATGGACAGATGCTTTATATGATAATACGTTAGCTCCACTATCAGATGCTCTTGATGTAGTAAGTATACCAGGTGCTTTGATAGGAGAATTGGGTGAATCAATTACAGGTAGAGGAGATGGTGAATTTAATTTTACAGATGCTATGCCAGGTTTTAAAGGTGACTATAGCTTTGAAAATATGAATGGTGAACAGCTTAAAAATTTAGCAGGACTTAAAGATAAAGATGGTAATCCATTAGTTGATAATGCTGTTGGTGCATTTTTGCTTAACGTGGCAACTGATCCAAGTACTTATGTTGGAGCAGGAGTATTAAAATCCGCTCTTAAAAAAGGTGTAACAAAAAGTGCACCTTTAATTAAAGCAAGTGCAGATGATATGGTAGAAGTATTTACTTCAGACGGTTCTAGAAAACTTATGAAGAAAGCAGATGCTATAAGATTAAATAGAATTGAAGATGCAAATGTAAACAATAAAACATTTACAAACTATGAAGATGGTAATTGGTTTAGTGATGATATTCAACCTTTTTATATAAACAATGCAAAGAGTGCTTTAAAGGGTGGTTTATTAAATCCTGCAGATCCTAAAAGAGTTATGTCAGCATATTTAGATCCTGCAGATGCAAAACTTTTTGATGTTGGTTTAAAAGGTACAGCACGTGCTAGAAATATGAGCGGGGGTGTGGGTAAACCAGCTTTGCAAGGTGAATACGTTTTACCACCAGCTTTAGTTAAAATTATGAGAGAAGGTACTAGTGGTCCAGGATTTAATACTATGATAGGTAATTCTGAATCAATTATGAATAACCTAGATGCTTTCTATAAAAAGCTTGGTGGTGGAGTTAATAAAGCACAGTTTGGATTGTCAGCAAAGATAGATCAATTTAGAAAAAATCTTGCAGCTAACTATCCAACAGGTATGGGGTATATTCCTTTTGAAGAAACTGTTAATGCTAATAAAAGGAAATTTGGTTCAGGTTATTTACAAGCTATAAAAAAGTCTTTAACAGATATATATAAAGCTGGAACTAATCAAGTTGATTATGATCGTGCTTATGATCCAGAAGCTGTAACTAAAAGTAATTTAGAACAAAATGCATTCAATATATATTTACAGCAAGAACAAGTTGGTGATAATGATTCTAATAAATTTACCATAAGTAAGTATAGACCTTCTAAAGGTGATACACCAGAAGATGTTTATTATTCTATACCACCTGAACAAAGAAAAAGAGTATACGGAGATCAAATGTTTCCTAATATTTTACCTGGAGATCCGGATTATAATTATGATGCTTTGCAAGAGAAATATAGTGGACAAGAAGAACAAGATATGGTTGTTGGGACATATACAAAAGGTATAGGTAAAAATGATGACGGTAGTATTTATTTATCTGCTTATGATAAATGGGATTTGAACCCTCTTTCTCAATTACGAAATAACTTTAATAGTAATAATGCTTTCTTTAATTATATAGCTGATAATGTAGATGACTTATCTATGGGTTTAGGTAAACCATTTAATATATATGACAGAGTAAATTATATACCTATGAGTGAAGGAAATAGCTCTGTCAAGAAATATATTAAAGAAAGTAAAGTACCAGAATGGGAAGAAAAAGGTTATAATAGGGTAGTTTCTGAATCTAGAAAAGAACAAGACGGAGGATCAATAACACCTGAGTTACTAATGAAACAAGCTTACGTAGAATCTAATTGGGATCCTAATATAGTTAATAGTAAAGGTTATACAGGGCTTGGTCAAATAGGATTACAGTTAGCAGAGGATTATAAAAAAGCAAACAAAATTAAAGGTGATATAAACTTATTAGATCCTAAAGTAAATGCAGATATACAAAAGTGGTCAATGAATGAGTTAATGAATTCTTCATTTATAAATAAAGGTAATTCAACTGATGAAGTTAAACTAGCAAAAGCCCTTGCTGCATATAACTGGGGACGTGGAAATATGTCTAAAATGTTAGTCAAACAAAAAGATGCTGGTGTAGATATTTATAAATCTTTAGATTGGTTAAGTGAATTACCAAAAGAAACACTAGAGTATTATAAAATGATTACTACAGATGACTTTAATCCTGAGACAAGACCATTAATGCAGCAGGATTATTTAAAGGCTTTAGAAAATGATTCTATTATACAAAATTACTACAAAAAATCTGGTGGAGAATATAGTGTTTTTAAAGACTATGTAAATGGTAAATATAATAATACAAAGCATGAGAATCATGCAGAAAAGATATATGACAAACTAAATAGAATACATTATAGAGAGGCAAAAGAAGCAGGAATGTCACCTGCTAATTTTATAATGACTAATATAAGCAGGTATTCTTAAACCTTAAATATTAGTGAATCTCCTTAATTATTTGTATATTAATAATATAATATGAGCAAAGTGAATTTAAACAAAATAAGTGTAAAACAACAAGGTGGTGCATCTATGATGCAGCCTATACAAGAACAAGTTGATCCTGCTATACAGGAAATTTCTCAATTTTTTGCTAACTCTATGGAACAAGGTGGAAAGCCTGAAGAAATAGTTATGAGTTTAATGCAACAAGAAGTTGATCAAAACACTATAGCTCAAGCATTGATGATGGTTGGTTATCAAGAAGATGACATTACTGTTTTATTTGATAGTGTACAAAAAATGTCTCAACCAAAACCTGCAAGTATTAATCAAGTAAATAGTAATCCACAAGAACTAGCAAGAAATGAAGAGATAGCATCACAACAAAAAGGTCCAGTAGCTGTTGACCCAATTGAAATGGCAAAGTCTGGTATAGAAATTAAACCTGAAAATAGAGGTAAGTTTACTAGATGGGCTAAGAAGCGTGGTATGACTGTTCCAGAAGCAGCTGAGATGGTTATGGCTAATAAAGATGCTTACCCACCATCTGTAGTTAAGATGGCTAATTTTGCAAAGAATGCTGCTGGATTTAAAAAAGAAGAAGGTGGAGGAATAGACTATACAGAAGGAGTAAGACAAAGAGAAGGTTCTTATAATCCTCCTAATAGAAAGTACACTTTAGATCCAAGATTTAAACAAGAGGGTGGTGAATTTGAACCACACTTGATGTATGATACTAAAACAGGCAAGGCATATAAAGCTAATGAACTTGCTGATCATAAAAAGTATGCAAAGCTGGGCTACGTACATAAAGATGAATTAAAGAAAGCTAAAGGGGGATCAGTAAGTTGGAACTGGAAAGGTAAATCATATTCAGGTACACTTATTCCTAGCATGGAAAATGAAAACAATAGATATGCTAGAACTGAAAACGGTAAGATTAAAACATTACCTAAAGGTCAAGAAGGAATAGAAAAAAAGAATGAAGGAATTTTAAGCAATCAAACTTATTTTAATCCAAATGCTTTTAAGACAGGAAACAATTTTAGTTTTGGTAAAGCTGCTAATGTATTAAGTGAAGGGTTAAATAATATGTTTAGTAGAGAAGATAATGATGGTGACGGAGTTAAGGATGGTTCATTTAAAGATTGGGCTGGAAAAGCAAAACGTAATAAAGCAGAAAAGCTTGCTAATACAACTTATGAAATTGGCCCAATAGATATGTCTCAAGAAAATACAGATGCTATATTAGCATTTAAAAATCAATATGATATAGAGAACCCAGAAAAAGATGCATTAGGAAATATAATAAGTGATAATTTAGAAATTAATGAACAACCTTTAGATGCATTTAGTACTTGGCTAAATCAAAATGCAAGTAATTTATCTGGAAAAGCACTAGAAACTTTTAATGCATTAAAAAATAAAATATCATCTAAAAAGTACGGATCAGAGTTACCAAAAGCACAATATGGTTTTGATCCATATAATGATGATTTAGGTGAGTTTATGCAAAATGCAGGACAGACAAATTATATGGAGGATATGATGAGTATGACTCCAATAGGTACAAGAGAAATGGATGTTGATATAAATACTGAACCTGTACAACGTAGTGCTGCAGATTTATTTGGGGATATAAATATGCCTGAAATTACAGCAAACACAGGAGGTTTAGAAGGATTTTTAGACAGATCTAAAAATAGTGTAGTAGCTACAGCATTTGGTGATTTAAGTGATTTTGCTGTTAAAGGAGCTGATGTACTAAATGATTTCTTTGAAGATAAAAATATAATGGATGCCAAAGATGAAATGAGAGGTAGACTTGTAGCAGACAATATTTATGGAACTAAGACAGATGCTTTTAATAAAAGAGGAACCTTTGACATTAACTCTGGACTAATGGGTAGTGAGGCTGATAGAACTACTGGTTTATATTTTAGTAAAGGAGGAGGAACAGATAATGAAGGATTTAGAAAGTTACCTATAGCTGTACAAAATCAAATACTTGCTGGTATGAGAACAGGAGGAGAAGAAAGTTATTTAGCTAATAGGGATAGAGTGATCAAAGCAGCTATAGCTGAACAGGATAAAGCTAAAGAAGGTGGTGAGGCAGCATACTTAGCAAACAGAGATAGGGTTATTAAACAAGCAATAGCTAATCAAGATAAAGCTCAAGATGGAGGTGAGGAAAGTATGATGAGTAAGATGATGTCTAAGTATTTTAAATCTACGGATTCAGATGAAAATATTTTTGATAATTTAAACTCTGAACAAAAAAATACTGAAATATATACAATGTTAGAACCTTATTTGCCTAATTTAAATTCTAGCAACGCACAAGAAATATATGATCTTATTAGAAGTGATGAACAAACTGAGGGTGAAATGCTTAAAACATTAATGAGTCTACCTTTAAAAAAGTATATAAAGGATATGGATTTAAGCAATAAAGAGTTTATGGATCTAATAAAAAAAACAGACATGTATAATGACAATAAAGCATTAGTTAACTCAGGATTAGCATATAAAGGTGTAGTTGGTCCGGTATCAGGGTTTTTAAATAGTATCTTTAAAGATGGTGGTGAAGAACAAAAATCTGATCAAACTATAAATGTCAATTCAGCAATGTTAGCTAAATTAATTGCAGCAGGAGCTGACATAGAAATATTATAATTATGGCAAAAATTAAAATAAATAAATTACCAAAAGGTTTTGAATTAGTTGATGGTAAAATTCAAGAAGTTAAAAGCATGCGTGATGGTGGTATGACTACTGGTGATCAAGCTGACTATGGTTTGGTTACAACTCCACAGGAATTTTATGGGAGTACTAATTTTAACAACTCACGTGATGAGGATGTTAGATATAGTCTTTCAAGTGTTCCAAGAGAAAATGCAAATGTAGAAGCAGAAGGTGGAGAAACTGTATTAACAGATTTAAGTAATGATGGTCAATTTGGTTTATATGATATAAATGGACCTAGACATTCTCAAGGTGGTGTACCAATGTTTTTACCAGAACAATCTTTTATTTTTTCTGACACACCAAAATTAAAGTTTAACAAAGATGAAATGTCAGAATTAGATATGAAAGGTGATAAAAAAACACCAGCTAAAATATCTAAAAAGTTTGATTTGAATACATACTATGCAGAATTAGGTTCACAATATGCAGATAATATATCTTCTACAAGTGCAGAATTAATGCTAAAGAAAAACATGAATGATTTATCTAAGTTGGCCTTTATGCAAGAGTCTAAAAAGAGTTTTGAAGATGGTGTGCCATTAGCAGCTCACCCTTATTTAATTTCTGTTGGAGAAGATCCAATAGAGTTTACTGCTAGAGTAGAAGAAATATCTGAGAAACAAGCACAAAAAGATATTATAAGTTCATTGCCAGTAGATCAACAAGATCAACTTATGATGTTACAAGAGTTTATGCAACAAGCAGAAAACATGCCTCAACAAATGACTGCAGAATATGGAACTGAAATAAAAAGTTATCAAGATGCAGGAGAAACAGAAACAGAAGTAGAGGAAGAAGAGGTTATTACAGAAGTAAACAATCCTTATCCTAAAGGTTCAGATAATTATAATAAACTTGAAGACTATAGAAGCAAGGGTTATGAGTTAACTATAGTAGATGGAAGGATTAGAGCATATAAACCTTATGAGTCTAGATTTAAAGATGAAGGTACAGTAATAGTTCAAGATATTGAAGGTATAGGAACAGGTGAAACTTCTGTTATTTCAGAAGACATTGCAGCTCAAGGAGAAGTATTAGATGCATCACCTATTGGTCAATACAGACCTGGAATTTATTCTGGTGGTAATAGACCTGAAAGACAAGGAACTATATATGAAAATCAAATTGTAGATGGTGTATATGATTCATCTATAGCACCAGATAAATCAACACCTATATATGCTTATGGTAGTGCAAAACTTAAATCAGCAGAAGGTAAAGCAGATTTTGAATCAAGATGGGGTGATGTTACTGCACAAATAGAAGGTTTTGATTTTAATAAACCAGCAAATGACCCACAGTGGAAAGAGTTTCAAGTACTAGCAGAAGAGACTAGAAAGAAAGAAGCAGCTGAATTAGGTATACCTTATGTACCTCATTTCAAAAAAAGAGGTGATGAAGGATATGTAGCTGGAGAGGGTTTTGATGGTGCATTGGGTATGCATACATTTAATACACCTAGAATGGATGTTGATTTTACTTCTTCAGATGAACAATTCATGGACCTTCCTGTAGAAGAAGAAGAAAAGAAAGAAATGGTAGAACAACCACCTGCAAAAGCAGAATGGTGGTTACAAGATCAGAATAATCTAAATACCCTAATGGGAATAGAAGATGATTTATTGCTTCCTTTTGCTCCTACATTAGAAGAACAAAATATTGATTATGTATTAGATGATTATACTGGTAGAGTAAATGCTAATAATGCTACAGCAGCTTCTATGGCTAAAGCATTACAAGCGTATGGACCACAAGCATTAGAACGTAGTGGTTTAATGGGAAAAACATTTGATGCTAATGCTAAAGTTATTAATCAAGTTAATAGTAATAATGTTAAAACTATGAACCGTGTAGCTTCTTTACAACCCCAGCTTGATATGAAAGTTGATATGTTAAATGCAGCTAAAGATACTAAGTTATATGATGACACAAATGTTGCATTACAAAATGCACAAAACTTTTCTAATTGGAAAGCTGCTAAAGCAAATGAATTATATAATGCTGGTCTTACTAATGCAGCTAACACAGCTAACTTAAATGATTTGTATAATTATTATGATATAGATCCACAAAAAGCAGGTAGAATAGAGTTTGGTCCAGGTGGTAGAGATTTGTATAAAGATGATCAACAACCTAGAATAGATAATTTTAAGGACTTTTATGTTGATCTACAAAAAACTTTCCCTGATAAAGACATTAATATGAATGATGCATTAAAAACATGGGGTTCTCTTGGCGGAGCACAAATGCAGAATACTGATGTAACTATGGGGCAAAATGAAGTAGCAAATAACAACTTAACAGGTTATCCAGGAAGTAATGTACAAATAACACGTTCCAAGGGTGGAGCAATGAAAAAGTTACCAAAAGCATTCCCTTTTTCTGTAGGTAGAATGGGAAGATAAACTTAAACAGTTTATAATGAATGCTTTGTAAACTTATTAAATTATATTAATTTTGAATTATGGCAACATATATTAAAGGAGCAGATACATATTTACCAGACATTAAACCGTTTACACCGGATTATAAATTTTTGTCAGCAGTTCTTGAAACTAAGACTGATAAATATGATAGTAACTTCAAAGCAACTAATGATCTGTATAATAAAGTAGTATATGCAGATTTATCTAGAGTAGATAATAAAGAGAAAAGAGATCAATATGCTCAAACTATTGGGCCAGCTATTGAGAAAATTTCAGGAATGGATTTGTCATTACAACAGAATGCAGATCAAGCACAAAGTGTATTTGCACCTTTCTATGAAGATGATTTAGTTGTAAGAGATATAGTTTATACTTCTGCATACAGAAAAGAACAAGCATTAGCTCAAAGATTATTAGATCAAGGTACAGACAAAGCAGTAGAAAGATATTCCCCTAGAGGTGTAAAAAGTCTACAGTATCAAATGGATGACTTTATTAATGCAGATCCACAAAAGGCTATGAATATGAAGTTGCCTAAGTATGTACAAAATGTAAATTTAGCTTTAATGTCTAAAAAGATTTTAGAAGAGATGGATCCACCTTTATCAATGAAGATGGATCAGATGAGTGAGAATGGAGATTTTATTATTACTAGAAAGAATGGGGCATTAGTTACAGGTGCTGCACTAGAAGTATTAAAACAAACTTTAGTACAAGACCCTAGAGTACAAGCAGCTTATGCTGATGATGCATTTGTTGCAAGTAGAGATTTTGCAGCTTACAAAATGCAAGACGGGACATTTAATACTATTGAAGAAGGACAAAATGCTTGGGCTGCTGAAACTATAAGAAGAATCAATGAAAAGAATGAAATAAGTATAACAAAAGATTTAGAAAAAAAACAAAAACAAATTGAAGCAAATGTTAATTGGGAAAATTATCAAGCTAATAATGGTATTATTCCTGGTTCAGATATGGCTTTAGCATTAGAAGAACAAATGTCTATAGCAGAAGCTACACAAGCTGCATTAGATGCTAGAATGGGTATTAGAAGAGAAGCAGCATTGCCAACTGATAATTTAGATGGTAATTTAAATAAAGCATATAGAATGTTAATGCAATCTAATATACAAAGAGATTTAATAGGTGCAGCAGTATCATATGGTGCAAGAGATCAAGAGATTACATTCCGTGAAAATAAATATGCATTAGAGGAAAAAAGATTCAAATATGATATGGCTAAAATTAAAGCAAAAGCTTTAAATGATTTAAATCTAGCTATAGCAAAAGGAGAAGTTATGGATCCAGAAAACCCTAATAGTTTAGGTAACAAGCTTCAAAATAATAAAGTTGTTTATGGGGATGCTACTACTATAGATGCAGCAGTTAATAAAGATGGTGAAGTAGATCCTAATACTGATATGATTCAACGTAACAACACACAGTTTGTTACAGAAGATAATAAAATATTTACTGAGCAAGTAGAGGATATTTTACAAATGTTACAACTAATGTATCCAACAGGTGATAGCGGTAATAATGATCAAACATATGGAATTGGACTAGTTACAAAAGGATCAACCAATCTTGGCAGCGTAGAAGAAAAAAGAGGTGATATACAAACATTAAGAAATCTTTTATTGACTACTGATGGTGATAATACAGAGATACCATCATATAAATATAGAAATGATGTAACAAGACTTTTTGAAGGTATGTCTAGTCAATTTAAAGATACTAGAGAACAAACACTAAAAGACCCTAACCTAACAATGGGTACTGATAGACGTACTCAATATGACAAACAATATACTAAAATGTTTGGTCTTAATGGTACAGTAAATAAAGTAGCTGGTTTAAATCAATTTATGCAGACTGCTTTACAAAACCATGCAGATGCTTATAAACTTGTAGAAGCACAAGTTTTTGATAAAAAAGATAAAGGTGGTAAAAATGCAACGCTTTTAAGAAATTCAGGCTTTCCTCCTATAATGAATGAACAGAATCAAATGTTAACACAACTTGAATATATTGATTTAGTAATGCAAGGTGTTGAAAATGGTAATATTAAAAATCCAGATTTATATGGAGATGATGTAGGAAATGTTTTTAGACCAATAGATGAAAACTATATGGAAGATGCTACTGAAATGGTTAGTGAATATGATACTGTCTATGGAACCAATGTAATGAGATCTAAAGCAGTATATAATAATGATGGTTCTAGAGCAAAGATGATAGCTAAAGATGCAGTAAAAGCAGAAGCTATAAAATATTATGAGCTTTTATCACAACCACTTAATAGAATGTTAAATTCTGGTAATGTAGCAGCAGCAGATTTATATGCTACAGCTTATGGTAATAGTGATGCAAAAGGAACTGATGTATACTTGTCACCATCATATGAGTATTCTCTTAACCCACTTTCTCCTAATCCAGCTGCAGAATTTGAAATGGGTGTTCTTATAGATCAAGTAAAAAAATTAGATAAAAATAATACTGGTTATGGAATAATTCAAGGAGATATAAATTTAGACAGAGGTAAAAACAAAGTTGATCCTTCTTTATTAATTAAAGATCCTACAGCATTAAAAGCATGGAATTTATATTTAGAAGATTTAAACACATGGTTTAATAATCCTAAAAGATCTAACAGTGATGCTATTGCTCCTATTGCAACTTTAAAATATATGCCTGTTATAGGTCAAGCAAAAGATGGTAGTAAAGATCAAGCAGGATATCAAATTCTATTTAGTCCTGAATGGTTAGCTTCTAAAGTTAAAGGTGGTGTAGAGAATCAATATGGTGCATTAACTATGGCTGAAGTAGGGTTATTAAGTGGTCAGGCAGATAGTGATGGTGTAGCAGGACAAGGAGGAATAACTTTTGTTTTTGATCAAGAGTATGACATAAATATTAAAAGCAAGGATAATTTATATTACTCTAGCGTAGAAACAGCAATTTTATCAGGTAATAATGACTATGCTGAGTTTACTATGCCAGAGGGATTATCACCTACATCTACATATAGGGTTATTAAAACAGGAACTAATGATTATAATATTCATTATTCTATAAATACCTATCAACCAGGTGGTACATATACTACAAGGACTGAGACACAACCTATAGATATGTCTGGTGGATTAAGAGGTTTAGATATACATGTAATGCAATTTGATAATTTCTTAGAAACTAAAAGAGAACAAAATAGAAAAGCAAGAGAAAAAGATAATGCTGACAAAGGCAAAAAATAATTTTAGATGGAGAACCAAATTGATAAAACTCAAGCTGATAGTTCTTTAGATGCTACTATTAGTAAATCACAAAGACCTTATGCAAGTGTAGTACCACCAGGTACACAAGACTACGTGCCAGTAACAGCTATGTTTGAAAATGTATTTACAGAAATAGCTGATATAAATGCTGTAGATCCTGTTGTATTAACTGGTGTTAATGAGTATAGAACTGATATAGATAGGTATGGTGTAAATGCTATGGCTAATTTAGCTGTTGCACGACCTTCTTTTGCTACAGATAATTTTGATCCAGTAGCACAACAGAACCCTGCTCAAAATGATTTTAGCAAAATACAACAAATTTTAAATTCTCCTACAACAAAAGGGCCTGCACAAGATATTGCAGCTCCACAGTTTGTAAGTATGAGAGGATCTCAGTTTGATAGATATTACAACAACCCTAAATTTGCTGAGCTAGGTTTTTCACCTTATTCTAATACTGAAGAGTTTTACAATGCTAATTCTACAATTTGGGATGACATGTCTAGAATGAGTGGGCAGTGGGGAAGTTTAGCAGGATCAGGATTTAACAGTGTATATAGATCTATTGCAGATATATTTGAGGGTGAAGATTATGTTTTTACACCTGATGTAACTACAGCTATGGAATTTGAAGATGCTATGAGAATAGGTAATTCTAGTAGAGATGGTGGTTTAGCATTTACTAACAATTTATTATTAAATTCTGCATATACTGCAGGTATTATAAGTAGTATTGCTGTAGAAGAATTAGTTTTATTTGGGGCTGCTGCTTTACAAGGTGGTTTAAATCCTGCAGCAGATGCTGCACTTGTAACCAGAACAGTGGCTAATATAGGAAGAGGATCTCAAGCAATTAAAAATTTCTTTAATGTATATAGAGGAATGGATGCTAGTAGAAACATTTATAGAACTTTAAAAAATACTGATGCTGCAAAAGACTTTTGGTCTGCAGCTAAAACAGGGGGTAGAGTTTTAGGTCAAATGTTTACTCCTAATACTATGTATGCTCTTAAGAATTTTAAGACTGCACAAAATGCAACTCAAAATGGTATTAACTTAGCTAAGGCTGCTAATACTTTTGGGGGATTTTATAGAGATGTGAGATCTATAAATTTAGCATTAGCAGAAAGTAAGTTAGAAGGTGGTATGGTTTACAATCAACTTATAAGAGATGGTATAAGAATTCATGAAGCCAAGTCAGGCACCAACGTTACTCCAGAAGATATGAAAAAAATTGCTAATGCAGCAGATAAAGGTGCGTTTTATACTACTATGGCTAATGCTCCTATTATATATGCAAGTAACTGGTTTGTATTAGGAAATGCAATGGGTGGATTTAATAGAAGCCTAGGTAGAGTATTTAATGATTCTTTTACAAAAGGTTATAGACGTATTATAAAAGCTAAACCAACAAGGACAGGGGGAAAACTAAACAGAAATGTTTTTGAAGATGTAGGATCTGGATTCAGAGGAATGATAAAAAGTGTCAAAGCAGGTGGATGGAGAGGTTTAGCAGGAGCAGGTGGTGCCGCAATGATAAGATATTTTTCTCAAAACATAGCAGAAGGTTTGCAAGAAGTATCACAAGAAGCTGTATCAGCTGCTACAACAGGTTACTTTAATGAAGTAATGAAAGACCCTATGGCTGGTGGTATAGCTTTGCGAAATGAAATGATAAGTTCTGGTATAGGTTCACAATTATCTGGTGAAGGTTTTAATGTATTTATGTCTGGTTTCTTAATGGGTGGTGTAGTACAAGGACCACAAAAATTATTTTTTCAAGGGGTACCTTCTATATATAAGTATGGATTAAATCAAGCAGGCGTAGGTTTAGGTACAGAAGGTCAATCTAAAGCTTGGAGTGAGTATAAAACAAATAGAGATAACTTTATTAAACAGACAGTTGATTTTCATAACACGGCTTGGAATAATCAAATTGATGACCCAAGTACTTTATTTGATGAAACTAAATTTAATTTTCTTATGCAAAAGCAATCAGCTGATGCTATGAAAGGAGCTGCATATAATAATGATATTTTTCAATTTAAAGATATACAAGATGAAGCTAAGTTTCAACAACTATATAGTATATATAGCAATGGAACTGAGCAATATTTTAGAGGGCAGCTTACTGATCTACTTAAATTAACTAATGAGGAATTATATGAAGCATTTAGTGGCTCAGCAGGAGTTACTAGACAAGAGATAAAAAGTGGTAAGATTAGAACACGTCTAGAAAATATGGTTAAACGTGTTGATCAAAATGCTGAAAGGTATCAAAAAGCATTAGATAAATTTCCTAATCCATTTGACTCATCACAATACAATAAAGGAGATAAAGAGTTTGTAGCAGAGGTATTAAAAGAAAATGCATGGAATCATGCTAGATACTTATATATGTTTACTCAAGATGGTTTTGAACAAGCACTTGAAAGATCTAATTCTATTTATAGTAAGTTAGAGAATGAGCCTATCTTTGAAAAAATGGCTGCAAAAGATCTTACTGTACTTCTTAGTGAAGAAAGTATAGATAAAGAATTAAACTTACTTAAGGCTGAGCAAAAATTATTTCAAGATTCTGAACAACAACCACAAACAGAAGAAATTGCTGATAAGACAGAGCGTATTAAAAGATTAGAAGCACTCAAAAAAATATTAAATGATCCAAAGAACACAACTAAAAAAGGAACTTTTGATAGAAGAAAGATAGGTAAGCTAAGAAAAGAGTTTTTAAATTATACAAGGTATATGGCTAGCTCAGCAGGTTCATTTGTAAATGAAGATGCAGTTAATCAAGCATTAAAAGATATAGTAGATTACCGTGCATTAAGAGGAAGAGCTAAAGTATATGATAAAGCTATAGAGTATTTAGGCAACCCAGAAAGGTTTAATGAAATAGTTGATAGAGCATATGCAGTAAATGAAAAAATATATGCTAATATTAAAGAAGACTTTGAAGGAGTACTAACTAAGTATACTGAAATTGTTGAGGCAAATCAATTAATGAATGAGTTTTTAGAAATAAATCCTCCTGTGTTTGTTGATCCAGAGGAAACGAAAATGTTCTTGAAAACAAATGATACTAATTATTTAAAAACATTCTATACTAGTGAGGGTCCAGTAACAAAAGAAACAAATCCTTTAGTGTATGGTCAAGTGCAAGCAAAATTAACCACATACAATGGTATACAAGCTGAAAAAAATAAACCTGAACAAACAGAAAAAACAGAAAAAGAAGTTGTAAATGAACAAAGGGGTGATGTAGAAGATATATTAGTAGATTCAGGAATAGAAATAGAATTAGAACAGACTAATAATACACCTATGTTAAATGCATTGTTAGCAAGGCAGTATAAAAAATATTCTGCAACTAATGCAGTGTTAGGTGATACAGTATTATCATTTGAACAATGGAGACAAACCCCAGAAGGTATAAATCTACAAAGTGGATTTAACGCTCTTAAAAAAATATGGGCTGCAGGACGTGCAACTAATAATCCAACAACACAAGAGATAGAATACATAAGCCCATTAAGTTCAGAGGTAATTAGATCTGAAGCAGGTTTTGAAGCATGGGCTGCTGAAAGAGAAACAATAGAAAGTCCAGAAGTTAAAAGAGTATTAGACCAACTTAATCTTAAACTGTCTGATATATTTGTAACACCTGAAGTAGTAGGGGAAGAAGGAAGCAAAATAAAAGGGGATAAAGATGTAATAACAAAAGGTAGTGTAGCAGCAATTATTTCTTTTGAAGTTACAAATGAGAATGGTGATGTTCAAAAAAGGTACAAGTTAGTTGATCTTCTAGGTAATGATCTTAGTAGAAATCAAAGAGAATATTTAGATAGACAAAATGTAATTCATGCTTTTGGTACTTTTACTTCTTTAGGTCAAGCTAAACAAGGTTGGAAAGTTTTAGAAGCTACTGCACCAAATACATCAAACTTTACATTTGATGAGGTTGAAGGATTACATCAAGGAATGATGGTATATAAAGGAAAGGATGAAGAACCTTATATAATATTAAGTAATCCAGGAGAAGCAGCAAAAGGTTGGTTAAAAGTTATACCAGCAGCATTGAATTCAGGTAATAAAAAAGAACGTCAATCTAATACAGAAGCATTACAAGTTGGACAATTCAAAAATGTATTTACAACAAAAGAACTTAGTTTTTCAAAAGTAAGTGCAAATGCATCAAGACTTAATATAGATGAGTCTATTACTCCATATAAGTTTGTAAATACCAATGAAGATGGTGGTGAGTTTGGAGGAGCAGAAGCAAGATATAATACAATCTTAAGTGTATTAACAGCAGATGAATTAAATCAAATAGAATTTGTTGTTACAGTTGATCCTGAAGGTGGAACAGTAAGTGATACTCCATATGTTATAAGAAGTAAAGAAGGTAAAACTTTTGCTGAACCTAATGATTTAATAAGATTAGTTAGAAGCAAGTACATAATAGGTTTAAGAATAACTAATCCAGCTACTAAAGATAAAGTTAACATTGCATTAGAAAAAGCAGGTATATCTAATACAGCTAGTCCAGAAGGATTTTTTGCATATCTAAATAATCAGTATGTATCAATTGTTATAGATGGTGTACCTATTGACCCACGTAGTATGACAGAAGAACAAATGTTAAATACTATGTATACCAAAGGGTATCCAGAAATGAGCAATGATGAGTTGTTAGCTATGGTGCATAATAACTTTGCATTAAATGCTTTGATAGTAAGTGATCTTAATGATTTAAACTTAACCACTGATAGTGAGCCATTTGTATTTGAAGAAGGTTTTTCAAGATTTGGATTAAAAATACAAGGGGGTAAAGTAGCTTATCCAAAAGGTACACAACTTGTAAGAAAATTAGATGAGTTAATCTATAATGATTCAGATGGAAATGGAGGTATTATAATATATGATTTAAAATTTGAAGATGATGGTAGTAGAACTGTCCAAACAGTAACTAATTTAGAAGGTGAACAACAAGTTAAATTAAGAGCTGATGTAAAAGCAGGGTTAAAAGATCAAGGTTTATATCAAAAAATGATAAATGGCACAGATAGATATTATGCTATTGTCAAATTACCTAATGGAACATATGCTCCAGTTAATCTTAAAGCAGATCAATATGAGATGTCTGAAGTACAGGAGTTATATAATGACTTAATAGATAGAGCACAGCTAACACAAAAAGATAATCCTAAAAATGAAGTGTTGTTTAATGATCAATGGAATACAGATCTTTTAGATAGATTATATATAAGCAACAAACCTGGATATTTAATAAACTTTGAAGTAAATCAATATGGTAGACCACAACTTGTTTTAAACAAAAAACAAAGTGATAAATCATATAAACTTATTACTAGGGTAGAATTAAGTAAAGATAAAGTGAATGATACTGAATTAACTTCAGAACAAAAAATACAATCACTTATCAATGATTTTAATACTGCTCAAGAAACTAGAGCTGAAGCAGTTAAAATTAATGCAGGAAATCTAAGAAAGTCATTTAGAAGTGAAGCAGAAGTAGAAACTATACTTGAGAATACCAGTACTGCAGTTTTACCTAATGTTATTGAAAGACAAAAAATTCAAATGACAGGTGATGCAGCAGAAATTCAAGCCTCTAAAGATGTTGCATTTATTAATCCTTCTGACCCAACAAATATAGTAGCACCTAATAGTAATCCAATAGCAGAAGAAATAGGTGATGACTCTATTAACGGACTAAGTGAAGAAGAATTTAAATTACAAATAGAAGAAGATTTTGTAAACCTTGATCAAGACTTTGTTAATCAATTGGTTAATAAATTAGTAAGAGGTATAGAACTAAATGATAGAGAAACTACAATATATAAAGGATTAGAGAGCAAGATAAATCTAATGGTTATTACTGCTGGTGGGACAAATAGCCAACAGGTTGAAGAAGTTGTAACTGATAGTCCACTAATGGTTGCTCAAAGACAATTAAAAGAACTTAAAGCAGAATTGCTAGAGGGTGTGCCAGTTAAGGATCATCCTAAAACCTTAAGAGCAAGTAAGGAGTATCAAAAATTAAAAGCTAAATATAAAGCTCTTGCAAAGGCAGCAAATAAAGTAATTACTACAGAAAAGACTCAACAAGAAGTAGAAGACATTAATAAGTTTTTAGATTGGACTGCTTATACATTACCTTCATTTATTACTGTAGAAGACATAGATACTATAGAAGATAATTTCCAAAGTGAAAACAAACGTGTAGGTGCATTTATGTTAGACATGAGTCATATAGCAGACGGTGTTAATATAAATGGAACTATATATACAAGCAAGCTTTCACCTTATAAATATCATGAAGCTTTTCATGGTGTATTTAGAATGCTACTTACAGATGAGCAAATAGCTGCATACCGTAGTATTGCAAGAAAAGAAGTAAGAGCTAAACTTAGAGCAGAAGGAAAAAGCTTTAAGAAAGAATTAGAAATATTTAGAAATTCTGCTAGTACTTATACTAACATGACTCAGAAGGAACTAGAAAATGAATACTATGAAGAGTATTTAGCTGATGAGTTTGAGAAGTTTAAAATGAGTCCAAAGAGTACTAATACTGATACAGAGATTAAATCTTTTTTTACTAGACTTATTGAGTGGATAAAAGCTTTATTCAATCCTGTTGCACAAGGAGAGCTTCAAACTTTATTTGAAAGTATTGATGCAGGTAAATATCAATCAGCTGATTTAGTACAGAATGAGTTTACTAGTTCTATAGTTAATGGTCCTGTATTTGCTAATGCATTAATTCCTTATGCTTCTAATCAGTTAAAAGACAAAAACAATACTATAAGAACAGGCTCACTATTTTTAGATAGTGATATAGCTAACCCACTTGTTAGAAGTATGGCAGCTATGTATCTTGATGCTGTAGAAAAAACAGAAGGTGCATACAACCCTAAAGAGATTATGGATCAACTGATGGATGATTTTCAGTATCTATATAATCCTGCTAATCCGGTGAATGCATCATTAACAGAACAACAATTAATTGAATTAAATAGTATACAAGATTCATTTGATATTTATCCTGAAGAAATTTTAAAAGCAGTTACAAGTCAATTAAATTTAATTGGACAAATAAATGCTGATGAAACATATACACTAGATGAATTTGAAGATTCAAAAGGTATTAGAACTACTTCACAGTATGATAAAGATGCATCTTTGATTGGAGGTTTTAATTCTTTATCTACATTTTTAAGAGGTTTTATAGCAACAACAAATTTAGTTGCCAATGATCAGGGTGTTGTTATGGATTTATATGGCAACACAGAATTAAAACCTGGTGTGCCACTGATTGTTCCTGTAAAATTTCAAGAAGCTTACAATGGTTTATTAAAATCTGTTAAAAATCTTGAAGATACAAAAGCAATATTAGAACAAATGTATGCATTTGGTATAGACAACGCTCATGCAGGTGCGGTAGTTCAAAGAATTTTAAACAAAGTGGGTATTAGTCCTGAGACAATATTAAGTAATGATCCTTTACCAACAAGTTTTGTAACTAAAGAACCTGGTTTCTTACAGGCTGTAATAAAAGGTTTTCAAAATTATAGAGTGGATTATATATTTAATGAAAGAGATGAACAAGGTAATATTAGAATATACTCTGCATCAGAAAGAGATGATATTAATTCACAGCTAGATAAATGGAATCAAGCATATCTATCTAAAAAGAAAAGATTTAAAAACACTAAAGTAAAAAATCAACTAGAGATTTTATTTGATGGATTAAAAGATGATTTAGAAAGTAAATCTAAAATAACTACAAAAGCTTTAAATAAAAAGTCAAGACAGTATTCTCAAGATCTTGAAAATCTTGTTGGTATTAAGTTAAGTCCACTATATATACGTTACAGCATACTTAGTAATATACCAATTAACCTTCTAAATGTTGGACAAGCAAGTCTAATGAGAAACAATCCTGATGAACAAGCTCTGACAATATTAGATGTAGACCAGTTAAACTTAGGAACACAAAGAGGAGCAAATATATTTGATAGTGGTACAGATGGAATGGCATCTAAACTAAAAGTAATATCAGAAAATAATGCATCTTTTGATGAAACAGTTGGTGCATCAGTATTCAAAAATCCAAACGGGGATTTAGTATATGCACATCAATTACCTACATATCATTTAAAACAAATACAAGCTTTAAATAGTATAGAAGAAATTGAAAGATTAAAGCTTGATCCATACTTAACGAACAACTATTTATTAAACAGTGAAGCATTTAAAAACCTATCTAATTCAAATAGACTAAAAGTAATAAGATTAGCAGGTAGTAAAGTGGGTAGAGAGTTAACAACTGAAGCAGATCTAAATTCAAATCTAGGTGGTATTACGTCTTCACAAACATATGGTGACTTTACTGCACAAGAATTTGCATTAACTATTTTAAATAATTATACAGCAAACTTCAATACAAAAAGTAATGTTGTTAAAACTGTAATGAGCAAGGATTCTCAAGGTAATAATATAGAGGTGGCTATAGCCCCTGTCCTTATGAGAGTAATGGAGGCATCAAACACAGGAGATCTAATAGGACTACCTGTTATTAAAGCTGTAGAGATGGTTAATCAATCATCTGTAATAACTGATGAAGCTATTAACATTATATATAATGAAATATCTAATGAGTTTGCTAGAATAAATAGAGAAGCTATAAACATGGGCAATGAGAACAATGTTATTGTTCAAGGCTATAATAATGAAGGAGGAAGGGCATTTACATTTTTCCAAAATAAATTATCTTTATCTGAAGAACTAAGAACAAGACTACAAGATTTTGCAGTTGGTGAGGGTGTTGTAGGTAATGAGGTAAATTTAAAAGCAGGATTAAGTTTTATTGATTCAAATGAAAAAGCAATAAAGAAAAACATAAGAGATAATATTGAAATACAATTTGATGAATTTCAGAATACATTAGATGAATTAAATGTAAGAGATAAATTATCTAAATACATTAAAGATGGCTTAACTATAGGTCAGGGTGTTTCAAGAAAACAAACACTTAAATCAGCAGAGCTTCTTAATTTAAACTTAGATGAAGAACATAATCTTAAACAAATTTTTGTTAATGATTATATTAACACAGCATCAATTAATCAAGTCTTATTAGGTGATGAGGCAATGTCATTAAAAGATCCTGTAGATCAAATTAAAAGAGCTAAGATGCAAAATGCAGCTTACTATAATGCGTACAGTTCTTTTTCTGCACCAGAGTTGGGTGTTATGCATAATGTAGAAAATATAGATTTAGTTACATTTAGAGAGCCTAAAGGACAATCAAGTATATCTCAAGCAGATATAGATAAAGCAGATGCACAAATGTATCTTACAACTAAGTCTTTTAGATACATGTGGTTTGGTTTTGGTAAGTTAACAAAAGCTCAAGCAGATTTAATTACTGCTATAGAGACTGGTCAAACATTACCAGGCTTTACTTATAATCTTATGGATGAAGTATTTGGTAATGAACAAAATCCAACAGGGTTAGCTAAATCACAAGGCTTACTTAATTCTAAGAAATTTGTATATGGAGATGGTAAAACATTTTTAAAGATGTCAGCTTTTGTATTGACGCCACAATATACTTCTAATTGGAATGCAGAAACAGCTACATGGGAACCTAAACAAAACAGAAGAGAGTTACATAATTTAAGAGTTAAGTTAGAGGCAATAGAAAATACAAAGTATAATACATTAGCAATAGCTGCACCAGAAAGTGCATCTAAGATGATGAAGCAACAAATAAATAATATTGAACAGCTATCTACAACAGAACCATTTCTTGAAGGCTCAGTAAGATTGGATGCTAGAATGATGGGATTACAGGTTGTTAATCCTAGTAATAAATTAGATATAATAGATCCTACACAAATTAAAGAGCTATTAACTAACGAGCAGAACAACAATGTCTATGTAGAAGCATTGGGTATGTCAGTTGGTGAAATAAGAAAAGAATATAATAGGGCAGTATCACAAAGAGTAGAATTAAAATTTAAAAATAAAAGAAATATAATATTTGATTTGAATACTGCATTAGATCAATTAAGTGTGTCTTCAAAAGAAGGAAATATAACACCTAACCTACAAGCATTTTTAAACTATGCTACTCAAAGTCTTAAAGCAGGACAATCAAGTGAAAATCTATTAGACTTTTTCTCTAGTGATAATGGTGTACAGAATTATGATTTAAATAATCCTATAACCATTAAGAAATTTGAACAACTGTTTTTAAGTTACTTTAGTAAAGGTACTTTATCTGAGCGTGCACCAGGAGTGTCATTAACTTTAGTTTCTGATTTTGGTAATCAAGTATATAGAAGAGTATATGAAGTAGAATCTGTACAACAACAAGATGGAACATTTCTTACTATACCAGTAAGATCAGAAATAATTAGAGAGAAAGTATTTGAGAAAAATCCAGAAGACTTAGTTGAACTAGATTCATTAGTAAATGGTAATCATGACGGTGTAGTTGTATTAGATAGATTAAGAACAGGGTTAATGGAATATACAGACCCTAAAGATCCAAAGACTGCTACAGGACAAAGGTATACTGAAATGATGATGCCTGCTCACCATAGAGAATCAATGGAGCTTGTAGAAGATGGAACTCTTGATATGCCTGAAGCAATATCTAAAATGTTTGGTGTAAGAATTCCTACACAAGATAATCATTCTGCTATAGCTATGAAGATGGTAGATTTTATGCCTGTGTACTATGGTTCTAGTGCAATGTTTGCACAAGAGTTGGTAGAAATATCAGGGGCTGATTTTGATATAGATAAAGTATTTGCATTAATAAAAGACTTTTATGTTAAAGATGGTAAGTTTGTAGAGTATAGTCAAGAAGGGAGTTATAGTGAGTACTTTAGATATGTAAATAAAACAGTTCTTAATCCATCTAGTACATATGCTGAAGCTGCTAATTTATGGGCATCAGAACAATCAGCTTCTAAAACCCCTATAACTTTAGCTGAAGAAAATAATGTTACTGATGCAGGTTTAAGTGAAAGAGGTTTACAAGCATTAAAAGTATTAGGTCTACCAATTACTTTGGCACAGTATAAATTATATGTAGCTAGGAACGGGGTTCCTTACAATGCACCTTTAAATAATAAATTAGTTGACTATAAATATGCATTAGTTTCTAATAGAGGAGTAACAGAAAGCAAAACAGGAATACCAATATCTTATCAGCCAGCATCTACACAAGCACTAACAGATGTATTAGCAGAATTAGCAGAAGAATCTGACTATTTTAGAAACAAAATTAATGAAGCTAACCAAGATGTGAATAATTTAAATGGTAAGATTAAAGCTTTTCAAGCAAACAAGGGAGCTTCTATTGGTGCGTTTGTACTACCTAATTTATATCTGAGTTTATTAACTGAATATAAATCTATATTAGACACACCAATTATAGTTAACGGTAAAAGTTATTATAAATATGGTGAAACATTAATGGAGAATGGTGATAGAAAACAAGATGTTAATTCTTCTTTAGTTACCATGGCAACAGATAATGCTAAAGACCGTTTAGTTGGTAAGCTTGGTTTAAATAGAAATGCATCAGCTGTATTAATGAATATGATTGCATTACGTATTCCACTTAAGACTGCTATATTATTAATAAATGTACCACAGATTCAAGAGCTTTATACAGAAGCTATAAACAAAACAGATATGTTTGATCCTGGTATTATTGCTATAGTAAGGGATGAATTAGGAGAAGATATATTAGGAAAAGATCAAGCTGAAGAAGAAGCTAGTTTAGTTACAGATGCAATGTTATTAGATGCTATAAACAATAACAATACAGAAAATGAAAGAAAAATTTTACAACTATTTTTACAAGTTTTAAACCTTACTGCATTTACTGGAAATATGGGTGCTGTTACAGGTTTAACAAAAGGATTAGGTAAAAATATAGCAGACCTAAATAAAAGAGCAGATGATATAGCAGAATTGTTTAGTCAAGATGCACTTATGGATTTATCTCCTATATATAAAAGTAGTACTTATCAGACCAATTATCTAAAAATCTTTTATCAAATAAAAAATAAACTAGCACCAGCTGTGTTTCTAACAGCAAGTAAAGGGTTTAATAATATACTTTCTCCTGTATTAAATAATATGAATACAGCAGATAGGACATTTACAAATGAGGTAGCTGAAGATGTAAAAGTAGATTTATTATCTTACTTAACTTTGAAAGCTTATAACTGGGATATGATGAATAATGATGCACAAAAAGTAGCTCATTTAAATAATCAAATACTTTATCCTTCTTCACAGAATCAATCAATTGTAAATATAATGCAAGAATTAAAAGCTTGGACAGATGTAAATGATCCAAACAATTTCTTTGTAAATAATTTTGTTGTTGTTACACCAGCAGGTAGTTTAGATAATAATAGTGGTTTAAATTTAGCTGAGGCAAATACTTTTAGAAATATTAGTGCAGATCAAAAGGTTGATTTAGTAAATGACTTTACTAAGCTATACAGCAATGCCTCAACAAAAGAATATGCACAAGCAGTTATTGATTATATAATGGTTAAAGATGGTTTAAAATTAGGATATGGTTCTTTACTAGAAGCTATTGCACCTAATGTATTATTATCATACCTCAATCAGGCTGATTCAGTAAAGAGGGCCTTAACAGGTGAGTCAACATTTGAATCTGTTTTTGGAGTTGATCAATCTACTTTAAGTGAAGAATTCTTAGAAGGATATTTAGAGTCTAATATAAATGGTCCTAAATTATTTACATTTACAAGATTTTTAGATGGTAGTGGATTACCTAGAAATATATCACTTGTAGATAACTCTCTTGAAGTAGTAAAAGGTCCATCAAACAAAAACATACCTCAGTATATAAGAATAGCAACTGAACTACCAAATGGAATTTCATATAAAACTTACAAAAGAAAAGAGTCAAGTTCTAAAAGTGATATATTTGAAGAAGTAGAAACTAAAGGTTCTAATCAACAGTGGGGTGCTGGATTTATGTTTGATACTGTAGAATTTAGTAGACCAACTTATAAAGATAGTAGACTATATGTAAAGAATAAAACTGGTGCTACTACTAAACAAGAACAGCAGATAGACAATATGGACTTTGCTCTTGAAGATGCAGCTGATATTGCAGCTGATATGATGCAAATGGAAGATGCAGAAATTATAGCAGATAATAAAAGTGTCAATGCTAATGGTATAAATATTAGTGATACCAATGCACTATTACAAAATATCTTAAATCAAAGTGAAGACGTGGAGGAGCAAGTTTTAGCAGCTAATACAATAGAAGATGTTGTGTTACCTGAATTAGACCCAAGTGAACAAATACAGTATGAAATATTTTTTGAAGAAGCTAATGATGAATCAGCACAGTATCCGTATATTGCTGATGGCTATTTTACTTTGATAAGTAATAACGCAAATAAAAAAATCATGTTGGAAAATAATTTATTTCCTTTAAGCAATATGATTGCAGAGTATAATGATAACTTTGTAAAGAAAAATTTTACATCAGAACAAGAAAATCAAGAAGCATTTTTAGATCAATTAAAATGTTTAGGTTTAAAATAATATAGATATGGCAAGATGTCCAAATAAAAATACGGCAGAATATAAAGCATTGCTAGATGTATTTCAAACAGAAGTACGTACTAATAATGTAATTAACAACTGGCAAGATCTAAAAAATACAGATACTATTCCTACACCTTTTGAAGCTAATGAAATGGTAACAAATGAAAAGGTGGCATATGCATTAAAACAAAAACAGTTTGCATATAGTCTTTTAGATAACTTACGTAGAGAAAGAATAGGACATACATATCAAGGACAATTTTTAATTAACAACTCAAATCCTGCAACTAGAGAGTTTGATGAAATGTTTTTAGATGCAAACATCAAAAGATTATATAGATATTTAAAAGTAAACAACCTATCTGCAGATACAATTACATTACAGAAAACTCCTATGACATATAGGTTGATGGTTAATGAAGACATGCTTACAAACAAGGATATGCTAGAGTCATCTAGATCATGGGATACACCTAGGGCTAGAGAAGTAGTTATGCATCTTAAAAGAATGTTTCCTCAAGTTGATGTAAAAATGTTAACAGTAGGACAAGCCGCAGACATGTTTGCTAATATGCCTGCATGGAAAAAAAGCAACGTAAAATTTAATGATGTAAAATCTTTTTATGTAGATGGTGTAGCTTATCTAATAAAAGGTAGGGTAACAGATGAAACTGCTATAGAAGAAATGTTACATCCAATAGTTGATGCAATCAAAGTAGACAATGCAGAATTGTTTAATGGTCTATTAACAGAAGCAAGCATTAATTTTCCTGAGATGGTTCAACAAATTAAAGCAGAGTATAATAAAGATACTAGAAACTTTAGTGACACAGAAAGAGATCTAGAAATTGTAACTCAAGCACTAACAAGACATTTTAATAATGAGTATGAGAATGCTCCAACAAAAAGTTTTTTAGACAGAGTAAAGGAAATGGCAGATTGGTTTTTTGATTTAATAAACAATCTTAATGAGTATCTCACAGGTAGATCTTTATCTGTAAAAGATATAAAAGCTAATGCTAGTCTAAGTGACATAGCAAAACTTCTAAACACAGAAGGAATACAATTTAAATTAGAAAGTAGAGTAAACGGTAAGATCAGATTTAGTTTAACTCCAGAAAAAAAGAGACAGGTAGATCAAGCTTTATCAGAAGCTAATGGTGTACAGGCAGAAGTAATTAAAAGTTTATTTCATGTGGCTAATTCATCTGATATTGAAGTCAACTCATTATCTGGTAGTGAATTCAAAACAGATGCAGAAATAGACAGGGGAGATATTGGAGAAACTATAGTAGTACTTAATGAAGCAGATCATACATACGCTGATATAACAGATGGAGAAATATATACATCAGTTACTACAGCAATAAAAGGTAAGTTAAAAAATCAAGAAGATGTACAGCTTAACCTTGACCTTGGTAATGATGTAGATACTTTATTAGATGCATATGTTACCCACCGTAGTGTGGAAGATGTGTTTTCTGAGATGAAACTTTTAGATCTTGAGACAGCACAAGATGTATTTTCTACACTAGAAACTACAATGAAAAATATAGTACCAGAGGGTGCGGTAGTATTATCACAGGTTGTTGTATTTGATAAAGCTACAAAACTTGCTGGGACAGCAGATATAGTAATTGTTACTGAGCAGGGTGAATTAAAGATAGTAGATTTAAAAACTACAAAAAATTCTTTATCATCTCTTTATAGATATGAAAGCAGGACAGGTACACAACAAGTTAAAAAATATGATAGAGAGTTTCTTTTAGAACAAGAAAGTTTATTAAGACAGGCCGGGGTAGAAAGATTATCTACTAGAGGACAACATAATTTACAGGTTAACTTATATAGAAGGATGTTTGAGAATATGGGCTATAAAGTATATCAAGGAGATTATGCAGCATCTACTTTTCATTTAGTAGCTGATATAACAGGTAAAGGTAAAGATCAAAAGTTTAATGGTAAGATAAAAGCAGATCAATGGGTTAATCATCCACCAAGTGAAAACCTACCTTATGTTAATTTACTTGTTCCTATAAATGATATTGCTAGTCAAGCAGAAAAGCTTGATAAACTTACTGAAAATATGCAAGATAGAATTGTAGATCCAGAGGTTGACCCATTAGTAGAGCCAATGGATGAAGCAATAGAAGAAGCAGAAAACGTTACACCAAGACCTGAACAACCTGTATATGATTTTATTTCTGGATTATTATCTGAATATCAAATAGCTAATCAGAATAAAATAAATATGCTTGATGCTAAGGGAGCAGTTAAGGCATCTATATTTTTAGATAGAACTAAAGATGAAACAATAGAGCAACTTGCAGCTACAAATGCTTTTATTACTATAGCACAAAGTGAAGGGCCTATAGCTCAATCAACTGCTTATTCAGAATTATTATCTGATGCGTTAAGACAAATAAGAAGCTTTAGTAAATATATTCAAGATCCACGTAACTTTGGTAAACCAGAATATATAACCTATGTTTTAAATTTTGACAAGTATATAAAAACTTTTCAAGGTTTATATTCTGTTGATTCTGCTGGTGAATTAAATGCTACACAAAGATCTTTAGTACTTTCTTTACAGATTGAATTAAACAAATTAACAGGAGCAGGTAAGTCAGAGGGATTAGTTAATGAAGCAGTAGATAGTTATGTTAAAGAAATAATTAGAAATAAATCAAATAGAAATTACGGAGGAGAAGGAAGTTTCTTTAGTGAAGAAGATTTAGATTTATTAATGAAAGAAGCATATGATATAAACTGGAAAGATCTTAAAGTTAGAGATATGGCAACTCAACCTGATGTCATATTAGCTCTTATGGATAAAATATATAAAGCTAAGAAACAAGAATTACTTGACAAGGTTGGTATAAGAGAACAAGTAATAAAAGCTGCTGGTCAAAAAATAATTAAATTAACTCCTAATGCTAAACGTTCTACTGCATATAATTTTATGTTAGTTTTTAAAGATGGTGAGTTTACAGGTAATTATGTAAAGAAAATAGGTGATCAGTACTATGATTTACAAAACAGACTTAGAGATCAATTAAGTGATAACGATGGTACTCCATATGAATATGTACCTATAACTAATTTAGATGATGCTAAGCAAAGTGATATTGATCAAAATATATCTTTAGCAGAAAAGAAAGCTGCATTTAGTGCTTTCTTTAGAGCAGAGAGAACTAACAATGGACAATTAGAAGATGGTGAATATCATAGGTATACACAAGAGTTTAAAGATGTAAGAAGTAAGTTTGAATATTATGTACCAGGAAAAAATGGTAGTGAGTTTGGTACATGGTATAGAAAACCACGTATAAGTGATGTAGACTATGCAACATATCAAGCAAAGTATTATGATAGAATAGAGTATACTAAAGCTGTAAGAGTTGATGGTGAGTATACGGGACAGGTGGTTGAAGGAGAAACATTCCCAGTACCTAAAGTAATTTATAGAGAAGCATTAGAAGTAAGTAATCCTGCAGATGGTAGTCCAGGAGTAGACATGACTAGTGAACAGTATAGGAGTATTATGAATCCTACTGACGCACTAGGAGTAGCACAAAAAGAATTTTATGATTTATATGTTCAATATTTTGAAAAAGAATTATTAGAAAAATTACCACAAAGTGTTAGAAATAATATGTTAGGTAGAATTCCTTTAGTAAAAAATAACACTATAGAAAAATTAAAAAAAGAATCAACACTTTGGAATAGGTTATATGCTAGAACTGTAAACAGTAATGCATGGAATATGTTCAATCAAACATCTACGCAAAAATCTGTTATGGTTAATGCAGACACAGGAGTTATAGTTGATCAAATGCCAATATTCTATACAGGTAGACCTAAGATAGATGGTGAAATGGAACAAGCAGAAAAAGAAAAAATGTCTTTGCAAGCTAAGTTTAATAATGGTGATATTAAGGATAAAGAATATGAAATAGAGATAGGAAAGATAAATGGTAAGTTAGCAAGGTTACGTTCAACTCCAAGTCTTGGACAAGTAAGTACAGATTTAGCAACTAGTTTAATTAAGTTTAGTGCTATGGCAGAAAACTATGAGACTATGGGTACAATTGAAGATACCCTTCTTGCTATGAAACAAGTTATTGATAAAAGAAGTTATAATTTACCTAAAGGTGAAGGTTTAACTTTAGTAGATAAACTTAAAGGTTTAAGAAAAGGTTCAGGGAAAACACCAAAAGGAGGTATTGACCCACCTACTAATACTAAAACTAGAGCTGCTAAGTTTATGAGTATGGTTTACTATGATAATGAAAACATAACTAAAGGTGCAGCAGATAAAATAGCTGAAGGAATTATTCAGTTATCTTCTTTATCTTATGTGGCATTTAACCCATTTGGTAACTTTAATAACTATTTAATTGGTAGAGTAAACAACAACATTGAACTTTTAGCAGGAAGGTTTGTAAGTAAACAAGCACAACTAAGAGCAAGTTTTGAATTTAATAGGAGAGCTTTACCAGATATAGTTTCAAGAACTGGACACGGCCTTAAAGATCTAACTGATGTAATTACTTTAGGTACAATACCTGGTTTAAGAAGTGCTGATTATGATCCTAAGAAAGCTAATAGTAAGTATGAAGGGTTTGTAGATGGGATGAGAATGATGGATAAGATGACAGAACTCCGTGAACAAGGGGCAGATTCTTCAGAAGGTAAGACTTGGTTTGAAAGAGCTACAGAGTGGGGTTACGTAATGCAAGATGCAGCAGAATATAATGTACAAACTAAAATGGGAATGGCAGTTTTAATGGATACTTATCTTATGAATGAGAGTGGTGATATATTATCATTCTATGATGCTCACGATTTTAATCCACAGACACATGAGAATGAATTAAAAAAAGGATTTGATAGAGTTGTCAAAGTTGATAAGAATCTAAAACTAGTTCCAAATAGTGAGCAACCTTATACTGATCAGTTTAGATATGACTTAAGAAATAAAATTAGAGAAATAAATAAACAAATCCATGGTAACTACGCTCAAGAAGATAGAATGGTTATACAACAAACTACTTTAGGTAAGCTAGCAGTTCAATTTAAAAAATGGGTTGCACCAGCTGTAAGGGCTAGATACCAAAGAGAATACTTTGATGAAAACTTAGGATGGATGGAAGGTAGATACATATCTGCATATAAGTTTATGGGTTATGTAAAGAATGAATTAGTTAAAGGTAACAGAGACTTTAGTACTTATGGTCAAGGCTTTATGCAGTCAAGAGAAGGTTATGATGGAAAAGGAGGAAATGCAGATCAAAGAGCACAGAATCAATTGTTTGGATTTTACAGAACAATGGGAGAGATTGCAATAATGGGTAGTGTATTCTTAATTCAATCAGCTTTAGGTGCATTGTTAGAAGGTGCTGATGATGATACAGATACAGAAAGAAGATTTAAGAACTTAACTAAGTATCAAGCTAATAGAATTTATAAAGAGCTAGTATTATTTATGCCTCTTATTCCTGCTGGTGGTGAACAAGTATTCCAACAGTTTGGTAATCCTATAGCAGCAACAAGAACGTTTGGTGAATTAGCTGAGCTAATGGGTATTATAGGTTACTCAGGATATAGTTGGCTATTTAAAAGTAAAGAAGAGTTCTATGCTAACAGTGAACTAGTCTATCAAAGAGGTGATAAAAAAGGTGAATTAAAGATTAGTAAAAACTTTAAGGATGTATTCCCTATAATTTATTCTATGCAGAAATGGGATTCATATTTAACCAATGATGACTTCTATATAAAATAAGGTTTACACGTCAAATTTGCAGTAAAATTATTTTTTTGATAAATATAGATTATGTATATTATTATATAAACCAATAGTATTAACATAACAAAACTACAATATGAAAAGATATGTAAGTTTATTAGTATGTATATTGGTTATGAATGGTGCTTCTGCTCAAGATAGTTCACCATTTTTTAAATCCCTATATAAAGACTTTATTAAATATGGAACTGTATATGGAGCTGCTGATTTAAATAACTCTATAGAAGAAGATGTATCAACCTATTTTGTGAGAACAGGGGATGGTAATGGTTTATATGACATACCCGTTGTAGTAGATAATACACCTGACTATCCATATGATTATAGAATTGGTTTTGGTATTAGAAAACTTGCAAGGTTTAGTTATGAAAGAAAGCCAAGAAACTTTTATGATGGTACAGAAGAACAGCTAGCATTTAGTGCCCCAAGTTCAGCATTAAAAGGTTTAGAATATCAATTACATTGGGAAAAAGAACGTTGGAGAGGTGAGATGTTTAGAAACCACAGGTTCTTTATAAAGCATACAGGAGATCATCACATCTTTAAAGTTGAGTCAAGAGAAGTAGGAAAAATTAATTTAGCATATGAGTCAGCAGAAGCAAGACTAAGGTTACCTTTAGGGGAAAAGTTTAGTATCTCTGCAGGTGCAATCTATAGAACTCATAGCCGTGCATATGGTTATAATCCTATTGAAATCTGGTTAAATGAAACACAAATAATTAATGGTCAAGAATACCCAGTTAACTATTGGTATACATTAGGATTTGAGTATGGTTATACTGATCATCTTACTACATACACAGATGCTGAAACAGGTCAAGAAATGCAAGACTGGATATGGAGAGATCAAGATGGAACTATTGTAGCTTATTCTGATATTGATTTTAGAGAAACTGTATTTACAGATTTAATGAACCGTTATAATAGAGAAATGTTAGAAGAGGTGCCTGCATTTGGTGAGATAGCACCAATAGTGGGGATGGACTTTTATCATTACAAAAGAAATTTTTGGTTGCATGCATATGCTAACTATATATTACCTTATCATAAATATTTAAAAGGTGATGAAGTTGTATCTTATTTAAACAGAAACAATTGGGGTAAAGGGGGATTGATAGATGATAATGACCCAGAGCAATGGGCAGACTATTCTTTTGGTGCTAACTTAGGCTGGAAGATAAATAAAAACATAGGGGTATTTATGGAAGGAGAATACTCTAAGATGTGGGACAGTGAGCTGTTTCAAACAACATTAGGATTAAATTACACATTCAAATAATAATAAAAAAATGGCAGACGTACCTCAAATTGGAGAAGAGACAAAAGTAACTTTAGATTTAAAAACAATAGGGATGATAGTTGGGTTTGTCATTTCCCTGTCTACAGTGTGGTTTACATTAAAGGCTGATATTGCACTAGCAATGGAGATGCCTAAACCTCCAATAGATAGAGTAGAGTATGATTTAAAGGATGAGCTTATAAGACAAACTATTATGGATACACAGGAAGATGTTGACCTGTTGCTAGAAAAGTTTGACAAGATGGAAGAGAGAATCTACGAGCTAACTAAAAAGAAATAAAATGAAGTATCTCCTTACAGTATTATTGCTTTTAACAACAACAACTGTACTGTCTCAGGAATGGATTACAGATAAAGACTTTGAAGAAAAAATTACAGCAGGTTCAGCCTTTGATGATAATGAAGAAGATGATGTAATTGTAGTAGAATTCTGGGCAGAGTTTAATAAAGACAATGCATTTCAAGACTGGGAAAAAATCAACAACCTTGAGGGAGTCACATATTATAGATGTGATATTGCAACCTCACCACAATTAAAAAAAGAACTTAGAATTAGAATGGCACCAACCCTATTATTATATTTAAAGGGTGATGCATACATTAAATTTACAGCAAGAGCAAAACTTGATCTATTGTGCCCTGTAGACTATGACAAGATGGTTAGAGCCATAGAAGTAGTTAGGCGTGAAGCAAGTTACTAAGTGGAAAAATATACACTTTTAGTATTTTATATATTTATTATTTTTACTGTTTGTCAACTATTAATAGATGATTTAAAACAAAAATAAACATGAGATGTAAAAAATGCAATTCAGCAATGACTTATTATTCTGGTGCAGGTAAAGACAAATATTATTTTTGTCATGAATGTGATGTTATAGTTTTTATAAAAACTAGCCCTCACAACTAGAGCACTCTAAAATATTTCTTGCAAAATCTTGTGCACTGCTTTTACTAAATTGATAGTATAAAGTTTTGACACCTTCTTCCCATGCATATAAATATAGTTGGTTTATCTGCTTAGCTGAGACTGATGGGTCTATCATTAAATTAAGTGACTGAGACTGATCAATATACTTTTGTCTCTGTGCTGCTTGTAAAACTAACTCTTTAGGTGTAATTTCTACAAATGATTTAAACACAGCCTTAGTAGGAAAGTCTAGATGTTGTACACTTCCATCTTTCTTTAATATAGACTTCCAGGTTTTTTCTGTATTAAGGTTATGTTTTTCTAGTTCACACTCTAAAAATGGGTTTTTATAAACTGTCTTAGACTTAGCAAGATCTTTAATAAAGTAATTAGACTTAATAGGTTCTATACCCATAGACACAGCTCCATGAATAAAACTACTAGACTTAGTAGGAGCAATAGCCATAAGAGTTGTATTAGCATAACCCTCTCTTAATGATGTATAGCCAAAGTCAACATGTAGCTTTCTAGATGCTATTTCACTTCTATCTTTTAGTGTTCTAAATATTTCTGAGTTAAGTTGTTTAGCTTCTAATGATTCAAACTCTATTAGTTTAGATTGAAATAATGAGTGGTATCCTAAAACACCTAAACCAATTGCTCTGTGTTTTTCAGCAAAGTTGTATGCTCTTTTCATTCCTGGCATTGTCTCTGCTTTAATAATAAACTCATCCATTACTGCATTTAAAAAGTATACATAGGTTTGTATAGCATCAGTTTCTTTAATTTCATCCCAGTGTAATACATTTATAGATCCTAAACAACACACAAAAGAATTATAACTATCTGTTGGTAGTTGAATCTCTGAACATAGATTAGAAGCTGTTATATCAAGCCCTATGTCTTTATATGGAGAGTTGTTATTAGAAGTATCTTTGAACATTATATAAGGATAACCAAACTCACTTCTTCTTTGTATTACCTTAGCCCATATCTTGCGTTTTTTTCTGTCTCCACCTTTCATTTCTTCCATCCATTCATCAGTCACAGTAATACCATATTGTAAATTCTGTATTGGATTTCCCTCAGTACCAATATCTAAGAACTCTTCTATGTCTGCATGCTCTACAGGTAAGTATACTGCACAAGCACCACGTCTTGCTTCTGATTGTTTGCACACATCAACCACTGTATCATACATTCTAGCATAGTGAATAGGCCCATCAGCATGACCACCGGTAGATATTACACTTCCTCTAGGTCTTATGTTTCCTAAATAAGCACTTGTACCTCCACCATATTTACTCATCATACCAATTTCACGGCCTGCGTTTAGTATACTATCTAAGTTATCATCTACATTAGAACCATAACAACTTATAGGTAACCCTTTTTGTTTACCAAAGTTTATCCATACAGGTGTAGACAAAGAGTAAAATCCTCTTGCCATATAGTCTTCAAACTTTTCAGCAAAACCTTTTATGTTTAGGTACTTCTCTGCTTTGATTGCTATGTCTTTTATTCTTTGTTCTGGTGTTTCTGTTATATATCCTCTAGATAGAAATGTACGGCTGTCTTCATTTAGCCAATAATATTTTTTGTACTCCATGTTGGTTTTTTTAAAAGAGATCATCTAATGTGATACTCTTGCTTTTTTTATTATAGTCTACACTTTTTTTGTAAAAGAAATCTCCTTCTTTAGTTCCAGTAATTTCAATATCAAACCACTCTACTGACTTAAGTAAATTTTTATTTACATCAAAGATTGGTTTCATACCTATTTTTTCTAGTGAGTTATTAAATCTATTTTTAATAAAGTGTTGTATTGTTTGCTGTGGCAAGAAGCTTAATTCTCCTTGTTCAAATATCCAATCTAAAATACCACACTCAGCTTCATATGCTTTTCTGCATGCAGAGTCAATGAGTTCTTCAAATTCAGAATCAAACCACTCTGGGTTTTCTTTTCTAATTATATTTATAATTTCTGCACCAAAGTTACCGTGTATTTCTTCTTCTTTACTAGTAGCTTCTACTACATTAGATATACCTTTAAGAACATTTTTATCTTTATTAAAGCTCATCATAATCAAGAACTGACTAAATAAACTTACATGCTCTATAAATAAAGAGAATAGTAATACAGATTTAGTATACATCTTGTTGTCTTTAGATCTAGTTCCATCTAAATATTTTTTTAAGTACTTGATTCTATTTGCTATAGCAGGTACCTCTACTACATTTTTAAACTCATCTTCTAAACCTAAGATTCTTAGTAGTCTAGCATATGCATCTTTATGTCTAACTTCTGATTCTGCAAAAGTAAAACCCACATCTCCTATTTCAGTAATAGGCATACGTTTATATAAATCACCCCAGAATGTTTTTACATTAACTTCTATCTGTGCAATAGCAAGCATTGTTTTTTTAATAACATCTTTCTCTTGAGGGTTGATGTTAATTTTAAAATCTTGTATGTCTTCTGTAAAATTAAATTCTGTGTCTATCCAGTAAGAATGTCTAATTGCATCTTTATATTCTAATAGTTGTGGGTATTCATAAGGAAGTATATTTACTCTTGATTTAAAGATGTCTTTCATAATATTAATTTATAAGGGTTAAAAAAGCTGCACATCCACTGAAGAGTTGTGCAGCTACTTGGTATATATAATGTAATAAATTTTAGCTAGACTTAAAAGTCTAAGGCAATAATTTTACAAATGAAATGGTAAAAAATATAAATCCAATTTCAATACCACCCAATGCACGGTATTGTTTGTCTTCACATAGAATTTCACAGTTAATTATTCTAACACCAAATAATGTTTCTGTTGGCAAAAATTCTATATTAAATTTATTTTTAAATTGGAGTTGGTTTATTTTTTTCATATGGGTTAAAGTTTAAATTTTTGACTTAATTTTTGTATATTATAATTATGCAAGGATTACAAAGATAGCATTTATATATGTGATTCAGTTGCTTAAGTGATACAAAATTTGTATATTATTTATATAGTACAATAAAATATATTATTATGATAAAAAAATTAAAGGAGTTTAGAAAACAATTGGTAAAAAGTATATGCTCATTTTTAGGATGGATTTCTATGGGTTATATCTGTTTAGGTCATTGCAGTAAGGGAGTATGCCATAAAAAAAATAAAAAATCATAATACAATCATGAAAAAGAAAAGACCTGGTTTATCAGTAGGTAAAATGTCTAGACAAAGAACAAAGCTTTTAATGAAATCAACCGGTGGTGAGTTAGATGAACTCATAATGGGCAAAATAGAAAAGTTTAAAAAAGGTGGTAAAGCTAAAAAAAAACTAGGCGGAGGTACTCATAATACATATAGTGGTAATAGCAGAAAAAGAAAATGAACATTTTAACTGACATACTAAGTTTAATAAGACGTGGTGTTTATGCTGAGTCAGCAGGGGTTGATGATGTTTTAGTTTTAGGAGTTAATGAAGAACCTGAAATGACAGGTGTAGCTTCTCCTATACCTTACAAAAGTGTCAAACTAATTAAGGTAAAAGATTTTAAGGTTGCTAGCTTAAACTGTGAGTATAAAAACTCCCCCGCAATTCCTGCAGCAGGTACTGGACAAGTATATCAAAAAACTGAAATTGATGCAACAACAAAAGCCTGTACTGTTTTTTTTAGATCTCTAAAGTCAATGAGCAGCAACCTTACTCTTGCTACATCTGCAGATGATGATTATATAGAAATAACAACAGAGGGAGAACCCAATCTTGCAGCTAATGTAGGATCAGGTAAAGAAGTATGGAAAGATAAAGTTGGTGAGACACTAAATTTTAGAACATTAGTTGAGGGTACTAATATTACTATTGGACAAAGCACTAATGAACTAACAATTACTAATACATATGGTTGGGTAGTAAAATCAGATGCTGGTTTAAATCCTAGTGTAAGTGTAGGGTCAGGATTTAATTTATTGATTAGTGGAGATACAGGGATTACAACTAGTATGGCTGCATCAGGCGTAAATGGTACATTAGAAATTGACTTAGATGACACTGCTGTTACACCGGGATCTTACACTAATGCAAACATTACTGTAGATCAACAGGGTAGATTAACTGCAGCAAGTAGTGGATCAGGTGGAGGTGGTGGTGGAACTATAGATAGTATTATAGGTTCTGGTAAAGCTTTTATGCAAGTAGGTCAACCTAGTGATCCTGGGACCGTAGCAATGACTGGAAGTAATTTTAAAATGATGGGTAAAGAAACATTGGTTAATGCTTCTAGTACAGTACAATTTTCACCATTCATACATGATTGGTCTGATCAATCACTTTCTATAAATGCAGCAGCATCTTGGGTAGTACCTACTGATGCAGTATTTAATGCTGGTATACCTATAGAAAAAAACTTAAAAATTGGTGATAAAATAACACTCTCTTATATGATTACTAATAAAAGGGCTTCTGGTGGACAAACTTATAAAGCTGTATTAGGATGGTATACTTGTAGTGATACTGGCACACCTGACTGGCCAGTAAATTTAAGAGATGTTGTAGAAAGCAATGCACCAAATGGTCCTGTAGGGCCAAGCGGTAATCAAAGACAGCTTGAATGTAGTACAGTAACTGTTACACTTACTACAGCAATTACACAAGTTGGATATGTTATGTTTGGTTTTAATTTTGGTGGTGTAAATAATTTAGATGAGATGAATGTAATCTGGAGCATAGCAGTTCAAGAAATTTAAAATTAATTAATATGAGTATACTAAGTAAAATATTTTCAAGTGGGGCTAAAGAATTAGTTACAGGCATTGGTGGTGTTATAGATGGACTACATACTTCTAAAGAAGAAAAGCTTGCAGCTGAATTAAAAATAAAAGAATTAATATCAAAGCATGAAGTTGAAATGGAGAAAGAAATTTCTAGTAGATGGAGTGCTGACATGACTAGTGATAGTTGGTTGAGTAAAAATGTAAGACCTTTAGTACTTATATTTTTAGTTGTATCAACAGTATTATTAGTATTTGTAGATGCAGGAGTAATTGCATTTGATGTAAAAGCTAGCTGGGTAGATCTCCTACAGTTAGTTTTAATAACAGTAATAGGAGCATATTTTGGGGGAAGGTCCCTTGAAAAAGTAAAAAAAAATAAATAGTATTAACAATTAAAAATTAGAAATTATGCCAAACAATATGAAAAACGCTGGAATCAAGTACAAAATGGGTAAAGAAACATTTGGAGCTGGAGACGGTGATATAACTCCACAAAAAGCAAACATGGAATCAATGGCTAAAGGTGGAGGCTTGATGGGCTTCATGAATGGTGGTGGTGTCATGGATGGAATGATGGAGAAGAAAATGAAATATGGTGGAAACAGAGGAGATGAAAGAATGTCTGCTAAGAGAGACTATATGAAAAAAGGTGGTCAGTACGGAGGTAATAAAGGTGATATAAGAAGATCAGCTAAAAAAGATTACTCATAGTACAATGCCAGCTAAAAAGAAACCAGCTTCTAAGAAGAACTGGATAAAAGGAGCAATTAAAAAGCCAGGTGCTTTAAAAGCTACTGCTAAAAGAGCAGGGGCAATGAAAGCTGATGGAACTATCAAAAAAAGCTGGCTTAGGGAAAAGGCAAAAGGAAGCGGCAAGACAGCACAACGTGCTAGGCTTGCTTTAACTTTAGGTAAAATGAAAAAATAATATGAATAATAGAACTCAATGTAGTTGTGGTAACACTCAGAATCCTGATGGACTCTGTGATGGATCACACTTACTTAAAAAATAATAATCATGGCAAAAAAAATATCATTCCCAATGGGAGACGGTAAAGTAGAGAATGGGTACTATAATCCTACTTCTGTATATCAGAAGACTTTACAAAAAAGAAATGCAAAAGCAGTAGCTAAAAGACAAAGACTTGCAAAAGCAGGAATCAAATGTGATATGGATTCTACTAGAGCAGCAGAACCTGTTCAGTCTAAAGCTTTTAGAAACGGATATAGAAACAGTTAAATAAATAAAAAATTATGGCGGTATTAACAGCACAACAAATAACTCAAGCTGGTTTGGAACCTACAACGGTTACTCCAGCTGTAGGTGGTGATACACTTGCAAACACAGCAGTTCAATTTTTTCACGTTGCTAATGGTGGAGGATCAGCTATGACAGCTACAGTTGTACCAGTAGTAACAACAGTGATTGATCCTTTGTTAGGTACACTGAAAAAAGAAAATGCAGTACTCAGCTTAGCAGCTGGTGAAGAAGGTTTTTTAGGACCTTTTGAAGTTGATGCTTTTAATGATGCTAGCGGTAATATAACAATAACATGTTCAGCACAGGCAAGCGTAAAGCTTTCTGCACTGTACTTATAAATAAAAAAAAATGGGATCACTACTTCAAGATGTCTTAGGATTATTTTCTAAGAAAAAATTTGTAAAACCACTTCCTTATGTACCAAGTGATGATGATTACTTTGTACTATCTAATAAAGGATCTAGTTCACTTAATACAATGGCCTACTTACCAAAAGTAGATCAAAACTTAATATCAGCAAAACAATTTGCAGATGCTATTGTAGTAGGTGCAAACACTACTTATGACTTCAGCAGTATACAAGCTGGAGCTAATGTAGATTTAAAACTCACTGGGTCAGATGCAACTGTAGATATAGTAAAGTTAGTTGCTGGTACAAATATTACACTAACAGATAATGGGGCAGGTCAAATTACAATTGTATCTACAAGTGGTTCTGGATCTGTAACAAGTGTTGCAGCATCAACAGCAGGTAATGCTTTAGATGTAGGAGGTTCTCCTATTACTAGTTCTGGTACGTTAGCTTTTACTTGGGCAGGTTCATCAGATCAATATGTAAACGGTGCAGGTGATTTAGTTATTTTCCCAGCAATACCACAAGGTACAGTAACCTCTGTTGGAATTACAGAAACAGGAACTGCATTAACAATAACAAACTCTCCAATAACATCATCAGGTAATATTAATATAGCAGGAGCTGGTACAGCTTCACAAGTAATCTTAGGAAATTTATCATTAGCAACATTACCAGTTGATGGAGTTACATCCGTAGCAACATCTAATGGAACATTTGTAAATGTAACTGGTGGAACGATAACATCTACAGGTACAATTACAGGAGATTTATCAGCAACAGGAACTCCAGGTAATACTACATTCCTTAGAGGAGACAATACATGGGCAGTACCAGCAGGATCTGGTAGTGTGACTACAGTAAGTGCAACAATTGCAGGAGATGCTTTTGATGTAGCTGTTGTAAACCCTACAACTGCACCAGCTTTAGGATTTACATGGGCAGGAACCGCAGCTCAATATATATCAGGTCAAGGTAATTTAGTTACTTTTCCATCAATTCCTTTCACAAGTTTAACAACTACTGGAACATCAGGAGCTGCAACATTAAATGCAGGAGTATTAAATATTCCTCAGTATGCAGGAAGTGGTACAGTGACTTCAGTATCAGGTGGAAATGGGATAACTGTAACAGGAACAGCAACGCTAACACCTACAGTAAATATAACATATGCTAGTGCAACTAATGCAATATTATTTGCACAACAAGCTACACCAGATCCAGATGATTTCTTTTGGTTTAGTGATGCAACAGACAGCACTATTAAAAGAGCATTACTATCAAGCTTTCCAAGTAACTATAGATGGCTTGCAGATTCAGTAACAGGTACTAACATAGAGGTTTTAAAGGATGAAGTAATTAAATTTAGAAATACAACAGGTACCTTAACTACTGTTAATTCAGGAGGAGATACAATTAATATAAATAGTACAGCAAGTGGTGTAGTAGCAGGATCCTATACAAATGCAAATGTAACTGTTGATATATATGGAAGAATAACTACAGCAAGTAGTGGTGGTGCTGGAATGACATCATGGACTGTTGGTTCTGATGTAGGAGCAAATCAAACAGTAGCTAATGGTGAAATATTACAAGTTGCAGGAGGGGTTGCTTTAACATCAACTTTATCAGGTACAAGAAATCTTACACTTGATTTAGACGATACAGCAGTAACACCTGGTAATTATACAAACGCAAATATAACAGTTGACCAGCAAGGTAGAATAACAGCAGCAGCAAATGGTTCTGCAGGTGGTTATACTTGGGTAAGTCAAGCAGATGCAGGAGCAAATGTTACTATAAATAGTGGTGACATAGTAGATTTTGCAGGGGGAACAGGTATAACAACAGGAAATGCAGCAGCAGGAGTTACTTTTAACTTGGATTATTTAGGTGCTGATAACTATATTAACTTAAGAGGTACGGTAGTAGCAGCACCAGGAGACTTTATAGCATTTAGTGATATAACTGATAGTAATGTTTACAAAGTTGCAATTACTGATATGCCTGGTTACTATGAAGGCTTTACTGTGCAAGGAGATTCAGGACTTTCACAAACTGTTTTAACTGGAAATACACTTGATATAACAGGAGGAACAGCACTAAGTACAGTAGCAAGTGCTACAGATACAATTACAATAAATCATGATGCGTTTGGTTCAGCAGGAACATATGCTTATCCAAGTTCAGTAGTTACAAATGCACAAGGGCATGTAACTAGCATTGTAGCAGGATCAGCACCAGCCTTTGTTAGTTTAACTACGACAGGAACTTCAGGTGCAGCTACATTAAGTGCTGGTGGTGTTCTTAATATACCTGAGTATGCTGGAGCTTATACTTTACCAGTTGCAACAGCAAGCGTACTGGGTGGAGTTGAGTTATTCTCAGATACAGTTCAAAGTGTTACGGGTAATGCAGTAAGTACTACTGCAAATAGAACATATGGTATTCAATTAAATGCTGCAGGTCAGATGGTAGTTAATGTACCATGGAATGATTACGCATTACCTTTAATGACAGCTACTTCACGTGGTGGTGCTGAGGTGCTTTCAGATATAACTCAGACAGTTGCTGCAAATGGAGTAACTTCTACAGCTGGTAGAACATATGGATTACAACTTAACGCTGCTGAACAATTAGTAGTTAACGTTCCTTGGACAGATACTGCACAGTATTCATTTACTGCTGCTGCAACTGGTGGAATTACAAACTCAATTACAGATGGAAACACTTTAACTATTGCTCAAGGTGTAGGTATTGTTACAACAGGTTCAGCTACTGATACAATAGAAGTTAAAATGGCTGATACAGCTGTAACTCCAGGTTCTTATACTAATTCTTCAATTACAGTAGACCAACAAGGAAGACTTACTGCTGCATCAAGTGGAGCTGCATTACCAGCAGTTGATAGACAACCAACTGATTACTTTTCTTTCAAAAAAACTGGTATTGTAAATCAAGGAAAATCTGCTACTGCAGGAAATAACACTGTATCTGCAGTAGGTTATGTATATACTATAACTTTTAATACTACACGGGCTAATGCTAATTATTTAGCTATGGTTGTACCTGAGATAGGATCATCAAATGGATGTGTGTATTGTGAAGTAAGAAGTAAGTCTACAACAGGTTTTGTTGTGGAGTTAAAAACTTGTGCTAATGCTGCACCATCAGGAATTGATCCAAATATTAACGTTACTATTTATGCATAAAATTATTATATTTGTTAAAAAAACATTATGAGCGTATTTGTACAAGAAGTCTTAGGATTATTAAGAAGGAATTTTGTTAAGACAACATTAAATCCAACTGATGACTATTTTCAGTTTGTTAGAAAAGGCCCACCACGTAATCAATCAAGATCAAGAGCAAGTGGATTTGCCCCACAAGGTCAAGCATTGTCAATCAGTGCTGGAAGTTGGTTATGTAGTCAAACAGGACCTCAAGGTCTTGGTAGATTTGTTAGTACAGTAAAATTTAGTGGAGAAGAACCTGGTACAATTCCTATGTTTTGGCTTCGTCAAGGACAATGTTCATGGCACTCATTAAAAGATTCTCTTTTATCTCAAGATACAGCTGACCCAATAATATATGTTGGTAAAGCTAACACTGCACCAGCAGATCTTATAGTTTCTAATGATCTTACAGTCTCTAATAAAGTTTTTATTACTAAGTTAAACCCAAATAACCCTAGTCCAAATGATAAGGGTCAAATAGTTTTTGCAGGTAAAGATGGCCAACTAATGACTTCTCCAGGATTAAGTGGAAATGCACCATCTTTTACATTTAGTCCACAATATGGTTTTAATACTAGACAAGTTAATAATCAATTTGGAGCAGTAATGTCACAAGGATCCCCCGTAAGTTTTACTAGAATTAGTAATGATCTAGTTCTACAAGGACCTATATATGACGCTACACCTAATCAAACTGGATTCCCGGACCCGGGTCAAATACTTATAGCAAGAGAAGATCCATTAAACCCAGGTGTATCAGACGGAAGAGTTTTATGGGGAGATGCACCAATACCAGATTTACAGTTTGGTGAATTAATTATAGGATATCAAAATCCTCAGCCACCTGCTGGTACTACTGTTCCAGCAGTTGGATCTTTTACTCCTGGAGCACTTGGAACAGGTAATAATAATGATGTTTTAACATCTGGAGGACCAACTGGTTTCCCTAGTTGGGCTCCTAATCCAGGAATAAGTGGTAGTGGTACAAATCTTAGGATAGCTATGTTTACACCAAATAGTAATACTATATCAAACTCATTAATGATTCAAGATGGAGATGCATTTACTCCAGCTACTACAGTTACAAATGATGGTAAGTGGATAAATACAGGTACAATGACATTACTAGATGTACCTCAAGATGCTACACAAGAAAAAGTTCTTGTACTAGATACAAGTACAGGTCAAGTTAAATTTAGATTTGCAAATAGCATAGGTGTTCAAGGTGGTGGTACACTTAGAAGAGTACCTTTATGGTCTCCAGATGGAGCGAATATACAAAACTCACTATTAATACAAAGTGGTTTTGTTCAACCTCCTTCCAATTATCCAGTGGCTGACCCTAATTTTACTAATCAAAAACTTACTAATGATGGTAGTCTACAACAAACAAAAGAACTATATCTAGATAGTGTAGCACAAGATGACACACTTACTCAAGTATTAGTAAGACATCCAAGTGCTGCTAATGAAATTAAATTTAGAGATGTTGCTACAATTGCTACTGCTGTAGGATTTGATACGCTTCCAATGAGTACTACAGCAGATTGGAATCAGACATTTTTAAATGCATACATATCACTAGATGATACTACAGTACAGTTTAGATCAATTAAAGGTATGACTACACTAACTGATGGTCAGACAGGAGTTGTTATAGCAGAAAACGTAAAGCAAAATACATTTCTAGCAGATGATGTACTAAGATTTCCTAGCGGGTGGGGTGCTACTGGTAATCTATTTGATAATAAAATAAGCTGGGCAGCAGGAGTTGATAACGGTTATCCTACATCAACACTTAAATATGGTGAGTCACTTAAATTCAAATATCATAACTACGAAATTGCTGGAGGAGGTTTTGCATATAAGTATGTATTATACTGGGAGTCTTGTTGTAAATTATTTTCTTTAAACACATGCCCAACTGTTAGTGGTCAAAGCTATGATATGAATGAAGATTCAGCAGGTGTAAGTGATACTGTTACTTTTGTAGATGATGGTTATGGAGGGTATACAGGGGTATTTACAGCAAGTGCATTAGCTGACCCTGCAGCAGGGACATTAACTTTTAATTCAAGTACAGGTGCATGGTCATTTGTACCTGCTGCAAACTATAATGGAAGTACAACATTTACATTTACTTATAATGATGGTTACTGTGATAGTGCTCCAGCTACAATTACTTTAAATGTTTTAGCAGTAGCTGAACCTCCAGTTTGGACTTCACAGGATCCAGTAAATGCAAACACATATCCAAACTTAACAGGTGGAGATGCTTGGACATATACCTGGACTACAAATGATCCAGATCATCCATGTAGTGCCTTAAAGTATACTATTACAGTAAATGAAAATCAAACCGGACCTGTTACAATATTTGAACCACTAAATGGACCTATAGCTGGAGCGAGTTGGTTAACTTTTACTCCTGATCCAAACAATAACTGTACAGGAACTTTATCAGGAACTTATCCACCTGGTGGTGGTAACTTTCAAGTTGTAATGAAAGTTGAGGATCCAGATGCTAATTTTAATGATCAAAGTTTTACTATTGGTGGGTTACTAGTAACAAAAGATACATACTTTTGCTTCTATAGTGATACTTCAACATCTATGGATAGTACAATTATAACGACAGCAATAATGAGTAGTGTACCTGAAGTAAAATGTACACTACATCAAAATGCTACGGGTGTACCAGGCTCTAACTATACTATGGTACTAGCTAGGGGAACTCAAGCAGGAAGAGTTAATGATGCAAATGGATTAACAGATCAAGCTCATTTATGTGTTGTAGATGGAATGGAAGTTTCAGGACCTGGAGTTCCTGCAGGTACTGTAGTATTTAATGATGGTGCTCCTTCTGGAGGGCTGAGGGCCATAACTATAACTCCTCCTTCGGGTACTAATGTTAGTTCACAAACTGGTGATATTATAACATTTACTAGAACTCAAAATCAAAAAAACACAGACTACACTAGTACTAGTAACTTTAGAAACTTACTTCAAGATTACTATGCAACAGGTGGTACACTTGCTAATGGTAATACAAATTCAGCAACTAATGGTCAAGATTTTTATGATAGTCATTTATATTGGTACCATAGTGGTGTAGAAAGACCTCTTGGTTATTTAGGTTTCCGAGCACAAGGTGGTCCTCTTGTAGCAACAATAGGTCCAACAGGATATTTTCCAAATGCAGAAAATATTGTTGTAATGGCATGGGCTGATGAATCAGGTGGAAATAGTTTAGGTGGGGGTGAAAACTATGATGCCAGTCCTAGTGAAACTGGTAGTACTAGTTGGAATAATAGAAATATTGCAAATCCTACAACTTCACCAGCTACTGTAAATCCACAATTAGTTGAGGATTGTCAAAATACAAACAGTTTTATTACTTTATTAGAAACAACAGCTGGTAATAATACAATATATAGAGGTATAGCTTTTAGGGTTAAAAAAGTAAACCCTAATGGTAGTAATGGAAATAATGACTTAGAAGAAATAATGGGTCCAGGTGGTTTTGCTCAAACAGCAGGACGTACAGCTTTTGGTTTTTTGTATGGACCAGAAGCAACAGTATATAGTCTTACACCAACAACAAGTTTGCAGGCATTTTCACAAGCATCACCAGCAAGAATAAATTATGTTGGTAATGTAACAGCTGGTGTTAGTTTTGGTAACCCAACACAGGCACAAACATATTACTACAATCTTGTAAAAGCAGAGCTATTAACTATAGGATATTCAATATAATAATTAAAAATAAAATAAAATGGGAGTACAATTTAACACATCAGAATCATCTAGTCTAAATGCAGAATATCCAAAAGATATGGCAATGCCAAACCAGTATGGATTTGGTGGATTAGCTGTTCAAGCCATAATTTCAAATGATTCTACAAATCTTGGATTTATAAAAAAAGGAGGCGGCTCTGTTTATGCAATTAATTTACATAATAAAGCTTCAACACCTGCTTACTTAAGAATATTTGATAAAGCTTCAGCACCAGCAAATGCTGATATACCTTTAGTAACATTAACAATACCTGCTGTAGGTACTTTAGATTTAGAGTTATCTGTTGGTTTAAGATTTAAACTTGGTTTAGGTTTTAATATTACAACAGGCCCAGCAAATGGAAATGCAGGAGCAACTGCAGGTCCAGATGTTGTTGGTGGTATCTTTTGGAGATAATGAAGCTATTAAATAAATACTTAAGAGGTAGAGATTGGTTGATAGATCAATATAATAGAAACAGAAAGTTTGAAGATCATATTAAACCTATTGATACTGATGATTTAGCTGATGAAATCTCTTTTAGATTATTAGCCACTAGAAACCATCCAGATTACGAATGGTTAAAGGACAAACTAAAAGGTATATATAGTTCTAAAATATAGTATTTTTATTTTTATTTAAACGAGCAACTTTAGTAACCATACCATCTTTTTTACCAGCTTCTCTAGCACTATCATAAGTATGTGCCATTATTATCATCCATTCAGTATAACGAGCAGGATCTTTTAATAAAAGTTTATCCCACGGTATATAGTATATATCCCAGTATATCATAATTTTTCTATTTCTTTTTGTAAGTTAGCTAACGCCCTCCACGCTACTTTAGCAGAGTGACGAATCCCATCACTATCTATTTTACCAGCATCAATTAGATGTCTAGATAAAGCATCTAAGTCATCAGTAGACTTAGTACGATCCCAGTGCAAAGGCTTATCAGGATGATGTTGTTTATTCCCAGCTAACGATACTCTTGCTACTTCCATGATTGCATCTGGAAAATATTTAAGTACACCGCTATATACAGGTCTATCTTTTCTTTCTTTTGAGTTCATGTGTTATTCTTTTTTAAGAGGTGGAAATGTGTAATTTTTTTTATTCAGTTTATAATCTATGACAAATCCTATTGCAACAATGACATGCAGGCCTACGCTGCTTAGTATTTCATATAAGTCATGATAGTTGTGTATAGATAGATGAACGTGTCCAACTATCCAGAAAGGTATAGCCAACTGCTGACTAATCCACACAATAGTAAATCTTATAAAATTTTTCATAATTAAGGGAAGGAGTCCCAGGGTCCAAGAATGCAAAAACTTAGACCCCGGGTTGGTTTGTGACTCCTAATTATTTATCAATATTATTTGTACTACAAAGCCATAAACATAATACGGTTATAACTAACCAAAGAACCGTGTATGTCATCTGCCCATGTGTACATCTTGAACTAATCTTGAGTGAGTTATATCCTCATCAATCTCAATAGCAAATTCATTATCCCTCATTGTTATTCCTAGCTCAGTATTATCAGTGTTTACTTCAAAGCTGTTTAGGTTGACCTTATTGTTATTTATTAACTCTGTAGTTATAAAATCATGAAAGTTCTGCTGATCTGCTAGCCAATTTCTTGGATGTGCTTTCTTTAATGCATATGTAACATGATTATAGAAGGCCCAAGCAGTATCAGAATTAACACCATAATCAAATGATGCTTTATTCATCTCAGACTTTATACATGACATTTGTTGTGAGTCTAATAAATCCTCTTCAATAAACAATCTACCAATTAATTCTGCCTGGTCAGCACAGTTAAGAATGGTTGACTTCATATTGTCTTTGTCTTGAAGAATACGTTTATAATATTTCTCAGCATTCTTGATTTGATCTGCTAAATGCACTTTAACATCATAATCAGCTGAGCCAGTATGTTTTCTTTTAAAGTTCATCATGTCTCCAGCAACCATACCGTTAAAGCATACTTTTACATATGCACCAATTGCACACTGGAATCTTGTACTCTTGTCATAAGAGTTTGTCCAGGCAAACATCATTCCTAATTCATTCTCTGTAACTATCTGTTGATCAGTAGTTTGAGTTGGATAGATATGATATATGCCTTGTGCTACATTGGCATTCATGTTTGCTCTATATATTTGTCTTTGTACTGTAAATCCACTATCAGCTAATAACTGTAATGTATTGTCTATCACGGATTTATGTGATACTACTGTATATGTCTTACCATGATTAGGTAAGCTAGCATTTTCTAGATGCCATCTTGTTGTTTCTTTAGGTTTTGTATACCCCATAGTTGTAAACTTTTTAAGTGTAAATATAATAAATTAAGTGGAATAAAAAAAGGGAGAGTTTAAAAAACATTTAATAAATTGTTGTGTGGCAGTATGCCTACTCTCCCCCTTTCTAAAATAGTTTCAATTGATTTGCTGATACTGATAGAATAGAATTTATCTCAGACTCTATAGCTTGCAGATAGTAACCTTTGTTGATGTTATAGCTCTCCCATTTAGGTTCAACCTTCATCTTATTGTATACTGTCTGCAGCCACCGGCCTGCTTCTAATTGTATTTCTCTAGCATCTGATTTATTTACTTTGATCATTTTCACGCCATCCTTAGAGATGAAGTATCTATTTATTTTCTGAAGTTCTTCTTCATTTAGTTTACCATCCTTAATATTTCTAGCTACTTGTTTCCAATTACCTTTAGATTTACCACCTATACAATAATCTAAGATGTTTTTATTCTCATCTAGATAATGCTCAGGCAATTTATCCATAACAAAGTAATTATATATAGCCTTTGGTATAACTAATTTAGATTTATTCTTATGCAATTGTAAATCATGAAAATCAAAACGTCCCTTCAGCTTGACAGGAGCAAAGCTAAACTTGTCTTTATCTACTTTAAATAGATAATGTGGTTGACTCTGTTTAATTTCCCTCCATTTAGTAATATCAACATCTATGAAGTTATTCACACCTATATAATTGTTGACATCAGCTAATACAAGCTTCTGGTACTTATCATGTTCAAGGTTAAGGTTGGTTATATCTTCCCATTCTTTACAAATAGCCATATATTCTTCTATATAAGCACGTGGTATTAAAGTCTCAACACCGTCTGTGTTCTGTAATAAAGCAACAGCACCCGGGATTCTCTCCATTATCTGTTCATATAACATCATAAGACTAAGCTGGCCATTAATTGTTATTCTACAAAACAATTCAGGATCATAAAAGAAACTCTTTTCATCATTACTTAGACCAAAGGTTGAGTTAAGTATAATCTTATAGACATAGTTCATAGGATTACTCTTAGGTATCTTCTTTCTTTCAGTAAAGAACCACTCATACTGATCACAGAACGCCTCTTTAGGGAAGTGACCTGGTGACCATTGGTTCTTTATAGCAAGATTAGGATAGTAACTAGTAACATCTGAAGACATTATAACCATATCTTCTGTACTTTCATATACACCCTTCTTAGCTGCACCATGAACACCACCAGTACCAAAATGTGTATTAACACCCTTATAGTTTACACTGTATTTAAAGCTTCCCTTTAAGTTATTTCCACTAACCTCTAAAGATTTAAATCTATTAAGTAATAAATTAAACTCAGGTGATGTAAACTTTACATAAGGTAGAATTATATCAGAAATTTTAATTACATCTCTGTACGTTCTCATAGTTTTAAGATCTCTCTTCTGTATATTTAACTTTTGCATTAGATAATAACCAAATAATTCTTTACTTATTCTTGGCTCAGATGCACTAAACAAATTAATACCATATGTTTTGGTAAGTTCTTTTCTTAGTCCTATCTGAGATTTAGATCTGTTATAGATTTCTTTAGTAGACCTAACATCATTGACACAATATTCAAGTATAGTATCAACTTGTTCTTGTGTTGTGATCTTTGTCTCATGATGAATAGGCATATCTAATATGTTCTGCCAATCCATGCTATACTGAATCCATTTTAAACTAGAACGTTTAGCCGGGTTATCCCAATGATGCATCTTAAATACATCTATCTGGCCTATCTTCATTTTCCATGGAGCATAATCAGCAAACTGTTTATTATTAGATTTCTCTATACATTTTTGTGCATAATTATAAATTAAATTAGCTATTTCATAACCATCATAACTACCCAAGCTTGTCTCATTATCTAATATATAGTGAGTAACTTGTGCATCAAATGCTAATCCATTATAGGATATATGCCACTCTTTGTTATTTATATTTTCATGTAGGAATTCTATGAACTTTACATAATCATTCTGTATACGGCAAATTACAAAACTTTTAGTTTCTGAAGTTTTATAGTTTTCAAATACACCTGTAAAACAATCATATAAAGTTTCATAATCCATTACCCAATGTTTCTTCATATATCTTTTGATTTATATGTGGTGCCTTTCCAATTATCTTTATGTTTCCTAGGATTACCATATTTCTTGGTCCTCTTATCTATTCTTGTATATTTTTTCTTTTCAGGAGCTTTGAGTGCACCTGCCATGCTTTCACCTACCTGCATTATATATGTATTGTATTCTTTCATATTGCATTTTTATTTAATAGAGCCAAAAAAAGCCCAAATCAATGAGCTTTCCTTTTTTTAGTCAACTGTAAGTGGAATACTATTGACCAGGTAATATAATCTTAGAAGGTTCAGTCTTCTTTAAGTCTACAAAGAATTCTTCTACACTAAAGTTTTCTGCATTGATTGCAAACATATGAATGAATGTTTCTATATCAGCTCTATCACTAAGATAAAACTCAGAAAAAGTATCTACTAATCTTCTCTCTTCTTTATGTGTCTTCCCTGTTTGTGGGTTAGGTTTTTTAAGCCTTTGTGGCTGTCCATCATCATCTAGTTTTGGAACCATATGATATGATTGCTTCATTACTTTACTGATGACTGCTAAGATGCCTGACGCAGGGTCAAACATAGCTTCTGTGTATGGTGAGTCCAAGCTCACTGGGATTAACGTAAATGATTTAGCATTTCTAAAACTAGAATTTACTAACATCATATTTTGTCCAATTTGGTTTGCCATAATTTTTTATTTATTTGTCAAATATATAGAACTTTTTTTTAATAATTGTTTTAATAGGTAATTATTATCAACTAAAGTTTCTTTTTCTATGTCAGGTTTTGAGCACAGCTCTCCTATATTATATAGTACTGCTTCTTCTACATCAAAGAAATTAGCATATGCTTCAAAACTATCACCTGGAGATAAAAATGTATTGATATACTCTCCCGCTTTGTCTTCATCACCAAAGAAATCTAGTATAAGCACTTTAGAAGTCATGCTTAATTTAGAATAATTACCTTCTACAATTTTTTTATAGTCTGATTTATAGGTTTTATTATGTATATAAGTAAAATCAAATATATATATAATTGAGTTATCAGAAATTTGTATACTATCTTCATACATAACATGCTTATCTAGAAACCTAGAAGCAAATTTTTTAAAAGACTCAGAAGGTTTAGTTTTATATTCTAATATCAGCTTACAATCTTCTGTAGAGTAAAAACCATCCCAACAAATATAAGTTTGTCTAGGTACATACTTAGCTTTCCTACCTATACCTAACAAAGGATATAGAAAGACTTTACTCTTTTGAAAGTAGTCAGTATAGATCAAACTCATACTATAAGGTAACTTTATTTGATAAAAATTCAATAGGTAATGAGTAATTTCTACTGTTATAATGAAATTTAGCAGTCTTTATAGCACCACCAAGGCCATTTGCCCAGCTACCCATTGTATCTTTAGATACTTCAAATACATAAACTTGATCATATGTGTCAATTACTATAAATTTAAAGGTTAGTTCATAATCATCAGCATCATCTCCTAATGTATCATAGACTAACTTCATATAAATAGCAGCCTGTAGCCAGTAATTATAAAAGTCTACAGTGTCTTTAAAGTCAGAGACTGTCTTACCGGTTGTTTTAAGATCACATATAGTAACTTCTTTTTTATCAGTATCAACTTTATAATAATCTATGTAGCCATGCAGGCCAAAGTCTAAACCAATTAAATCAGATTTAAGATACTTCTCACTATGTGTTTCAATAGGGTCCAAATCAAAGTCAGTTGTTACCTCTTCAAATAAAGACATTACATCTTTATTTACTTTAAGTATACTTACCTTTTCTTTACATCTAAGAAGAGTATCTTGATCTACAACATCAACGTTGCTGTTACCAATAAACTTCCAATACGGCTCATTATCTTGTGTTCTTATCTTAGATAGCCTTGAGTCATCAGCTTTTAAAGATTGATATAAGTTTAGATTCTTAAGTGAGTCAAGAATTATAAAGTCTTCACAATCTACCAGCGTCTCTGCATCTGTATAAAGAGACATATCTTTTAATACCTTTCTGATATTATCACTAGGACTTTTACCAGGTACAATGCTGAACTTTTCTTCAACCTTATCTTCTTCAAATAGCAAGCAATGTATAAGCTTACCTTCTATCAGATGTTTGTCTGTTCTGACCTCACGGTCCCACAGTATATAGTCCTTGTAAAATAAGGATGGTGAAAATAATAATTTATTTAAAGAGGAGTAGCTAAAGCAAAAATCTTTATTTGCATAAAACTTCTCCTCTTTTTCTTTATTTACGTTTATCATTTAATTTATCTAATTTTTGTTGTAGTTTCTGTATCATTGTTTTTATACCAGGAGTTTGTTTTATCTTTTCCTTATACAATAGTATAGTCTCTATCAACGCTTTTCTATCTTCTTTTTTACTCATTTGTTATGTTTTCTATTAATTCATTTTTTAATACTAAAGAGTCTATATCTATACTAAATACAGCCCCTTTATTATCTGTACCTACTAGATCTGAAAGTATATGTTTATATAATCTTTTACGGGTATCATCTATAGCAAACTTAGTTAATTTATCATGTTCAACCAAATTCTTAATATAGTTATTGTAACTATAAATAGAACTTGTAGAACCACCACCTTCAAAGGCTTTCATTTTTGCTTTTAGTGCTTTTACATTTACAGTATTCCAGTTATTAGTATCCTTTAACCAATCATAATACCAGTAATATATATTACTAACAACATCAAAAGATTTATTAACGTTACAGTTTGCTAGCATCTCTAAAGCTAAAGATCTATTATCTCTATCACTACTAGAAATCATTTGTTGTATTTTTTCTAATTCAGTATTTTTAATAACAGCTAGATCTTCATCAATTATATTATTTATGTCAACATCAAATACTACTTGTGATGATGTATTAACTATATGATGATAAGTATCTATTTTATCTTTACCTTTAACTATTGCTTCTCTACCTCCTCCTTTAGGCCTATTACTATCTAAATACTTATTTATTATTTTAGATGTTTGAAAAAGTTCTCCTGCAGAATCTATATTCCAAGGATGATCTCTAGTAATATTAATTCTAGATTCTTTAGGTATGCCTTCTAACACGTCTCTACATTTGTCTAATGAAGATTTTGTTAAGATGTCTGCAGACTTAAGAAAGGATAGAAAATCATACATACCACTATAACTAAAAGAAGCATGCCAATCCATTTCTACTAATTTTCTCATTCCATTCATAGAAATAATTTCTATATCTGCTTTATCTACATTCCTAATAACTTTACAATTGAACTTATCTTTTAAAAGATCTACCTTTTGTCTTGGTAAATCTAGATGAGGCCACCTATATAGTTTTTTATCTTGTATATTAATTACATCAGGACGCTTAGGCAATACAGCATCTACTAATTGTTTATCCAATGTCCAACCATTAGTTGTTCCAATATATACACCGGTTTCTTCTAATTTAATTGCATCAGCTAAAAGTTTATTAGTTGTTTTATTATTATCTACTATACTCTCATCATTAGTAATTGTTGTTTCAGGAGTAATATTTATATGTAAGTGAAATTTTTTAATCATAATTAATTTTTTAAATATTTTAGGTATTCTTTTTTAACAGATACTTTAAATGTATAAAGATCTCTATTTTGTATACTTATTTCTGATCTGACTATAGGCTCTAAGTATCTGAAGGTTGTTTTACATAACTTATCATTTACTTCTAACCAGTGTATCATAGTTTGTGCACTTTTTCTACCAAAACTAACAAATTTAGATACATCAAGCCAATACTGTAAATCTTTATCTCTATTGTCAGCATACTCAAGACCACCACAGTCTTGTGCTAGCTGCCATAATAAATGATAGTTCTTAGTATAGTCTATAGTAGGAACAATCTTTACGGCAAGAGCTTTATCATCACTATAAGAATTTAATTGAGCTTTAAGATCTGCAAGAAGCTGTTCATCTAAAACTAATCTTGTAGCTGATGCATGTAATACTGTCTCAGTATCAATAACACTTACATCTGTAGTATCAATTATATGTGCAAGATTAACTGCCATACCCGAAAGCATCCAAACATCTAATAAGTTATCATGCATATCAATATCATAGTATCTTACTTTCTCAGTTACTTTAGATGTAACAATACACTGTACATTTGCATCAGATATTTTCTTTAATACACCTATACTATTCTTATCTCCAAATGTTGTCTCATAGTTCCATAACTTGTTCATCATAATTGTAGATGGAATATTCTCACCATTAGATAACTTATCTTCTGTGCTTATATCATCATGACCTACAATTAAATCTGCTAACTCATAATTATTTGTTACGGTTATACCATGCTCTTTAAGAGCAGCTTTTAATCTATCTAGTGATACCCCACACTTGGGTAATATAAAAGCTTTTTTCTTAGTTCTAAAAGTTTGATTGTCTTCTGTAGGAACTGATAATATACTGTGTATTTTACTATATGTTTTTTCATCTTGAGTACATAATACCTTTTCAACACCTGTACTAGTAACTAACCCGTATAACGGGTCAGCTGCTAGTCCAAAGTATGTCAATGCATCATGATCAAAATTTTGATATACTGATTTATTTGCCATTTTATTTCATTGTCATTTTAATTATATCTGGGTTCATCATCATTTTGTTGAACTTCTTTTTATTACCATTGAAGATTGTTCTTACAATTAGATACTTAAGATCATTAGTAAAATAATCTTTAGTACATAGTGCAATCAATCTCTCAGTTTGTTTTTGCCCAATAGTATTTTCTTTAGAATATACTACTGCAAAGTTACCAAGTCTAGTTGCTAGTGTAGCAGCAATATCTGCACGGTAAGTATCATCTTTACCAATACAAGATCTAAGTTCACCAAGAATATACTGCTCATTATCATGAGTTAATAGATCTTTAGGTGTTACCAACTTATCAAGCTTGTTATTAATAAAGGTTGTAAACATAGAAGCAAACGCATCACCAACACTACCTTCACCAATCATCTGAATTAGAGATAAGTTATCTTCAAACTCTTCAAAACTAGATATTGAATTAAAGAATGTTGTAATTGATCTTGCATTTGTTTCTTGAGTTACAAGCTCAGGATGTAATAACAAAAAGTTAATACATCTTGTATCTATATTAGCAGACTCTGCCCATTGAGCCCATACATTAACATCAAACTTAAGATTAGCTGTTACATATCTGGTCTTCTGTGCAGAATCTACACTGTTAACCATATAGTCACCGTTATCCGGGTTAGCTGTTAATATAATATGCCAATCTTTAGGTAGAGTCCAAGAGATGTAAGACTGTCTATCTATTAATTCCATAACTGCTTGTATAAATCTTGTGTCAGCACGATTCCAGTCATCTAATAATAAGATACCACCTGCTTTTGCATCAGCAATCCATTCAGGAGCACAATAAGACATTCTATTCTTACCGGTCATCTTATATCCATTCTTTAGATACTCTTGTACTGCTAGCTCATCAACCCACATGCCTACTTTTTTAGTAGTGCTTGTATTTAGATTAGCTAGACTATTGCCTGCAGCTCTTTGTGTAGCAGTAACCATACTTAAGTTGTCTAACTTTTTAGCTGGTATCACCTTTTCTTTATACATCTGAAATTGACGTACAGGGAAACCAACTAAGTCACCTAACTCTTCTATCTGTGCTAGATTAAGTTTTACAAACTTTAGGTTATTATCTTGAGCAAGCTCTACTATAGTAGATGTCTTACCAATACCTGATTCACCAACAACCTCTACGGATACTGAGTTCTTATTATTCTCTTGTAAATATCTATTGTTTTTAATTATATGATTTACAAAGCCTTTTAATTCTGTTACATTTAAATTTACTTGTGCCATTTTTTCTATTAATTTAATTTTATTACTTGTCCTGGTAAATCATCATTCATCTCAGATATACTACTTAAACACCATAAGGTATTATTAGGGCAGTTATCTGGAGAATGAGCTTCACCATCTGTTAAATATACTAGAGCAGTATATGCTCCTTTCTTTTCATTGTAATGATCTATTACAGGTTGGAAACTTGTTCCACCACGTCCATGTATTTCCCAATCATGTTTAGGATTAAACTCCTTAACACTCTTAAGCTGTGTATCACACTGTGCTACTGTTATCTTATGACCAGTCTTAACCATATGTGCTAATTCATTAAAGAATTCTTTTAGCTCATCATTATTTACTGATCCACTTGTGTCAACACCAACAAGGATATGATTTTTAAACTTAATCTTTAGGCCAGGATTTGCAGCGTAACGTTTGTTATACTTACGTCTTAACTTTTTAGTATATACTATACTAGAATTACCTACAAATCTTTTTAAATAACCTTTCCAGTCAAATTTAGGTGGCTCAATATGCATTAGTCTATGTATAATATTTGCTAACTCCCCTGGTATATAACCTTGTTTCTTAGCTGTTTGTTCTGCTGAGTCCTTTAACTGATGTTCTATTTGTTTTTGTACTAATTTCTTATCAGCTTCAGGTAGCTCATCAAACTCTTCCCATGTACTATGACAATACTGTGATTCACCGTCCATTTGATTCATCAAATTATCAAGTGATGGAGATGTGCCATCTTTCTTTGCTTGCATTAAGAGATCATAATATTCTCTTGTACCTGCTTTCTTAGGAAGATTTAATTCAGGAAAACTTGATAGTAATAAACCTCCTTCAGGTAGTTTACTTTCCAGTATGTACTGGTTGATCTCTAAATCAGCTGCTATATTAAATAACTTATGATTAGAATATAAATCTCTTAATAATAGATGACCAAATGCAATGTGCAATAGCTCATGTTTTATTAAACCAAATCTGTGGTCTTCACTGAGTTCATTATAAAACTCTGGGTTTATAGTCAATTGCATACCAATACCATGTTTACTTACTCCTGCTGTAGGAATACGCTCACTATATTGTTTATTGATACCAATTAAAAAGAGCCCGTAAAAGGGCTCAGTAAATATTAATGTTTTGGTTGTTCTTGCAACCTGGTCTTGTATATTAATCATTCATTAATTTATCTAAAATTTGTTTATAAATTTCATCTGCTTGTTGTTCAGATAAAAAAGTGTAAAGTATTTTTCCAGTCTTAGTAGTAAAATCTACCTTCACTGCTTTTGCAAAACTCTTTCTATCTGTAAACATAAGCCCTTTAAACATTAAAGGATCTATTATGTTTCTATCTTTATATTGATTGTCCCATATTTCAAAAGCCATTGCCTTATCTTCTATTGAGCCAGCAAACATTTGCTTTAATCTAAAGAACTCTTCTATTGTTATAATTTTTTTATCTTTCATTCTTTAGTAATTAACTCTATCCATACTCCAGGTTTTTCCTTATCATATGTATACTGTTCAAATGCTGGTATAATAAACTCTGCATTATCATCTTCAATCCATCCATACTTAACCATATCATCTTGCACTGTTTGTGCAGGATTTATATAGTCAAACTTGTGACGACTACCTCTGATAAATTCAAAAGATATTTTTACTGGTAATTCTACTTTTTCTAGTTCTTGTTTAAAATCCTCAGCATATTTTATATATATATCTTTAGTAGCTTTTCTATAATTCATTACAGCTTTGCTAGCAATAAAATATTTACCTGTCCAACGCCTACCATTTTTACTGCTAGGAACATTACCTGGTATCCACCATCTTATTTTTCTCATAATTATTTATTTAAAATCTTTTTTAATATTGGTTGTATAATAGAATGTACATATCCAAAATCATTTTCTTTCATAGCATCAGATATATCTTTAGCTGTTGGGAAGATCATTCCTGATAAGTTATACATTTCATGATACTTCTTGATAGCAGCTTTACCTGCGTCATCATTATCAAAAAGAGTTATTATTGTTTTATATTTTTTCTTAAGATGCTCTATTATATGAGGCTTGATCATAGTATTCTCACTATCTGGTGCTAATACTTCTAGATTATAACCCATACCCTTTAGACACATTGCATCTTTAAGAGATGAACATATAACTAAATAAGGTTGGTTAAATTGTAGTTGATCAAAACCCTGTAGATAAGGTTTAACTTTATGAAACTTGTGACTTTTACTATGAGGTTGGTAAATTTTATATACTTCTTTGTTCTTATCAAAGTAACCATACATATATTTACTGGCAATCCTCAACTTTCTAATTTCTCCTGCTTCTTCTTTTATAAGGTTATAATATTCTATTGGTTTAACATTGTAACTATCTAGCATTGTCTTACCAATTCTATATGATAACCAATAATCTTTATCTTCTATTGTCCACTCTCTAAGCTTTATAAAATCTATTTCCCACTTAGATTGAGGTTGAAATTTTTGTTCTATATATTCTGATGATCTTACATATGTGTTGTAATCTTTTACTATTTTTTGCATAGCGGTTGGAAAATCTACATTAAACATTAATTTAACTAAGTCTACTTTATTACCACTCTTGCCTGTAGAGAAATCCTTAAACTTATACTGCATAATTGTTTTATCAACATATATACAAAAGCTAGGAGTTCTTTCATTAGGATTAAAAACTGATACAATCTTTAAATCCTGACCAGTTAGCTTCTCTGGTAAATTTAAATAGTATTGAAACACCCACGTACTTGGTACATCTTGTCCTTCTATAACAAAATTTTTAGTGTTAAACATAATTTAAAAATAAGAAAAAGAAATGGGGATAACATTACATTACCCCCTTTCTTTCAAATTAACTAACTATAAATCAAAATCATCACCACTAGCTACAGCTGGTTCAAAGCTGGTTGTAGTAGGTGCATCTTTCTTAATCATTGGTCTAAAATGATTAGTATCATTCTTATCAAATGTTAACAGGTTAGAGTTTTCAGTGTCTAATGCCTCCAATGGTACACCATTTCTACTTCTCTTAGGTAAGAACAAATCATTATTTACATAACCTTCTTTGTTTTCCCACTCACGTGCACCTAAGCATGCATTAATGTATCCAGTCTCAGCACATACTTTTGAAGCCTTAACCATAAAGTCCTCAATTGTGTTTGCCTCAATAGCATCAAGCTCACTTCTTTTATTAACTACCTCTGCAAGAAATACCATAGCTTTTAAGACTTCTGTGTCTCTGCTTATTTCATTACCATTATTTAATGTAGCATCTTTAAATGGATATGGTGAGAATCTAACTCTACCTACCTGACCTTGGTATTTTGGTCCATTAGGATTATTCATATCTTTCAAGAAACCATTAAACTCACCTGATACAGGCTCACCTTCTATATGTAATGTTATATTGTATGCGTCTGCATCATATGGTGTTTGATCAAATGTAATTGAATTAATCTTTACTTTGTGATTACCTGTTCCAATTACTGGTTTAGTTCCACCTGATCCGGCAGACATGTCTTTAGTATTTAACATAATTTACTTTTTTATTAATTATTAATTATTGATTATATTCTTCAATACAATCTTTTACAAATTTAAGGTCATTTGAGATGAATTCATCTTCAAACATACCCATAGGTGATTTACATGTGTTCTCTCCATTGTTTTGAGTTTCAAAACCATATTCAAGTTCACCATCATCATTTTTATTTACCTTACCAAATAATACAATAGAAAACAAACCTTCTAAAGTAAGAGTATTGTCAATCATTTTACCAATAGTCTTTGCTTTAATTCTTCTGTTTCCATTTATATCAGTTGAATCTTCTGAGTGAGTCAAGAAAATAACAGTTAGGTCATCTCTCAAATCTTTTGGAAGCTTTGCAACCATTGCTAAGTTAGCTGCAATCTGAGTGAATTTGTCATAACCTTTCTCATTAGCTCTATCAAAATACTCAAAAGAACTCATATATTGCCAATCATCTACAACAATAGTTTTGATGTTTAGCATTTTATCATTTACATGCTTCATTGCTTTAATTATACCTGGTGCACTAGATGCAGAGGTTAGATTACCTTTTGGATTCTCTTTGCTAATCTGAGTATACATACTCTTATAGCCTTTGAATGGTAAAGGTTTGTTTGCAATGTTTATAATGAAAGTCTCTTTAGGATCTAATGTTCTGATTGAGGTAGACTTTCCTGTACCTGAATCTGCAATTACTAATACGCTTTGTGCCATTTATTTTACTATTTTATTTATTACTTTGGTTAATGTTATTAATGTTTGATTAATTTCTTCTAGCTTTTCTATCAAAGGGTCTACAACTACATCATCAGGATTAGGTATACTAGGATTTGCAAAGTCTAATATTACCTGCTCTTTTTTTTCTGGTCCTCTACTAGTTACATCATTTATTACTTTGAGCTCACTAGCCGGAACCATGTGTCTTTGAAACCCAGAGTTACTGGTTATTAATTCAAACTCTTCTTTCCAATGAGGATTATACTTTAGTAAGTATAAAGTTCTCTTAGGATCTTCTGAGTCATAATCAATACTCACAAACTCTGTATATATGTCTGTCTCTTTCTCTAGTTCACTAGGAAAGAAACTAACATGTAGATCATCCTTACCAGATGGTCTATAAGCCATCTTAGGAATATATAGTGCATTCTTTAGATTACTAGTATTAAAGTACTCTTGATGCTCTTCTCTAAGTTTTGCAACTTTTTCTTTACGTTGTGCGGGTGTTAGTCCCATATCTTTATTATTTATATTTTTAGTATTTATCATCTACGTTCTTGTTGTCCAGGTGTAGCCATCTCTTCAATTTGCATTTGTTCAAACTTTGCTTTGAAGAAACTCATTCTAGCATCACCATTCCTTGCTTTCAAAAAATGTAAGACTAATGTCCTATCATTTTCTATTATATATCTATCAGGTCCATAAAATCTGATCTTCTGTTTAGCTGGCCTATTAATACCTATTAACATATCTGCATGTTGTAGCATTGCATCTGAGCCAAATATATCTGACTCAAGTATATAGTTACCATACTTACCATCTATAGCCCTATCCGGGTTGTCTATATTCCTATTAAGTTGTGACAAAGCAATAAACAAACAAGGATAATCTCTCTTACACTGTGTGAAGAACTCACCTAACTCAAATAACATATCTAATGTACTATTCTGATACGGTGCTCTCTTGACTAACATAGTATGATCAAGTGTCACAATTGTATTTACTCCTTTATGCATATTCATATAAGCATCTATCTGTTCACGCATCTGGTTAACAGTCATAGGTGTACTTATAATATCAACAGGATTTTTTATTCTTTCTTTAGCATATTGATGGCATGTATTTAATGTATCATTACTTAAGATAGATCCTGCACTACATAATTCTTTATATGTCTTACCAGTTATAGAACTAAACTCTCTAATTGCTGAGGTTCTACCTACCATCTCAAACTGGAACTCTAACACTCTAAACTTATCATTAGGATTCAAAGCAAATGATTCTCTTATGATCTGATCTTTGATTAGTGTCTTACCTGAGCCAGGTCTACCACCTATAACAGTCAAAGTATTCCATTCTAATCCATCAGTAGCAGCATCATTAAACTTAGGCCATGGTGTGTATATAGATTTCTCATCACCAGTTGATCTGGCATACATATATTTAAGTGCTTCATTAAAAGCTGCATATTGACCAACCCATGCTTCTGATGTTTTCTTCATACTACGTTTTCTTTAAAGTGATCATCCTCTGTGCTGACTCCTTCTAGAATCATATCACAATAGTCTGCTAATGTAGAGTGCTTTACTCTATGTTTATCTTGTTTACAGATAAAGTACTGACTGGTTTGCATATACATATACTCTGCATCTCTGTACTCATTGACATACATTTTAGTAGCTTTCATTACATCTACCCATGTATAATCATAAGTTTCAAAGAACCATCTAAATGCTTCTCCTAGAGCTTTAACATTATTTCTTGCTGGTTTACCACTAGGTAGTTTCTTAGCAGGAAATACTTCCCTATACTTATTTATACTATCTATATGGTTTTTACCCATAAGCTGTATGTCAGTTTTCTTTTTAGCTTTGATAAAATAATTATCCAGCCTGACACAGATAAGTTTAGCACTTTGTGTCATAATATATTGGTTACCTTGTTTTTCTAAGTAACCATTAAGAACTAACTCTTGTTTTTCTTCATCAGTTGTGTTTGGCAATGAAACGCCTTGCTTTATCCCAAATAGGATCAACGTTTGATTGGGAGTTAAGTTTGCTTTTAATATCTTCTGGAATAATTCCCACATGGTTTTCTATTTCTTTTAAAATGTTAGCTAATGCTTCATTCAACATTGGTTCTTTAGTAAACAAAGCATTCTCTACTTGCTTTACTGAATTAATAATTGTTGCATGATTCTTGTTCATATACTGACCTATATTTGATTTAGTATGTCCAGCTATATGACCTAGGTAGGCCATAGCTTGTGTATATACTAGGTAAGGTCTTTCTCTTAATTTATATTTAAGATTTTCCATCCACTTATACTTTGGGTTATCCAGTTTTAAAGCCATAAGAGTACACTCTTCTAGTACATCTAAAGCCATCTTATAATCAGGATGTCCTGCAGTATGTATATAGAGATGTATACCATATTTTTTAAAGAACTTCTTTTTGAACTTCTTTATATCATTATCTTGTGTAAGTTGTTGATTTGTAGGCATTTGTATTTGTTTGTTGGTTTACAAATATAATTAAAATTACCAGTTTATGCAAGTTTTACCTTGTTTTTCTAGCTCTATATTTGCTTTATTAAAGACATCTTTATCATCCCATACACCACCTTTATATGCAGCTGAAGCTGGATGTGGTACTTTTATAATTATTTGATTAGGTATTAGCCTCTGCCACTCTTCTGCTTTCTTACCCATAAGTATAAAAACTGTCTTAGGTTTATGTCTATCAAGATTCTCAAATAGGTATTGTGTAAAGCTTTTCCATATACTATAGTGAGAACCTATTTTATTTATCTCACATGTAAATGCTGTATTAATTAATAATACACCTTGGTTAGCCCAGCATCTAAGATCAACGTGGTCAGTTCCTAATGCTTTATTAATATACTGCAGGGATTTTTCTGCCTTACCTTTTCTACTGCAACTAAATGCTATTCCGTCAGCAGATCCTAATTGTGGATATGGATCTTGTCCTACTATAACAATCTTTATGTCATCATAAGGGCACTCATAGAATGCAGTAAATATATCTTTAAATCTAGGTGTGAAACGTTTACCATTGTTTACACTATCTACTAGATAATTTATTATTAAATCAAAGCTTAAACCATTTACATATGGTGATAACATTGTATGCCATCCGCTTTTTACTAGATTTTCATTAAGTTTTTCTCTGAGTTTTATTATGTTTACGTCAATATTTTGCATATATTTGTTTATTAAAATTATTATTATGTCAGAAGATAAAAAAACAGCCTCTGTATGGGAATATGATCAAGAAGTAATTAAAGATCTACAAATTCATACATCTTATATAGCTGGTTTACAACGTATAACTAGTAAATTTATTCTAAGATCATCTGAGGAGGATCAATTAAGATTACCTGTGACAATTGATAAATTCAATAAACTAGTTGAGCATAACCATGAAAAAGATGGGATACCTGACATCAAACTTGATGAATGGGAATCTGATTTATATGTTTTGTTTTCTTTAGTTCAATTACTTAAGTACCAAGCTAATGAGCAAGGTTATGCTAAAGAAGTTAAGGTTGATTATGATAATTCTGATATAGTTGAGCTATCTAATCAAGTTGCTCAAGGCACAGTTGATAAAGATTTAGCAGCTAAAGTTGATGCTATTGCATCTAAACTTAAAATAGTTAGATAATATGAAAAAGAGAAAGCTTAACAGCAAAAACCCTAAGTATATGCCTAAAAGCCAAGTTAAAGAACCAATTGTATTAGAAAAAAGGTTATTAGGCCCTAAAGGATCACCATTTAAAGCTTACGCAGTTTTTCTATCATCTTAATTGCATTCCACTAAAGTCTCCTATTTCTAAACATGCTTGTATAGCTAGATTTAGTTCCTCTTTATCACACTTACCAAAAGATTTACAGTGTTCTACATTATTTTTAACAAAACATAGGCCAGCTTTACGCTTAACTTGTAGTTTTACCTCTTCAAATGTATGACCTATCTCATTTGCTATCTCTCTTATCATAGCATGTACCCTTGCTAGTTGCGGGTTACTGCCTTTACCATCTTGTACACCTATGAATAGTTCTACACGAACTCCATCAGGCATTTCTTTAAAAAACTTGTTATACTTAGTTTCAAAGGCTTTTATAGGGAAGTGTAACTTACCTTCCTTTATTGTTGCTTGTACAAATAATTGATCTCTCATATGTGTGTTATATACCAAATTACAGTTAAACCTATTAGACAAGCCAATAAACATACAACTGCTGCTATCTCAGTTTGTTCTACTCTGTATCTTGATCTGCCTTGTCTATATTTTATATCTTCCTCAGTCATGCCCTGCATGTCCTGCATTTCTTTTTCTATTTCTTCACTCATTGTATCTTAATATTTTATTTTCTATGTTATCTAAATCTATGTCAACCATATCATCTAAGATAGGTAATATATCTACACCAACGGTATTTCCTATCTCATCTTTTAAAGGCATATAAATAGCATGCACTTCAATATAAGCTGGATAACCTGGCGTACCAGGGTCTCCATTGCTATCTGACCACACTTGCTCTTCTTCTTTATGATATGTATAATCTACTTCACAATATAATGTTTTGTCTATGTCAATTGTATGTCTAGCCATTATTTAAATCTTAATGCTGATCCAACCCACACATACTCTTGCCCACAATTTATACACCGTGCTTCAGTTTCATTACGCTCTAGAGCTGGTTGTATACAATTTGGACACATTGTGCCTTCATCTTTAATAAACTCTTCACATGATTGTCTGGCCATACTAGCTATCATTGCTTCATGACTGCCATTATATTGTTCTTCCATTTGTTTCATATATATTTCTTTCATTTTTCCCATAATTTTATCTTTTAAGTGGATTATAACGTTTTATTTTATTTGGATCAAAGTTACTTATTGCTGACTCTACCCATTTTTCATCTTGTGTACCTTTGTAACACAATATGTGACATGTAGCTGTCTCAATTGGATTAAGTCTAAGTAACCTACCTATTCTCTGTGATGTTTTTCTTTCATTACCATATGCATGCATAATAATACCCTGTTTTAAGTTAGGAATTGTAACACCCTCTGATAATTGTAACACGCAGGATAACTCATTAATCCTACCATCAGAGAATAACTCTAAGTTCTCCTCTGACTTTGGATTTTGAGAATGATAACTATACTTACATATTCTGTCTGCTTGTTTCTGAGTATTAGCAAAGACAATGCATTGATTGTCTATGTTTTTTAACATACTCTTGACATAGCTCTCTTTACTTGTATAGTCCATTAGAGCACGCATACGCATGATTCTAGCAAACTGTATTTGCTTTTGAGTCTGTGCTTCTGCAAGTCTACCGGTTATATAGTTATAATCCTTTTGCTCTGTAGTATACCAATGACCACCTGCTTTAGTTTTCTTTTTTAAAGTAGGTAACTTTGATAGTTCTAGTTCATGTATTATTATCTGGTAATCATTTAATATGTTTGAGTCAGTAGCATCATCAACATCAAACTTATATTTGATTGGACAATACTTCTGCACTAATTCACCTTTCTCTGAGTTCTTATGCTTTGGTGGTGTACCTGTTAAGCCAAGTATCTTACCTGTATAAGGACCTAAGAATAACTCATGTGAGTATTTTAGAGAGTGGCATTCATCTAGATATACAATATCATAGTCATTAGGATTATGTTTCTTTAATGATAGATATGTAGTAAATGTTATATGTTTAGTTAATTTTTCTAGGTCCATCTTGCCTAACTCATCAATCCATGATTGAGCTACTGAGTGTTTTGGTATCACTACTAAGGCTTCTATTAAAGGATTAAAGTTAATCAACAGGTGTTGTATAGCAATTCTTGTCTTGCCTACACCCATAGATATACCTAACCCACATCTTTTATTTTCTACAGCAATTGCTAATGCATGTTCCTGTACAATTTCTCTGTTAGAGAGTTTTGTTTGCATAATATTATTTGATTTATGATCTTGATGCTGAGTATCCTAGTTCATAGGATTCAGTTGGATTGTTTTCTATCCAGTTATGGCAGTTTCTACAAACAGGTAGCCATGTAGATGTATCTAAGTGATACACTCCACGGCCTTGTTTGTGATGAACTTCTGTAGCATGCAAAGAACACTTGTGGATCTTAGCATGACAGATAGGATGGTCTTGTAAATACTGCTTACGCAATTTGCTATAAGCAGCATTTATCTTTGACATTTTACTTGAGACTTTTCTGATACTCATTTGGTTTTATTGTAAAGAAGTTATTAGGTAATAACCCTAAAGACATGAATTTTAGTATCACATCTTCATATTTTATACCTAATTCTTTGAAAGTCATAGTGTTATTGTAATCATCTAAAGTTTCTTCTGCAGGTATACTTGCTATATACTGTGCTAATTTAGAGTCTTTAAATGTTTTTCTAAAATACGCATTTATTTTCTTATTACAAAGTGTTTGCTTCCAAGCATTGATTTCTCTTTGCCCACGTCTCCAAACTTTAGAAATGCGTCTTTTCTTGTCCCAGTGTAACTTCTTAACTTCTTGAGGTTTATAAACATTAAGACCATGCAGTACACGTTTAAATAAAAAGTGCTGATATGGGTTTAGTTTACTGTATTCAAAGGAGTTAATTACTGAAGGAGGATGTAATTGGTATTCTTCTAGTATACCTAAGTATTGATAACGCTCAATGCGTAAGCTTAATTTTAATTTTTGGTCATTTAATTGGATTTTTTTTAATTGTTCATGAGATAACATAGTGTGTTTATTTAAGAGTTTAGTAATTAGTTTAGTAGTATAAAAATGAACAAAGGCTGTGATCACAAATAGATCCACATTTAATAACCCTCTGATGGGTTAACCCTTATGCATTCTTTAGAAATCTTTAATTAGAGAGTGAAATCCTCAACGGCTTCCTCTTCTAATTCAACTTCTTCTTCTTCTACTTCATTAACTACTTCCTCTACTTTCTCATCTACATTAATTCCAAATGCTTGTGCTGACGTAGCTTTTTTAACGTCTGCATTTGACATAATAGACCCGTTAGCTTCTCTAATAGCATCTCCATTAGTGTGAGCTAATAATACATCCTGTGCATTTACATCTGGCATAAAGAATGTTTTCCTATAAATAGGTTGACCATCTACACAGCATACTATTTCTGTGTCTCCAGCCATTTTAAGATCTCTGTCAGGATCATTAGAACTGAATGGCTCTAATTGCTCTCTTACTTGGATCTTACCAGGTAGTACTTGATCAGCTTTCCAGCCCATAGACTGTAAATCTTCTAGTTTACCGTGTATTAGAGTAGATAAATTCTTTTTGTTTAAGAAATTATTACTTCCAAAGGTTGCTCTACTTTGTTGTAGTCTTACGTAGCCAAATTCTGAGTTAGTGTTTGACTGGCGGATAACATTTCCCATGTCATCAGCAATGATGTTTACTTGATTTTGCATTTTTAATAAAATTTAGTGATTAATAAAATAATTGATTGATGATTTACATATCATCTGAATGGAAATACGGGTCTTCTAGTTTTTCAAAGGCTGTTAGTTCATCTAAAGCTGGTTCATTTTCCTCAATATGTTCTATTGCGTTAATTGCTTCCTTTTTAGTTGATCTAGCAAACCTGTTGTAAAACGGATCACCCACTTCCTTGGTGTATACAGAGCTTAATCCATTTAGATCCTGATACTCTTCATCTGTTAATGAAAGGTATTGTTCTAATGAACATTCTATTATTCTGCCGTTTGGAAGTTGTACTATCATCTCTATTTTATTAATGTAAAGATAATAATATAACTAGCATTCAGTCAGTCTAATTAGATCTATTTAATTAAACTCTTAAAATAAAGTGCAGTATAATAGCTAACGCATTATAATATTGTTAGCTTTCTACCCACTCTTTGTATATATTTATGTTGTTTTAACTCTTTTATCCATCTATTTACACTAGATTGACCTGAGTCAAGTTCATCAGCTAGTCTACTAATAGAAGGCCAACATTGTCTTTCTTTATTAGCATAACAACATAACAAGGCATATAATGCCTTAGCTGATACTGATACAGCTGGATCTGTCATGACTTGGTGTTTAACTATACCAAATCTTTTACTATTGTCTTTCCATGACATAATCCTTTAGTATTCTCAACATAGCCATGTTGTTATCTAGCTCTTTTACAAGCTCTACATCAACTAGGTTATATTTAGTATTCATATATTCTCCAAATCCAGTCTCTTTGCCTGATTTTTTATAGAGGTTATACTCTTCTTTGATTATTTCTATATTTATATTAGGCATCTTGACTTTCTTTATTGGTTTTAAAATATGAGATAGACCCTTTGTTTACCTTAGTACAGGATAAAGGACCAACCTCATGTTCATATTCTTTTAACTTCTTATCACCATCATGATATAAAAGATTAACCTTAATTCTTACATAAAAAGGATTAAATGGTTTATCTGATGACCAAGATGTATCACCCATTACTATACCATAGACATAATCTTCTTCTTTAGGTAGTAATCCTAAGTCATCAAGTATATCAGGCTCATAATCTGATCCTTTATGATATGTTGGTGGTTTAACTCTTACATAGTCTCCTATTTTAAGAGGTTTATATTCTTTATTAGTTAACATTAGGTGAATTATAGTTTCTATTGTAGTGTCACTTAATTCATTTAATAGTATTGAGCTAATATGTTTAGTATTTTTTTTCTCTAAGAGAGCTGTTTCTGATACTACCTCTTTAAAGATAGTATTTAGCACCTCTTTGCTTATTGTGTATGTATCTGACATTTAATTTATTTTTTAGAATTATACATGCAGGTGAGCAAACAAGTTATTATGAAAACAAACTCACCTGCATAGTATAATATTGACAAGGCCTAACTACTAGTGTTATTACTAACTATAATAATACTGGTGTTGTTAGTACCTCACTCATGAGACTTTTATAATTCAGTTCTATCTTTTCTTTTGAACTCTATAGAACAAAACGGTAGTATAAGTATCCATTTATCTATATTGTCATATGCTATTGCAAATCCAAAGACTGGTAAGAACTGAAGTGATACTTTAGGTACGATAGATGTTTTACTCATCCATCCAAGATACATAATGGCATTACCATATATGCATACTAGTAGTGTTATTGCTAAAACCCAAGAGACAACTCCACCATTAAAGGCAGAGCTATCTTTCAGGAGATAAACAACACTAATTGTTATTAAGATTGGTAGTAATACTACGAATAGTAATTTGATTGAAACTTTAATTAGGTTTTTCATTTGATTAGTGATTTATTTATTTTCTATTATTATTTTTCTTTCTACGCTTCCATCATCATAGATAAAGAACACAGGTTGATTAGATTTAATTACATCTCTACCCCATAGATCTATTATCTTCACGACTTTTCTATACTGATATGTCTCAGCTACATCTGTTAACATACATGATTCACTGAAGTATTGGTTATTATCAAGAAGTGCCTGAGTAGTAGACCAATTATTTGCTTGATTTATATCATACACATTTATACATTCTAAGTCTGGATTATTAAATACATGAAGTGATTCTATTAAAGGGTTATTACTTAGATCAAGTTGTGTAAGCTGGTTGTCATCAACATAGAAAATCTTTAGATCAGTATTATTACTGAGATCTATACTTGTTAATTGGTTACCCTGAACATGTAGGCTTCTTAAGCTAAGGAAGTCTTCTATACCTGTTAGGTCAGATATATCCTGAAAGTTTATATATAGACTAAATATATCACTTATGTTATATGTATGAACATAGTCATCATTTGGTATGCCGTTACCTATACCCATATACTCTAAGGCAGCCTCAAAGTTATCATCTGGTACATAGGTTTGTTGTTGTGCCATAGATATTAATGGCATGAATAAGATAATTAGTAGTTGTTTCATAATTGTTATTATTTATTTGATTAGTGTATGTTATAAGAATAGTTGTCAAACCTCCTTTTTTGGAATTATATGACTTTTTGTTGAAGCTCTGCTTTGCAGAACACTTCCTGGCATGGAGTGCACGTCCATGTTTATACTATTCTTTATTTGTTTAATGTTTACTCTTGGAAACCACCCCTTTTTATTATAACGATGTTTGCATCATTATAGTTTACAAAAGATAAAAATCTCTCAAAGTTTATTAGCTCTGTTTCTGCAGACATACCATAGAACCATTTAGACTCATCTCCTTGAGTTGGATTATATGCAGCTGTAATTAGATCCTCTCTGTATGCTATAAATGCACGCATTAGTTTTACATTCTTCTTTCTTTCATTTTCAGTCATAATATTTGTTTTAGTTAGACATTTGATTAATTAGATTTCGGGTACTATGCCTATTATCCTATAGAGGAAGAGACAAAGACTACCATTGTTGTATTGTTGAGTGTAATAGTTACACTTGTTGTAGCGTTAGCTATATTTATATTATTAGCAGTAACTATTATTTTAATGTGGTAAATAGTGGTAATTAGTGGATATGTGATGTCATCTTTAGTGTGACACACACAAATATTAATTTTTACCACATATAATTGAGTTTAATACTACAAACTATAGCTATGGAGCAGATTATAGTAAAATGTTAGAGCAGATAGCAGTAACTACAGTTATTCTGACTCTATTTAAACAAACAAGAGAGCTTTTACACTCTCTTGCTTATTGTTCTCAATTTAGTTAGACGGTCCTGCCCAAACTAGGTTAGTTTCCTCACCTGTGTTTAAGTCTACTACTGGCCCACCATTTAATGCAAACCCTGGCATTTCATCACCTTGGTTTAATTCCTTTTGTAGCTTTAATATATCAGGATGCTTTGCACTCATTACTTTGTTTGTTTCAGGGTCTATAAGAGATAGCACACCAAAAGTTATGTTACTACTAGTTCTCACTCCTACTTTGACACCATTAATTTCTCTCTGTGACATTGACACAGGCTTGTCTGTTACAATGATAGTTGCTGTATTAGTCTTATCATTGATTCTTAATTTTCTAAAGAATACACTCATAATTATTATATTTTATTAATTTGTTGTGGATTGCTTACGGGGGTATCCCTGCCACACTTTATAGCTGGGGAGCAGAACCATAGTACATCTCAAGCACGCAAAACACACAACTTTTTGGTGGGGGAAAAAATTTTTTTATATCCGGTGGGACAATATTAGTAAAAGAAATACTTTTATAAAATCTTTAAAATGACTATATTGTTCTTATAGAAGAGTTACTAACTAAATATATAACATGGGAAATTGGGATGATGATGCAAATGAAGAGTCAAATGGTTTGACGGAAATAGAGCAAATGCAGTTAGATGCAATTTTATTAGAGACTGCATACAACAATGCATGGCTGGTGTTGTCCGGAAACGTTACTTTTGACATGATGATGCAAAGACAGTTTAGCAAGGGGAATGAATTGATCTTACCGTATGATCCTGAAAACGGTCCTAAAAAGCAAGAACTAGAAAATATGATTGCTTATTACATAGAGACTGAAGAATATGAAAAATGTGGTAAATTAACCGAAATCTTAAAAGAAAAATATGGCAACTAAAAAGAAAAAAAGTACCGTAAATAGTTCTGGTAACTATACTAAACCTACTATGCGTAAAAGATTGTTTAATTCTATCAAGGCAGGGAGTAAAGGTGGGGCTCCTGGTCAGTGGTCTGCTCGTAAAGCCCAAATGCTAGCAAAAAGGTATAAAGCAAACGGAGGCGGATATAGAGGAAAAAAGAAATAACTAATGATAATAATTTGGCCTTCATGAAAAAAATAATAATATTCATGCTGTTTTTTTTAGCAGCATGTGCAGCACCAAAAGAGTGTTGCTCACAAAATAAAGATATAATATGCAATCAAAACAATTAAAACAAATAGCTAAAGAATTAAAAAAGGCTTCAGCTATGCACAAAGCACAGGCACTAAAAATAGAGAAGTTAATTAAAGCTATGCCTAAAAAGAAAAAATAATGAAAGACTTTACTCTTAATCTTGGTAATATAATTTGGATAATAGGTATAATATTTACTATGGGTATAGCTTATAGTCAAATAGCACAATTATCTGATGACATAGAAGTTGTTGAAGCTAGATTAGAAAAGAAGATCAAACTAGTTAATGAGTGTGAGGATAGAATTGTTGAGTTAGAAAAAGAACTTATCAGACTCCAGCAAACTGAATATAAACGCAAAAGATAATGGCTAAAACTAAACAACAAAAAAGTCTTACTAGATGGACTAAACAAAAGTGGAGAACAGCTAGTGGTAAGAAAAGTTCTGAGACAGGAGAGGTATATGCTCCTGCTAAGACTATATCTAAACTTAAGAGTACTAAGAAAGGCAAAAAGAAATTAGCTGCGGCTAATGCAAAAAAACGTGCTGCTACAAAAAAAGGTAAGCAACATGCTAAACATGGATTACATAAAGGAAAAAAACGTTAATTTAAAATAAAAAAAAATGAGTACAATATTACAAGACATGATGGGCATGTTAAAAAGAAACGGTACAGTTATTCCTAAAGCGGATAATTATATTACGGTTGCTAGGTATCCAAACCCACAAGAAAGACTAAAGCCTCAACCAAAATTACAAACTGAGCTAGTAACATTAGCACAATTAAAAACATTCTACAACACTGGTTTAAGTTATTTACCTCTTTCTGGAGGTACAATTTCTGGTGATTTAAATGTTACAGGTAAAATTGATCTTACAACAGCATCAGAAGGAGTTGTTTTTACAGCACCAAATGGTACACGTTGGAAACAAACTATAAGTAATGCTGGTGCACCAGTTTATACAGAACTATAATGGCAGCTAAAAAAGACAGTAGATTAACAAAAGCAGGAGTATCAGGTTATAATAAACCTAAGAGAACTCCTTCTCATCCAAAAAAATCACATGTCGTTGTAGCTAAAGTAGGAGATAAAGTTAAGACAATACGTTTTGGGCAACAAGGGGTAAAGACTGCAGGTAAACCTAAAGCAGGGGAATCAGCTAAACAAAAGGCTAGACGTAAGAGCTTTAAAGCTAGACATGGTAAAAATATAGCTAAAGGTAAGATGAGTGCAGCATATTGGGCTGACAAAGTAAAATGGTAGATTATGACAGAAGCAGATTTAAAAGAATTAGGATTTAATAAGGTATCAATCTCTGAAGATGAGCTTAGTGGCTTTTGTTTTGAAAAACAATATGGAGGTATAGTATTTATTTCAGGTAATAATGATGAAGCTGCAGAAGATGGAACCTGGTATGTTACTACCCCATGTCAATCATTTAGTTTTACATCTTATAGTGATATGAAAACTATAGTAGATTTATTTGATCACAATAAGATTTCTTAAAATATATACCTAAACTTTTTTTATTTAAACTATTTTTGTATATCTTTGTCAATATTAACCTAAATATTGAAAGATGGCAAATCAAACCAACACTAATCCGCTCAGTGACAAAGATCCTCAATTAACTAAAGAAGAATTAGCTGAACGTAGAGAAGAAATTACTAAATTTTATAAAGATAATATTCCTCATTTAGAAGTTCAAGCTGATTATGAAATGTTATTAGCACAAATTGAGAAATCAAGAGCTGAAAGAATGCAAGCTCAAATGTTTATGGCTCAACAATACAGTGAACAAAATAAAGCAGGCGTAGATCCAAACTCTGAAGAAGGAAAAGCTTTTAAAGAAGCAATGGAAAAAGCTGTAAATCCTGAATAATATGAGGCAATTAAAACTGGGCAGTAAAGGTTCTGATGTTATAACTTTACAACAGAAGTTACGTCTTTTAGCAGATGGACACTTTGGCCCTATTACAGAAAAATATGTTGAAAGATTTCAGTTAGATAAAGGTTTACCAGTAACTGGTATAGTAGATAATGATAATTGGGTATTATTACTTAATATAGAAAATATAACCTTTGATGAGATAGATGAAGATACTGATATTAATAAACAATACTATACTACTCCATATAATCAAGTTATACATAAACATTACTTACCTGTAGGAGAGTATATAAAAGGACCAATACAAAATGATTACATCTTTCTTCATCACACTGCAGGAAATGCTAATCCATATGCTTGTATAGATATGTGGGGTAGAGATACAAGAGGTAGAATAGCAACAGAATTTGTATTAGGTGGGATAAATCACAGAACTGGTAATGATGATAATGATGGTATAATGGTTCAAGCTTTTCCAGAAGGTGCACAAGGTTGGCATTTAGGTAGAACAGGATCAGGTCATATGAACCGTCATTCTGTAGGATTAGAAATATGTAGTATGGGGTATTTAAATAGCAAAGATATGACTACATATGTTAGAAGTAAATGTCATAAAGATCAAATAGTTGAGCTTCCTGAAATGTTTAAAGGGTATTTGCACTGGCATGCATATAGTGATGCACAAATTAAAGCAACTGAAAAATGGATAAGATATATAGGAGAAAGAGATCAGATAGATATTAGATTAGGACTTAAACAATTTATAAAAAAATATGGTCCAACTAAAGGTTTTGAATTTCAAGAAGATGCACACTATGGTAAAATAAAAGGTTTATTAACACATACTAATGTAAGAAAAGATAAGTGGGATTGTTATCCACATCCTGACTTAGTTGATATGATAATGAGTTTATAATATGGCAATAGTAAAAAAGGTAGATATAAAACTTCAGACAGATATAGATACTACAATTAAGTATCAGATTATGACTTATTGTTTTTTTGCAGATATATTAATAAGTAATTCAGATCTTAAATTTTTAATGGAGTTATCTAAAATTGGTAAGATTGAACTTACTGTATTTTGTAAAAGTTTAGTAGATAAAGAAATTTTTAAAAGTCCTCAGTCAGCAAGGAATGCAATTACTAAGGCAGAAAAAAAACAACTGCTTACTAAGGATGGAGTTAATAAAAAAACTATTCTTATCAATAAAGATATAAATGTACAAACTACAGGTTTAGTATTACTAGATTATAAAATACTAGGTAATGAAACCAAAGAGTCATAAAGAGTTTAAAAAGAATATTGCTGATAAAGTTGGTGTTCATCAATCTGTAGTAGATGATTTTATAGCTTTTTATTATGGTAAGATTAGATATAGTTTATCAAATTTAACATTTCCAAGAATAAATATTGAAGGTCTTGGTACATTTTATTTGAGAAAAGGTAAATTAGATAAGGCTATCAAAAAAAATAAAAGTATTTTAGGTAACTTAGCTAAGAGAACTTACAAAGGATTTGCAAAGAGTGAGGATATACAAAACAATATAGTTCAAATGGAAAAAGCTAGAATGCAAATAGAACAAGATATAATAAATAAGAAAGAGTTTAAAAATGAAAGGTAAATGGAGTAAATATTTAGATGTATTTAAAAACCTTGATAAAATTGCAGAAGGTATAAAAAACAATATATTTAAAAAAGAACATTATGAAGCTGTAGCTACAGATAGATTTCAAGTATGTATTAAGTGTTCTTTATTTGATGCTAAGGGAGATGATTGTTTAGCACCAGGGACACAACCTTGCTGTTCTGATTGTGGTTGTTCATTAGCATTTAAAGTTAGATCATTATCAAGTGAATGTCCTAAAGGATATTGGAGTGCACTTATGCCTGAAGAAACTGAAAAAATAATAATTAAACAAATAGAAAAACATGAGTCAGAAATTAACTAAAGCACAAATAATAGGAGAATTATTAGCAGAAGAACAAATATCTGCTGAGGAAGCAATTACTTTGTTAAGTGAAAAGCCAACTACAATTATTTATAATGTTAGTGTTCCAGAAAAAAAAGAAATGCCACTATACGGTAATATGTGGTCTACTAACATAACTACAGACTAATGGCTATTTCATTTAAAGAAGACGGACATTTATATGAGAGCATTGATAATGATAATATCAATTGGTTAAGTGTAACATCATTTATAGGTAAATTTAAACCAAAATTTGATAGAGATGGACAAGCTATAAAGTCTTCTAAGAATAAAAGATCTAAATGGTATGGTATGACACCCAAAGAGATTATAGCAGCATGGGATGGAGAAACAAACAGAGCTATAACTCTTGGTAATTTCTATCATAATCAAAGAGAAGCAGATATGATGGAATTAAAAACAATAGGTAGACATGGTGTAGAAGTACCTATTGTCAAACCTATTGTAGATGAAGAAGGTCTTAAATTTGCACCTAAACAAAAACTAGAAGAAGGTGTATATCCTGAACATTTAGTATATTTAAAATCAATTGGTGTATGTGGTCAAGCAGATGTAGTAGAAGTTGTAAATGGTTATATAAATATTAATGATTATAAAACTAATAAAGAAATAAAAGAAAAAGGTTTTACTAATTGGGAAGGTATAACTAATAAAATGTTTAGGCCAGTAAATCACTTAGATGATTGTAATTTAAATCACTATAATTTACAATTGAGTATTTATGCGTATATTATTAAGAAGCATAACCCTAAACTAAAGATAGGTAAACTTACTATACAACATGTCAAGTTTAAACAAGTAGGTACAGATACTAATGGGTATCCTATCAATGAACATGTAAATGGAGAACCAGTTTTAGAAGAAGTAAAAATATATGAACTACCATATTTAAAAGATGAGGTAAACTCTTTAGTAATGTGGTTAAAAGATAATATAAAAAAATAAATTAATATGGCAAAGATAGCTTACATGGCACCAGACTTTAAGACATTGACAAGATGTGCTTTAGTTGTAAATACAGATAGTGAGGGTAAACCAACAGACTATTCATTTAATAAAAAAACAGATTTATATGTAGATGTAAATGAAATACTTGCAGTAAGTAAAGTATTTGATCCATTTAAAAATAAATATATAAGTGTATGTGAGATAGTTTTAAGATCTGGAGTATCTGCATCAGGGAATAGTATTGGTATAACTGTAACTGATAGTTATAGTACTATAAAAGGATATATGGATAGAGACTGTAATGATTTATGCTCTGACTAATGATAGTAAAATTATTTGACATACAAAACAGTAAGGTTGTAGTAACAGAACATTGTTATACATTACCATTTTTAAAATCAATTATGGATGAATATCCAGAAACACATATGCAAGTATATCAGTATTTATTTTATATGTCTTGCCCTAATCCTGATTTAAATCCATTTTTTAATTTACCTGAACATGAGAAAGAAGATATTATTATAGAAGAAATTAATTTAGAAGAATCACCTGAAGATCCTAAAATAAGATTTGGTCTTGATATGTGTAAGAAGATGTATGAAACTCCTACATATAGAGCTTATGTAGGAATTAAAGCTATGTTAGACAGACTAGCTAAATATATGGAGGTAACTCCTATAGAACATGGTAGAGATGGAAATATGAACTCTATGATAAACGCTGCTGCCAAATTTGAACAGATTAGACAATCTTATAAAGGTGCATATACAGATATGAGAAATGAACAGGAGAGTTCAGTGCGTGGTGGTGCTGGATTAGCATATGATCAATTATAAACAAAACAATAAATATGAAAAATCAAATTGTAGTACCTGTAGGTATGAAACTATTAATAAAAGAAATTAAACCAGAAACTAAAACTAAGTCTGGATTGTATTTACCTCAAGTAGCTTTGAAACAAACTTTTCAAGGTACAGTTGTAGGAAGAGGAGATGAGGTTACAGAAGTACAAATAGGTGATACAGTTCAATATGCAGATCATGCTATGCCTACACCAATGAAACATAATGGTGAAGAACATTTACTATTGCAATTGGGAGATGTATATGCTATTATAAGATATGAGTAGGATTATACCTACATATCAAGATGGTGAATGGAGTACTACTGAGTTTAAAACTGACAATGAATTTAGAGAATATCTTGAACTCATATTTAAAGAACCAGGGCAATATGATTTTACTGACCTAGCTTTAAAATTTAATGAACAAGCTAGAAATTTTAATTTAGAAGGATATTATTGTAATTCACCTTTTAGATCTAAAGATTTTACAGCATACTGGGAAGATCAAAAGAATAAGTGTAGAACAGGTGTGCTATATAAAGAAGGTGATAAAGCCTGGTATCTAACAAGAGATTATTATATGTGGCTTAATTTCTTACCTATTTTTGATAAAGAAGAAAAACATTATGGTTTTGCTAAAGTAAGAGATGCACAATATCATATGGCATTATATGAATTGATTGCTGAGTTAAACAATCAACATGTTGCTATACTTAAAAAAAGGCAGATAGCATCATCTTATTTTCATATGGGTAAAATTATAAATCAATATTGGTTTGAAGAAGGATCAATATGTAAGATTGGTGCATCATTAAAAGATTATATAAATGATAAAGGTTCATGGAAATTTTTAGAAGAATATAAAACTTTTCTAAATGAGCATACTGCATGGTACAGACCTAGCAATCCTGAAAAGGTTTTGTTATGGCAACAACAGATTGAAGTCAAAGTAAATAACAGAAAAACTTCAAGAGGTTTAAAATCAAAGATACAAGGAGCATCATTTGAAAAGAATGCAACTACTGGGGTAGGTGGTCCGTGTACTTATTTCTTTCATGAGGAGGCTGGGATAGCTAAGAATATGATGCAAACATATGAGTATTTACGTCCTGCCATGTCTTCAGGTATGATGACTACTGGTCAGTTCATTGCAGCAGGATCTGTAGGAGATTTAGAACAGTGCAATCCTTTAAAGGATATGATACTTAATCCAGGAGCTAATGATATATATGCTGTAGAAACTAATCTAATGGATGCTGATGGAACAATTGGAATGGCAGGGTTATTTATTCCTGAACAATGGTCTATGCCACCTTATATTGATAAGTATGGTAATTCTCAAATAGAAGAGGCTATACAAGCAATTAAGATGGAAAGAGAAAGATGGAAGAATGAATTAAATGGAGAACAATTTCAATTAAGAATATCTCAGAAACCTTTAAATATTGCAGAAGCTTTTGCATATAGAAAAGAATCAGTATTTCCTCAAGGTATATTAAGTAAACAATTAAAAAAAATTGAAGAAAAAGAATACCCTTATGAACTAATTAAATTAGATAGAGATGAGACAGGAATAATTGCTTCTAGAACAAGCAAACTTCCTATATCACAATTTCCAGTAAATAAGAAACAAACTGATAAAACTGGTACTGTAGTTGTGTGGGAAAGACCAGCTAAAAAAAGACCTGACTTTGGAGCATACTATGCTTCTATTGACCCTGTATCAGAAGGTAAAACAACTACATCAGATTCTTTGTGTAGTATATTTGTTTATAAAAATGCAATAGAAGTAACAAGAACATTAGCAGGCGGAGATGTAGAACAGTTTATAGAAAAAGATAAAGTAGTAGCTGCATGGTGTGGTAGATTTGATGATATAAATAAAACCCATGAAAGATTAGAAATGATTATAGAATGGTATAATGCTTGGACTATTGTAGAGAACAATATATCATTATTCATACAACATATGATAGCAAGAAAAAAACAAAGATATTTAGTTCCTAAACAACAGATATTATTTTTAAAAGATCTAGGATCTAATAAAACAGTATATCAAGAATATGGTTGGAAAAATACAGGAACATTATTCAAAAGTCATTTAATATCTTATGCAATAGAATTTTTAAGAGAAGTAATAGATGAAGAAACTGATACAGAAGGAAACGTAATGACACAGACATTAGGTATAGAAAGAATCCCAGATCCTATGCTTTTAAAAGAAATGCAAGCCTATCACCCTGGACTTAACGTGGATAGAATGGTTGCATTTGGTGCATTGATTGCATTTGTTAAAATACAACAGTCTAACAGAGGATATACTAAAAGACGTGAATCAGAGGATAATTCCTTGGTAAATTCAGAAAAAATAAGTAAATTAAAGTATAGCCCGTTTAAGAATCTTGGACGTAGTAAAAGAAGTAATAATTCTAGAATTAGGAGATCTGGCTTTAAAAATTATAAATAGATGAGAGTATTAAATGCAATGCAACTTAAGAATGGGGCCAAGGCAGAAGCTGGACCTACGTTTTCTAGTTTGACACAACCTGTTCAATTTTTACCATATAAGAAAAAAGATGATGATTGGGCTGCATGGAATTTAGACTGGCTAGAACTTCAAGGTATAGAGTTTTTACGTATAAACTCTAGAAGATTATTGAAGAACTATAAACTTGCAAAAGGTGTTATAGATAAAACAGATTACATTGTTGAACCTGACAATGAATATAAAGATATGATGGACGTTCTTACTAAAGAGAATGACTCTGCTTTAGAACTAAAGTTTTATCCTATTGTTCCTAATGTAATTAATGTATTAACTGGAGAATTTGCTAAGAGATATTCTAAAGTACAATTTAGAGCTGTAGATGATGCATCTTATAATGAGATGTTAGAACAAAAAAGGTTTCAAATTGAAGAAGCATTACTTTCTCAAGCAGAAGCAAACTTAGTACGTAGGATGATAGAGATGGGAATGGATCCTGCTTCTGAGGAAGCACAGCAACAAATGTCTCCTGAAGGATTAAAATCTTTACCAGAAATAGAAGACTTTTTTAGTAAGTCATATAGAAGTATGGTAGAAGAATGGGCATCTCACCAACTTGCAGTAGATGATGAAAGATTTAAAATGCAAGAACTTGAAGAAAGAGGATTTAGAGATATGCTTATTGCAGATAGAGAATTCTGGCATTTCCGTATGCTTGAAGATGATTATGATGTAGAGCTGTGGAATCCTGTATTAACTTTTTACCAAAAATCTCCAGATCAAAGATATATTGCTGACTCAAACTATGCAGGTAAAGTAGATTTAATGACTGTATCTGATGTAGTAGATAGATATGGATATTTAATGGATAACAAACAACTTGAATCACTACAGAAAATATATCCAGCAAGATCTGCACAATATCAAGTAAATGGTTATCAAAATGATGGGGCATACTATGATGCAACTAGATCACATGAGTGGAATACTAATGCACCTGGTTTAGCATACAGACAATATACAAGTAACTATTGGAATGATCCAGCAAACGGTGGTGATATACTTAGTGAAATCTTAGATGAGAATGAAGATATTTCTTCATGGGGTGAAGGAAACTTAATGAGAGTATCTACAATATATTGGAAGACACAAAGAAAGGTGGGTCATTTAACTAAGATAGAAGATGATGGTGAAGTAACACAAGAAATAGTTGATGAAACATTTAGAATAACAAAAAAACCAATTTTTGATACATCAATTTTTAAAAATAAAAGTAAAGAAAATTTATTACAAGGGGAATTTGTAGAATGGATATGGATAAATGAAGTATGGGGTGGTGTAAAAGTTGGTCCAAATTTACCAGCTATGTGGAGATCTACAATGGGTGATAACATAAACCCTATATATTTAGGAATTAATAGAACTAAACCTGGTAGATTACCTTTTCAATTTAAAGGTAACAATACACTTTATGGATGTAAACTTCCTGTAGAAGGAAGAGTATTTTCAGATAGGAATACCAGATCAACTTCATTAGTAGATTTAATGAAGGCATATCAAGTTGGGTACAATATGGTTAATAACCAGATTGCAGACATTCTAATAGATGAATTAGGAACAGTAATCATGTTTGATCAAAATGCTTTACCACGTCACTCAATGGGAGAAGATTGGGGTAAAAATAATTATTCAAAAGCATGGGTAGCAATGAAAGATTTTCAAATGTTACCATTAGATACTTCAATTACTAATACTGAGAATGCCACCAACTTCAATCATTACCAAACTCTAAACATGGAGCAAACAAGCAGATTGATGTCAAGAATTCAATTAGCTAATTATTTTAAGCAACAATGTTTTGATGCCATAGGAATCAACCCACAACGTCTAGGAGGAGCTGTATCAGCTCAAACGGCTACTGGGGTAGTTCAGGCTATGCAACAATCATACGCTCAAACAGAGATGTATTTTGTACAGCATTCAGACCATCTAATGCCTAGAGTCCATCAAATGAGAACTGACTTGGCTCAATACTATTATAGTACTAACCCAAGTTTAAGATTACAATACATATCTACGGAGGCTGAAAAAGTTAATTTTCAGATAAATGGTACTGAATTATTATTAAGAGACTTTAATGTATTTGCAACAACTAAGACTAATCACAGAGCTATCTTAGAAAACTTAAAGCAAATGGCATTAACTAATAATACTACAGGAGCAAGTATATATGAATTAGGTAATATTGTTAAAGCAGATTCAATTGCTGAGGTATCTGACATATTAAAAGACTCAGAGATAAGAATGCAAAAGCAAAGAGAACAAGATATGCAACAGCAACGTCAGATGCAAGAACAACAAATACAAGCTAAGCAACAAGAAGAACAGCAAAAGCTACAAGTTGAAATAGCAGAAAATGAAAAAGATAGACAGAATGATATTACATTAGCAGAAATTAGATCCGCAGGTTATGGATCTATGGTTGATTTAAATCAAAATCAACAATCTGATTATCAGGATGCTATGAAAGAGATTAGAGAAACAACTCAATACCGTGAACAAATGAATATGAAGCGTGAAGAAAATGCTTCTAAATCATCTATGGAGAATAGTAGATTGTCTGTTGAAAGAGAAAAAATTGCTGCATCTAAACAAATTGCTGACACAAAACTGCAAATTGCTAAAGAGAACAAAAATAAGTATGATTCTCAAAAAAAGGAAGATAAAAAATAAGCGTTAGCTATATACTGCAATTTATTTTCACTTTTCTAAAAATTTTTTAAGTTTAACATGCTAATATATTATAAAAGATTTCTTATATTATATATGTAAGAAGTATTAATATTAAAACCAACAAATATTATGAGTGCAACAGAAACACAAACTGTGAAAAGTAAAGTAGAACAAGTAGATATAAATTTAGATGAAATATTCAATGCTGCTCCAAGTGGTGCGGATATGATTCAAGATGATAAAACTAAACCAAAAAACATTTTTTCTGGTTTAACTGAAAAGGCTGATATGTCTTTTGCTGATCCAGACACTACAGATGTAGATGATCTAGATGCTAAAGTAGAAGAAAGTAAAGCTGAAGATGTAGTAGAAGCTACAGAAGAAAAACAAGAAGAAGTAAAAGCTGAGGCAAAACCTGAAGAAGCAAAAGATATATTAGATTCTTTAGATAATGTTGAAGAAGAAGTAGAAGATAAGAAACAAGAAAAAAGAGGTAGAAAAACAATTAGTGGTATATCAGATGTATTTACTAAATTAATTAAGGAAGATAAAATTGTTCCTTTTGATGATGATAAAGCATTAGAAGAATATTCTGCTAAAGATTGGGAAGAGCTTATACAAGCAAATCTAGAAGAGAAAGCTAATCAAGTAAGGCGTGAAACACCTAAACAGTTTTTTCAAAGCTTACCTCAAGAATTACAAATTGCTGCTAAATATGTAGCAGATGGTGGTAAAGATTTAAAAGGAATGTTTGCTACATTATCTCAAGTAGAACAACATAAAGACTTAGATATTAAAAAAGCAGGAGATCAAGAAAAGATTATTACTGAATATTTAAGTGCAACAGGTTATGGTACTGCAGAAGATATACAAGAAGAAATAGAAATATGGAAAGATTTAGGAAAGTTAGAAACACAAGCTTCTAAGTTTAAACCTAAATTGGATAAGATGCAAGAAAAAGTTGTTGCACGAAAACTTCAAGAACAAGAGTTGAAGAAGAAGCAACAAGAAAATGCATCACAAGAATACATGAAAAATGTATATGAAACATTAAAAGAAGGTAAGTTAGGAGATATTAAAGTAGATAGAAAGACTCAAGCTATGTTATATAACGGCTTAGTACAACCTAATTATCCTTCAGTAAGTGGTACCAATACAAATTTACTTGGTCACTTATTAGAAAAATATCAATTTGTTGAGCCTAATTATGGTTTGATCTCTGAGGCCTTGTGGTTATTACAAGACCCAGAAGCTTATAAAGCAAAGATCATGGATAAAGGAGCTCAAAAAAGTGTTGAGAAAACGGTCAGAAAATTGAAGAGTGAACAATCTAACGCAGGAGGTGCATCATTAGGAGTTCAATCTAGAGATGAAGAAAGTAAAAGATCTTCTAAAAGAAAGATTCAAAGACCAACCAACATATTTAAAAGAATTTAATTAAGTAAATTAAATATAAACTGTAAAAACAATTATTAACTAAACAATCAAAATTATGGCAACTCCAGTTTTAAATAATGGGATTTTCCTACGTGATACAAGCTACAAAGCAAGTTCACATGTTGATTCTTATCACCTTACACAGATGCTTGGTAACCCTGAGCCTATGGATATGGGACCAATTGATTTATGGGCTATGACCCAAAAGGTAGAAATGCCTTTATATCAAATGGCTTCATTCGGTGGAAAGAATACAATCATGGTGGATAATGCTAGAGGTGAGTACAAGTGGCAAACTCCTATTGCTCAAGATCTTCCGTACATTGTTGCGGATATTGAACCAGCTAACGCTTCAAAAGGTGTAGATGGAACTTTATTTAGGGTCAAAATTAACAAAAGAACTTTTGGACATGGTGACATTATTACTTATGATAAGTATAATGGACTAGAACTTTACATCACTGCGGATGATATTATCCCAGCAGGTGACGGTTTTGTATACACTGTTCAATTAGTTAACAACAACAACACGGCTTTCTTGGATAACAAGTATTTAGCTAAAGGTACTAAATTCTTCAGAAAAGGTTCTGCAAGAGGTGAGTACGGAGAAAGATTCTCTGACATTGAAACTGGTTCTGGTTTCCGTGAATTCTACAACTTTGTAGGAGGAGCAGAAGCACATGTTCACTATTCAATTTCTTCAAGAGCAGATTTAATGATCAAAGGCGGATTAAACGCTGATGGTACTGTACCTGTTACTGAGATATGGAGAAACTTCAACACAGATCCAAACAATCCATCAGTACCTAGTATTGAAGGACTTGTAGCAAATATGGGTAAAGCAGGTGCTAGAGAAGCATTTGAGAATGGAACTCTAACAAGAACTTTCATTACAAATATGGAAGCAGCTCACTTATCTAAAATTGCAACGGATATTGAAACTTACCTAATGTGGGGTAAAGGTGGTAGAATTAAACAAGATGGACCGGATGATATTAGATTATCTGTAGGTTTATGGTCACAGTTAGATAACTCTTTCAAAAGAGTATATAACAAGTCATCATTTACTCTTGACATGTTTAAGTCTGAACTTTATAACTTCTATCAAGGTAAAGTTGAATTCAAAGGACCAGATCCACAAAGATCACTTGTTGTACAAACAGGTATTGGAGGTATGCAACTAATCAACAAAGCAATTGCTGATGAAGTGTATGGTTCAGGTCTAGTACAAAACGCTTCTGAGATTGGAGCAGTATCTGGTTCAGGAATGGACTTAGATTATGGTTTTGCTTACACAAGCTTTACTATTCCTTTCTTAGCTAATGTTAAGTTTGTACTGAATCCAGCATTTGATAATCTAAATACTAATGACATTGAGAATCCATTAATTGATGGAAGACCATTAAGTTCATTTAGTTTTATCATCTTTGACGTAACTGATGAAGGAAATGATAACATTCACTTGTTAAAACTTTCTTGGGATAATCAACTTAAGTGGTTCTACCAAAATGGTACTATGGACTACATGGGAAGAACTCAAGGATTTGCTTCTACAGGACAGTTCAATGGATATAGAGTATATATGACTCAAACCATGCCAGCTATTTGGGTTAAGGATCCAACCAAAGTTCTAAAAATAGTAATGAGAAACCCTGTTACAGGAGGATCATTCTAAGAACAATAATTAAAGGGGAGGGGTTAATCCTCCTCCCTTTTTATTTTTAACCTTTAAATATAATAATCATGGGAGCACCAAAACAATTAACTAAGCTGAAGCAACAATTTGAAAGCCCAGCTTATGAAGGTGTATCAAGAGCAGAAACAGGAAATGCTAGATTACTACATGTAAATGAAGTAATTAGTTGGGTGCGTGATGTAGCCAGTTCTGATTCATATGCAAATGAAGCGGCAGCTATTGCAGCCGGTTTAAAAAAAGGTGATATATATCATACAGCAGGAGCTTTAAAAATTGTTATAGGCTAAATGTCAAAAACTTTAGCAAGGGTAAAATCTTGCTATAGAAATATTAGTAATAATAGAATGTACACTACGGTGTATTATTTGACTTGAGTATCAATTATTAATTTTTAAAACCAAACAAAGAATGGAAGATTACACTATTGTTGAAAAGTATCAACACAGAAAGAAGACTAGCTCAATTGCTATACGTCCATATTTTAATCCAAGTAAAGAAAATATGGGATTAGAGCAATATGGATTAGCACTGCATGATGGGGTGTTTCATGAAGAATCATTAGCATGCTTAGAAATGAACGGAGTAAAAAGATATATTACTGGATTAAATGAGTTTGATCCAAAAGTAAAAATGTTACCTCCAAAAGAAAAGAAAGCTAAAATTGCAGAAATTAGAAAAGAAGTTTCTGAACTAGAAGCTGAATTAGCTGCTAACGTAGTAGATGTAGAAGATAAAGATTTTTGGAATAAGTTAACTGTTATGAAGCCTGATAATTCAAAATTCTGGGATAAGATAACATTAAGATGTGGTAATGATCCAGTATTTTTAGATGGTGAAGTTGATCCATATGATAGAATTAAATTACATGCTATTAGAGCTGGTGGTTTTTCTATTGTTGCAAAATCATTAAAAGATGCTAAAGCAGCAAATAATAATCCAAAATTTTATTTGGATACTGTAGAAGAAACATTAACTACAAGAACTGAGTTAACTAAATTAAGAAATAAAGCATTAACTGCATTGCAGAATCTTTATGAAACTAATGTTACAAAATTAATTTATGTTGCTAAAGTTGTAGATAGTGATAGTGTACAATATACTAAAACTACACCAAATGATATAATGTATGAAAATATGGATGAATACATTAATGGTAGAGGTGCAGAAAATAATAAGAAAAGAGCAGCAAAACAATTTTTAGATGTAGCTGGATTAGATATGGAAGAACTAAAAATTAGAGCACTAATTAAAGATGGTTTATATTATAGATTCCTTACTACTAAAGCAGGAGGATGGATAGAACCAATTGATAGTGGAGTTAGATTAGGTAAAAGACCATCTGAAGTACTTGAGTTTTTAAAAGATCCAAATAATGAAGAGTCACTTTTATCTTTAATGGATAAGATAGACCCATACTGGAATTCTTAAAATATTAAATAATGGAAAATAGTACAGCATTTATCAAGCTTAAACAAAGGCTTAACAAACTAGATAGCAATGACTATGATAACATAGAGTGTTGGCAGTTTATAGAAGCTTTTAACAAAGCTCAGATTGAATGGTGTAGAAGAAATTTACATGGTGGTAATATGTATAAGGAAGGAGATGAATTATCTAAAAAAAGAATAGATGATTTACAACCTTTATTGAGACAGCTATCTTTAACAGGTACTGTAACGGATACATATTTTGAAACCAATAATTTTCCAGTTGATACATATTTAGAGTTTAAAACAGTTACAACAAATGCAACAGATGAATGTTGTCCAGATCCAAGACCAATGATGGTATATTTAGCTGAAGAAGCTAATGTATCTTTATTACTTAGGGATCCTTTAAAACAACCTAGTTTTGAATGGGCAGAAACATTTTGCATAATGATGAATAATACAATAAGAATATACAGGGATAGCAATTTTAATATTGTTGATCCTGTATTGACTTATTATCAGAAGCCTACATTAATACAAGTAGAGGGATGTGTTAATCCTTATACTGGTTTAGTAAGTACTATAGATGTAAATTGTGAATTTAAAGATGATCTTGTTGAGGTTATGCTGGATGACACAGCAGCAATTATTGCAGGAGATATAGAGAATCAATATCAACAACAAAGAGGTACACAGGCAGCTGAAAGAAACAATTAATTTATTGCTTATCTAGTAGAAAAGTGGTATATTAATATAGTAACATGGATGTTACGAGCAGAGTAAACTGGTAAAATCATTATATATAACCAGTGAGGGTAATGGTTCCTCACATAAAATTAATAATTATGGCTTATTTTAACAATGCGTTTAACAAGACGTTCATTGCTGACAGTACATTAGCAACTGCTAATACTGGAAGTGGTGCTCTTACCGCAGGACAAGTAGCTTTAGTTGATGGTTCTGATTGGGAATCTGTAGCTCTTGCGGGAGGTGCAGCTGTTCCAGCAATTGGAGCTGGATATCTTGCATATTTAGTGCAAGGTTCTTTCTATACTAAAGATACTATTGGAAACAATCCTGGACATGGAGGGTACAAAGAATCAGTAAAATCTAAAGGGATTAACCCAAGATACATTACTAGATTATGGGAAACTAACTGTGCAGTAGCTAGTCAAGCTACAGCTAAACTATGTTTAGCATCAGATTGTGCACCATGTGGTAAAACACAATTTATGAGAATTGACGTGAAGGGTTCACCTGCACTAAGATTTTTAAATCACAATGCATATGCAATTGCTGACTCAGCAAATGTATGTTGTATTGACGGACAAGAATATATTGACCCAGCTCTTATCATGGGTAACATGATGGACATGGCTCTTTTAGATCCATTAGTAAAACCGTTTGTTGCTGAAGGTGATGTTAACGGTCTTTTAGCAGGTGGTGGTTTAACAAGAGTAAATGGAACTGGATATGCAGTTGCTGCAACTCAATTAGCTACATCAGCTGTTGATTCTGGTGGAACTGCAATAACTGCATCTGATAGACCAGGTTTTGTTGATGCTAAAGTAGTTGTTACATCTATTTCAGGTGGTGGTGCTACTGGACCAGTTACTGGTTTAACTATTGCACAAGCTGGAGAAGGTTACAAAGTTGGTGATGTAGTTACTGTTGCTGGTGGTGCTAATAATTGTACATTAACAGTTGGTGCTGCAGGTTTAACTGCTGGTGGTATTGTTGTTACTGAAACAACTGCTGCAGGAGTAGTTACTAATGCTGTATATACAATAGCACAAGCTAAAGGTAATGGTGCAGGAGCATATGTTCCTTCAACTGATCCAAATGGAACTGTTAAAGTTTCAGCATGTGCAAATGTAGTAGGAGCATATGTAGACACTGTATTTGGAAACTGTTCATTTGACACAAGAGATCACTTCAATGCTGAGCCTGTGGAAATCATTTTATCTTCTTTAGATGAAACTGGTAACCCATGTAATGATTGTGGTGTAGCTTCAAGAACTCCTGGTTCAATGCAACAAACACAAGGTGAAGAAGTAATTAGAGATTTAATCATGTCTGAAAGATACCGTCAGTCTCCTTATAATCAAGGAAATGCTAGCAGTGCAAGAATCAGAGAGATTGAAATGTCTGATGAATTACTTGCTGCTGTAGATAGAACTGCAACTTACAAAGCTTATTACATTCAGCACTCAGTGCCAAGGTTTAATAACCCAACTGGTGTATTTGATAATGATCAATATGTATATAAAGTTTATGTAAAATGTTCTGATGTTGCTGCACAAACTGCATATGAAAAGTTAATGACAGGTCTAGCAAATTGGGCAAGTGATAATGGTAACAAAATAGCTGTTGAACAAAACGCTGTTTGGTAATCAATATCTGAATATTTAAATTAATTAGAGCGGGAGAGAAATCTCCTGCTCTTTTTATTTTATATTGTCTTTAATTTTTTGTATATTATCTATATAGTATACTAAAGCAAGACATAAAATGGCAAAACAACATATATTAAGTTTAGAAATACCTGCAGTTTCTAATTGTGAATTATTATGCATAAAAGATACTAGCCAGTATAATCCAGATTTAGCTGTTGATTGTGAAGAGCTTTTAATTACATTACCAGGCTATAGTGTACCTGTACTTATCAAAGTAGATAAAAAATTTGATATGTGTCTTACAGCATGTACATTGGCATTACAAACAAAAAAATGTGGAACTACACAAGAAAAGATACCTGATGGAATATATGTCATCAAGTATAGTGTATCTCCAAACTCTAAAGTGTATGTAGAATACAATCATTTAAGAGTAACTAGATTACTAACTACTTATTATGAAGTACTATGTGATCTAGATGTACATGCATGTCAGCCTAATTCAGAAAAACAAGCATTACTTTCTGAAATGAGTTACATAAGAACTATGATAGATGCAGCAGTATCAAATGTAGAGTACTGTCAATCATCAGCTCAAGGAATGCAGTTATATAATTATGCAAAAACAAGATTGAACAAAATTGCTTGTCCATCAGGAAACTGTGGATCAAGCTCTAAATATTTAATTTAAAACCAACAAAAATGGCAAATTGTGCACATTGTAATCAGCAGTTTACTTGTGGATGCCAGAAGGCTACTTTAGGAAATGGAGTAATAGTATGTAAAAGTTGTAAAGCAAAAGCAGACGCAAATGTTTCAACATCTAGAGATCTAAATTTAGAATTAGCCAGACAGCAAATACAAGATTTAAGAAGTAAATAAAATATGGCAACAGCAATAAAGGGAACATCTAATGAAGCTCAGAAAAAAGAGTTAGCTGAATTGAAGCGTATAAAAATTGAACAAAGATTTGCTAATCAATTTTACGCACAGTTTAAATCATTAAGATTTGGTATTGAAGCATGTTGTTATGAAGATTTAGAGAATGCTACTATTAATAAAGAATTATGTGATTGGCAAAACTCTGCAAGCAGTAAGATAGTTGTAGCTACAGAAACACCAGGAGTATTTGTAGAACCATTAGCTACTGTAAACATATTAGCAAGTCAGTCATGTCCAACTATACCATCTAATGTATGTACTATAGTTGATTTAGCAAATATAATTGCTAAAGCTGGTACATATTCTGAATGTTTTGAAATTGCTTCTGCATCATGGGTTATAACACATAATTTAGGTAGATACCCATCTGTAACAGTAGTAGATGATAATAATAAAGTAGTTGTTGGAGATATAGTATATGATAATACTAACACCATAACAATTACATTTCAAACAGCTTTTGTAGGCTGTGCTTTTTTGAATTAAAAATAAAAACAAAGTAATAATTATAAAAACAAAATAAAATGGCAATTCAATTTTTAACAGGGTTAAATATAGATGGAAACATTGATTTAAACTCTAATCAATTAAAAGAGGTTAGGATAGATAACATAGGATCAGCTCCAACTGGTTCCCTGGGAAGAATCTATTATGATACCTCATCAAATAAACTTAGACTTTATAATGGGGGATGGGTTGATATTGATACAGGAACAGATGGGGACACTACATATGAATTATTTGGTGTAGGTTCTACAAATGGTTCAGCAGGTATCCAATTAGATGGATCAGATGGAACACTTGATAATGTATTAATAGTAGGTGCTGGTACAGTAGGAGTAACAAGAAGTGGTAATACACTTACAGTTACAGGTACTGACTCAGCAGCTGGTACAGTAACTAGTGTATCTGGAGGAACTGGTATAACAATTACAGGTTCTGCATCTGTAACACCAACAGTTAATATAGACTATGCTGGAGCAGACAACGCAATTTTAGTTGCTACTACTGCAACACCAGTTGGTACAGATACAGTATGGTTCTCTGATGCAACAGATAGTACAATCAAAAAAGCTTTAATTTCTGCAATGCCAGGATTTGGAAAAGATGGTACTGTAACTTCTGTAGGATCTGGAGCTGGATTAACTGGAGGTGCAATAACAGCATCTGGTAGTTTAGCAGTAGATTATGCTGGAACTGATAACGTTATATTAGCAGCAGGTGATGGTACAAGTGTTACTGTAG
>WLWG01000063.1_pt1 | contig 108600 bp, 105 predicted proteins | sample 6712871 | NCBI WGS metagenome assembly WLWG01 (sample SAMN12718693, study PRJNA515312) | sponge metagenome | isolation source: marine sponge | host: Mycale hentscheli | place: New Zealand: South Island, Marlborough, Capsize Point | collected 2003-05-01 | reverse complement strand
ATCAGGACGGAGACGAGGTTGTTTCGTGGTTCCGCTCCGTCATGGTTCCCAAGCGGGCCAGTGGCATCGGACAGGACTACTTTCCGAAAGCTACGAACGGCCCTTTGACGGAGTAACGAGCCTGGATCATGGTGGCTATGTCCGATCGCGAAGTGGTCGTTGTTTCCCGACCCTACGAGCCCGAGGGCGATTCGCTGTCGCTTGCTCGTGATTTGGCGGCAAGCACCTTCGGCCTCGTGGTCTACAGCACCCAGACCGCTGTTGCCTTGACTGAGGCAACCATGCGTTCCGTCGTCGGATCGGTTCTCGACAAAACCGTTCCTGCCATCGCCGACGCCATCATCTCAAGGATTGATCTCACCGACATTGTCGTGCGGCAAGTGGATCTGCAATCGATCATTCTTCGCGCTCTAGACGAGATCGACATAACCCAAATCGTGATCGACCGAGTGGATGTCGACGAGATCGTCGGAAAGACCGACCTTGACGCCGTGATCGATCGGATTCCGATGCTGCAGATCGCGGACTACATCATCGAGGAGGTCGACCTTCCACAGATCATCCGCGAGAGCACGGGCGGCGTCGCCCTCGACGCCTTCACCACTACCCGTGTTTCGGCTATCCGGGCAGACGAGATCATCTCGACGATGGTGGACACCGTCCTGTTGCGACGGTTGCGTCAACGTGAACGCAAACTCACGGTCTCCGATCCTGAGCCCGATCCGCAAGAAGAAACAACCGAAGAGCCTGGGCGATGACGTCTTTTCAGCAATACCGCGATCATCACGATGCGCAGGGACCGGTCGTCCTGGAAACCGTCCCTGCTGCCGGACGTCGCTATCAAGGTGATCGTGCCGGATTCGTCATCAGGGCGATCGCCGCTGTCTTGGACGTCGTTTTTGTCGGCATCATCGTTGTGCTCTTGTGGATTGGGGTGTGGTTATTCCTTCTGATCTTCAACCCCCTCATCGACCCCGATCTCACAGTAGAAGTCACTCCACCGTCGGGCTACTTCCTGCTCGCTGGATACCTCCTCATGTGGTTGTACTGGACATGGATGTGGGCGACGAACGGCCGAAGCTTGGGTCAGTACCTGATGGGGTTGCGGGTGGTCGGACGTCAAGGCCGTCGTTTCGGGTGGAAGCTGGCGATGCTGCGGTCTGGATTCTGCGCGGTCTTTCCGCCGGGGTTGGTGTGGGCGATCATCAGTCCACGCAATAGGTCCGTCCAAGACGTCATGCTCCGCACCAGCGTGATTCACGACTGGTCATCTTCATCATCGGCGTCGACGCCTGAGTCGACGCCTGAGTCATCACCCACGCCAACATCCGCTCCGACTACATCACCGTCGGACGCCGGTGAATAGAACGCGCCGTCATCGCACGGCGACTGCGGCCGTGGCGTGTATCGCTGCGTGTGTGTGCGTCTTGTTCGGCGTGCCCGCTCACGCGGACATCGTCCAAAGCCCCGTCGGATCCACGGCGTCGGTGCAGGTGTCGGTGACACTGGACAACGATTGGCAGTTCGCCAACGCCGAGTGTCTTTTCATTCCGTTGCTGGTGACGTACGGCCGCGCTGATGACACGTCGATCTTGGGAGAGACGACAGTGACCAAAGTCGGTAGCGAGAGTGTTCGTAACGAAGGCACCTTTCTGGTGCTGCCGGGAGACGCTGTCTCGGGGCAGCTGTTGGACGAGATATTCGTCTGCCCCGCCGACGGCACGGGGGAGTATCGACTCTCGACGGTTATTCGCGCGATCGGGCCGGCAAGCGAGGACAGCGTCGAATTGAAGCCCTTGACCTTCTGGGTGCGTCCGGCGTCGTCCCAGATCAGCCGCGTGACAGCCGTTTCCGTCCACGAGGGAACGCGCGTTCGTGGTCGCGCGACGGCGGGCGATTCGATCGATAAGACGGCGGCCACCGGGGTGGTGGAAATTCGGTTCGCCAAGAACCGTCGCTGGGGTGCTCCGTACTACGCAACCGTCACCGACGGGCGTTTCGACCAGGTGGTCCCACAGTCGATCGCCCGGGGAACGCGCGTGAAGGTGACGCTCACCCGATGCTCGTGGTGCTCACGGGCATCGCGAACGGCCCGGGTGCGGTAAGGCGAGCGCGACGGGACGAGCGCGATAGGACGAGCGCGGTAGGACGGATGCGGTAGCGGCATGTGACGGCACGTACAGTGCTGTGGTGTTCTCTCCGGGCTCGCAGGCGCCGCTGATGATGGCGCGTCGCTGCGTGCGGATGTTGTCCGCGGCGTGTGTGCTGCTACTGGTTGCCGTGGGCGCCTCACCCGCCTTCGCCGCGGATGTCGTCGCTGGTGCACGGACGTATCAACGAGCCGCCACCGTTCTGGGAAGCGATGTCGCGGTATGGCGTCCGACCTACACCGCAGGCTTGCCACGGCGCGGACCGATCGACGTGATCGCGTATGGCAAGTCGTCCAATCGAGCGACCTTCGCTGGCGCTACCTACGGCAAGAGGATGCCGAGCTTCACGATCGCCCAGAAGGGCGCCGCCGATCGCTGGGCGGCGCGACCTGTCGACCGTGCGGAGCAGGGTCTGGTGGAGACGGTCGCGGTGCGGATAGGGGCCCCGGGGAGCAAGCGGGTTGTTCGGGCACGGGTCTTCGCGGACTGTCGGGGTCAAGACCCGTCCAACAGCGATCAACGCCGTTGTGATCGCCGAGACGTGGTGCGCTTCGGGGGGAGCGTGGAATTGCTTGCTCGCACGATGAGTTCTGGTGAACCGCTCGCTTCCAGTATCCGCATCGATAGTCAAGGGTTGACGTACGCCCAATTGGTCCGGGTCGCGTCCGGATTAGTGCCCGTCACCAAGTGAAATGTCAGTCAGTCTCGCTAACCTGACCACACCGATGCGGAAGGGGCGATGGTGACGGATATAGGCCTGGGTGTTGTGGTGGCGGTAGGAGTTCTTCTGGGGCTTGTCGTCGGCATGGTCGTGGGCTGGATCGCCTCCCGGCGGATGGGTCGCAAGGATTTTGCACTTCAATCCGAGGCTATTCGTGCCGAGTCTGAGTCCGCAGTTGCCCGCTTGAATGCCGAACTCATCGAGGCGCAGGGGCAAATTCGGGTGTTGGAGACCGATCGTGCCTCGTTGCAGGGGGAGAAGTCCTCGGCGAAATCACTGGAGGACCGCCTGGAGCCGGTGCGCGAGGCACTCGAAGGACTTCGACGTACGACCCAGCAGGCCGAGGTCGAACGAGCGAAATCCGCCGCGGAGTTGCGCACGCAGATCGACGGCGTTCAGCGCAATTACACGTCATTGGAGTCAGCAACAAAGCAACTCGTCGCTGCAATGAGCTCAGGTCAATCCCGTGGTCAGTGGGGAGAGATGCAACTCGAGCAACTGCTCGAGCATTCGGGTCTTGTCGAGGGAGTTCACTTTCGACGTCAGGACTCGCGCATGACCGAGGCCGGCGGTGCCCGCCCGGACGTTGTGGTCGATCTGCCGGGAGGCGGCGAGATTCTCATTGACGCGAAGTTTCCCTTCGACGCCTATTGGCGGGCGATCAAAGCGGACAACGAAGTGGAAATTGACGCTCACCTGCACAAACATGCGGAGGACGTCCTGGCTCGAGCCAAGGAACTGTCGTCCAAGCGTTACTGGGAATCCAACATCAGCCCAGACTTCGTTGTCATGTTTCTTCCGCTGGAGTCGTTGCTCTCGAGTGCTCTGGAGACCAACGGCTTGCTACTGGAGGAGGTCTTTGCCCGAAACGTTGTCTTGGCGACGCCAACGACCATTCTCGGGATGTTGCGAACAATTCAATTCGGCTACCAACGCAAGTTGATGGCGGACAACGCTGAGGAGATCCGGGCCGCGGGTGCGGAGATGTTGACCAGGCTTGAGAAAGCCGTCGATCACCTCGGAACCTTGCGGAAAGGCTTGATGAGCGCCGTGAAGGGCTACAACGAGTTCATCGGGTCGATGGACAGCAGGGTGATGGTTCAGGCCCGCAGAATGAAGGAACTCGGTGTCGCGTCCTCGACGGACTTGGAACTACCGTCCGATGTGACGGAGACTCTGCGAGAGTCGAGGTCGTCGGAGTAGAAGTTCGATGATCCAGGTGTCGTTGTGCGTTGCCGGTTCGCCTATCGCGGTCCACCTATCGCGGTTCACCCATGACGGTCCGCCGATCACAGCACGCGAAGGACGTGAAGATCCTTCGTAGCCCGGGTGGCCGCTACGTAGATGTCTGCCCCTCGTGGGTGTTGAGAGCTCAGGGCATCGGGATCCACCACGATGACGCAATCGAACTCGAGTCCCTTGGCCTGTTGGGCTGAGAGCACGGCGATGGGGGCATCGAGCGCTGCGCTGCCGAAACCGAAGCGCGGCTCGGGCAGCAGCTCGCGCAAATGGGGCAGCAGTGCGTCGGGTGCGATTACGGCGCTGCGTCCGTCCTCGGAAGCAACTGATTGCGCGTATTGCGGCAACTCGGATAGCGGCAGAGATGCCTCGACTACCTCCGATCCGTCGCGGATGGGGGTCAGTACGGGTGGATCGCCCCCCGCTTCCAGCAGCAGACGCGTGGCTACTTCCGCGATCTGACGGGTGATTCGGTAGGTCACCGTCAGCGTGTGCAGAGCCGTCTTGCTGCGAGCCCAGGGAAGTGCCTCCTCCCAGGTGCGTGGACCGGCAGGGTGAGACGACTGTTGGAGATCGCCCACCACGGTCATCGATCGGCGGGACGCTCGCCGGCGGATAGCGCGCCAGGCCATTGCGCTCAACTCTTGAGCTTCATCAACGATCACGTGCCCGTAGATCCATTCCCGGTCGTCAATGGCTCGCTCGGCCAAGGACCCCGCATTGCCGCCGGAGTGTGACGGTCGAATGCGGTAGGCATCGGAGGCCTGCAACTCTCGGTAGTCCGGGACATCAGGGGGTGCAGCCGAGGGCGGCTCCCATGGCCCCAATGCGTTTGCTGCTTCGTCCAGTAGCGGCAGATCATCGGTTGTCCAGGGAGCGTCCGGTGAGCGCACCAGTGCTGCTCGCTCGTCGGCCGTGAGGATGCCTGTCGCGGCTTCATTGAGGATCGATGCATCGGTGAGCAGATCGCCGATGATGCGCTCGGCGGTTGTCGGAAGCCACATCAAGTTGAATTCCCGGCGGACTGTCGAGTCCTCGACCATCGACGCAATCAGATCGTCGCAGTACTCCTGGTCTTCGGGATCGTGACCGGTGTCGCGCGCGACATTGCGTGCTGCTTGCTGGAGCACGCGCCGCAGGAATGGATCGCGACCGTCGTGGAAACGTCGACTGCGGGAGATACCTTTGCTCGCCTGCTCGATTTCCTCTGAGGACAGTCGTACCCGCATGCCCGTGTGTGTCGTCAGCGTCACTCCTGTGCGAGGAATGCGTACGCGAGCGGTGACGGCCCGCGCTATCACCCGTGCCATGCGATCCGAGCCTTTGATGCGTGCCACGTCATGAGCATCGTCTGCGGTCGGTCGCACGTCCGGATACAACTGTCGAGGTGTCAGAAGAACAACATCTGTTTCACCCAAACTAGGAAGAACTTGATCGATGTAGTGAAGAAAAACGTTGCTGGGTCCAACGATCAGCACCCCGTCGCGTGCGAGTTGTTCGCGATGCGTATAAAGCAACCATGCGGCTCGGTGAAGTGCGACGACGGTCTTGCCAGTCCCGGGGCCTCCTTGCACGATGGTGACCTGGTCAAGATCGCTGCGAATAATGGCGTCTTGATCCGATGCGATGGTGGCAAGAATGTCTGCCATCCGTCCCGAGCGCGGCGCTTCCATTGCCGACAGACTCGGGTCAACGGCTTCGTGGATTCCATCGAAGGTTTCGTCATCCACGTGAGTAACGTGCGGCCCTCGCGGTGAGGGACGTGTGGCGATGCGCCGCCGCAGCACGACATCCATCGGATTCTTGTTTGTGGCCTGATAAAACGGCGCGGCTTGGGGGGCTCGCCAGTCGATCAGAAGAATGTCGCCGGCCTCATCGCGCATGCCGATTCGCCCGATGTGGTGATCGTCACCTCCGTCGAATCGCAGTCGCCCGAAGCACATTCGAGGGCGCGCCGCCTCGGCGGCGTGTAGTTGAAGGCGCAGATTGTCCAGGAGTGCTTCGCGTTCGAGTTCATCTTGGCCGGTGCCCGTACTCGGAGCACTCGTAGTGTTGCTGATGCGTGACCGGAGGTGGTCGATGTGCTGGTCGAGGTGCGAGTGAGCATGGTCGATGAATGTTTGCTCATCCTCGATGCTGCTGGGCACAGGCTCCTCCTGCTTTCTTCCCAGATTGGGCAGTAGAGAAGTCTTTCATGCAACTGTCTGTCGCGCACTACCGGAACGCGTAATACTGCGCCGATGGTGGTGCCGTCGCAGTGGCCGTGCCCGATCGACGACATCGTGATCTGGTCGTTTGCCTTTGACGATGGCGAGGACGTCGTCGAGGGCGCCCACGAGGCCTTGATTGACGGAGGCCTTGCGGACGGAGTCACCGAAGACTGGCAGCAGTTGTCCGAGAGTGGCGATGTGCCGCCAACGGGCAGCCCGCGGTGGGCTGAATGGGCTTTGGGGAGAGGCGCCGTGCGTCAGGCGGCGACTGCTGTCGGGCTCACGGACGTTCGATTGGAGCGATCACCTGAGGGTGCTCCCTTTATCGCGGACTCGGCATGGGGCGTGTCTATCGCGCATACCTCGGGGTTGGTCCTCGGCGCGGTAGGGCCGGGCCGTATTGGTGTGGATGTCGAGAGAGCCGATCGGGACGTCACGCGACTTGTGCGCGCACTCTTGCCCAGTGAGCGCGAACTCACTGTCTCATTGAGCGCGATCTCCATCATGGTGGCGAAAGAGGCGGCTGCGAAGGCGACAGGGCAGGGGCTCGGGGGCTCTTTGGCGCGCTGGCCAGTGGTTGATGTTGAACTGTCCGGAATCGCGCCTTGTGTCGGCGTCGCCAGCGCCGCGGCTCGGGTCATTGATGTCCGAATCTACGAGCATTCTGGATACGTCACCGGGGTTGCGAGTTATCCCGACGACTGACGCTCCGTGAAAGTTGTCCACGACGACCGGCGTCCCGACGTGTCGATGGATAGCGACGCTGGCATCATGAAACGGTGAGCGACCCCGACGCACTGTTCGCCGTGTATGAGGAGGCACTGGTGACGGCGCAAGACCCATCGAGCGGGGAGTGGGTGGACCCGTCTTTCGAATGTCTTGCACGGACAGACGTCGCTGCAGTTCTTACGGCCTATAACCCGGGATCGGAACGACGGAGTTGGGCGCAGAACGAGGCAGCGAATGCCCAACTGCGCGATGTATTGCAGGCGGCCTACACCGACGTGTGGCGCGCCGATGGCTTCTCGCCGGATGGCACCTGGCGAGAGCCGGGGTGGTTGGTGTGGGGGATGCCCGTGGACGTCGCAGTTGCGATTGCTGCCGACTTTCACCAAATTGCCATCTACCACTACGACACCCACGGTGTTCGGTCCGTTGTTCCCTGCTCACCGGGTGATGGCTCGTCGGCTTAGTTCGAGCTCGCTTACTCCGATTCCGCTGGGTCTGACGCTGATTCCTGAGACGTGTCGAGGTCTTTCGGTGACGGCGGGGTGGGGAAGAGCGTGGCGGCGGCGTTGCGATTGGCGAGAACGATCCACTGCTGTCCGGGCTTGAACGCCAAGACCTGCCCCTGACCGTCGGTAAAGGTGGTACCGGATTCGGCGTCCGGGCGCGACCACTTCGCCTGATACATGAGCCCGTCGCGCAGCACAAGGGCATCGCCCTTGCCGATGGTGATCGCGTGGGGAGTGTTGCCGCCGCCCTTGTCGAAGAAGCGTGAGGGTTCCTGCTTCACGTACTGGATCACGACCGTTGCTGCACGTTGACCGTCGGGGGTTTCCTCCGCTTCAGCGGTTCGGCCATTGAGTGACACGCGGTAGAGACGGCTGGCCTGGTCGTAGGTGAATTCAGCCGACGAGGCAGACCATTCGTAACGTGCTGACAAGCCGACCGATCCGTTCGGGGGAGGAGTGGAGCTGAAGCTCAGTCCGATGTCGCGGGCTTGCGATGCGTCCGGCGCAGCCGTGAGGCCCTCGGGACCGTCAAGGAAATAGTTGTACGGGGCCCGACGACTGAAGTCTCGTTGGTAGGCGAATGCAGCCTTGTTGGGCGAGATGTCGATCAACGATGAGTTAGCGATCACCGGCCACATCTTGCGCTGGGCGCCGGAGAAGCTGAAGGCGGGAGATCCGTACTGAGCCAGAAGATCGATGTCGGTGATCCGGGCCGAACGCACCGGCCCGATCCGCTCGGGAACATCGGAGGAGAAAACGGCGGCGAGGCGGGTGATGCCGTACTCGACTTCCTCGATATAGACGATGTCGGCCCGGTCCAGCCCCGCGTGCGGTTGAGCAAACCGGGTGTTGTCGAGTTTCACGACGAGAACGGGTGACGGTTCGCCCTGATCGGGCTGGGGCAGGCCGTTCAGTGGAAATGTCGGCGTGGGTGTCGGCGTGGGTGTCGGCGTGGGTGTCGGCGTGGGTGTCGGCGTGGGTGTCGGTGTCGGTGTCGGCGTGGCCTGGGGAGACGGGCGTGCGCTGGCTTCCGCCGATGGGGTGCCGGCGGCGTTGGGAGATGGGGTGGAGCAGCCGGCCACAGCACAGGCGGCGGCAATCGCCAGAGCCGCGAGGGCCCGAGGGGTGGTCACGAGGGAACTGTAGGCAAGCGGTGGAGGCCCAGGGGGGTTCGGCTCGCGGGGGAGCCGCCGTGGAATCAAAGGGAAATTCTTGGTGAAAGGGGGTTGACGGTGGAGTAGAATGGAGTACATTGGAGGCACTTGGGGTTATCACAGTGGCTAATGGGGCCAGAGTGGTGTGAGAGGGGAAGGGCAGCCAATGTTTCTGGGCACCCACGCTCCTCGATTGGACGACAAGGGCCGCCTCGTTCTCCCGGCGAAATTTCGTGAGCAATTGGCCGCCGGCCTAGTTCTGACCAAGGGTCAAGACCGATCGATCGTCGTGTGGCCGGCCGCGGAGTTCTCCGCCTACTCCGAGCGCCTGAATGAGGCGTCGCGGTCCGACGCTCGTGTCCGGGCCTACCTCAGGGTGCTTTTTTCTGGTGCCTCGGATGAAATTCCCGACCGTCAGGGGCGGATCACGATGCCGACGTCCCTTCGCGAGTACGCGGGTCTGGATCGCGACGTGATCGTGGTGGGCAACGGAACCACCGCCGAGATTTGGGATTCCTCGACCTGGGAGTCCTACCTGGGCAGCCAAGAGGACGACTTCTCCGGAATAGACGAGGAGGTGATTCCGGGCGTGATGTGACACAGGCGGTGAGGCCTCCTCCCGCTGGGCACCCCCTGGCACCCCTTCCCCGGTGGCAGGAAGTGCAAAGCGGGCGGGGACCTGACCGACCTGGTCCCTTTCAACACCACACCGAGCAAGCAGAACCAACCAACATCCGAATCAACGTTCATCTCAACCGCGAACAAGGAGAAGGACATGGCAGCAATCGATGAAATTCCCGACGTAACATCGACGTTCCACCCCGTCCGCACGGGTGTGGCCGTCATGGTTGCCGGTGTCGCCACCGGAACAGTCCTCTATGTGGTTTCCGTAGTCGTGGCGGGTTGGGCCTAGACCCCCGCTCGGGACACACGTCCCGGTCGATGGGGAAGTCGACTCGTGACATCACCACTCGTTCACCACACGCCCGTTGCAAGCGAGCGCGTCCTCGCTTTGCTGGCACCTGCCCTGACCGAGCCAGGTGCCGTCCTCGTTGATGCAACGGTTGGGCTCGGTGGTCACTTGCGGATGGCCCTCGATCGATTCCCCGCTATTCGCGTCATCGGCATCGATCGAGACCCCGAGGCTCTCGAGATCGCCGCAGAGCGACTATCCGCGAGTCGGGAGCGAGTGCACCTGGTGCATGCCGTGTTTGACGAGATCCCGTCCATCCTTGCCGATCAGGGCATCGCGTGCGCTGATGGCGTGCTGTTCGACCTGGGGGTCTCCTCCATGCAATTGGACGAGGTGCGGCGGGGATTTTCGTACGCGCAGGATTCTGAGCTGGACATGCGGATGAACCCCGGGGACGCCCTGACGGCGGCGGATGTCGTGAACGACTACGCCGAAGAAGATCTTGTTCGCATCCTTCGGCAATTCGGCGAGGAGAAGTTCGCACCCCGCATCGCACGCGGAATCGTTCGCGCCCGGGAAGGCCACCGAGTGTCCCGATCGTCGGAGTTGGCGTCGATCGTCAAGGAGGCCATCCCCGCTGCAGCGAGGCGCCGAGGGGGAAATCCAGCCAAGCGCACCTTCCAGGCCTTGCGTATTGAGGTCAACGCAGAACTGACGGTGCTGCGCAGAGCCCTTCCCCGAGCGCTTGATGTCCTCAGCGTGGGCGGCCGCATCGTCGTGATGTCCTACCAGTCGCTCGAAGACCGAATCGTCAAGTCAGAGTTCGTGGCGCGCACATCCATCGATGCTCCACCGGACCTTCCTGTTGTTCCTCAGGACATGCAGCCGTCCTTCAGGTTGGTCACGCGGGGGGCCGAAATGGCGTCGGACGCGGAAGTGGAAGCCAACTCGCGGGCAGCCTCGGTTCGATTGCGCGCCGTCGAACGGGTGGCGGCATGAGCGTTACGTCGTCCGCTGCCGAATCGCCTCTGGCGGACCCATCCGCGCTTTCGCTGCCGTCGGAAAGCACCGAGTTCGCCACCCAGGGGGCCGGACGCCGACTGCGAAGCGATCGCCCCCACTTGCGATTGGTCGCTCCGCTGCGACCGGAACGGGCGAGTCGAGGGCTCTTCGCGGTAGTGGTCACCATCGGGTTGGCGTTGGGGCTCATCGTCATGTTGCTGATCAATACGTCCGTCGCGCAGACAGCTTTCGTCGTGAGTGAGTTGCAGTCGAAGCAACGTGAGCTCGCGCGGACCGAAGCTTCGTTGACTCAAGCGATCGCTGCTGTGGCGGCTCCGCCGGAACTTGAATCGAAGGCTCGTGCGTTGGGCATGGTTCCGGCCACGCGCCCGGTATTCCTCACCGTTCCTAGCGGCAAGGTTCGGGGAAAAGCCAAACCTGCTCCCGGTGATCGCAGTCGGACGTTAAATCTCGCAGGCTCCTTGACGGCGACGCTCATCGATCCTCTTCCCGTCAACGGGCGCGGAGAAAAATTGCCTCCCGCGCAGCGACGGCAGGTCGGGGATGGCGCGGTTCTTGTCGATGCTGCTGCTCAGCCCACCGGCGACGCGGCGACGCAGCAGGCGCGTCGGAATGAAGAACGTCAGGCCTTGCGTCAAACGGCGACGACCGACGGGGCTGTTCTGGTGGGCCCTGACGCGCCGCGCGCGGGAGAAGTCGATGGCGCTGAGCTGGGACAGGCGGGGCAGTGATGGCTACCGGCTACCCAACGAAGCAGGCCCAGAGCCAGAGTCGACGACCACGCCGAGCGACGTCTGGTGGACGTGGCTCCGGGGGAGACCATCACACACCGGGTGATTTCCGTCGAGGGAACGCTCGGCGCCGAGGCACCGCGCTAGTCCTGGCCACGGCCGTCGTCGCTTCTGTTTTCGCAGCGCGTCTAGTGGACCTCCAGGCGGTACGAGGCGAGGCTCTTGCGGATGCCGCGCTCAGCCAGCGCCTGCGAACTCTGGAGATTCCGGCCTATCGCGGCAGCATTCTGGATCGAACTGGCCAAGCGCTGGCGGTAACGGTCGAAGCCCGTGACGTCACCGCGGATCAAACCTTGATCGAGGATCCCGCTGCACTCGCGGTGGAACTTGCGCCGATCCTTGAAGTTCCACAAGACGTTCTCGCCGATCGACTTACCGGCGACAAACGCTTCATGTACGTGGCGAAAGGAGTGGCACCCGAAACGTGGGACCGAATCAGCTCCCTTCGGCTGCCGGGCATCTTCAGTGAAGAAACCTCCCAGCGCACGTACCCGGCAGGCGACCTGGCCTCGCACATCGTGGGTTTCGTGCAAGGAGACGGATCGGGTGGCGGTGGAATCGAGTCGGCCTTCAACGACATCCTCACCGGTACCCCGGGACAGCAGACCTACGAGCGCGGTCCAGGCGGCCGGGTGATTCCGACCCAGAACCAATCGTCCACCGCGGCGGTCGCTGGATCGGACGTCCAGCTGACCATCGATCGCGACGTTCAATTCGTCGCCCAAGAAGCCCTTCAGGGAGTGGTGCAACGATCGGGCGCATCGAGCGCGACCGCGGTCGTGATGGACATTCGCACCGGCGAGATCCTCGCGATGGCAACGGCACCGGACTTCGACCCCAACCGTTTCACACAATCGACCCAAGATGATCGTCGGAACCGAGCCATCACCGATATCTTCGAGCCAGGCTCGACGGGAAAGGTGATTACCGCAGCGGCGGTCATCAACGAGGGTGTCGTCGATCCGCTGACACCCATCAAGGTGCCGGGAAAATTGGAACGCGCTGGCAAGAAGTTCAATGACTACTGGGAGCACGGCACACTGCGATTAACGATGACCGGTGCGTTCGCCAAGTCCAGCAACATCGGCATGATCCTGGCCGCGGAGAAGATGCCCAAGCGACAGCTGGCCCGTTACATGGAGAAGTTCGGGATCACGCAGCGAACCGATCTAGGGCTCCCGGGTGAATCTGCAGGCCTGATGCTGCAACCAGAGAACTGGTACGGCACGACATTCCCGACAATGGCCTTTGGTCAGGGTTACTCGGTGACGGCCGTGCAGATGACAGATGTCTTCGCGACCATCGCGAACGGTGGCGTTCGGGTGAAGCCATCGATCATCGACGCCACGATTGACGCGGACGGAACTGTCGCGAAGACCCCTGATGCCGAACGCGATCGAGTCGTCCGTCAGGAAACCGCACGACAAGTAATGGCGATGATGGAAGCCGTCACCGCGGAAGGCGGCACCGCTCCGCAGGCACGAATTCCCGGTTACCGCGTTGCCGGAAAGACTGGTACGGCCCAGTTTGTCGATCCCGATTGCCGGTGCTACGCAGGTGACGTCACGGCCTCATTCATCGGCGTGGCTCCAGCCGATGCTCCGCGTCTCGCTGTCGGAGTCTTCGTCCATCAACCCAAGCGCGGACGTGGCGGTGGTGAGTTGGCAGGTCCGGTGTTCAAGGAGATCACCACCTATGCTCTCCAGGCAATGCAGATTCCTCCGTCCGGCAAGCGAGCTCCACGGCTCTCGTTGACCACCGGATAGTCCATGCGTCTCGCCGAGGTGCTTCGTGACGCCGGTCGCGCCCCGATCGCGGACGTGCCACCCATACTCGACGAATCGGTAGCGAACCTCGACCTCGTGGGTATCGCGCTGTCGTCCGACGGGTTGGAACCGGGCTTTGCGTTCGCGGCGCTGCCCGGCCACCATCGTCACGGAGCCGAATTCATCGACGAAGCATGCCGTCGAGGAGCGGTCGCGGTGATCACCGATAGCCAGGGTCAATCAATCATCGCTCGCAGCGCCCACAGTGATATTCCGATCATCGTCCACGATCAACCGCGGCCTCTGGTCGCGCACATTGCAGCCATCCTCGCTGGCTTCCCGACGCGGTCGCTGACGATGGTCGGGGTAACCGGCACAAACGGCAAGACCAGCGTCTGCGCCCTGCTCGCGGCAGCCCTTGACGCCGGAGATGTCAGTTGTGGTGTTATCGGAACCTTGGGCTCGACGTTGAACGGCGATCAACTCGCATCAGGCCCACGCACGACACCCGAAGCCCCCGACATCCAGGCGATGGCCAGGTCGATGGTGGACCGCGGAGCGGAGGCCATCGTCATGGAAGTCTCGAGTATTGCGCTGAGCGAGCATCGAGTCGATGGCGTCGTATTTGACGTGGCCGTTTTCACGGGCCTCAGCCACGATCATCTGGACTATCACGAGACTATGGAGGCCTACTTCGCCGCCAAGGCGGAGCTCTTTACAAAGGAGCGTTCGCGGCGGGGAGTCGTGCTGATCGATGACGAGTGGGGAGAGCGCCTCGCGCGGGAGTCGGTTATTCCTGTCGAGACGGTCAGTACCACCGGTAAAGCGGCCAACTGGAATATGACCGCTGTCGATGGCGGGTGGGTGTTGACCGATGGAGTCGACTCCTGCGACGTGCGAACTCCGGTGGGTGCCGACTTTGTTGTTGCGAATGCCGCCGTGGCAATCGTCGCGGCACTTGGCGTGGGCGTTCCGCTCGTCGTTGCTGCGGACGCAACCGAGACGGCTCGTATCCCAGGACGGATGGAACTCGTCGGACGCGAGAACGGAATCGACTACATCGTGGACTATGCGCACACGCCGGATGCGATCGAGCAGGTCATATCCGCGGCCGCTCGAGAGCGAGCCGCTCGTGGACAAGGACGAGTCATTGTCGTCATCGGTGCCGGGGGAGACCGCGATCCGAAGAAGCGACCGGATATGGGCATGGCTGCCAGTCGGGCGGATGTCGTCATCGTGACCGATGACAACCCGCGATCGGAGAACCCCGCGGACATTCGACGGCAGCTTCTTGAAGGAGTGCAGGGCGGTTGTGAGATTCACGAGTGTGATTCGCGGCGAGACGCCATTGGGCTCGCAGTGGCGACGGCGAGACCAGGTGATGTCGTTCTGGTCCTGGGCAAGGGGCACGAAGCGACACAGGAGTGGTCGGATGGCGTGATTGCGTTCGACGATCGACAGGTGCTGGCATCCTTCATTCACGATCGTCGAGGCGGGGAGTCAGGGAGGGGTGTCGAGTGAAGCCGCTCCCTGTCGATGTCCTCGCGACAGCGATGAACGCGTCGGTCAATGCTGCTCTCGATGCGACGGGAATTCAGGCAACCGGAGTTGCGATCGATTCTCGGGACATCACACCGGGTGACGTGTTCTGCGCCTTAGAGGGGGAGCGGGTCGACGGACACGATTTCGCGGCGGAGGCGATCGCCGCCGGTGCCGTGGCGATCATTTCGAACCGAGATATCGCCGGTGTCCCGTGTTTGGTTACCGACAACTCGTTGGAAGCATTGGGGCGCCTTGCTCATTGGTACCGCACGCACGAACTCTCCGCGACGGTGATCGCCGTTACGGGTTCCTCCGGGAAGACCACAACCAAGGACCTGATCGCCGACGTTCTGCCTGGCGCCGTGGTTGCGGCGCGCGGCTCCTTCAATACCGAAGTCGGCGTTCCACTGACCATCCTCGAGGCAGACCCATCGACGGACTATCTGGTGCTCGAAATGGGGATGCGGGGGATTGGGCACATCGGATACCTCGCCGAGATGGCGGAGCCAGACATCGGGGTCGTTCTGAATGTGGGGCTCGCGCATGTGGGAATGATGAATGGACCCGAGGAGATCGCGCGCGCGAAATCAGAGTTGGTGAGGGCCCTGTCCGCGGAGGACGTCGCCGTGCTGAATTGTGACGACTTCGCGGTCAGCGCCATGGCCGAACAATCGGATGCTCCCGTGGTGTGGTTCGGCGAGAGCGAATCCGCTGGGGTCCGCGCCACAGGTGTCCAAATCGACAACCAGGGGCGGGCCTCATTCGACCTGACGGTGCCCGGGCAAGACAGTGTTGCCGTGCACCTGTCCCTGCACGGCGAACACTTCGTCTCGGCCGCCCTGGCAGCAGCGGCGGTTGGTGCCTCGTGCGGCATGTCGGGCAAGGACATCGCGCGAGAATTGAGCAGTGCCCAGGCCCGAAGTCGCTGGCGCATGGATGTCCAAACGTCGACGCAGGGCGTCACCGTGATCAACGATGCCTACAACGCTAACCCTGATTCCGTTCGCGCTGCGCTCAAGACGCTGCGCGCGATGCAGGGGTCCGGCAGGACGTGGGCCGTTCTCGGCGAAATGTTGGAGTTGGGTGAGAGGTCTACCGACGAGCATGATGCGATCGGACGGCTGGTCGTGCGTCTGGACATCTCCCGCCTGGTGTGTGTGGGGCCGGGCACCAAGGTGATGCACCTGGCAGCGAGCAACGAAGGGTCGTGGGGAGACGAATCCGTCTGGGTGGAGGATCCGCAGGCGGCGATCGAATTATTGGACGAGCAACTCCAGTCCGGGGATGTCGTCCTCGTCAAGGCCTCTCGCGCGGTAGGAATGGAGCGGGTGGCCGAGCATCTTCTCAATACCGGCCCAACGACGCAGGGGAGTGACCGATGAGACTTGTGGTCATCGCCCTCGCGATCGCATCGGTGGTGTCGTTGGTAGGAACGCCGATTCTGATCAAACTCCTGTCTCGACGGGGTCACGCCCAGGCGATTCGCGTCAGCACCGAAAACGAGGCCTACCCCGATCATGAATCGAAGGTGGGTACGCCGTCCATGGGCGGCGTCGCCATTATTCTCGCGGTGCTCGCGGGCTATTTCGGCACGCACCTGCTGACGTGGCGACCGGTGAGCACGTCCGGTTTGCTAGTGCTGTTCTTGATGGTGGGACTGGGTCTGGTCGGCCTGGCCGATGACTACTTAAAGATCTTCAAACAGCGCAGCACGGGTCTGCGGGCGAGAACCAAGTTGATCGGACAGGCTCTGGTCGCGTTCACATTCGCGTACCTGTCGGTCCAGTTCCCCGATGCCGATGGTGAGACCGCAGCTTCCTTGGCGGTTTCCTTCGTCCGCGACACTCCGCTCGTTCTCCCCCTGGGGTTGTTCCTGGTGTGGGTGTGGTTCCTGATCACCGCGACCACCAATGGCGTGAACCTGACAGACGGACTCGACGGATTGGCCGTCGGAGCATCGGTGATGAGCTTCCTGGCCTACGTGCTGCTCGCAATTTGGCAGTACGGACAGAACTGCTCGTTTGTTGATTCTGAATTCTGTTACACCACTCAGAATCCCCTGGACCTCGGAATCGTTGCGGCGTCCGCCGCGGGAGCGTGCTTCGGATTCCTGTGGTGGAACACGGCGCCGGCGCGGATCTTTATGGGCGATACAGGTTCTCTCGCCCTCGGCGGCGGCATCGCCGGGCTCGCCATTCTCAGTCGTACCGAGTTGCTCTTGCCTTTTATTGCTGGGCTCTTCTTGATCACCACGGTGTCGGTCATCTTGCAGGTGGGTTCCTTCCGCCTCACCGGGCGCCGGGTATTTCGCATGGCGCCGTTGCATCACCACTTCGAGATGATCGGCTGGCCCGAGATTCAAATCGTCGTGAGGTTGTGGATTGTTCAAGGACTGTGCATCGGAGCAGGATTAACGCTCTTTTACGCCGAGTGGGTACGTGCGTGACCGAGCACCGGGTGAGTGCACTGCAGCGAGATTCGCAATGGTCCGACCTGTCCGTCTGCGTTGTCGGGCTGGGAGTCGCCGGCTACTCGTGTGCTGACGCATTGATGCAACTTGGTGCATCAGTCACCATCGTGGACGAGTCACCGGGGGACATTCATCAGGAGCGAGCAGAAGTACTCGGATCGCTGGGTGCGGTCATTCGGTTCGGTGAGGCTGCCGAGTTGCCACTCGACAGCGATGTGGTGGTCGCCTCACCGGGGATTCGACCGTCCGCGCCGGTGTTAGCCCCGGCGCTGGCCCGCGAGATTCCGATCTGGGGCGAACTTGAACTGGCGTGGCGGCTTCGCCGCGGTCCATCCGACGCCCCGTGGCTGTGCGTGACGGGGACGAACGGAAAGACGACGGTGACGTTGATGCTGGAGTCGATGCTTACGGCATCGGGAGCTCGGGCGGTATCCGCTGGGAATATTGGCGTTCCTCTCGTTGACGTGATCATGCACGACGATGTCGAGGTCATTGCCGTGGAAGTTGGCGCGCCGCAACTTCCGTTCGTCACATCGATGAGCCCTTACTCGGCCGTATGCCTGAATATCGCCGATGATCACATTGACCACTTCGGTTCCTTCGAGCAATACGCAAGCACCAAGGAACGCATTTACCAAAACACACGCCACTCTGCGATCTATTCGGTCGACGATGACGTCACACGGGAAATGGTCGAACGCGCGGACGTTATCGAGGGTTGTCGGGCTATCGGTTTCACGCTGGGAGTTCCCGACGTCGGAATGGTCGGAGTCGTGGACAACTTGCTGGTGGACCGGGCCTACCTCGAGCAGCGCCGAGATGCAGCCCTCGAGCTAGCGAGCATCAACGATGTTCGGCCCCAGGCTCCTCACAACATCGCCAATGCGCTGGCCGCCGCGGCGCTTGCCAGGTCCTACGGGGTGCACCCGAGCGCGGTGCGGGCAGGCCTTCGTGACTTCCAGCCTGCGCCGCACCGAATAGCCGAGGTTGGCGAGTTCTCGGGCGTCCGATACGTGGACGACTCCAAGGCGACCAATACCCATGCGGCAAAGACGTCGCTTCTGGCGTATCCGTCGGTGGTATGGGTCGCTGGTGGTGTGGCGAAGGGGCAGGAATTCGACGATTTGGTGGTCGAGATCCACGATCGGCTCCGAGGGGTGGTGCTCTTGGGGCGTGACGCGGGGGTAATCCGTGACGCTTTGGCCCGACACGCACCCGATATTCCGGTAATCGTCGTGGAACGCAACGAAACTAGTGTGATGGGTGAGGTTGTTGATGCAGCTGCTGGGCTCGCCCGACCCGGTGACGTCGTTCTCCTCGCCCCCGGGTGCGCCTCGTGGGACATGTTCACCGACTACACCGAACGTGGACGTGCTTTCGCTGATGCTGCGCTGCAGCAGGGCTCGGCGTCATGAGCAGCCAGACGCCGGAGGTATCCGAGCGATCCGCGAGCCCCGGCGAGGGTGAATCGACCTCGCCGCTGGCACTGCTCGCCCGTCACCCCCTGAGTGCGTATTACCTGCTGATGGGTTCGGCGTTGCTCTTGCTTCTCCTCGGCCTGATCATGGTGATGTCGGCGTCGAGCATCGAAAGCGTCCGCGTCTTCGGATCTCCCTACACCCTCGCGCAACGCCAAGCCTTCTTCGCACTTCTCGGCGTCGTTGCGATGTTCTTTGCGGCGCGCACATCCGTGCAGTTCTGGCGTGCCTTCGCGTGGCCGTTGCTGCTCGCCGCCTTCGGATTCCTTGTGGCTGTCCTCATCATCGGCGTCGAAGTCGCCGGACAACGCAACTGGATCGAGATCTTCGGCCCGTTCAGGTTCCAGCCGAGTGAAATCGCGAAACTCGCGCTTGTCGTGTGGGGCGCGGAAGTGCTGTCGCGGCGGTCGCGTCGACTCGATACGTGGCGCGGCCTGCTCATCCCCATCGTTCCGGTGGCAGCCGTAATGATGGTGTTGGTTCTCGCCGAGGGCGACTTCGGGAACACGGTGATGCTGGGAGCCATCCTCGCGGGCATCCTCTTCGCCGCCGGTGCGCCGCTACGGGTTTTCGCCGTCTTCGCCGCGGTGGGGGCCGTAGGAGTGTGGATTCTCTCGTTGGCCGCGCCCTATCGCATGGACCGCATCCTGTCTTGGCTCGATCCAGGCTCGGATCGACTGGGGTTCGGTTGGCAGGTCACCCAAGGGCAATACGCCCTCGGCACTGGAGGCTTTTGGGGAGTGGGGCTCGGTGCCAGTCGAGAAAAGTGGGGGACGTTGCCGGAGGCCCACACAGACTTCATCTATCCCGTGATCGGCGAAGAGCTCGGGCTCCTGGGAACGTTGATCGTGTTGGCGTTGTTCTCACTGCTGGCCTTTGCGGTCTTTCGTCTGAGCCGGAACACCGATGATTCCTTCGTTCGCTACGCCGCCGCCGGGGTCGGGGCGTGGATCGTGGTGCAGGCCGTGGTGAACATCGGCGGGGTCCTCGGGCTACTGCCCGTGGCTGGAGTGACCCTCCCGCTGGTCTCTTACGGAGGGTCATCGCTGATTCCGACTCTGACAGCCATCGGCATGCTCATGGCCTTTGCTCGTCAAGAACCCGGTGCCCGACGTGCGTTGCGACGACGCAGCACGGCCCAGGCCCTACGGCGCCGATAGCGGTCCGTCGCCATGCACGTGGTCTTCGCGGCCGGTGGCACAGCCGGTCACCTCGAACCCGCCCTCACAACGGCGGACGCTCTCGTGCAAAGTGATCCCTCAACGATGATCTCCTTCATCGGTGGCAGCCGGGGCCTTGAAGGCGAACTCGTGGCCGCGCGTGGATACCCGTTGGTGGCAACCACCGCGCAGCCGTTTCCTCGACGCCTCTCTGCGAGCGCGGTCGCGTTCCCGTTCTTGACCATCGAGGGTGTGTGGCAGGCCGCGGCCCATCTGCGGGCGCTGCGGGCGGACGTGGTGGTGGGCTTCGGGGGTTACGCAGCTGTGCCCGGCTACGCGGCTGCGTGGCTGACGCGCACTCCCTTGGTCATTCACGAAGCAAACTCTCGAGCTGGATTCGCCAATGTGCTCGGAGCGAAGTGGACGAAGAACGTCGCGAGCGTCCATTCCGGGGTGCTCGCCCATGCCCGACCTATGGGGCTTCCCCTTCGACCATCGGTGGCAGAACTTGACGTTGCAGAACAACGAAGCGCGGCACGGGGGATGTGGGACCTCCCCGACCAGGGGCCCGTTGTCTTGATTTTCGGCGGAAGCCAAGGAGCCCGGCACCTGAACGATGTCGTCGCCGGCAGCATCCACGCGCTAACGGACGCCGGAGTGAGCGTTCTGCACGCCGTGGGAAGGAACAACGTGCTCCCGGACCCGCACCCGAACTATCGACCCGTCGCATACATCGATCGGATGGATATGGCGTATGCCGCCGCCGATCTTGTTGTGTGTCGGTCCGGAGCGATGACCTGCGCGGAATTGACTGCGATCGGTGTGCCGGCCATCTACGTGCCGCTGCCTATCGGCAACGGCGAGCAAGCAGGAAATTCGCAGCCGATTGTGGACGCGGGTGGGGGATTGCAGGTGGCGGATGAGGCTGTGACATCGGAGTGGCTCACGACGACGGTGCTTTCCCTGGTGGAGGATGAAGGTCGGCTCCGGACGATGGCGTCGGCTGCCCGCTCTCTCGGTGACCGGGACGCTGGCGTGGCGATGGTGCGGTGGATAAGCGATGTCGTCGAGCAGCGGCGGAAGGGTGGGTGATGAACGGGGCGGATCTGGCCGACCTCGGTCGCGTGCACATCGTCGGAATCGGTGGAGCCGGAATGTCGGGAATCGCGAGCATCCTTGCTGCCCGCGGGGTGCACGTCACGGGCAGCGACGCCAAGGAATCGCGGCGAGTGCAGTCTCTGCGGGCTCTAGGAATCGAGGTGTCGGTCGGGCACCAGAAGTCGATAGCCGCGGACACCCTCGTCTACTCGACGGCTATTCCTGAGTCGAATTCCGAGCGTCGGTTCGCACGAGAGCATTCGATCCCCGAGATGTCCCGCGCAACGGCCCTGGCGGCGGTCATGAGTGGTCGACGTGGGGTCGCGGTGTCCGGAACACATGGCAAGACGACGACCACGTCAATGTTGACCGTCACCCTGCAAGCGTGTGGTGCTGATCCATCGTTCGTGATCGGCAGCGAGTTGAACGAATCAGGGTCGAACGCGCACCTGGGGACGGGGGAGCTCTTCGTCGTGGAGGCTGACGAAAGCGATGGTTCGTTCCTCGCCCTGCCGGCGGTTGCGGGGATCGTCACGAACGTCGAACCTGACCACTTGAATCATTGGGAGACCTTCGACGCTCTCGAAAACGCCTTCGACGATTTTGGACGGCAAATCGCGGCTACGGGCGGGTTCGTTGTTATCTGCGCCGACGACCCGGGGGCCCGAGCGATGGGCGAACGTCTTACCGCCGAGGGCATCGATGTTCGAAGTTACGGCGAGAGTGACGATGCCACGGTTCGCATGATCGATCCGATCCAAGACGTAGACGGTTGGAGCTTCACAGTCGCCAAAGACGGGGTGCGACTCGGTCGGATTGCCCTGCAGGTCCCCGGTCGACACAACGCTCTCAACGCCATGGCCGCCTACGTTTCGGCGACGGGGCTCGGATTCGCCGATGTGGATGTTCGGCGAGGGCTCGAATCATTTTCTGGAACTCGTCGACGTTTCGACTTCAAAGGTGAGGTGGCGGGGGTTCGTGTCTATGACGACTACGCCCACCATCCGACGGAAATTGACGCGACCTTGCGAGCGGCCCGCGAGGTGGTCGGCGCCGGCCGGGTCATCGTGGCGTTCCAAGCCCATCACTATTACCGGACGGCAATGTTCGTGCAGGAATTCGGGCAAGCCCTCGGCTTGGCGGACGTGGCGGTAGTCCTTGAAGTATTCGCTCCCGGTGAGGAGCCGATTCCAGGAGCCAGCGGACAAACCCTGGCAGCGAATGTTCCCTTGCCCGAGGGCGACGCGATCTTCGAACCGTCCTGGACCGCTGTCGCCGGGATTCTCGCCGATCGCGCACGTGCCGGTGACATCGTGATGACCCTCGGCGCCGGAGATATCGGCATGCTGGGTACCGAAGTGCTTGATCGCCTCCGGAGTCGGCTATGACGGTGATCGATAACCCGAGCCTCGACGGAGACAGTGTGCCTGCCTTGACGTCGGGACCAGACCCAGAAACCGGCAACGAGCGCGCAGCTGGGCCGGAACGCAAAGTTCGGCGGCGACGATTCCGGTTCACACGCAGGCGCCGTCGGCGTCGCGCGGTCGCCGATCGCTGGGTAGCCCGGGCGCAACGACGGCGGTGGTGGCGACTGGCCAGCGTCGTGCTGGTGGTGGCGCTGATCGGCGGCGCCGTTTGGGCCGCCTGGTTCTCGTCGTTGCTTGCTGTGCATCAGGTCTCGGTCATCGGCTTGAGTGACGAGGGGGAATTGGTGGGCGGCCAGGAGGTTCGGTCGGCGGCATCTATCCCGGCCGGCATGCCGATCGCGCGCCTGGATACCGCTTCGGCCCAGGCTCGCGTTCTCGAGCTGCCGTGGGTGGCATCGGTCGAGGTTCGGCGCGCATGGCCACAAGATGTCGTGATCGCTGTGACCGAACGGTCTCCGGTGGCCGTGGTCATGCAAGGCGAGGAGCGTCGGGGTGTCGATGCCGAGGGGAACATCTTCGATCCCCCCGGAGGATTGTGGCTCACCGATCCGATCATCCGTGGTGATGAAAGTGCCATTGCCGAGGCAGTGAAGGTCGCGTCGTCCCTTCCCGCGGATGTGGAAAAGCGGGTCCGGGTGATCCAGGCGGTGAGCGTCGATGACATTCGTTTGGAACTCGGGAACAAGTCGATCGTGCGCTGGGGGAATTCCCAGGAAGCGGAGTTCAAGGCAGAGGTTCTGCGCTCGTTGTTGCCGCGCCGCGCCCAGGCCTACGACGTCAGCGCGCCATCGCTACCGGCCACTTTTGGCGAAAAGGGCCCCAAGAAATAAAAAAAATCAAAAGTTTCTGCTTTTCGTCTTGCGTCGAAGGCGTTGCACCCCCTACTCTCCCGCCGGCTCAGGGCCAGACGATGTTTCAGCCTGAAGTAAAGGTTGAGACTTCGGCCTCGGGCCGCACGAGTCGATGCGCCCCCTCGCGTCGACGTGGAGGAAAGGACGAGCAGCAGTGGCGGCTCCTCAGAACTACTTGGCAGTAATCAAGGTCGTCGGTATCGGCGGCGGTGGCGTGAATGCGGTCAACCGCATGATCGAGGTCGGCTTGAAGGGCGTGGAGTTCATCGCCATCAACACCGACGCACAGGCGCTCTTGATGAGTGACGCCGACGTCAAGCTCGACATCGGCCGGGAGTTGACGCGAGGCCTCGGGGCTGGCGCGAACCCGGAGGTCGGGCGCAAGGCGGCGGAAGATCACATCGAAGAGATCGAGGAAGTCCTCCAGGGCGCCGACATGGTCTTTGTTACCGCGGGAGAAGGCGGTGGAACCGGCACCGGTGGAGCACCGGTCGTTGCCCAGGTTGCCCGGTCTCTGGGAGCACTCACCATCGGCGTTGTCACGCGTCCGTTCGGCTTCGAAGGTCGCCGTCGGCAAGTGCAGGCCGATCAGGGCGTCGAGGATTTGCGCGCCGAGGTCGACACGCTCATCGTCATTCCGAACGACCGCCTGTTGTCCTTGGCAGATCGCGAGATCAGCGTGATCGACGCGTTCCGGCAAGCCGATCACGTTCTGCTGCAGGGCGTCTCAGGCATTACGGATCTCATCACGACACCCGGATTGATCAACTTGGACTTCGCCGACGTCAAGAGCGTGATGCACGCGGCCGGGTCCGCATTGATGGGCATCGGATCTGCGCGAGGCGAGGACAGGGCAATGCAGGCCGCAGAAAAGGCCATTTCCAGCCCCCTCCTCGAAGCGGGAATCGATGGAGCCCACGGAGTGTTGTTGTCGGTATCCGGCGGTAGTGACCTGGGCCTGTTCGAGATCAACGAAGCCGCTCGACTCGTCAGTGACGCCGCTCACCCCGAGGCGAACATCATCTTCGGTGCTGTGATCGACGACACCTTGGGTGATGAGGTTCGCGTGACGGTCATCGCTGCGGGTTTCGAAGGTGGTGAGCCTCCGGTCCGCAAGGTGGCGGCTCCCGTTCGATCCACCGATGCGACGGGAGATATTCCGGCCGTGCAACAGCCGAAGGCAGCGGTATTCGCCGATTCCGACGACGACTTGGACGTTCCAGACTTCCTGAGGTAATGCGTGGCAACAGACGCGAGTGGCAGTAGGGCCTTCCCCGACCTACGGACACTCGCTGGCACGTGGTCGTGTCCACGTCACGCGTCATCGGGTGCGTCCTGCACGTACGTGATCTCACGTGCCGATGGTGGGCGCAGCGTCGGTGACTTCGCAGCGGGAAATCTCGCCGATCATGTCGGTGATGACGAAGATGCGGTGCGGACCAATCGTCGGCACTTGGCATCGGCACTGAAGGCGCAGGAGGGGCTGGCCTTCATTGCAGCGTCGCACGGCGCTGATGTGGCGTGGGTGACGACCCCGGACACGATCGCTGACGTCGATGCGCTGGTGACCGATAGGAACGACATCGGCTTGGTGGCGTTGGGTGCCGATTGCGCCATCATCGGTCTTCATGGTCATCGGCGCGACGGCTCGCCCGTGCTAGGTGTCGCGCACTGCGGATGGAAAGGGCTCGTGGAAGACGTGATCGGATCGGTAGTCGCAGAGATGACCAACGCTGGAGCGGAGAACATCGGTGCGGTTCTTGGTCCTGCGATCTGTGGTGAGTGCTACCGAGTGGATGCCGAGCGGCACGATGCGGTGCGAGCGGCGCTGAGCGATCGTGTCGCGCACGCGGCTCTGGTAACTGGTGTGCAGCAACCCGTGCATACCCAGTGGGCTCCGCACGAGCAGAAGGATGAGGGGTTGGGCATCGACGTTCGCGCCGGGAGCAAGGAGCGGCTAGTGGAACTGGGTGTCACCATCGACGGGGAAGAACTCCTGCAGGGCAGGCAATGCACGTACGAATCAGCAACATGGTTCAGCTATCGCCGTTCGATGGCACGCGGCCGCGGTGGACGCTCGGGGCGACAGGGACTTGCCGTGGTCTCTGCCTCATCGCATGGTGCGGACGAAGCGTGACGGTCACAAGGCGAGAGGCCCTGGCTCAGCGACTTCATGATGTTCACGAGCGCATCGAAGCTGCGCGGATCGCCGCGGGTCGAACGGAAGACCACGACCAGGTTCAACTTGTCGTTGTGACGAAAACCTTCCCCGCTAGTGATGTTGCATTGCTCGCAGAACTGGGAGTCACCGATGTCGGAGAAAACCGAGATCAGGAGGGGCGAGCCAAACGTGCTGATGTGAGCAGCGATGACCTCCGCTGGCACATGATCGGTCGCTTACAGCGCAACAAGGTGTCGTCCGTTGCCCGATGGGCTGACGTCGTCGAATCGATCGACCGACACGAACTCATCGCGCCTCTTGCCGGTGCCGTGGAACGATTCGACAGAAATCCGGTGCAGGTCCTGCTGCAGGTGAGTGTGGATCCGGTTCCCGACCCAGGACGCGGGGGAGCCGATCCCGATGATGTCGAATCCCTTGCCGAGGCCGTATCTAGGCACGAGGCTCTGCACCTGGCGGGCGTCATGGCGGTGGCTCCCCACCCGGACACCGGCATGGATCCACGGGCGGCATTCGATCGGTTGCAGGAGATTTCGGCGCGTGTGCGAACGTCCTGGCCGCATGCCCGGGAGATGTCGGCTGGCATGAGTAGCGACCTCGAAGCCGGTGTCGCCGCAGGGGCGACACAGGTGCGTATCGGGGGAGCGATACTCGGGGAACGCCCCCCGGTGCAGTAGCGTCAGAGGGGGAGAGATTCACGGTCGCCGCAGAAGCGTCCGTGACTGCGAAAAACGACATCACGGAGGTGGGCGATGGCTGGCGCAATGCGCAAGATGGCTGTGTACCTCGGGTTGGTGGAGGACGCCTCCGACGAGGATTTTGACGAGTATGACGACTACGAGGAGCCGGCTCGGGAGTCCCGTCGGGATCGCAACAGCCGTCGGAGTTCCCGGGACCGCTACGAGGCCGATGATGATGCGTATGAGGTACGCAGCGTGCGGCCTATCAACGAGCCTCGAGCCGTCCGGACGATCAGGCCAGATTCCGCGGCCGATCGGGCCCCGTCTTCAGCGGCGGTGGGACGCCCCGCGATGGCGGACCTGAGCCGCATTGAAGCCATCCATCCCCGCTCCTACAACGACGCTCGTCGCATTGGTGAGGAATTTCGTGACGGAGTACCGGTCATCATGAACCTGGGCGACATGGACGAGATGGATGCCAAGCGCATTATCGATTTCGCAGCTGGCCTGGTGTACGGCCTACACGGCACGATCGAACGCATTACTGGCAAGGTCTTCCTGCTCTCACCGGCCAATGTTGATCTCGGAGATCAAGCGCGAGCGCAGATAGCTGAGGATGGGTTCTTCAATCAGAGTTGACGACGCCGTTAGAGGAGTGTCAAAGCGGTGAGCATCTTCGGTCAGATCTTGGGCACTGTCCTGTGGCTCTATTGGCTTGTCTTGATTGCCCGCCTGGTCTTGGACTTCGTCCGGATTTTCGCACGATCCTGGCAGCCTCGGGGACCGCTGCTGTTGGTCGCCGAATTCGTGTATTCGATCACGGATCCACCCCTACGCGCCCTTCGACGGGTGATCCCGCCGCTGCGCCTTGGCAGTGTCTCGCTCGATTTGGCATTTCTTATTCTGATACTCGGGGTTCAGATACTCATCAATTTTGTCGTCTTGCTTTAGGGTCGAGATCGTGACCTTGAGCGCACAGGATGTTCGTGACGCCCGATTCGGAACAACACGTATTCGAGCCGGGTACAACATGGCCGAGGTCGATGCGTTCCTCGACCGAGTGGAAGGCACCATCACGCTCACGTCAAGCGAAGGTCAGCGACTCGGTGATGAAGTCGAGGCACTCCGCTCGCAGGTTCAGCAGCTGCAGGGGCGCTTGGCGGCGGCCCAGCGCGAACTCCAGGATGCTCAGTCGACGCCCATCGCTAGTCCTGATGAAGGCCACGCCACTGTCATTACTCCTACCGACGATGGGGCATCAGCAGCCACAGTTCAGAACCTTGATGGTGCGTCGACGACAGAAAACGTCGTTGTTGGTGATGTTTCACCAGTGAACGGAGAGAGTTTGGCTGTGATTCGCGATCGTGTGCGAGAAATGCTCACCCAACAACTTGCCCTCGTCGATGACCTCGACATCGACGCGTCCGCGGAGTCCCCGCGCCCCTAGGAGTTTCGGGCGATCCCGACCAACACCGGTAGGTCGGTTTCCACCGGCGCGTAGTCAGCCGGCATGTCGTTGCGGTCGATAGCCGTGGCGAGAACCTCGGAGGCAATCGCCGCACCATGCTCAGCGAAAGTGGTCTCGATCTCGCTGTCGTGTGAGCTCCACGTCAGTGAGATTCGATCCGAGATGTCGAATCCCAGCGACTTGCGCGTCTCTTGAATTCCCCGGATCAGCTCGCGCGCTAGGCCTGCACGGCGGAGTTCGTCGTCGATATGTAGATCGATGGCGACCGACTCTTCTGCGTCACTGGCGACCGTCCAGCCTTCGCGTGGTGACTCCGTCACGATGATGTCGTCGGCGTAGACCTCCTCGCTCTCGCCGTCCACCGTGATCGAAAAGGAGCCTTCGGCACGTACGCCGTTCGCCAGGGTGGAAGCCTCGACATCGGTTATTGCTTGAGCAACGACCGGCGTCCGCTTCCCGAACCGCTTTCCCAGTTCCCGGAAGTTCGGCTTCACCACGACGTCGACCAACCCGGCTTCCTCACCAAGGACCTCCACTGCTCGCACGTTGAGCTCGTCGGAAACTTCCGCGACGAGTTCGTCAGGGAGTTCTGCCCAGCCGGGTGCGGAAACCAGAGCGCGCGAGAGCGGTTGTCGCGTCTTGACGCTGCTCGCGGCGCGGGCCGCCCGCCCAAGCTCGACGACTCTGCGAACGAGTGCCATGTTGTCGCGAAGACCATCGTCGATAGTCGCCTTCTCCATCGATGGCCACGATGCCAAGTGCACGGATATCGGAGCCTGTTCGTCGGTTGCTCGGAAGAGGTCTTGCCACACGCGTTCGGCGATGAAGGGCGTGTAGGGGGCCAGGCACAAGGTGACGGTGCGCAGAGCCTCGTGGAGGGTGGCTAACGCGGCCGCATCCCCATCCCAGAAGCGTCGGCGTGAGCGGCGCACGTACCAATTGGACAGAACGTCGATGTACTCGGCGAGTATCCGGCCGCCGCGCTGGGTGTCGAAATTGTCCAGGGCGTCGTCCACATCCCGCGCGACCCGCGCGGCTTCTGACAGCACCCATTGGTCAATGAGCGGTCGCTCCTCGGTCGGAGGGGCTCCTATCGAGGGAGACCATTCGGCGGTTCTCGCGTACAGCGATTGGAAGGAAACGGTGTTCCAGTACGTCAAGAGGGTGCGACGAACAACATCGGCGATGGCCGCGTGACCCACGCGGCGGGCTTGCCATGGTGAACCGGAGGCCAACATGAACCAGCGCACCGCGTCGGCCCCGTGCGTGTCCATCAGGGGGATGGGTTCGAGCACGTTGCCGAGGTGCTTACTCATCTTGCGACCGTCTTCGTCCAGGATGTGGCCGAGGCAAACGACGTTCTTGTACGACGATTCTCCGAAGACAAGGGTCCCGATGGCCATTAAGGAATAGAACCAACCGCGGGTTTGATCGATCGCCTCGCAAATGAAGTCGGCGGGGTACTGCTGCGCGAACTCTGCTGCATTCTTGCGCGGGTACCCCAGTGCGGCGAACGGCATGGCGCCGGAGTCGTACCAGCAGTCGATGACCTCCGGCACACGATTCGCCGTGTTCTCGCACTCTGGACACTGAATCGCGACATCGTCGACGAACGGGCGGTGCGGATCAAGATCGTCGACGTCCCTACCGGCCCGCGACGACAGCTCCTCGAGCGATCCGATGGCCGTGAGGTGTCCCGCTTCGCATCGCCAAATAGGTAAGGGCGTTCCCCAGTACCTGTTGCGAGACAAGGCCCAGTCCACGTTGTTGGTGAGCCAGTCGCCGTAGCGGCCCCACTTAATGGTCGGCGGGTACCAGTTGGTCTGCTCGTTTTGCGTCAGAAGTGCTTCCTTGACCGCTGTCGTCTTGACATACCAGGACGGCTGCGCGTAGTACAGAAGCGGCGTGTGGCATCGCCAGCAGTGAGGGTAGGAGTGCTCGTAGGGGTTTCGGCGAAAGAGCAGACCCCGCTCGTCGAGATCGGCTACGAGTACGTCGTCGGCGGTCTTGAAGAACATTCCGCCCACCAGCGGCGTCTCGTCGACGAAGGTCCCGTCTGGATTGATCGGGTTGACGACGGGGAGACCGTAGCTGCGACAACTCGCGAGGTCGTCTGCGCCGAAGGCCGGCGCCTGGTGAACCAGCCCTGTTCCATCGTCTGTCGTGACGTAGTCGGCGAGGATGACGTAGTGGGAGTCAGGGATGTCTACGAGGTCGAAGGGACGCCGGTATCGAGTGCGCTCAAGGTGCGACCCAGCGAACTCCTCGACAATCTCGACGTCACTGTCGCCGAAGACGTGTGACACGAGCTCCTGTGCGACAACGAGATGTTCATTGTCCGCAGTTTTCACGACCACGTATGTGGCGTCTGGTCGGACGGCTACCGCTGTATTCGACACCAGCGTCCACGGCGTCGTCGTCCACACCAAGAGGGCCGCGGATGGGTAACGCTCCTGGAGGGGTCCGTCGTCGATAGGGAAGCGAACGTAGACCGACGGGTCGACCACCGTTTCGTAGCCTTGGGCGAGCTCGTGGTCGCTCAGTCCGGTCCCGCACCGTGGACAGTACGGCGCGACACGGTGGTCTTGCACGAGCAAACCTGCGTCGAAGATCTCTTTCAACGACCACCAGACGCTTTGGACGTAGTCCCGATCCATCGTCCAGTAAGCAGAGTCGGTGTCCACCCAAAACGCCATCCGCTTGCTCATGTGGGTGAACTCGTCAACGTGGCGGAGAACGGATTCGCGACACCGTTCATTGAATTCGGCGATCCCGTAGTTCTCGATGTCCTGCTTGCCGCTGAAACCGAGTTCCCTCTCGACCGCGAGTTCGACGGGCAATCCGTGGCAGTCCCACCCTGCTTGGCGGGGCACGAAGTACCCCTTCATCGTGCGATAGCGAGGGAAGATGTCTTTAAAGACACGTGCTTCCACGTGGTGGGCTCCGGGGGTGCCGTTGGCCGTAGGAGGACCCTCGTAGAAGGTCCACAGGGGGCGCCCCTCGGCCTGCGCCAGGGAGCGCTCGAACACCGATTCTTGATCCCACAGATCCAGAATCTGGTGTTCCATGGCCGGCAGATCGATCTGCACGGGCACGGCCTTGTACATGGCGCCTCCTGTCCGAACGGGCAGGATAGTCGTGTCGGTCGGCGTGCCGGTGACCCGTGACCGTGAAGCCACCCCTACCATTCCTGAACGCAGCGGTGCGTCGGCTTGAGGGAAACGTCTTGGTGGGCGCAGGCGGGCAGCGGAACGGCAACTGAGGAGATCGCGATGGCGGCCACGAAGAAGGCTCCCGCCAAGAAGGCGGCCCCCAAGAAGGCGGCCCCCAAGAAGGCTGCTGCGAAGAAGGCTCCCGCCACGAAGGCGGCCCCCAAGAAGGTTGCTGCGAAGAAGGCGGCCCCCAAGAAGGTTGCTGCGAAGAAGGCTCCCGCCACGAAGGCGGCCCCCAAGAAGGCTGCTGCGAAGAAGGCTCCCGCCAAGAAGGCTGCTGCGAAGAAGGCGGCCCCCAAGAAAGCAGCCGCTCCGAAAGCCGCTGCGAAAAAGGCGACCATAAAGAGGGCGGCAAAGAAGCGCCCTGTTGTTCGTGAGGACGAGTCACCGTGGACCGACTCTGAGCTCGCCGAGGTGCGTACCGAACTGCACAGCGAACGCGAGCGACTCCTGGAGGAAATCGCCACCACCGAAGAGGGTCTCGCCGACCTGATTCGCGATTCCGGAGACGGGGCAGGTGACGATCAAGCAGACGCAGGGAGCAAGACCTTCGAGCGGGAGCACGAGATGTCCCTCGCCAACAACGCGCGCGACATGCTCGAGCAGGTCGATCACGCGTTGGCTCGCATCGCGGATGGCTCCTATGGGGTGTGCGAGAACTGTGGCAAGCCGATCGGCAAGTACCGACTTCAGGCCTTCCCTCGTGCCACGTTGTGTCGAACGTGTAAGGAAGCCGAAGAGCGGTTCTAATCACCGGCGGCTGCGGACGTAGGCTGGCGAAATGTTTCAAGGTGCCCAGCGATCCGTGCTGGCGGTGCTTGCCAGCACCGCCGTGGGCATCGTTCTGATTGATCAGGTGACCAAGGCGTGGGCTGTGGCATATCTCCAGCCGCGCATCGAGAGTGGCGAAGGGCCCATCTACCTCATCGATCCACTCCTGCGCTTGACGTATGTCGAGAACACGGGAGCGGCGTGGGGAATGGGAGCCGGATACACCTGGATATTCACCATCGTCGCCGTCGTGGTGGGAGTCGTCATCGTTCGGTTTGCGCGGACAATCACCTCCCGTGCGTGGGCCCTGGCACTCGGTGGGTTGCTCGGTGGGTTGCTCGGAAACTTGATCGATCGACTCACACGACCTCCGGGCCCGGGGTTGGGCTCGGTGGTCGACTTCATCGGCCTTCCAAACTTTCCTGTCTTCAACGTGGCCGATATGGCGATCACGTGTTCGGCAGTGGCGATGATCATCCTGGCGTGGCGCGGCATCCCGCTATCGGAGTCGGAAGCGAATGGCTCAAGCTCGGACGGCTCAAGCTCGGACGATTCGAGCTCGGCAGACTCCAGCTCGAATGACTCGAGAACAGAGGAGTCTGCATCGCAAGCGCCGATATCCACGGACGAGCCGAGTCAAGAAGACGAGGTACGTCATGACGACACACCCGCGGCCGGGAGCGGCCCATGAGTCGGATTCTCCCGGTGCCTGAGGGGCTTGAGGGGGAAAGGATCGACGTCGCGCTCGCGACGATGCTGGGGTTGTCGCGGGCACGTTCGAGTGCACTCGTGGAAAGCGGAGCCGTCCAGGTCGGAAGCCGTGTGGTCGCCAAGTCACATCGTCTTGCTCCCGGCGAGATGATCGAAATCCGCGAGACAGGCGAGACGCGCGACGCCTCCGACGGCGGCGGATCAGAGGCCGGGCCGTTCGCGGGACCGTCGACCAATGCACCCTCGGTGGAGATTCCGATTCTGTGGGAGGACAACGACGTCGTCGTGATCGACAAGCCGGCAGGGATTGCCGCTCATCCGAGCCCGGGTTGGTCGGGGCCCACGGTGACCGATTCCCTGTCCGCGGCCGGGCATGCTCTGGCGACGGCCGGAGCAGCGGAGCGCGAGGGCGTGGTGCACCGGCTCGATGTTGGGACGACGGGGGCGATGGTTGTAGCCAAGAGCGCGGCGGCGTACACCTCGCTCAAGCGGCAGTTCAAGGAACGGACGGTGGACAAGCAGTACCACGCGGTCGTGCATGGTCTTCTTGATCCGCTGGTGGGGACGATCGATGCCCCCATCGACCGACATCCATCCAAGGACTACAAGTGGGCCGTCGTTGCTGGTGGCCGGGAGAGCGTGACCCATTACGAAACACTCGAAGCGTGGCCTCGGGCGTCGCTCGTCGAGGTGCATCTCGAAACAGGGCGTACGCATCAGATTCGGGTCCATATGGCAGCGATGCGCCATCCGTGTGTCGGGGATGTGACCTATGGCGCGGATCCGACGGTGGCGAAAGAATTGGGGCTCACGAGACAGTGGTTACACGCGAGACGACTGGGATTTGAGCATCCGCATACGGGGGAGTCTGTGTCGTTCGAAAGCCCGTACCCGATGGATCTTGAGCAGGCCCTACAGCGGCTGCAGGTCGGCTTGTCGGGCTGAGCGGCTAGCCGGTTCGGGCATAGAGTTGGACGATGTCCCGCTGCCGATGTGAGTCACTGTTCACGGTGACCGGTGGGGGATTGGAATGACGTCGGACGAATTCGTCCATCTTCACGTACACACCGAGTACTCGATGCTCGACGGTGCTGCTCGACTCGACGATCTGATGGCTGAGGCCAGTCGTCTCGGTATGTCGGCCATCGCAATGACCGACCACGGAAACCTCTATGGCGCGTACGACTTCTATACGAAGGCCCGGGGTGCCGGGCTCAAGCCGATCATCGGCCTCGAGGGCTATTACGCGCCCCAGGGTCGAGCCGAACGCAAACCTTTTGATTTCGGCGGAGGGTTCGACGAGGGAACGCCAGAGGATCCAGGCGCCGGCCGAGGCAAACACAGTTACACCCACATGACGGTGTGGGCGGAATCCACCCTGGGCATGCACAACCTCTTCCGCTTGTCGTCTCTGGCCAGCCTCGAAGGGCAGTACCACAAGCCGCGCTTCGACCGAGAGTTGCTCGATCGGTTTGGTGACGGGTTGATCGGTACTACCGGGTGCCCCAGCGGGGAGGTCAATCGCTGGCTGCAGGCGGGGCAGTACGAGAAGGCGCGCGCTGCCGCGGCCGATTTTCGCGACATTCTCGGCCCGGAAAACTACTTCTGCGAAGTCATGGACCACGGCCTGGCGATCGAGCGAAGGTTTCGAGAAGACCTGATCCGCATCGCACGGGACTTGAACTTGCCGTTGGTGGCCACCAACGATCTGCACTACGTGCACGAGTCGGATGCGGATACCCACGAGGTGTTGTTGTGCGTCGGAACGCGGACGACGATGGACGACCCCAAGCGGTTTCGATTTGACGCCCGGGACTTCTACCTGAAGTCCGCTGCCGAGATGCGTTCGGTGTGGTCCGAACTCCCCGAGGCCTGCGACAACACATTGCTCATTGCGGAGCGGTGCGAGGTTTCCTTCGACGAGGGAGCCAACCTGATGCCGCAATTTCCCGTGCCCGACGGATACACCGAAGAGACGTGGTTGCGTGCCGAGGTAGAGCGTGGCCTGGAGGCTCGCTACCAGGGCTCGGTTCCCGACGACGTCCGCCAGCAGTCCGAGTATGAACTCGGCGTCGTCTCTCAAATGGGATTCCCCGGCTACTTCCTGGTGGTTGCTGATCTCGTGCGCTACGCCCGCGAAAACCAGATCCGGGTCGGCCCAGGCCGAGGATCAGCTGCCGGCGCCATGATCGCCTACGCGCTGGGCATCACCGAACTCGATCCGATCAAACACGGATTGCTCTTTGAAAGATTCCTGAATCCCGAACGCATCTCGATGCCGGATATCGACATCGATTTCGACGAACGTCGACGCTCGGACATGATCCGCTACGCCACAGAGAAATACGGCGAGGAGCGAGTCGCTCAGATCGTCACCTATGCCTCCATTAAGGCAAAGGCGGCCATCAAAGACAGTGCACGCGTTCTGGGATTCCCGTATGCCGTGGGAGAACGCATCACCAAGGCGATGCCACCGACGGTCATGGGCAAGGACATTTCCCTCGCTGGCGCCTTCGACGCGACAGATGATCGCTATGCGGAAGCAAAGGACTTTCGGTCGCTGTATGAATCCGACGCCGAGGCCCGCCAAATCATTGACACAGCCAAAGGTCTCGAGGGGCTGAAGCGTCAGCCGGGAGTTCACGCTGCCGGGGTGATCCTTTCCCGCGAGGCCCTGATGGATGTCATTCCTGTGTGGCGACGCGAGCAAGACGGCGCGATCATCACCCAATTCGATATGAGTGCCTGCGAGACGCTGGGCCTGTTAAAGATGGATTTCCTTGGTCTTCGCAACCTGACGGTGCTCGAAGATTGCCTCGACAACATCGAGAAGAACACCGGAGACCAGCTGGTACTCGAGGAATTGACGCTGGACGACCCGACCACATACGAGTTGCTGTCCCGTGGAGACACACTCGGCGTCTTCCAGCTCGACGGCGGACCCATGCGCTCACTCTTGCGCTCCATGCAACCGGACAGCTTCGAAGATATTTCCGCTGTCCTGGCCCTCTACCGACCCGGACCCATGGGTGCCAATGCACACAATGACTACGCGGATCGAAAGAACGGCAGGAAGCCGGTCGTTCCCATTCACCCGGAACTGGCAGAGCCCTTGTCGGAGATTCTCGGTGACACGTATGGATTGATCGTCTACCAAGAGCAGGTCATGGCCATCGCGCAAGAGTTGGCCGGTTACTCACTTGGCAAAGCCGACCTCTTGCGTCGCGCGATGGGCAAGAAGAAGAAGGAGATCCTGAAGAAGGAGTTCACTCCTTTCCAAGAGGGGATGCGCTCCAAGGGATATAGCGATTCGGCCATCGACACCCTGTGGGAGATCCTGGTCCCGTTCTCGGACTACGCCTTCAACAAGGCCCACACGGCTGGCTATGGCCTGGTGTCCTACTGGACGGCTTACTTGAAGGCGAATTACCCCGCGGAATACATGGCCGCGCTGCTGACGAGTGTTCAAGACGACAAGGACAAGAGCGCCATCTACCTCGGTGAGTGTCGACGGATGGGCATCAAAGTGTTGCCCCCGGATGTCAATGATTCTGACTCCGCATACACGGCGCGCGGAAGCGACATCCGGTTCGGGCTATCGGCGATTCGCAATGTCGGCGAAGGAGTCGTTCTGTCCATCGGTGAGACACGGCGCTCGCGGGGCCGATTCACCGACTTCCATGACTTCGTGGCGAAGGTCGAAGTGCACGTATGCAATCGACGCGTCGTCGAGTCCCTCATCAAGGCGGGTGCATTCGACTCTCTTGGCCACACACGCAAAGGCCTCGCAGCGGTCCATGAACTGGTGATCGACTCGGCGGTTGATATCAAGAGAGCAGAAGCAGCCGGCCAGTACGACTTATTCGGAGGTCTCGCAGGGGAAGGGGAGACCACCGGGCTCGCGGAACAGACCCCCGTTCCGGTGGGCGAGTGGGAAAAGGCCGTCCTGTTGGCGCACGAGAGAGACATGCTGGGTTTGTACGTGTCGGATCACCCGCTGAATGGTCTCGATCATGCTCTCGCGAACATCTCCGACGTCTCGATTGCATCCCTCATTGCCGATGAATCCTTGGAGTCAACGGTCGTCACCGTTGCAGGCTTGCTGACGAATGTGCAGCGCAAAACCACCAAGAAGGGGTCAGCCTGGGCCATCGCGACGGTGGAGGATCTGGATGGATCCATCGAAGCCATGGTCTTCCCGCAGACGTACGCGTCCGTGTCCACAACGCTCATCGAAGACTCCATCGTGGCCATCCGAGCGCGCGTGGAGCGCACGGATGAAGACGGCTTGCGGGTCATCGCCATGGACGTGGAATCTCCCGACTTGTCTGAAGCAGAAAGTGGGCCGTTGCGCTTGTCTATCGCGGCGAGTCGATGCGTTCCACCGCTTGTCGAGCGGCTCAAAGAGGTGCTCCGGCAGCACTCGGGCACGACCGAAGTCCACCTGCACCTGACGGGCGGCACGCAAACAACAGTCCTGAGAATCGACGATGCCCTGCGCGTGACGCCCTCGGCCGCCCTGTACGGGGATCTCAAGGCGCTGCTGGGAGCGAACTGTTTGTCGTGACGTGCCGTACGGTTTCACGATGACCTCCCATGGAGCGCCACCGGATAGCGCCCCCGACGCACCGATCGTCCGGTCTCGGCGCCCCGAGTGGTCGGAATGGTCGCTTGTCATCGCGGGGGTTGTGTCGGGTCTGATGAGCGGTGCTGCCCTGGGCGTGCTCTGGTGGAGGTTGGCGCCACGGGCGACCGTGGCGGTACGTCCAGACGGCGCGAGACCCCAGGGATATCAGCCCGAGGAGTACCTCGCTGCAGACGTCTCGTTCGTGGCCCTAGCGCTAGTCGCCGGTATCGTCCTCACCATCGCCCTTGCGGCGATGCGCCGTCGCCACCTCCTCGGAGTTTTGGTGGCCGGACTCTTGGCCAGCGCGGTTGGCACGCTTGCCATGTGGCAAGTGGGATCGCGGCTGGGCTCTGTCGATATCGAAGGTCTCATCGCGACGACCAGCGAGGAATTCATCACCGATGCCCCGCTTGAGGTGACGATGCCCGGTGTCTATCTGGTGTGGTCTATCAGTGCGGCCACCGTGGTGTTGGTGCTCGCTATCGCCGACTGGCTGGTGGCTCGACGGTCACGACAGGCGGATTAGTTGCTAGCTGGCGTGCTGAGCGCGGCTACCCGTGCACTCGTGGCGGCGATGAGGTCTTGAGGATCCAGAGCGACTTCCAGGCCCCGCCGTCCCGCACTGACATAGACCACAGGGTGCAGGCGAACCTCTTCGTCGATGACGACCGGCAATTCCTGCCGCAGGCCGAGGGGACTGATTGCTCCTGTGACAGATCCACTGACGCGTTCAGCCGACGCGACGTCCGCGAGATGGGCCTTCTTGCCGCCAACGGCGCGCGCGAGAAATTTTGCCGACACCGTTGTCGTTGCCGGGACCAGAGCGAGCACCAAACGAGAATCCACCAACCACACGAGGGACTTGAAGACGGCCTCGGGTGGAACGCCGAGAAGTCGGGCAGCTTCCATGGCGAAGTCCGGATGGTCGCCCCGGGACGAATGGTCGTGATCGAAGGTGTGCACGCCGTGGGGAATGCCCCGTTCAGCCAAGAACCCCAACGCAGGTGTTGCTGCGGCAGAGTGTCCGGACTTGCTCGCCACCTAGTTCTCCGACGGAGTCGAGTTGAGCAAATCAAGTGCTGGGATAGCGCCGAATGCGGAGATCAAGGCGGATTCTGAGGACAGAACGCGTGTGCCGAGGCGAAGACGTGCGATCGCATCGGGAGCCGCGAGCAGTTTTTGTCGTGTGGACCCATCCACAACGAGGGCGGCGGTAATCAAATAACTCAGGACAGATGGGTCGGCAGGCACCTGATCGTCGTCATCGTTGTCATCGGCTTCGTTCAACCGACCGCCCAAAACGGAGCGGTACCTATCGAATGCCTGCATGGCCGCCTGGACGGCCACCATCACGTGCGGATCATCGGAATCAATCTCTGGCTCCGGGAGGAAGGTCACCGAGGCGCGCACGAGAGGAGCCGAGCGATCCACATCTTCGATTCGGAAACGCCTGGATCCGATCGTGACTATGTCGTAGCGGCCGTCTTCTCGGCGTTCTGCTTGGCGAATCACCGCGCTCACACCCACCGGGTAGAGCTCGGCGTCCTCTGCCGAAGGCTCGCTTGGCGATGCGCCATCATCCGGTCCATCACCGGGGGAAGGCTGCTTCGGCGCCAATGAGTGAGATTCCCGGAAGGCAACGATGCCGAACTCCCGTTCGTCCTCGGGCTTGTCGAGTAGTTCCTCCACCATCAGCCGGTATCGAGGCTCGAATATGTGAAGCGGGAGGACCAACCCGGGCACGAGCGCCGTTGTCAGAGGAAAGAGCGGCAGGGACTCGTCCATTCGTCGAGCGTAGACTCCGTCAAGTGTTGCGTCTCATCGACTTGCGTGATTCGTCCGCCGACCCGCGGTCGCTTGTCCCGCGCGCCGCGATGGATCTGACGGATGCAGGCGATGCGATCCGACCGGTGCTCGACGACGTTCGGGCCAGGGGTGCCGATGCGGTTCTGGATGCGTGTGAACGCTTCGACTCGGTTCGCCCTGACCAATTACGGGTGCCCGCCTCGGTGATTGCCGATGCGCTGGCCGGTCTCGATCCGTCGGTGCGGCGGGCCCTGGAAGTGTCCATCGAGCGCGCCCGGAGGGTCCATCAAGACCAACGGCGCCTGGATGTGGAAACCGAGGTGGTTCCCGGAGGCACGGTGACCGAGCGTTGGCTTCCGGTCTCTCGAGTGGGCCTGTATGTCCCGGGTGGACGGGCTGTCTATCCGAGCAGCGTGGTGATGAATGTGGTCCCCGCCCAGGAGGCGGGAGTTCCCTCGCTCGCTGTGGTCAGTCCTCCTCAAAAGGACTGCGATGGGTGGCCCCACCCCACGGTGCTGGCCGCGTGCGCGTTGCTGGGAGTCGAGGAGATCTACGCGGTGGGAGGCGCCCAGGCGGTCGCGATGTTGGCCTACGGCATTGACCTTCCCGACGGTGACACATGCGAGCCGGTGGATCTCGTGACCGGACCGGGAAACATCTACGTCACGGCGGCCAAGCGAGCACTGCAAGGAATCATCGGGATCGACTCCGAGGCTGGACCGACTGAGGTGGCGATCCTGGCCGACGACTCAGCGGACGCTCGGTACGTGGCCGCAGACCTCATCAGCCAGGCCGAGCACGATGTGATCGCCGCGGCCGTTCTCGTCACGTCGAGTGAGCGTCTGGCCAACGAGGTCGAACGGGAAGTCGCGGCGCAGGTTGCCAGCACCAAGCATGTCGAGCGCATTACTGAAGCTCTGACCGGTGTGCAGAGCGCCATCATTCTGGTTCGAGACATTGACCAGGGTGTAGCTGTCGTCGATGCGTACGCCGCTGAGCATCTGGAAATCCACACCAACGAGCCTCGACAGGTCGCTATGCGGGTGCGCAACGCCGGCGCGATATTTGTTGGCCCGTGGGCGCCTGTGTCGCTCGGCGACTACTGCGCTGGGTCCAATCACGTGCTTCCGACGATGGGCGCTGCGCGCCACTCCTCGGGTCTATCCGTGCAAACGTTCCTGCGCGGGATCCACGTCATCGAGTACGACCGCACGTCACTGGCCGACGTTGCCGACGACGTCGTCGCCCTGGCGCAGGCCGAAGACCTGCCGGGTCACGGAGACGCCGTGACCATTCGTTTCCACGACGCCGACGACGATGGCTGAGTTTCAGCCGCCCGTTCGGGAGGATTTGCGAGACCTGACGCCCTACGGAGCGCCACAACTCGATGTCGATGTTCGACTGAACGTCAACGAGAACCCTTTTGCACCCTCGCCCGAGCTGGCGCGGGCGCTGGGTGTGTCCGTAACGGACGTTGCACGGTCGTTGAACCGGTATCCCGACCGAGAGTGCCGTGAGTTGCGGCAGGCCCTCGCCGACTATCTGTCTCATGAGTCGAGCGCGGAGTGCGGCGTGGAGTCCATCTGGGTGGCCAACGGATCAAACGAAGTGATGTCCCACATCATGGCCGCTTTCGGAGGACCCGGGCGAGTAGCGCTCTCATTTCCTCCGACGTATTCCATGTATCCGGAATACGCGCGAGAGTCCTTCACCGCGATGGTGTCCGTACCGCGGACGGCCGATTTCCGAATCGACATGGCAGCCAGTATTGCCGCCATCTCGGACCATCGACCCTCGGTCGTGCTCCTAGCTTCACCCAACAATCCCACGGGAACTGCGGTGAGCGCGGACGACATTGCTGTTCTCGCACGGGCCACGGCAGATGCAGGGGGAATGCTCGTGGTTGATGAGGCCTACGCGGAGTTCCGTCGACCAGGTCAGCCGAGCTCCGTGGCCAGCCTTGCCGATCATCCCAACATGATCGTGACCAGGACCATGAGCAAGGCGTTCGCGATGGCGGGCGCCCGTGTGGGATACGCGGCAGCCCACCCGAGCGTCATCGACGCGTTGCGCGTCGTTCGACTCCCGTACCACCTCTCGGCCGTCACCCAGTCGGTCGCGTGCACTGCGTTGACTTTCGTCGAGGAATTGCAGTCGAATCTGCAGCTTCTTCGCGACGAACGGGATCGAATGCGTCGTGACCTGGAGTCTCGAGGATTTGTAGTGGCCGACAGTGACGCCAACTTCTGTTTCTTCGGTCGATTCCGCGATCGGCGACGCGTGTGGGAGGGACTCGTCGACCGAGGTGTCCTGATCCGAGAAACCGGCCCCGACCAGTGGTTGCGGGTCTCCGTAGGAACACCGCAGGAGAACGCTAGATTTATCGAGGCCTTGGATGAGGTTGTGGTGGACAATGACCTGATGTCTGACGGAGATGGTGGATCGACATGAGTAGGCAGGCCCGCGTCGAGAGGTCGACGAAGGAGAGCGAGGTTCTCGTCGAGGTAGAACTCGACGGAACCGGAGTGAGTTCCATCGAGACAGGCGTCCCCTTTTTCGACCACATGCTCGCGCAACTCGCGAAACACGGAGGCCTCGATCTCACCGTGCGGACCAAGGGTGACCTCGAGGTGGATGCACACCACACCGTCGAAGACACGTCATTGGCCCTCGGCCAAGCGCTCAACGAGGCTCTCGGTGACCGGGCGGGCCTACGCCGGTACGGAGATGCGCTGGTGCCCTTGGACGAATGCCTCGTGCAGTCTGCTGTCGATCTGTCGGGCCGCCCCTACCTCGTGCACGAGGAACCCGATCTGGTGGAACTGATCGGGTCCTACGACACCACCCTGACCCGTCACATTTGGGAATCGATCGTGGCGACCAGTCAGATAACGCTGCACGTCAAGGTCCTCAGCGGGCGTAACGCCCACCACGTCGTGGAAGCGCAATTCAAATCGGTTGCTCGTTCCCTGCGCGATGCAGTGGCGATCGACTCACGGGTCGTGGGTGTCCCCTCGACCAAGGGCACGCTCACGGCGTCTTGACCGACACCCGGACACTACTTCTTCCGATGAACGCACTTCGTCGATGAGCACATCGTTGAGGCCGTCTGTCGTGGTGCTGGACTACGGCAGTGGAAATTTGCGCTCGGTTCAACGCGCCCTCGAGCGGGTCGGCGCGAACGTCCAGATAACCAGCGACGCTACTTCGGCTGCGTCGTGCGACGCGCTGGTCGTTCCAGGAGTTGGTGCGTACGCGTCCTGCATGGCGGGGCTCACTGCTGTACGCGGAGAGTCCATCATCGACGCCCGACTCGCGGGAGGACGACCGGTCCTCGGAATCTGCGTGGGTCTGCAAATCCTGTTCTCCGCGGGAGTCGAACACGGCACGCGCACTGCCGGCCTCGGGCAATGGCCCGGGACGGTGGAGCGCCTCTCGGCGCCGGTACTCCCGCACATGGGCTGGAACACCGTTGACGTCGGTGAGGGGTCCACTCTGTTCACCGGCGTGGAGTCTGAGCGCTTCTACTTCGTTCATTCATACGGGGTTGTCTCCTGGGACTTTCCCGACGATGGTCGCTCGGCGATGAAGCCACCCGTGGCTTCCTGGTGCACGTACACCGATCGCTTCGTCGCAGCGGTCGAGAACGGTCCTCTCGTTGCGACGCAATTCCACCCGGAGAAGTCCGGGGATGCCGGTGCCTTCATTCTGGAGAATTGGCTTGCCTCCCTTCGTTGATCACTGACGGTGACACGTCCGCGACGGTGACAAGAGGTGAAAGCATGCGATCCAGCGATGCCTGGGTGACCTAGGCTTGCGTTGTGACGCACACCGAAAAACCCGGACCCGCTCTCCAACTGCTCCCGGCTGTCGATGTAGCCGATGGTCAGGCCGTACGGCTGGTTCAAGGAAAGGCCGGATCAGAGACCGTCTACGGACGCCCCATCGACGCGGCTCGGTCGTGGGTCGAACAGGGAGCCGGGTGGATCCACCTGGTCGATTTAGACGCCGCTTTCTCGCGCGGATCCAATGCCACGACCATCGGTGAGGTGGTCAATGAACTCAAAGGTCAGGTACGGATAGAGCTGTCCGGAGGAATCCGCGACGATGCATCGCTGGCGGCGGCCCTGGCAACGGGGTGCACTCGGGTGAATCTTGGAACCGCGGCGCTCGAGAATCCTGACTGGACGGAACAGGTGATCGCTGAGCACGGTGATCGGATAGCCGTCGGACTCGATGTTCGCGGACACACGTTGGCCGCGCGAGGGTGGACGACCGAAGGCGGCAATCTGTGGGAGACGTTGGGTCGTCTTGATGCGGCAGGGTGCTCCCGATACGTCGTCACCGATGTTCATAAGGACGGGACGATGAAGGGTCCCAATATCCACCTCCTTCGTGACGTGTGCTCGGCCACCGACGCTGCGATCGTGGCGTCCGGGGGGATCAGTCGCCTCGAAGACCTCCACACGCTCGCGGACATGACCGGTCAAGGCATCGAGGGTGCGATCATCGGGCGCGCGCTGTACGAGGGAGCCTTCACATTGGCTGAAGCCATCGCCGCGGTGGAAGCGCGTTACGACCCGTACGAGTGGGGGCCACCCCGACCATGAGTCTGGCCGTTCGGGTGATTCCTTGCCTCGACGTCGATTCCGGTCGGGTCGTGAAGGGAGTCAACTTTGTCGACCTGCGCGATGCAGGAGATCCGGTCGAGCTTGCCGCTGCCTACGGAGACCAGGGCGCCGACGAGCTCGTCTTCTTGGACATCACGGCGTCATCGGCGAGCAGAGAAACAACGTACGACGTTGTTCAACGCACCGCAGAGAGGGTTTTCATTCCGCTCACCGTCGGTGGTGGTGTCCGAACGGTCGAGGACTTCGATCGTCTCTTGCGGGCGGGGGCGGACAAGGTTGGCGTCAATACGGCCGCGATCGCCGATCCGTCTTTGATCACCAAGGCAAGCGAGCGCTTTGGTTCGCAGTGCGTTGTTCTCAGTGTTGATGCGCGGCGATGTGTCGGCGACGTCACGACCCCGAGCGGATTCGAGGTGACCACGCACGGCGGTCGGCGTGGCACAGGAGTGGACGCGATCGGATGGGCCGACGAGGCGGCGCAGCGCGGTGCGGGTGAGATCTTGCTGAATTCGATGGACGCGGACGGGACAACCCAGGGATTCGACACCGAACTCATCGAGCTCGTTAGACGCCACGTAGACGTTCCCCTAATTGCGAGCGGTGGGGCAGGGGTCGTCGACGATTTCCCTCGTGCGGTGGAGGCGGGAGCCGATGCTGTGCTGGCGGCCAGCGTTTTTCACTTCGGCCATCTCACGATCCCCGACGTGAAGTCGGCACTCGATAACGCAGGGCTGCCGGTCCGTCGGCACAATGTCTCTTATGGGTAACGACGCAGCAGACCTCCTGGCCCTGTCTCCCGACGAGGTTCTCGCCCGTGTGCGATTCGATTCAGCGGGTCTCGTGCCCGCCATTGCCCAGGACTCCACCTCGCGGCAGGTCCTGATGCTTGCGTGGATGAATGAAGAAGCCTTGCGCGCGACCATGACGACCCGACGCGCCACGTACTTCTCCCGAAGTCGACAGAGCCTGTGGGTGAAGGGCGAGATGTCAGGAAACTCGCAGCAGGTCATGCAGTTGCGCCTCGATTGCGACGGTGATGCCGTTCTTTTGCTGGTCGAACAGCAAGGGCCGGCGTGCCACACGGGTGAGCAGAGTTGCTTCGATGTCGGCGGTGCCGATGTTCGGTAAGAGCGAGCCGAACCTCGAGGACTTTCGGGAACGCGCGACGTCCCATCGGGTTATCCCCGTGTCGCGAACGCTCCTAGCCGATGGTTTGACGGCCATCGGACTCTTCGAAACCCTCTGCACAGACCGTGCTGGCACTTTTCTTCTCGAATCAGCTGAGGCTGGTCGTTCGTGGTCTCGCTATTCCTTCGTCGGAGTTCGCGCGGCCGCAATGTTGACCGAGCAAGGTGGCCAAGCGCATTGGTTGGGAAAGGTGCCGGCGGGTCTGCCCACCTCCGGTGATGCATGGTCAGTTCTTCGCGACTCCGTGACAATTCTGAACAGTTCGGGCAACTCGATTAGCCCGGATAGTCCGAACTCCCATGGGCAGCCCAACGAGAGCGGCCCTCGATTCACGTCTGGTTTTGTCGGCTGCCTCGCCTATGACGCAGTGCGCTTGTTCGAGAAGTTGCCCGACGACAACCCACCTGAGGTGGATATTCCGGATTTGGCCTTTCTGCTGGCCACCGATCTTGCTGTCCTCGATCACTTTCGAGGCACGGTGACCCTCATCGCGGCGGCGATCAACTTTGATGCCACCGATGAGCGAGTGGACGAGGCCTGGCACGACGCGCAGTCTCGGCTCGATGCGATGCAAGCCGCCCTGGCCAATCCCGTCGGAGTGAATGTCTCCCAGGTGGCATCGGTGCCAACAGCAGGCACAGGAAGTACTCGATCTCACACCACGAACGAGGAGTATCGGGAGGCCGTCGACAGAGCGCAGAAATACATTCGTGAGGGGGATGCCTTTCAGATCGTTCTCTCTCAGCGCTACTCGACTCCGATTACGGCTCGCGCCCTTGACGTCTACCGAGTACTTCGTTCCTCGAATCCGAGCCCCTACATGTATCTCATTCGGATGCCCAGGGAGTCGACCGAGGATGGCGGCGGGCAGATGAGCGACATCAGTGCCTTCGATGTGGTCGGGTCGTCTCCCGAGGCGCTCGTCACGGTGGAGGATCGCCAGTGCACCGTGCATCCGATAGCCGGTACCCGCCAGCGTGGACGAGACGCACAGGAAGATCGTGCCTTAGCGCTCGATCTTCTCGCGGATCACAAAGAGCGCGCGGAGCACGTCATGCTCGTGGATCTCGCGCGAAACGATCTAGGTCGCGTGTGTGAACCGGGGTCGGTGGACGTGACGGAGTTCATGGAGATCGAGCGCTATTCGCATGTCATGCACATCGTTTCGTCCGTCGTTGGTCGATTGAACGAAGATTCGTCTGCCCTGGACGCTCTGCGAGCAACGTTTCCTGCCGGCACGCTCAGTGGTGCACCCAAAGTCAGGGCGATGGAGATCATCGATGAACTAGAGCCAGATCGGCGTGGTCTGTATGGCGGCGTGGTCGGCTTTGTGGATTTTCGCGGGAACCTGGATATGGCAATCGCGATTCGAACGGCTGTTATTCAAGACGGAGTGGCGCACGTTCAGGCGGGCGCCGGGATCGTTGCTGATTCTGATCCTGAAGCGGAAGCCCAGGAATGCGTGAACAAGGCGGGTGCAGTGCTCGCGGCGCTGGATGTCGCGCAATCGTTGGCACCGGTGGACTCGCCAGGCGAAAGCGCAGGGGACTAGGTGGCCTCGACCGTTCGCCCCTTTCTTGCCGATAGGCGCGGCTACATCGTGGGGTTGAGTTCGATGCTGGTGGGGTCCGCGCTGGCGTGGTGGTCGGCTTCTGCGACGTGGGTTCTCGTGGAGCGGTCGTTGTTGGGAGATTCCACGTCCTCAGAGATGACGGATGTCCAAGCCGTGGGTCTGCTTGCTGTGTCCGGTGGCAGTGTCGTATCGATCGCGGCTGCGGCGCCGATCATCGGTTTCGCCGGCTTGGCGGGCGTTGTCGGATCACGTGGGTGGCTACGACGCGTCGTTGGCGTGGTGGTAGCGATTGCGGGGATCGTGCTGTGTGTATCAGCCATGCGTTTCCTGTCATCGATGGCGGTCGGCTTGCCGATTCCCGGGGGAGTTGGAGCAAGTGGCGATCAGAACGTAGTGACGGTTTCAACGGTGTGGCCGGTCGTTGCCATCGTTGCGGGTGTGCTGTTGCTTATCGGCGGACTGCTCACCACCGCCGTCGGTCACCGATGGCCGACCCTCGGTGCGGGCTATGAGCGAAAGAGTGCCCAACCGCGCGATGCGTGGGAGGCGCTCGACGCCGGATTGGATCCGACGGTGGACGAAGAAGGCGGCCTTGGGAGCAATACCGGTTCCAGCACCGCGAAACGGCCCGAGCCTGAACCTGAGCGATGAGTACGAGTGATTGGATACCGACATGAGTTCCTCCGCATCGATGAGCCCTGGTCCGTCGTCTCCCGGATCGGGGGATGACATTGCGCCCGATCATGACTCGCACGGATCGACGCCGGCCGCGTGGACAGCCGTCGTCATCGTCACGCTCGCCTTCACCCTCGGAACCCTGGCGATCATTCTGGGTAACTGGCCCTTGTTCTGGATCAGCGTTGGCCTGGTTGTCCTAGGCGCCATCGTCGGAAAGGTCATGCAGGCCGTAGGTCTCGGGAAGCACGGCAAGGCCGCGAAACCCGCAAATCAGTAGTCCATCTACTGCTATCTGCGCATCTTCACTGTTCTCGAACGTTCTGGGTACCTTTTCGTAACCGCCGACACCGCGAAATTGCGTGTCCGTCTGACACCCTTAGGACATGACCGATCGTGGGCTGGTTCTTGTCGTTGAAGATGAGAAACCGATATCGGACCTCCTTCGCCTCTACCTGACCCGTGAGGGGTTCGGTGTCCACGCCGAATTCGACGGTGTCGGCGGACTGACGGCTGCCCGCACTCGGCATCCGGTTGCGATCGTGCTCGACGTGGGCCTGCCCGGTATAGATGGCACCGAGGTCTGTCGTCAGTTGCGCGCCGAGGACAACTGGGTGCCGGTCATCTTCTGCACCGCACGAGACGATGAAGTCGATCGCGTACTTGGTTTGGAACTGGGGGCGGACGACTACGTGACCAAGCCCTTCAGCCCCCGGGAGATGGTTGCGCGCGTCAAGTCCCTGGTGCGGCGTTCGCGGGTGAGCCGGAGTTCGAGTGAACCCGTATCGGTCGGAGCCGTATCGATGGATACGACCCGTCGCCGGGTGTGGGTCGGTGACGAGCCCGTCGACTTGACCGCGACGGAATTCGATCTGCTCGCGCATCTGGTTTCCGAGCCCGGTCGGGTGTTCAGTCGAGATCAACTGCTCGCGGAAGTGTGGGGGTACGCGTCCGTAGTGGGTAGCCGCACCGTCGATGTACACGTGGCCCAACTGCGGGCCAAACTCGGTGATGACAGTCCGATCCGAACGGTGCGCGGCGTGGGCTACTCCGCGGAAGTGTCCGGCGATGAGTGAGGAGTCGGCTACGACGTCTTCCCGGCCGACTCTGCAGCCCCGCAAGCGGTGGGGGATCGTCACGCAAACTGTCCTGTTGATCACGTCGATCGCGACCGTTGCCGTTGTCGTTGCCGGTGTCGCGTTGGCGCCGTTCGTTCGCAGCGCGGCCGTGGCAGAAGCCTCGGGAGCGCTCGAGCGACTAGCGGATCTGACCGCCGCGTACGTGGAGCGACCCGATGGCCGCCGGCCTCCGGATCGACTCATCGCACGACCTCTGGAGCGGATCTTGCGTCGGGAGGGTGTCACCGGATACCTGGTCTCTCGCGAGGGCGGTCTTCCGCCGGCGTTGCAAGGGTCGGGGATCAGCGATGATGAATTCGACGCCCTGCTCGCCGGTGAGTCGATCTCGTCTCGCGGTCGAGATGGCCGTGGGGGTCGCATATTGATCGAGGGTCGGCCGGTCTCCGGCGGTGCCGTGATCCTGACGCAGTCGGTCGATGTCGCCGGAGAGCTCGGCACGAAATTCCTCGCACGAATCGCGGCGGCTCTGGCGCTGGGCTTGGTTATCTCCGTCGGCATTGCCTACGTTGTCGCGCGACGGCTCTCCCGTCCTTTGCGCGACGCCCAAGGAGTCGCGCATCGCATGGCAGGCGGGGAGAGGGATGAGCGCCTCACCCCGCGGGGGCCAGCGGAGGTCGCGGATATCGCCGAGGCGTTGAATGCCCTGAACGCAGCCCTCGCGACGTCCGAAGGTCGCCAACGAGAGTTCTTGCTGTCGGTCTCTCACGAGCTGCGAACGCCACTCACGGCGATCAGGGGTTACGCGGAAGCCCTCAACGACGACATCCTCGACTCCGAGCAACTGACGAGTGTCGGTGCGACCATCGGTCACGAGGCGAGTCGTTTGGATCGACTCGTCCACGACCTTCTCGACCTCGCGCGATTGGGTGCCGCTGACTTTCATGTCAACGCAGCCGACGTCGATGTGCGGGAGATCCTCACCGAGGCGGCAGAGGTGTGGCGAACTCGATGTGATCGCGATGGCGTCACGTTGACGCTCGCGGAATCAGCGGGGCCCGTCCACGTGCACGTTGATGCGATGCGCCTTCGGCAAATCATTGACAACCTGATGGAGAACGCGTTGCGGGTTTCTCCCCAGGGGTCGCAGATTCATCTCGCGATCCATACGGACGCTGCGATCGCCGATGGCTCGTTTGCCGTCATCGAGGTTCGGGACAGCGGCCCCGGTTTAAGCGAGGACGACCTTGCTGTCGCCTTCGAGCCGGGTGCTTTGCACGAGCGGTATCGCGGTGTGCGGCCCGTCGGCACCGGACTGGGCCTGGCGCTTGTCGATCGACTCGCCTCACGCATGGGGGGCGCCGCTGCAGTGACCAGCAGTCCCGGGGTCGGTTCGTCCTTCTGGATCAGAATCCCCTTGGCGTAGGGCGCGACGGCCCCTCTGGGCTCGAATGACGGCGTACGATCAACGGATGGAGACGCTTGACGACCAGGCTCGTGTCGCGGTCGACGAGCGGCCACGGCGCCGGCGGATGCTGCCGGTGTTCATCACTGGAATTGCCGCTCTTGCAGCAGGCGTCTACCTGCGCGCTGTGGACCCAAACGTTCCCGGGCACTACCCCGGGTGCCCGAGCCAAATCTTCTTGGGTTTGGACTGTCCCGGGTGCGGGGGCATGCGTGGCACCTACGACCTGCTCTACGGCGACCTCTCGGGGATGGCTGATCACAACATTCTGTTGATCGTTTTTTGGCCGGTCGTGATCGTCGCCTTCGCCGTCTGGGCCTACCGATCGTGGACCGGTCGACGGCCGGTCGTCGATATTGCAACGCAAGCACGGCGATCTCGACTCATGGTCTGGCTGCTGATCGGCGTGTTGATCTTTGGTGTGGTGCGCAACTTCGTTCCCTACCTGGGATCTGGGGTGGGTTAGAGCCCCGATTGCAAGCGCAGACACCGGGCGTACTGTGGGGCCATGAACGTCCTCAACGACATCCTTGACGGAGTCCGCGAAGACGTAGCGCAGCGGATGCAACGCGTTCCCCTCGAGCTCGTCAAGGAACGCGCGAGTACGACCAGTACACCGAGAGATCCGCGCCCGATGTTCACCGATGAGGACGTATGCGTCATCGCCGAAGTCAAGCGAGAAAGTCCGAGTCGAGGACCGCTGGCAGAGATCGCCGATCCGGCCGCCCTGGCTCGCGACTACGAAGCCGGTGGAGCGCACTGCATCAGTGTCTTGACTGAGGAACGTCGCTTCGGGGGGAGTCTGGACGACCTCGCGTCGGTGCGTTCCGCTGTCGACGTGCCGGTGTTGCGCAAAGACTTCGTCATCGGGAGTTATCAACTCTGGGAAGCACGGGCCTACGGCGCGGACCTCGTCCTGCTGATTGTGGCCGCGCTCGAACAGGACGCTCTCGTGTCACTTGTCGAGCGCTCCCGAAGCCTGGGGTTGACTCCACTAGTTGAGGTTCACGACGAGAAGGAGATCGCCCGTGCCCTGGACTCGGGGGCAGACATCATCGGCGTGAATGCCCGAGACCTGACCACGCTGGAAGTTGACAGGGGCGTCTTCGCGCGAGTGGCGCACCTGATCCCGGATACCTGCATCAAGATCGCAGAATCGGGTGTTCGGGAGCCCCATGATTTGATCGCTTACGCAGAGGCGGGAGCGGACGGCGTCCTGGTCGGCGAAAGCCTGGTCACCGGCAAGGATCCTCGCCTCGCGGTCCACGATCTCGTCACGGCAGGAGCGCACCCCGCCCTGCGTCACGGCAGGAGAATGACATCGTGACTGCCCCTGCCGACACCGTTGATGCTCGCTCGTCAGCACCAGGTCATTTCGGCCCGTACGGGGGTCGTTTCGTTCCAGAAGCGTTGATGGCTGCCCTCGATCAACTGGAAGAAGCCTTCGACGCTGCATGCACCGATCCGGACTTCGCCCGGGAGCTCGCGGACCTGGAGAAGGACTACACCGGACGGCCCTCTCCGTTGACTCGAGCGGCGCGCTTTGAACACGAGTGCGGTGGGGCCCGCATCTACTTCAAACGAGAAGACCTCAACCACACGGGATCTCACAAGATCAACAACGTTCTCGGACAGGCGCTGTTGGCTGCCCGCATGGGCAAGACGCGCATCATCGCCGAGACAGGTGCCGGGCAACACGGAGTCGCGTCGGCGACCGCCGCGGCACTCATGGGATTGGAATGTGTCGTCTACATGGGGAAGGAAGACACCCAGCGGCAGGCGCTGAACGTTGCGCGTATGCAATTGCTCGGGGCCACCGTCGTCCCGGTCGAAACGGGAAGCCAGACTCTCAAAGACGCCATCAACGAGGCGATGCGTGACTGGGTCACCAATGTGGCGACAACGCATTACCTGCTGGGAACGGTGACGGGACCTTCACCGTTCCCGCGCATCGTCCGGCACTTCCACAGCGTCATCGGACGTGAAACGCGGGAGCAAATTCTCGAGATTGAGGGCCGGTTGCCGGATGCAGCAGTGGCGTGTGTCGGCGGTGGGTCCAACGCCATGGGGTTGTTCTCGGCGTTCCTCGATGATCCCGAGGTGCGCTTGGTCGGCTACGAAGCTGGCGGGGAAGGCGTGGAATCCGGTCGTCATGCAGCGCGATTTGCCATGGGTGCACCGGGCGTTCTGCACGGTGCGCGCACGTACGTCATGCAAGATGAGTGGGGCCAAACCATCCCGTCACATTCGATAAGTGCCGGACTGGACTACCCCGGCGTGGGCCCTGAGCACGCGTGGCTGCATGACTCGGGTCGGGCCACTTACGAGCCGGTGACGGATGCCGAAGCGATGGAAGCGTTCTCGATCGTGAGTCGCACCGAAGGGATACTGCCGGCGATCGAAACGGCGCATGCTCTCGCGGGGGCTATGCGTCTGGGTCGAGAGCTCGGTCCGGACGCGGTGATCGTGATCAATCTATCCGGGCGAGGGGACAAGGACGTGGAAACTGCTGCTCGCTGGTTTGGAATCGACACGACGTGAATCCGCGGACCGCGGCCGTATTCGACGCCGCCCGGGCACAGCAACGAGCAGCACTCATCGGCTACCTCCCGGCGGGGTTCCCCACGGTCGATGACAGTGTCGAGATCTTTCAAACCATGCTCGACTCCGGTGTCGACCTGCTGGAGGTCGGTCTCCCGTACTCCGACCCACTCATGGACGGCCCCGCGATCCAGGAATCTGTGGAAGTCGCGCTCGAGCGTGGGGTGACGACTGCTGACGTTCTGAGCGTGGTCAACCGCCTGACGCCGGCGGAGCATCAAGCGGTGTATGTCATGAGCTACTGGAATCCCATCGAGCGATTCGGAGTGCAGAACTTCGCCGACGAACTTGCTGCAGCCGGCGGCAGCGGCGTCATCACACCGGACCTGACGCCCGAAGAAGCCGACGCATGGATCGAGGTGACCGAGGCCGCGGGAATCGATCGCACCTTTCTCGTGGCGCCGTCATCGACCGATGCGCGAATCGACATCGTCTCTGGAGCGACGACCGGTTTCGTCTACGCGGCATCCACGATGGGAGTAACCGGGACTCGCGACACGGTGAGTGACGCAGCCCCGCAACTCGTGGGCCGGGTTCGCGAGCGCACAGGCCAGCCGATCGGTGTCGGCTTGGGTGTCTCCTCTGCCGATCAGGCAGCGTCGATCGCCGGGTACGCGGATGGAGTAATCGTGGGTTCGGCATTCATCCGGCGAGTCCTCGATGCCGAATCAAGCGCCGAGGCCACGGCCGAGGTGGGTCGATTCGCTGCGGAGCTCCGCGAGGGGGTTCGGCGATCAACCCACCTGTCCGAGCCCGACGCATGAGCGCGTCGCAGAGGCAAACTATTCTGGAGATCGGTGCCCGACGAGGCGCCATGTGGTCACGAACGGAGATGTAATGGCAGCGGGAAGTAGAGAACGGCGCGACCGGGCGGCCGCCGCTCGGGCGGAGGCTCAGGCGGGGGAGAAGCGCCGGGAGAAGACCGTGCGCATCATCGGAGCCGTTGCCGTCCTTGCCGTTGTCGCGGGAATCATCGGAGTCGCCGTCGTCGCGCGCACTGCAGACGACAACGCGAACGCGATCGATGTGATTGAAGCGGACCCGAGCGCTCCGGTTCCCGACGGTGTGCTTGGAGCCGATAGTGAATGGGCGTACGGGGTTCCCTACGGAACCGCTGGGGACGACGCCCCCGTTCTCGAACTGTGGGAAGACTTCCAATGTCCTGCCTGCGGCTCACTCGAAGAAGCGAACGGCGAGGGCATCGCCGAAGCAGCCGAGACCGGCATCGCGCGGGTCATTTGGCGTCCTACCGCGTTCCTGGACCGCAACCTCGGAAACGATGCCTCCAACCGCGCGATCGGCGCGTGGGGTTGTGCGATCGACGAGGGATTCACGCGGGAGTACCACGACGCCGTCTACGCCAATCAACCCGAGGAAGAGGGAGACGGTTGGTCGAACTCCGAACTCGTCTCGATAGCCGAAGACATCGGCATGAGTGGAGCCTCCCTCGAGAGTTTCTCCGCGTGCGTCGACGACGAGACCTACCGGGTGTGGGCCGCGAACTCGACCCAGGAGTTCTACGACCAAGGAGTAGCAGGGACCCCCTTCGGCAAGATCGACGGAGTGGAAATCCCCACACAGTCGTTGGCGGATCAAGCGTCGTTGCTCGCCGCGCTGACCGAGGCCGCCGGCAACTAGCGCCGGTGACGCAACGATGAGCGGGAGTGCGATAGCGACGATCACCACGCAGGTCGTGGCGTCGATTCCCAGTCCCGACCAGGGCACGTGGTACTTGGGTCCGATACCGCTACGCGCCTACGCGCTGGCGATCATCGCCGGCATCGTCGTTGCCATTTGGCTCGGTAATCGCCGCTACGTCGCTCGCGGCGGAGAGCCAGGCCTGATCACCGACATCGCTCTGTGGGCGGTGCCGTTCGGCATCATCGGCGGCCGTCTCTATCACGTTGCCAGTGACTGGCAGATCTACTTCGGCACCGACGGCCGGGGATTAGCTGCGGCTTTTCGCATCTGGGATGGAGGCTTGGGAATCTGGGGCGCCGTTGCTCTCGGTGCGTTGGGTGCGTGGATCGGTGCGCGACGGCGACACGTCGCTCTCCCTCCGATCGCAGACGCGATCGCTCCCGGCATCGCGCTGGCCCAGGCAATCGGTCGATGGGGCAACTGGTTCAACCAGGAACTGTTCGGGCAACCCACGACGTTGCCCTGGGGGCTGGAGATCGCACCGGAAAATCGGCCGGTGGGCTACGAGACCTTCGAAACTTTCCACCCCACGTTTTTGTATGAGTCGCTGTGGCTGGTCGGGGTTGCTCTGATCGTCATCTGGGCGGATCGCCGGTTCACGATGGGCCACGGGCGCGTCTTCGCCCTGTACGTGCTGCTGTACACGATCGGTCGGGCCTGGATCGAAACCTTGAGAATCGACCCGGTCAACACCGTGGCCGGGCTGCGGTTGAATGTGTGGACGTCGGTCATTGTGGGGATCGGCGCCGCCGCGTATCTGGTGCTGTCGGCGAGATCCCGGCCGGGGCGGGAGGACCTCAGCGCGGCGTCGAGTGATGCGACCGACGCGGACGATCAGAACGATGAGAACGACGAGAACCACGGTGAAGACGGCGATTCCGATGCTTCCGATGACTCTGACGATCAGGCTCCCGTGAGTGAAATGTCACAAATGCAAGAAAAATCGGAAAAGTCGGACACTTCGGTGCCTGGTCCAGACGACACCGCGACGACAACCCCGTAGGCTTTCCCCCCGGGCCAACGTCGTCCCGATCCGCCACACCACCACCTCCGCAGCCGGCCGCTACTGCCGTGATGCGGGCGGTTTCATCAACCGACGACGAAGGAATGCCTGTGTCTCTCCTCGACGGATACGCCACCACTCCGGCCCGGCAAGGCTTGTATGACCCGCAATTCGAGCGCGACGCCTGCGGTGTCGCATTGGTGGCGACCCTGAGCGGTGTCCCTTCCAACGACGTCGTGAAGCAGGCTCTGACGGCACTGGAGAATCTGGAACACCGGGGAGCGTCGGGAAGCGAGCCCGACAGCGGCGACGGAGCGGGAATCCTGATCCAGGTGCCCGATGCCCTGTTGCGTCGGGTGAGCGGAATCGAACTACCCGAGCCCGGCGCTTACGCCACGGGTATCGGATTTCTTCCCACGGACCGTCCTACGCGCGACTTGCTGATGGCGCAGATCGACGAGATCGCCCGCGACGAAGAGATCGAGATCCTCGGTTGGCGGCATGTGCCGACCGATCCATCCCTGGTCGGAGTGACGGCTCGAGAGTGCATGCCGGACTTCTGGCAGATCTTCGCTGTGGATGCCCGCAATGCCACCTCGGGACTCGACCTTGACCGGCGCGTGTACGCGTTGCGCAAGCGGATGGAGAACGAGTTGGGCGTTTACTTCGCGTCGCTGTCTTCTCGCACCATGGTCTACAAGGGCATGTTGACCACGGACCAACTCACACCCTTCTACCCGGACTTGAGCGACGTCGATATCGCGTCGACCTTGGCCCTCGTGCACTCACGTTTTTCCACGAACACGTTTCCGTCATGGCCGCTCGCGCACCCGTACCGGTTGATCGCTCACAACGGCGAGATCAACACCGTGGCAGGAAATCGGAACTGGATGACCACCCGCGAAGCCATGCTCACTAGCGATGTTCTCTCCGGCGACCTCACTCGCCTCTCGCCGATCTGCACCCCGGGCGCGAGCGACTCGGCCAGCTTCGACGAGGTCCTGGAGCTGCTCCACCTCGGCGGTCGCTCGCTCCCACAGGCCGTATTGATGATGATTCCCGAAGCCTGGGAGAACAACCCCGACATGGATCCGCGTCGACGCGCGTTCTACGAGTTCTACGCGACGCTCATGGAGCCGTGGGACGGCCCCGCCAACGTCTGCTTCACCGACGGAACACTGATCGGTGCCGTCCTTGACCGCAACGGCCTTCGACCGGGTCGGTTCTGGGTCACCGACGAGGGCTTGGTGGTGTTGGCGTCCGAAGCTGGCGTGCTGGATATCGACCCTCAAACGGTCGTGCGCAAGGGACGACTTCAACCAGGACGCATGTTCCTCGTTGACACCGCTGCGGGCCGCATCATCGAAGACGACGAGATCAAGGCCGAACTCGCGGCGGAATTGCCGTACGACGAGTGGCTGGACACCGGCATCATCCACCTGGAGGAACTGCCCGAACGAGAGCACATCGTGCACACCCACGAATCTGTTGCGCGTCGGCAGCAAACCTTCGGGTATAGCCAGGAAGAACTCCGGGTGATCATGGAGCCGATGGCGCGCGCCGGCGCGGAACCGATCGGCTCGATGGGTACCGACACTCCGATCGCGGCGCTGTCGAATCGGCCGCGTCTGTTGTTCGACTACTTCAGCCAACTCTTCGCGCAGGTGACCAACCCCCCGTTGGACGCTATTCGTGAAGAAATCGTCACCAGCCTGGCGAGCCTCATCGGGCCCGAAGGCAACCTGTTGGAATCTCAACCCGGCCACTGCCGCCAGGTGCTGCTGCCGTTCCCGGTCATCGACAACGATGAACTCGCCAAGATTCTGCACATCAATGCGGACGGCACGCTTCCGGAGTTCGCTGCGGCGCGCGTGACGGGGCTGTATCCGGTGGCCGGTGGGGGAGTCGCTCTCGAGAAGCGACTCGCAGAGATCTTCAACGAGGTGGATGCTCTGATCCGCCAGGGCAAGCGCTTCATCGTCCTGTCCGACCGGGAAAGCAACGCCCAGCAGGCACCGATTCCTTCGCTGTTGCTGTGCGCCGCCGTCCACCATCACCTGGTGCGAACAAAGACGCGCAGCCAGATCAGCCTGCTGGTCGAGGCGGGTGACGTGCGCGAAGTCCACCACGTGGCACTCCTCGTCGGTTACGGCGCGGCAGCGATTAACCCATATTTGGCGTTGGAGACCGTCGAAGACCTCGTCCACCGGCACGTGCTCGACGGCATTGGCGTGGAGAAAGCGGTCCGCAACTACATCAAGGCCATGGGCAAGGGACTGTTGAAGGTGATGTCCAAGATGGGCGTCTCCACGGTCGCGTCCTACCGCGGGGCGCAGATCTTCGAAGCCATCGGCCTCTCCCAAGAACTCGTCGATAGCTACTTCACCGGAACGGTGACCAAGCTCGGTGGGGTAGGACTTGACGTTATCGCGGAGGAGGTCGCCCGACGGCATGCGACGGCGTATCCCCCGTCGGGAATTTCTCCCGCTCATCGCGTCTTAACCGACGGTGGGGAGTATCAGTGGCGACGCGACGGGGAACCGCACCTGTTCGATCCGGAAACCGTCTTCCGGCTTCAGCACGCGACGCGGGCGAAGCGCTTCGACATATTCCGGGAATACACCCAGGGCGTCAATGAACAAGCCGAGCGCTTGATGACGCTGCGCGGATTGTTCGCCTTCCGCGATGGTGCTCGCGAATCGGTCCCCCTCGATGAAGTCGAATCGATCGAATCGATCGTGTCGCGATTCAGCACCGGAGCCATGTCCTACGGGTCCATCTCCGCAGAGGCGCACGAGACGCTGGCGATTGCGATGAACCGCCTCGGTGGAAAGTCGAATACCGGGGAAGGTGGAGAAGACCCTGAACGTTTTGTGCCGATGGACAATGGTGACTCGAAGCGTTCCGCCATCAAGCAGGTGGCATCGGGGCGTTTCGGTGTCACCAGTGAATACCTTGTCAACAGCGACGACATCCAGATCAAGATGGCGCAAGGAGCGAAGCCGGGTGAAGGCGGACAGCTTCCCGGCCACAAGGTCTATCCGTGGATTGCCAAGACCCGACACTCCACTCCCGGCGTTGGGCTGATCTCTCCGCCTCCGCACCACGACATTTACTCCATCGAGGATCTCGCGCAACTGATCCACGATCTGAAGAACGCGAACCCTCGGGCCCGTGTGCACGTGAAGTTGGTGGCGGAGGTCGGTGTTGGAACCGTCGCCGCGGGTGTGTCCAAAGCCCATGCCGACGTTGTTCTGATCTCCGGCCACGACGGAGGGACGGGCGCATCACCGCTGACATCGCTTAAGCACGCGGGTGCGCCCTGGGAGTTGGGCTTGGCGGAAACACAGCAGACTTTGCTGCTCAACGGCCTTCGCGACCGCGTAGTCGTCCAGGCCGACGGACAGCTCAAGACCGGACGCGATGTTGTGATCGCTGCGCTTCTCGGCGCCGAGGAGTACGGGTTCGCGACGGCACCCTTGGTGGTCATGGGGTGCGTGATGATGCGCGTGTGTCATCTGGACACCTGCCCGGTGGGCATCGCAACGCAAAACCCCGTTTTGCGCGAGCGATTCCAGGGATCGCCCGAATTCGTCGTCAACTTCTTCGAATTCATCGCCCAGGAAGTACGTGAGTACCTCGCCGAACTCGGTTTCCGAAGCCTCGATGAAGCCATCGGACACGCTGAACTTCTCGACATGCGGCGGGCCATCGATCACTGGAAGGCGGACGGACTCGACCTTGCTCCGATCCTCCATGTGCCCGATGTTCCAGACGGTGAGGCGCGTCGGAAGATCGTTGAGCAGGACCACGGCCTAGACAAGGCCCTGGATCAAGAACTCATCGAGATTTGCCGCCCAGCCCTTGATTCGCGTGAACCTGTCCGGGCCAATGTTGCCATTCGGAACGTCAACCGAACGGTGGGAACCATGCTCGGTTCGGAAGTGACGCGGCTGCACGGCGGCGATGGCTTGCCGGACGGAACGATCGACATCACCTTCCAAGGGTCTGCCGGTCAATCGTTCGGCGCCTTCGTTCCCGCCGGAGTGACCCTTCGACTCGAGGGCGACGCGAACGACTACCTCGGTAAGGGCCTTTCAGGAGGTCGACTCATCATTCGGCCCGACCGGGGTGCCCCCTTCGTCGCCGAGGACAACATCATCGCCGGCAACGTGATTGCGTACGGAGCGACGAGTGGAGAGATCTTCATCCGCGGACAGGTGGGCGAACGGTTCTGCGTGCGGAACTCGGGCGTCCACGCTGTCGTCGAGGGGGTCGGTGACCACGCTCTGGAGTACATGACAGGCGGTATCGCGGTGATCCTCGGACCGGTGGGCCGCAACGTCGGGGCCGGGATGTCCGGCGGGATTGGCTACATACTCGACTTGAACGTGAGCCGAGTGAATCCGGAGATGGTGGATCTCGATCCGCTAAGCGCCCAGGACGAAGACGAGCTGCGCTCGTTGATCCAGCGGCACGTCGAGGAGACGGAGTCCGCCGTGGGTACTCGATTGCTCGAGGACTGGGCCCAGAGCCGCCAGCGGTTCACCAAGGTCATGCCGCAAGACTTTAAGCGGGTGTTGCGTTTGCGCGAGGAAGCGTTAGCCAGGGGAGAAGACCCGGTGCTGGCAGTGATGGGAGGCGGCAATGGCTGACCCGCGGGGTTTCTTGACCACCGACCGCCAGCTTCCCGAACGGCGCCCGGTCGATGTTCGCATTCAAGATTGGCAAGAGGTCTACCAAGACTTCGATGCCCGGAGTCTGGAAAAGCAGGCGGGGCGCTGCATGGACTGCGGTATTCCCTTCTGCCACCAAGGGTGTCCACTGGGCAACCTCATCCCGGAATGGAACGACCTCATCTACGACCGTGACTGGGGTCAAGCCATCGAAAGGCTGCACGCCACCAACAACTTTCCAGAATTCACCGGACGACTCTGTCCGGCGCCGTGCGAAGCGGCCTGCGTACTGGGTATCAACGCCGATCCTGTCACCATCAAGCAGGTCGAAGTAGCCATCGTCGACCGAGCCTGGGAGGCCGGGTGGATCACACCGCAGCCGCCGGAGTCACTGACCGGCCACACGGTCGCGGTGATCGGATCCGGACCCGCCGGACTCGCGGCTGCACAGCAGTTGGCGCGTGCAGGCCACACGGTCGCGGTGTATGAGAGGTCGGACCGGATCGGGGGTCTGCTCCGTTACGGAATCCCCGAGTTCAAAATGGAAAAGCACCACGTGGATCAGCGACTCGCGCAGATGGAAGCCGAGGGAGTGAAGTTTCGGCCGAACGTGGAGGTGGGAGTTGACATTACGGTCGCCGACCTGCGGCGTCGCTATGACGCAATCGTCATCGCGACCGGTGCGACAGCCTGGCGTGATCTACCTATCGAAGGTCGGGAGTTGACCGGGATTTACCAAGCCATGGAATACCTGCCGCCCGCGAACCGAGTGCAAGAAGGTGACGTAGAGGAGTCACCCATCGACGTCGAGGGTCAGCACGTGGTCATCATCGGGGGAGGCGACACCGGGGCCGACTGTCTGGGTACCGCTCATCGCCAGGGAGCCGCAAGCGTGACGCAGTTGGAGATCATGCCTCGCCCACCCCAGGAGCGACCGCAAGCGCAACCCTGGCCGACCTACCCCATGACGTATCGGGTCAGCAGCGCGCACGAAGAGGGTGGCGAACGCATGTTCGCTGTATCGACGCAGCGCTTCGCGGGAGACGATGACGGTCACGTTCGTAGTTTGGAATTGTCCGAGGTGGAGTTCGTCGACGGTCGTTTCGAGCCGGTGCCCGGCTCCGAGCGGTCAATACCCGCGGACGCGGTCTTCTTGGCGATGGGATTCACCGGGCCAGAGCAAGGCCCGCTGCTCCAACAGTTCGGCCTACCGCTCACCGAGCGCGGCTCCATCGAGCGGACGGACGAGTACGCGACGGGAACGGACGGAGTCTACGTCGCCGGTGATGCGGGCCGGGGTCAATCCTTGATCGTGTGGGCTATCGCGGAAGGTCGCGCGGCCGCTGCGAGCGTCGATCGGTACTTGACCGGCGACACCAACCTTCCGTCTCCTATTCGAGCATCGGCGCGGCCCCTCACCGTGTAACCGGTTACGGCTAGGCTTCCCCCCATGCGCAGAGCCAAAATCGTGGCCACGCTGGGCCCCGCGACCTCCTCGCCTGAGCAGATTCGGGCGCTGGTGGATGCCGGCATGGATGTGGCCCGTTTGAACCTCTCGCACGGTAACCACGAGGACCACCGACAGGCCTACCTCACTGTTCGCGAAGCCTCCGATGCCAGCGGGAGGGGCGTCGGGATTCTGGTCGACTTGCAAGGGCCGAAGATTCGACTGGGATCCTTCGCTGCGGGGCCTGTGCACCTCGAGCCAGGAACGGACTTCATCGTGACCACCGAGGATGTGGCCGGCGACGCCACCATGGTGTCGACCACGCATGCGGGCTTACCTGACGATGTCAATCCGGGAGATCTCGTTCTTGTCGATGATGGTCGCATCGAGTTGCGAGTGACCAAGGTCGAGGGGCCACGTGTCCACACCACGGTCGTCGAGGGTGGCTTGGTGTCCGATCACAAGGGCTTCAACCTCCCGGGAGTTCCCGTGAGTGTGCCGGCTATGTCGGAGAAAGACGAGGAGGATCTTCGCTGGGGGCTTCGCACGGGAGCGGATCTTGTGGCCCTGTCCTTCGTCCGCAGCGCTGACGATGTCAGGGCCGTCCACGACATCATGGACAACGAAGGCATTCGGGTGCCGGTCCTTGCGAAGATCGAAAAGCCCCAAGCGGTGGAGAATCTGGAGGAGATCGTCGAGGCGTTCGACGGAATCATGGTCGCTCGGGGAGACCTAGGCGTTGAACTTCCATTAGAGCAGGTGCCGCTCGTTCAAAAGCGGGCGATTCAGCTGTGCCGGCAGGCCGGAAAGCCGGTGATCGTCGCGACGCAGATGTTGGACTCGATGATCACCGCCAGCCGTCCCACGCGCGCAGAGGCGAGCGATGTCGCCAACGCGGTGCTCGATGGCACCGATGCCTTAATGCTGTCGGGAGAAACGAGTGTGGGGCACAACCCACCGCTGGTCGTGGAAACCATGTCGCGCATCATCGAGCACATCGAAGGCGAAGCACTGGATCGACTGCCCCCCTTGGAGGAAAACCGCACTGGATCCACGGCCCGAGCGCTCACCCACGCAGCCGTGTCCGCAGCCCTGTTCGTTCAGGCGACCCACCTGATCGCTTTCACCGAAACGGGACGGTCAGCTCGCCTGATCGCCCGTTGGCGTTGCGGCATTCGCCTGTTGGCGTTCACCCCCAACCCGCGGGTACGAAGCCAACTCGCTTTGGTGTGGGGGGTAGAGACCTTCCTGGTGCCCCAGGTGCGGCACACCGACGACATGGTCATGCAGGTCGACAAGGCGCTGCTGGATATCGGTCGTGCCAGCGCCGGCGAGCGCGTGGTGATCGTGGCGGGCGTGCCTCCGGGTGTCCCCGGGACCACGAATGGCATGCGGGTTCACAAGATCGGAAGTGCCGGCCCGGGCGGCGGGGTATAGCGCGGGTGGATGCCGTTCTGAGATAGGTTGATGTCGTTCCTTTAAGCCCGTCCCGTGAGGCGGGGAAGGTGGTTTTCTTGTCGTCTGCACGCGTAGTCCTCGACCGGGCTGATATCAGCCGTGCGGTTCGACGCATCTCTCATGAAATCGTCGAGAACTCTCGGGGCAGCGACGACCTCGTCATTCTTGGAATCCCCACCCGAGGCGTGCCCCTGGCGCGCCGCATTGCTGAGACCGTGGCACAGATCGAGGGTCATCCTGTTCCCTGCGGTGCGATCGACGTCACGTTGTATCGCGACGACTTGCGACTACGGGAAGTTCGAGCGCTCGAGCCGACCGATATTCCGGCACAGGGAATCGATGGGTGCACCGTCGTCCTCGTTGATGATGTCTTGTATTCGGGGCGAACCATTCGCGCTGCCCTCGACGCTGTCCATGATTTAGGCCGACCGGCCATCGTGCGGCTGGCAGTGATGATCGATCGGGGTCATCGCGAACTGCCGATCCGACCGGACTTCATCGGAAAGAACCTGCCCACAGCCAAGGACGAGACGGTGCGCGTGCGTTTCGTGGAGGTCGACGGGGTAGACGACGTGATGATCGATAGCGAGTCGGTCGGTGATGCAGATGCTGGGTAAGCACCTGCTCTCTGCCGGAGACCTCGATCGAGCCCAGGCGCTCATGATTTTGGACACGACTGCCGAACTCGCATCCGTGACGGAGCGTTCGGTGAAGAAACTGCCAACCCTTCGGGGTCGTACGGTCGTGAACCTCTTCTTCGAGGATTCGACGCGCACTCGACTGTCCTTCGAATTGGCGGCCAAGCGGTTGTCCGCCGATGTGATCACCTTCTCGGCCAAGGGTTCGTCTGTTTCCAAAGGAGAGTCGCTCAAGGACACGGCATTAACTCTGGAGGCCATGGGTGCCGATGCGGTTATCGTCAGGCATGGCGCCTCGGGAGCGCCGTACCGCCTGGCCACCGCAGGGTGGATCGACGGCTCGGTCATCAATGCAGGCGACGGCGCCCACGAACATCCCACCCAGGCTCTCCTGGACGCCTACACGTTGCGCTCCCACATCTGTGGGGGACAGGGGGATTTGCAGGGAGTTCACGTGGTCATCGTGGGTGATGTTCTACACAGCCGCGTGGCCCGATCGAACGTGTTGCTCCTGCACACTCTTGGCGCCGAAGTGACCTTGGTGGCGCCCCCGACGTTGATCCCGGTAGGTGTGGAATCGTGGCCCTGTTCGGTGAGCTATCACCTCGACGACGCACTGATGCAAGCAGATGCGGTGATGATGCTCCGGGTGCAAGCAGAGCGGATGGCGGGGTCCTACTTCCCCTCCACCCTGGAGTATTCGAGGTTGTATGGCCTTGATGCTGCGCGGCTCGAGCTGTTGAAAGATCGTGCGATCGTCATGCACCCCGGCCCGATGAACCGTGGCTTGGAAATCTCCGCGGACGTCGCCGATTCCTCTCGGGCCGTCATCGTGGAGCAGGTGGCCAACGGCGTCAACGTACGCATGGCGTGCCTGTATCTGCTTCTCGGTGGCGCTGGTTCGGAAGCAGGTGGGGACTGATGGGTGCGGTCGTCCTTCGCGGCGGGGCTCCCTATGGCCTCGATCCGCACGACATCGTCATCGATGACGGTGTCATTACGGCGATGACGCCGTCGAATCACTCCGGTAGCGATGCTCTGCATGCTGAGGGCGTCGGGCTCGAACTCGATGCATCCGGCTGCACGGTGATCCCCGGCCTCGTGGATCTGCACACCCACCTTCGGGAACCGGGGCGCGAGGACGCAGAGACGATCGCGACGGGGTCTCAGGCGGCGGCGATGGGCGGCTTCACCTGTGTGCACGCGATGGCGAACACCTCGCCGGTTGCCGATACCGCCGGTGTGGTCGAGCAGGTATGGCGTCGGGGAGTAGAAGCTGGCATCGTGGATGTTCGCCCGGTGGGTGCTGTCACCGTCGGGTTGAAGGGTGAGCAACTCGCAGAACTCGGCGCCATGGCGTCGAGCGCTGCATCTGTTCGGGTGTTCAGCGATGACGGCTTGTGTGTTCACGACCCGCTCCTGATGCGTCGGGCATTGGAATACGTCAAGACTTTCGATGGCGTGGTCGCTCAACACGCGCAAGACCCTCGGCTCACCGAGGCGGCCCAAATGAACGAAGGTGCACTGTCAGCTCGCCTTGGTCTCGCGGGGTGGCCAGCTGTCGCGGAGGAAGCGATCATCGCTCGCGACGTCCTGTTGGCCGAGCACGTGGGATCACGACTGCACATATGCCACGTATCGACAGCCGGCTCGGTCGAGGTCATCCGATGGGCGAAGGCCCGCGGAATCCCCGTCACGGCCGAGGTCACCCCCCACCATCTCCTCTTGACCGAGGAGCTCGTCGAGAGCTTCGATCCGATCTACAAGGTCAACCCTCCACTCCGGCGCGCGGAGGATGTCCACGCGTTACGCGAAGCCGTCGTCGAAGGCACGATTGACATCATCGCCACCGATCATGCCCCGCACCCGCGTGAAGACAAGGACTGCGAGTGGGCGGCGGCGGCGATGGGCATGGTCGGGCTCGAGACAGCCCTCGGGGTTGCCGTCGAGGTGTTCATCGAGTCTGGTCTGTTGGGTTGGCGCGACCTTGCGGACCGCATGTCGACTATCCCAGCGCGCATCGGGCAGGTGCCGGACCAAGGTATGCCGATTGCGCCAGGATCCGCGGCGAACATCACCGTCTGGGATTCGTCGGCGCAGGGCACGCTCGAGGTCGACGCGCTGGTGGGCAAGAGCGGCAACAGCCCCTACCTGGGCCGGCGGATGCCAGGAACCGTGCGGCATGTGCTTTTCCGCGGGCGTCCGACGGTCGTCGATGGAGCGCTGGCGTGAATCGGGGAACAGTGATGCCGATGCTCGAACCCGTCGTCGTGGTCGCCGAGGAGTTCACTGAGCAGGCGAGTGTGTCTGATTGGCCCGCGCGATTGGCGTTGGTGGGCTTGATAGCCGGTCTGATCGCGCTCGCCTTGTGGGGGATGCGACGGGGCTGGCAAGGCAGAGTGGCGCGGCATTCCTCCATGGCTGAACCGTCGGCCTTCGATGCCCCCGCGACGTCCGGCGTTCCCGGCCTGTATCTGGGAACGTCGATCTCTGGCGATTGGCTTGATCGCGTTGCCGTGCACGAGTTTGGGGTCAGGAGTCGAGCCTCGTTCCACCTCGTCGACGGTGGTGTAGGCATCCGGCGTGACGGTGCTCGATCCTTCCTGATTCCCGCTTCGGCCGTGCGCGGTGTGCGAACCGATCGTGGGGTCGCCGGAACGGTGCGCGGGAAGGACAGCGTCATCGTGGTGACATGGATGCTGGCCGATGATGTTCTGGATACCGGGATCCGGGCAGATGACGGCGCCGATCACGCCGCGTTGTTGGATGGGCTCATGGTGGCGCACGCGGATGACTCACAGCAGGCGGGAAGTGGGGAGACTTCGAGCTCACCGAGTGTTACCGGCTCCGGTGCGCACGAAGGGTTCGACGGTATGCGGGGAGATGGCCCATTAGACGGTTCAGGAGACGGCCGTGAGTAGCACCGGAATTCTCGCGACGGAGCCTGCCGTTCTCGTCTTGGAAGATGGCCGGGCCATGCACGGCCGATCGTTTGGAGCCGTCGGAACGACCTTTGGGGAGGCGGTTTTCTCCACCGGTATGACCGGTTATCAGGAAACGCTGACGGATCCGAGTTACCACCGTCAGGTGGTCGTGATGACCGCTCCACACGTAGGTAACACCGGCATGAATGACGAGGACCCGGAGTCTGAACGCATCTGGGTGTCCGGATACGTGGTTCGGGATCCGTCGCGGATCGTGTCAAATTGGCGGGCGCAGCGGACCTTGGACGAGGACCTGCAGGCGTATGGGGTCGTGGGAATCTCCGGAATCGATACCCGAGCGTTGACGCGTCACCTGCGTGACGCCGGAGCGATGCGCGTGGGCATTTTCAGCGGGCCCGCGGCAAGCCGTCCGGTGGACGAACTGTTGTCTCAGGTGCGATCGAGCCCGTCGATGGTCGGTGCGGATCTCACATCCGACGTCACCACTGCTCAGGCGTACTCGGTGCCGGCCATCGGTGATGCATGGGCGACGGTCGTCGCCGTGGACTTGGGCATCAAATCGATGACTCCTCGTCGCCTGTCCGAACGCGGCCTGAACGTCGACGTCGTCCCCTCAAGCTGCTCCTGGGAGGACATCGCGGCGCGGACACCCGATGGAATCTTCTTCTCCAATGGTCCGGGGGATCCGGCGACCGCCGACCACGCTGTTGGGTTAATGTCGAAGGCTCTCGAATCCGGTCTTCCGGTTTTCGGGATCTGTTTCGGAAATCAGATCTTCGGACGTGCCTTGGGTCTGAGCACCTACAAGTTGCGCTTCGGTCATCGCGGCATCAACCAACCGGTGAAAGATCTGACCACCGGCAAGGTGGAGATCACCGCGCACAACCACGGGTTTGCTGTGCAAGCGCCGCTGGGGGAGGAGTTCGATAGCCCCTACGGACCGGCGCGGGTTTCCCACGTGTGCTTGAACGACAACGTTGTCGAGGGCCTTGAGCTCGTGGACGGATCTGCCTTCAGTGTGCAGTACCACCCCGAGGCGGCTGCCGGTCCGCACGATGCCGCGTACCTCTTCGATCGCTTCGCGGAAGCTATCGCGCGACGACGGGATGGTGGTGCCTGATGCCACGGAGATCCGACATTGGGTCGGTGATGGTTATCGGTTCCGGACCGATCGTCATCGGGCAGGCGTGCGAATTCGATTACTCGGGCACGCAGGCCTGCAGAGTTCTTCGGGACGAGGGTCTGCGTGTGGTCCTGGTCAACTCCAACCCCGCGACGATCATGACGGACCCTGAGTTCGCCGACGCCACCTACGTCGAGCCCATCACGCCCGAATACGTCGAGCGCATCATTGCGAAAGAGCGCCCCGACGCCTTGTTGGCCACCCTCGGTGGTCAGACTGCGCTCAATACCGCGATCGCCCTGCACGCGTCCGGTGTTCTCGAACGGTATGGAGTGGAACTGATCGGCGCGGACGTCGATGCCATCGAGCGCGGCGAGAATCGCGAAAAGTTCCGGTCGATCGTGGATTCCATCGGCGGATCGAGTGCTCGCTCCATCATCTGCCACACGATGGAGCAGTGCGTTGAGGCAACGAGCGATCTGGGTTATCCCGTCGTCGTTCGCCCGTCGTTCACGATGGGTGGCGCCGGATCGGGTATTGCGTATGACGAGGCCGATCTGGAACGGATCGCCGGCGCCGGCTTGCAGGCCAGCCCGACAACGGAGGTGCTGCTCGAGGAGTCCATCATCGGCTGGAAGGAATACGAGCTCGAGCTGATGCGCGACAAGAACGACAACGTGGTGGTGGTCTGTTCTATCGAGAACGTCGATCCCATGGGAGTGCACACCGGGGACTCGATAACGGTCGCGCCCTGCCTGACCCTCACTGATCGTGAGTACCAGCACATGCGAGACGTGGGCATCAAGATCATCCGCGCAGTCGGTGTGGACACCGGCGGATGCAACATTCAATTCGCCATCAACCCGGCCGACGGACGCATGATCGTCATCGAGATGAACCCTCGTGTGTCGCGCTCGTCAGCCCTGGCATCGAAGGCGACAGGCTTTCCCATCGCCAAGATCGCGGCACGTCTCGCGATCGGTTACACACTCGACGAGATCCCCAACGACATCACGCAGCAGACACCCGCATCGTTCGAGCCGACGCTCGACTACGTCGTCGTGAAGGTCCCACGCTTCGCCTTCGAGAAGTTCCCCGGAGCGGATACCACCTTGACCACCACGATGAAGAGTGTTGGCGAGGCGATGGCCATCGGTCGTAATTTTGGGGAGGCGTTGAACAAGGCCCTGCGTTCGATGGAGCGGCCGTCGGCGGTCTTTTCCTGGGAAACCTCGCGCGATGCAATCGATGTGGCCGACGTCCTGGAACGGATGCAGCGGCCCCACGATGGACGTTTGGCTCTGGTGCAGCAGGGGCTGTGGGCCGGGGCGAGCATCGACGCGGTGTACGAGGCAACCGGCATCGATCCGTGGTTCCTCGACCACATATGTCAGATCAACGAGATCGCCGATGCGCTCGCATCCGCTGAATCTCTTGACCGCGAACTCCTCGTCATGGCCAAGCGGGAAGGATTCTCCGACGGTCAAGTCGCGCAACTGCGGGGCCTGAGTGAAGAAGAGGTCCGTGAGATCAGACATGCCTGGGGGATCCGTCCGGTCTTCAAGACGGTTGACACGTGCGCGGCGGAGTTTGAAGCGATGACTCCTTACCACTACTCCTCCTACGACGAGGAAGATGAGTTGCAGCCATCGGGCCGCGAGAAGGTGATCATCCTCGGGTCCGGCCCTAATCGCATCGGTCAAGGCATTGAGTTCGACTACTCGTGCGTCCATGCTGCATTGGCGCTTTCGGACGCCGGTTTCGAAACGATCATGATCAATTGCAACCCGGAAACCGTCTCCACGGACTACGACACCTCCGATCGTCTCTATTTCGAACCCTTGACGTGCGAAGACGTCTTGGAAGTTGTCAATGCTGAGCAGCGACAAGGATCCGTCGTGGGCGTCATCGTGCAGCTCGGTGGCCAAACACCGCTCGGACTGGCGCAACGCCTCGAAGATGCAGGCGTCCCGATTGTGGGCACCTCGCCGGCCGCCATCCATCTCGCCGAAGAGCGAGGAGCCTTCGGCCGCGTGCTTGCGGACGCTGGATTGCCGGCTCCCGACCACGGAACAGCGCGTTCGTTCGACGAGGCGGCGGCTATCGCAGCTCGTGTCGGTTATCCCGTGCTCGTTCGCCCGAGTTATGTGCTCGGCGGGCGAGGAATGGAGATCGTGTACGACGATGCGATGCTCGAGAGTTACCTGCAGCGGTCCACTGAGGTGACCCGTGAACATCCGGTGCTGGTGGACCGCTTCCTTGATGACGCGATAGAAATTGATGTTGATGCGCTCTTCGATGGCCACGACATGTATCTCGCCGGCGTCATGGAGCACATCGAAGAGGCGGGCATCCACTCGGGTGACTCTGCATGTGCTCTGCCACCCATGACCCTCGGGGAATCGGACATCGATCGCATCCGAACGTCGACACGTGCCATCGCGCAAGGCGTGGGGGTGCGGGGCCTGTTAAACGTGCAATTCGCACTTGCCCAGGACACGCTCTACGTCCTGGAAGCCAACCCCCGGGCCTCTCGGACGGTGCCGTTCGTCTCCAAAGCCACCGGTGTTCCCGTGGCGAAGGCGGCAGCTCGAATCATGGCTGGTTCGTCCATCAAGGAACTTCGCGACGAGGGCCTGCTTCCCCGTGAGGGTGATGGAGGTGCCCTCCCTCCGGGCAGTGCCATTTCTGTCAAGGAAGCCGTCCTGCCGTTCGGGCGATTCCACGGAGTCGATGCCGTTCTCGGACCCGAGATGCGCTCGACGGGAGAAGTCATGGGCATCGACGATTCCTTCGGGGTTGCGTTCGCGAAGTCGCAGCAGGCGGCCTACGCCGGTGGTCTCCCCACGCGTGGCAGCGCTTTCGTCTCGCTGGCTAATCGCGATAAGCGGGCGGCGGTGTTTCCCATCAAGCGCCTTGCCGACCTGGGGTTCGTGATCTTCGCCACTCAAGGCACCGCAGAGATACTGCGACGCAACGGTGTGTCCGTCGACGTTCTCCGCAAACAGCACGAAGGTCGCGGAAAGGATGGCACTCCCACCACCGTCGATGCGATCATGGCCGGAGATATCGACCTAATCGTGAACACTCCCTACGGAGTTGGGCCCCGTGTTGACGGCTACGAGATTCGGACGGCTGCTGTGACCAAAGGAATTCCCTGCGTAACCACTGTGCAGGGACTGAGCGCGGCGGTTCAAGGTATCGATGCGCTTGTCTCCGGTGAGCCGAGTGTCCGATCTCTGCAAGAGCACGGCGCACACTTGGCTCACTTGCGCGAGCAGTTGCGCGGGCAATCGCGTCAACAAGGAGAGATCTGATGGTGCAGCAGATCAAATCCGAAGTTCTGGACAACCGTCGAGTGGGGGATTACCACGTTCTTTCCCTCACCGCGCCGGGGATAGCCGAGAGCGCTCAACCGGGCCACTTCGTCACCATCGCCATGGGCGGCGAAGAGTCGAGCATGGTGCTTCGACGGGCATTCGCAATTCACCAGGTGGCTTCGCGGGGCGTGTACGGAGGGACCCTGGACATTGCTATCTCCGTCGCCGGCACAGGAACCGAGTGGCTCGCCCGCAGGCGGCGCCACGATGTTCTCAACGTCGTGGGTCCACTCGGTCAACCCTTCTCCCTTCCCAAGCAGGGGGTCTCCTGTGTTCTGGTCGGTGGCGGCTACGGCAGCGCACCGATGTTCATGTTGGCTCAAGCTCTACGCGAGCGCGGCTGCCGCGTTGACATGATCATCGGTGCCTCCACAGAAGACAGATTGTTCGGTGTGTTGGAGTTGAAGCGGTTGGCGTCTGCGCTGACGATCACCACCGATGACGGAAGTAGCGGTGTTCGCGGCACCGTCACCGACGTTCTCGACAACGTCTTGCAACGGGCGGGCGCGGATGTGGTGTACGCGTGCGGACCCATGCCCATGTTGTCCGAAGTTGCCCGCATCTCGACGAAGCAGCGCGTGTACAGCGAGTGCGCAGTGGAAGAGGCGATGGCGTGCGGTATCGGTGTGTGCATGACGTGTGTTCTCCCGGTCATCGGGGCAGACGGCGCCACCCGCATGGTTCGATCTTGCGTCGAGGGCCCGGTATTTCGTGGTGACCGAGTGCGTTGGCGAGACATCAACACCATTCCGGCCGACACCATCGGGGCCCCGGATAGCGGGGGTGAATTGTGAGCGCAGCTGTCGTCACCGGCGGTGATCCAGACCGCCGTCAACCGACCGAGCACGCCGACACCGGCGTCGAACTTGCCGGGATCGACTTGCCCAGCCCCATTTTGACGGCGAGCGGATGTGCGGCGGCGGGTCGAGAGTTGGATGCCTTCTTCGATATCACCGAACTTGGTGCGATCGTCACCAAGAGCATCATGCTGAAACCGCGGGCCGGACGAGCAACGCCGCGCATGTCCGAGACGCCGAGCGGCATGCTCAATTCGATTGGGCTGCAGGGCCCCGGGATCGATGCCTTCATCGAGAACGATCTCACCTGGCTCAACGAGCGTGGAGCACGCACGATCGTGTCCATCGCGGGGGAGACGGTGGAGGAGTACGGGCGTTTGGCCGCCAAGTTACGCAGCTCGGGTGGGTTTGACGCCATCGAAGTCAACATCTCCTGCCCCAATGTTGCCGATCGTGGCCAAGTTTTCGCGTGTCGAGCGGAGTCTGCTGCTCAGGTGGTGCAAACGGTCCGTCGAAGCTCCGACTCGCGGATCCCAATTTTTGCGAAGTTGTCTCCGGACGTAACAGACATCGTCGAAATCGCCGACGCGGTTATTCGTGCAGGCGCCACGGGCCTGTCTTTGATTAATACGTTGCTCGGCCTGGTAATCGACACGACCACCATGCGCCCGACGCTAGCGGGAACAACCGGTGGGCTCTCCGGGCCGGCTATCAGACCGGTCGCTCTGCGCTGCGTCTGGCAGGTGCATCAAGCGTTTCCCACAATCCCGATCATTGGGATGGGAGGTATCCGATCCGGTCGAGACGCCCTGGAATTCTTGCTCGCCGGAGCCACCGCGGTATCGGTGGGCACGGCCGTCTTCCACGACCCGAGCGCGCCGAGTCGAATCCATACAGAACTTGCACGGGAGGTGCGGGCGCGAGGATTCGATCGCGTGCAGGACGTGATCGGATTCGCGCATCGCGCGGATGACCGCGACGTTCCCTCGCCTGCGAGCACGCAGCACACCACACCTGCTCCGCAGGAAACGAGCTCACTGGAGGATTGGGATTTCATCACCGAGTAATCCGAGGCAGAGCACCGAAGAACCGGCTCCGTACATCGCGCCCATCGCGGTCGCCCTCGATGCGCCCGATATTTCAACGCTGACCTCCTGGGCCACCAGCGTTGCGCCGCATGTGCGATGCCTCAAGGTTGGATTGGAAGCTTTCTGCCGGGATGGTCATCTCAGTGTTCTCGCCGCCCGAGATGCTGCGCGGGATGCCGATCACCCGGACATCTCGATTTTCTTGGATCTGAAGTTGCACGACATACCGGCAACCGTTGCCGGGGCTGCCCGAGCCGTCGCGCCGCTCGCACCGACGTATCTGACGGTGCATGCGTCGGGAGGTCCGCAGATGGTGTGCGCGGCCGTCGAGGCGCTACCGGACACCCGGGTGACGGCGGTGACCCTCTTGACGAGTTTGGATCAGGCATCTGCTCGAGAATTGGGAATCTCCGGTTCGCCTTCGGACATCGTCGCTCGATGGGCATCCACTGCCGTCGACGCTGGCGCGCGGGCACTGGTCTGCTCGCCCCACGAGGTGGCCCTGCTGCGATCGATCGTTCCGTCGGAGGTCCACCTCATCACCCCGGGAATTAGACCGGCGGGGGCGAGCGCGCATGATCAGCGTCGCGCGTCAACGCCGGCGCAAGCGCTCGCCGACGGATCGGATCTCTTGGTCATCGGGCGGCCCATCACGGGAGAGCCAGACCCACGAGCAGCAGCGATTGCCATCGCAGAAGAATGTAGAACCTGATGAGCAAATCGGTCGAGCAAAGCCCCGCGCCACTTGTCGTGGTGAGCGGTCCCTCCGGCGTCGGTAAGAGCACGGTGGTTGCTGAGGTGCTTCGTCGCTGTCCATCGGTGTGGCTATCGGTGTCGGCGACAACACGACAACCTCGCCCGGGCGAAACCGACGGAGTCGAGTACACCTTCCACACCCGGGAGTCGTTCGATCAACTGGCTTCCAAAGGCGGCCTGCTTGAGTGGGCGGAGTTCGCGGGCAATCGGTACGGCACGCCTCGCGCGCAGGTCCACGCCCACCGGATGGCAGGAACGCCGGTGCTGTTGGAAATCGAGGTGCAAGGGGCCCGTCAGGTGCGCGAAGCCGAGCCCGACGCCACGCTGATCTTTCTTGCTCCGCCGAGCATCGACGTCCTCCTCGACAGGCTCACCGGGCGCGGAACAGAAGATCAGGATGCTCAAGCAGCCCGGTTCGCCGCCGCCGAAGCCGAGTTGGCGGCCGCGGCGGAGTTCGACCATGTGCTCGTCAACGCCGACGTCGAGCAGTGTGCGGAGGCCTTGATAGACTCTGCGGGCCTCTCGGGACACTCCGAGAGTTCCCCCAACGGCAAATGAGGAACCACCTGTGACGTCACAGCCAGAGGGCATCACCTACCCCTCGATCGACGATCTGTTGGAAAAGACAGACTCGAAGTATTCATTGGTGAGCTACGCAGCGAAACGTGCTCGCCAGATCAACGCGTACTACTCCCAGCTTGGAGAGGGGCTCCTGGAATACGTCGGCCCCCTGGTGGAGACCTACGTCCAAGAAAAGCCGCTGTCTATCGCCATGCGCGAGATTGACGCAGGGTTACTCACCTCTGAACCTTTCGACCCTGCCCAGGCCGCAGCTGAAGCAGCCGCTCAAGCAGCTGAGGAAGCAGCCGCCACCAGCGGCGCCGCGCCCGTCGATCCCTTCGCTGCGGGCGAGGAAACCGAGTAGGGAAGGCCCGACGGTCGTTATGGCCGACATCGTTCTCGGAGTCACCGGCGGAATCGCCGCGTACAAAGCCGTCTCCCTTCTTCGCGACCTGACCGAGTCCGGTCACGACGTCACAGTCGTGCCCACGGCGTCCGCACTTCGTTTCGTGGGCGAACCGACGTGGGCCGCTCTGTCCGGCAAGCCGGTCGCTCGTGAGTTGTGGGAGTCCCCGCACGAGGTCCCGCACGTGGAACTCGGTCAGCGGGCCGATCTCGTGATCGTCGCACCGGCCACGGCGGATTTCCTAGCTCGTGCGTCGCACGGGATCGCTAGTGACTTGCTCACCAACGTGTTGTTGACCACTCGTGGTCGTGTCGTGATCGCGCCTGCCATGCACACCGAAATGTGGTTGCACCCGGCCACCCAGGCGAATGTTCGTGTGCTCCGAGAGCGTGGTGCGGTCGTCCTCGACCCAGCTGACGGGCGGCTCACAGGTTCGGACTCCGGGGCGGGGCGACTTCCCGAGCCCCGGGCGATTGCTGAAGCGGCGCGAACCACTCTCGCCATGGCCAGTAGTGGTCGGGTTGCACGCTCAGACCTGCACGGCCGGCACGTGGTGATCAGCATCGGCGGAACGCAAGAGCCCTGGGACGACGTGCGCTTCCTCGGCAATAAGAGCAGCGGTCTCCAAGGCTTCGCCCTGGCTCGTACCGCGATCGCTCGGGGAGCCACCGTGACCGCCGTCATCGCGCACGTCGATGGTGATCTCGACGTAGGCGCTCCGGCTGGGTGCGCCGTACGCCGGGTCGGCACGGCAGAGGAACTCCGGTCGGTCATGCACGAACTCGTCGCCCAGGAGACCCCCGACGTCGTCGTGATGGCTGCGGCCGTCGCTGACTTCCGTCCTGTCACCTTGCATCCAGGCAAGATCACCAAGGAATCGTTGGACGATGGGGCGGCACCGGAGCTCGTGCTGGAGCGAACGACGGACGTTTTGGCCGAATTGGTGGCTAAGCGCGGATCGAGCTCGACACCCGTCATCGTGGGGTTCGCCGCCGAGACTCCAGCCGAGGGCGAGTCGCTCACCACCCGAGCTCTCGCCAAACTCGAACGCAAGGGATGCGACTATCTCGTCGCGAACGACGTCTCCGACGGGGCGGTTTTCGGCGAGGAAGAGACGTCCGTGGCCATCCTCGACGCCAATGGCGATTGCGACCTCCGCGAGGCGGTCAGCAAGGAAATCGCCGCGCATGCCATCTGGGACGCAGTGCGTTTCGATCGCTAGACTGCTCGCGCCGTCGAGGATCACCCTCGGCATTCCACAGCTGTGAGGGAGCCTCGTGTCGCAACGCCTATTCACGTCGGAGTCGGTTACCGAAGGTCATCCGGACAAGATGGCCGACCAAATCAGCGACGCCATCCTCGACGATCTGTTGCGGCAAGATCCCCGCAGCCGCGTCGCCGTCGAGACAATGCTGACGACGGGTCAGGTGCACGTATCTGGTGAGGTGACCACCGAAGGTTTCGCCGATGTGATGAACCTGGTGCGCCAAACCGTGCTCGACATCGGCTATGACTCCTCCGTCAAGGGCTTCGATGGTGAGTCATGCGGGATCAGCGTCTCCATCGGCAAGCAGTCCGCCGACATCGCCCAAGGAGTGGACGATGCATACGAAGAGCGAGCCGACGGCAGCGAGGATCCCCTCGATCGTCAGGGCGCCGGTGACCAGGGGTTGATGTTCGGCTACGCGTGCACCGACACCGAAGAGCTCATGCCGCTGCCGATCTCGATGGCGCACCGCTTGAGCGAGCAGTTGACGGCCAAGCGCAAGGACGGAACCCTCGACTACCTCCGCCCTGACGGTAAGACGCAGGTGACGATCAGCTATGACGAGGACGATCGTCCGACGGGTATCGACACGATCGTCGTGAGCAGCCAGCACGCCGCTGATGTGGATCTCGATGCAACGCTGACTCCGGATGTTCGTCGTCACGTGGTGGATCCGATTCTGGAAACGTTCGATGTCGATAGCCGTGACTACCGCCTGCTCGTTAATCCGACAGGACGATTCGAAGTCGGCGGTCCGATGGGCGACGCCGGTCTCACCGGACGAAAAATCATCGTTGACACCTACGGCGGCATGGCGCGTCACGGTGGTGGGGCCTTCTCCGGAAAGGATCCGTCGAAGGTGGACCGGTCGGCCACGTACGCCATGCGCTGGGTGGCCAAGAACGTGGTGGCCGCGGGTCTCGCCTCTCGATGCGAGGTGCAGGTTGCCTACGCCATCGGCGTCTCACATCCTGTCGGCGTGTTCGTGCAAACCTTTGGCACAGGAGTCATGAGCGACGAGCAGATCCAAGAAGCCGTGTTGGCGGTCTTCGACCTGCGCCCCGCGGCGATCATTCGCGACCTCGATCTCCTGCGCCCGATCTACCGCACCACCAGCGCCTACGGTCACTTCGGTCGTCCGCAAGGCGTCAACCAGTTGCTCGATGCCGATGAACCATCCCGGCGGACCGAGGTTGGGCCCACGTTCACGTGGGAGAGCACCGATCGGGCGGCGGATCTCCGCACAGCAGCGGGTGTCTAACGAGGTCCATCCGAATAGACCCGTCGAAGGGTCGCTAGGTCCGATCGCCCGCGTGCGCGTCGACCTAGGCGTCATGCATCTCGATCGAGACTTCGACTATCTCGTTCCCGAGGAATGGCACGAGAGGGCAGTACCCGGCGCCCGAGTCCGCGTTCGTTTCTCTGGGCGATTGCGCGACGCGTACGTCATCGAACGCATTGATGAGGCAGATGTCGACTCGCCGAAGCCACTCGAGCGCGTGATCGACGCGCAACCGCCGTTGTCGCCCGAAACCCTCACGTTGATCCAGGACGTTGCCGACAGGTATGTCGGGACTTTTTGGGACGTGGCCCGGGCGGCTGTCCCGACCCGACATGCGCGAGCGGAATCCTCGGTGCTGCGGAAGGTCGCTGAGTCAGACGCGGCACCCGCGCCTGCGACATCATCGACGCAGGACACGTCGGCACACACGTCGGCACACCCAGCGGCCGACCCCGCGTGGCGCCACTACCGATGGCCTGAGGAGGCATCGCCGGCACGAGTGGTGTGGAGTTCGGCCCCGGCAAGCGACACAGTTGCGGAGATCGTCTCCCTGGCGCGGTGGAAGCGATCCGAAGGGCGCGGAGTCATCATCGTCGTGCCGGACGCGGCTGACGTCGCTCGCGTGCGATCGGAATTGGCCACGGTCATGGCGGAATCGGATATCGCGGAGTTGAGCGCGGATGTCGGACCGGAACGTCGCTACCGAGAGTTTCTACGGGTGAGGACCGGGCAAGCGACGGTGGTGATCGGAACCCGAACCGCGGTCTTCGCACCTGTTGAAAACCTGGGTGCCATCATCATGTGGGACGACGGCAACGATGTGTACCGAGAGTTACACGCGCCTTACTGGGATGCGCGCGAAGTAGCAGCAATGAGGTCGCATCAAACGTCGTGTGACGTTTTCGTCGGGGCTCCAGCGCGGAGCGTCGCCACCCACTGGTGGTGTCGCTCCGGCTGGGCGGCATCGGTGGATCCCAAGCGGCCGAGTTGGTGGAACGTGCGATGCATCGATGAGCACGAGCGGGCGCGCGATCCGGCGGCCGAGTCAGCTCGCATTCCAAGTGCTGCGTGGACGACGGCGCGCAATGGCCTGCGTCATGGTCCAGTCCTTTTCCTCGTCGCGCGGCGAGGATATGTCCCCGCTCTCGCTTGCCAAGACTGCCGAGCCCCTGCCCGTTGTCGCGATGACTCATGTCAGGGAGCATTGGAAATGTCTTCAGGGCACGCGGCCGCGCGTTGCGGTCGATGCGGGGCATTAAATGGAGCATGGACCTGCGCGCAATGCGGAGGATCGCGGCTACGTGCCGTCCACATCGGTGCGGGTCGAACAGCGGATGAATTGGGCCGGGCTTTTCCCGGTGTGCAGATCGTGTGGTCCGAAGCCGACAGAATCGTTCGCAGCGTGCCGGATACGCCGAGTCTGATCGTGGCGACTCCGGGTGCCGAACCGATAGCCGAGAAGGGGTATCGCGCCGTGGTCATTCTGGATGCACGGAGCGTGTATCCATCCTTGGCGGGAGCTGAGCAGCAGGTCCGACGCTGGTTCGAGGCGTCGCGCTTGGTGGCCGAAGGGGGAGAGGTGTGCCTGGTGGCCAGCGCGAGCAGTCTAGAAGTGCAGGCCCTTGTCCGATGGGACTCCCGTTGGTTCGCAGAGCGACAGTTGGACGAGCGAGCATCGGCTGGGTTGCCACCGGTGACGCGGGTGGCCGAAGTGACCGGTCCACAAGCGGCTGTGCAGGCAATGGGTGATCGGATCCGCAGCCATCATCGGATTCTCGGACCGGTTCCAGTTCCGGACTCGCACCATGTCCGTAGCTACCTGGTTGTTCCCCGAGCGCAGGGGGCAGCCTTCACCCGCGAACTGGGATCGCTGATGCGGACAGAGTCAACAAAGGATTCGACGACGCGCGATGTTCGCGTGCGCATGGACCCACGGGATATGTAGTCCGATCGCCGCGCACCTAGACTGCGGATGGTGAGCGTCGTTCCTATTCGCCTGTTCGGTGACCCCGTTCTCCGCACGCCAGCAGCCGAAGTTGTCACCTTCGACAAGGAACTGCGCGGTCTGGTCAAGGACCTCACCGACACGATGCGGGACGCCCCCGGCGTAGGGCTGGCGGCACCACAGTTGGGGGTCTCCCTGCGGGTCTTTACCTACTGGGTGGATGACGAACTCGGGCATCTCGTCAATCCCGTTCTGGATCTGTCCGACGAACAACAAGACGGCGAAGAGGGCTGCTTGTCGGTCCCGGATCTCATGTTCGAATGCAAGCGCGCACGCAGCGTGGTCGCCAAGGGCATGAACATGCATGGGGAGCCGATAACGCTCGAGGGAAGCGACTTGCTCGCGCGGTGCGTGCAACACGAAACCGATCACCTTGACGGGATCGTGTTCATCGATCGCCTCGACGCGCAGACGCGTAAGGAAGCGATGAAGGCTATTCGCGAGTCGGATTGGTTCGGTGCGGATCCCGTGCAGATCAAGCTCAGCCCCCATCAACAGCCCTCTCGATGGCTCTGACACCGTGCGCGTCGTTTTCGCCGGCACTCCCGATGTAGCTGTCGCGTCCCTTGTGGCATTGGAGGAATCCAGCCACGAGTTGGTGGGTGTTCTCACTCGACCGGATGCACCGGCTGGTCGGGGGAGACGTCTGCGAGCGAGTCCGGTGAAGATGCATGCGCAAGAAGCCGGCATCGAGGTGTGCACTCCCTCCAATCTGCAACGCGAGGCGGATGTGCTCAGTGATTGGGCACCCGATGTGGTCGCTGTTGTCGCCTACGGCCTGCTGGTCCCTGCACCGTTGCTGACTGTCCCACGGTTCGGATGGGTGAATGCCCACTTCTCCCTCCTTCCTGCCTGGCGCGGAGCTGCTCCGGTACAGCACGCGATTGGAACAGGCCAGACGCACACCGGTGTGACGACGTTCTCGATCGATGAGGGGCTCGACACTGGTCCGATCCTGATGCGCTCAGACCCGGTAGCGATCGGAGATCGTGAAGATGCGGGCGCGCTCCTTGCTCGCCTCGCGGTCATTGGCGCCACCTTGTTGGTGTCCACCATCGATGCGATGGAGGCTGGCGAGTTGAACCCCGCTACGCAAGATTCCGTAGATTCTGGCGGGGTATCGCTCGCCCCTCGCATCTCTAGCGATGACGCCAGGGTGAATTGGTCCGGCGACGTCCTCGACGTTGATCGCTGGATTCGTGCCTGCACACCCGACCCGGGAGCGTGGACCATCATCGACGGCCAGCGGGTCAACATCGGAACCCCGCTGGCGGTCGTCGTGGACGAAGGTGCATCGCCGGGAGTCATCCACGTTGAAAAATCACAGGTGACCATCGGCGCCCGGGGAGGGTTCATCGTCCTCGGCGAGGTGCAGGCCACAGGGAAGAAGACAATGGCCGCCGCCGATTGGGCTCGTGGCTATCGAGGTGAGCTGACACGTGCAACGTGACGTCGAGGTCGTGATCGACGATGCGCGGCGCGCCGCCTTCGAATTGCTGGCGTCCGTTCGCCGGGACGATGTCTACGCGAATCTGCAATGGCCTGCCGTGCTCGAGCGCTACGGGTTGGCCGGCCGCGACGCCGCCTTCGCCACGGACCTCGCGTACGGAACCTTGCGGTGGTTGGGCTTCTACGATCTCATCGCCGCCGAGGTTTCGTCCCGCCCCTGGACCGATGTCGACCCGGACATCGTGGACATTGTGCGGCTCGGAGTGCATCAACTGCTCTCGATGCGGGTCCCCGACCATGCGGCCGTCGATTCCTCGTGCCAGCTCGCCCGCGCGGTTGGCATCACCGATGAGGGTCGGGTCGGATTCATCAATGGGCTCTTGCGAGCGGTGGCGCGACGCGATCGCTCGCAGTGGGACGAGGTCGTTGGGCGAGGAAAACGGGCAGATGAGCTCGCCGCTGCCGTTACCTCCCACCCTCGATGGGTGACCGAAGCTCTGCACCAGGCGCTGGCGCTCCACACCCAAGGAGAGGTCACCGATGAGGTGCTGTGCGCAGCGCTGCGCGCGAACAATAAGCCATCCCGCCCCACCGTGGCTTTCCTCGATGAGCCGCCGGTCGTCGACGCCGGCCTGACACCGGGGCGTTGGTCTCGCCGCGCCGCCACCGTGGATGCAGGGTTGCCCTCCAACGTCGAAGCCGTACGGCAGGGCCGGGCGATCATCCAGGACGAAGGAAGTCAACTTGTTGTCGAGGCGCTGTTGGCGGTGCCGGTCTCACCGCCGGAGTCGGCGTGGCTGGATATGTGTGCCGGCCCTGGTGGCAAGGCGGCTGTTCTGGCCTCCCACGCCAGGACCCAGAGCGTTGACTTCGTCGCCGTGGAGTTGCACGCGCACCGCGCTGCTCTGGTCGAGTCGCTGCTGTCGGCCGGTGCCCCGGACAGTAGCGACGTGGCTCCCCACATCCTTACGGCCGATGCGTGCGATCGACCGTGGGGGAGTCAGTTCTTCGATCGAATCCTGTTGGACGCTCCCTGCACAGGATTGGGGGCACTGCGCCGTCGCCCCGAGTCTCGGTGGCGAAGGAAGCACGAGGACGTGAGCGAGTTGGCATCCCTGCAGCGACGGCTCCTGACGACCGGACTGTCATCGGTGAGAAGCGGAGGTGTCCTGGCGTACGTCACCTGCTCTCCCCACATTGCCGAGACCATTGATGTTGTCGAGGAGGTGCTGCTTCATATCGACGATGTCCAGGTTCTCGACGCTCGAGAGTTTCTGCCGAACGTGCCCGACCTTGGTCCCGGGCCGCACGTGCAGCTGTGGCCTCACCTGCACGGCACCGATGCCATGTACCTCACCTTGATGCGCCGCGACTGACCGATCAAGTCGTGGCCGAGCAAGCGCACCGAGTTATCACGATTCACGGACCGGCACGGGCATCAACTGCATCAATTGGTCGAAGACTCCCGGTGAGCCAGCGACGAGCGGTCCGGCTCCCCGTACACCGAATTCGGTGACGAAATCCGACACCCGCCCCCCGGCTTCTTTGATCAAGCACACCGCAGCGAGGCAATCCCACGCGTGAATGTGGGTTTCGACGTAGCCGATGTGCTTACCGGCGGCGACGTAGGCGAGGTTGAGGGCTCCGGATCCGGTGCGCTGGTACATCCCGCCTCCCTGAAGGAGGTTGAGCATGATGTCGGCGAGGTGTTCGGGAGTGGTTCGCGGTGAGCAGCCGACGCCCGTCAGGCCATCTGCGAGCGAATCGGCTTGTCGAACGCGAATCGGTACACCATTGACGAACGCTCCCGCCCCGGCCTGAGCGCCGTAGAGCTCGTCGGTCGCCGGGTTGTAGATCACACCGATCTGCGCGCGATCGCTGGCGACGTACGCGATGGAGATGCACCAGGTGGGCAGGCCCAGCAGAAACGGTTGGGTGCCGTCGATGGGGTCGACGACCCACGTCCCGTGTCCTGGTGAGCCCTCGGTGTACCCGTGTTCTTCACCCATGAACGCATCACCGGGGAATGCTGACTGCAATTCCTGGCGAATGTGGTGTTCTGTCTCGCGGTCCGCCTCGCTGACCAGATCCTGACTTCCCTTGTGCTCGACAACCAAAGTTTCGACTCGTCGGAAGTATTCGAGAGCCAGGGCCCCTGCGGACCGGGCTACCGCCTGCGCGGCGTCGAACCGGTCGCCACCTGCTGCGTGCACGCCCTGGTTGGTCACAGGCGAAGCCTACGGACGAGCGTCACTTGGCTCGGCGGCTAGCCTGGGGAGATGAGTTCACCGGTGCTCATGTCACCGAGCGTGTTGAACGCCGACCTCACGCGCCTGCGCGAGGAGGTGGAGCGCATTGCTGGTGTGTCGGATCTGATTCATCTCGATGTCATGGATGGCCACTTTGTTCCCAACCTGACCTTCGGGCTCACCGTCATTGAGCCTCTGCTTCGTGACGAGCGTTTTCGCTCCGACTGCCATCTGATGATCGACGATCCAGATCGGTGGGCCCCCGAGTACGCGCGCGCCGGCGCCTACAGCGTGACGTTTCACATCGAGGCGGCCCGTGATGCCGCACAACTGTGCTCGGATCTGCGGTCCCATGGAGCCAGGGCCGGGGTTGCGGTGAAGCCGGGAAGCAACCTCGATGAGGTAGCCGCGCTCGGCGACAGCGTCGACATGATCTTGGTGATGACCGTCGAACCGGGATTCGGCGGTCAAGCCTTTCTCGATGACATGCTCCCCAAGATTCGTCGGGCCCGCGAACTCGCATCCAGAAGTGATGGAGATGTGTGGGTGCAGGTTGACGGAGGGATCGGCGCGGAGACCATCGAACGGTGCGCCGAGGCGGGAGCGAATGTTTTCGTTGCCGGCTCTGCGGTCTTCCGATCGGATGACCCCTGGGCAACGATCGAGAACCTGCGCGCGGTAGCAGAGCGACGTCACGCGTGAGCAATTGGAACGCGGTCATGGCCGAGGCCATCGACTTGGCTCAGCACCCTGGTGCCCCGCGGGGAGAGAACCCGCGCGTGGGATGCGTCATCGTGGATGCCGACGGTGATGTCGTGGGTCGTGGGTGGCACGACGGCGCGGGAACCGACCACGCCGAGGTCGTGGCGCTCGGTGACGCGGGATCCCGGGCCCGCGGAGGTACTGCGGTTGTCTCCCTCGAACCGTGTCGCCACACAGGACGCACACCCCCGTGCGCCGGAGCGTTGATCGACGCCGGAGTAGTTCGTGTTGTCTTCGCACAAAGCGATCCGACATCGACGGCCGGAGGCGGTGCCGATGTCTTGCGGGAGGCGGGAGTGGATGTGGTCTCCGGAGTCCTGGAGCAACAGGCGCGAGAGGTTAATCAGGAATGGACCGTCGCGGTCCAGCGTGGCTACCCGTACGTTACGGCGAAATGTGCCGTGAGCCTTGATGGACGGGTCGCGGGCGCCGAAGGGCGTCGGGTGCAGTTGACCGGCTCGGAGGCGAACGTGTACGCCCACGCTCTGCGGGCGCGGGTGGGTGCGATCGTCGTGGGTTCGGGAACCGTTCTGGCCGACGATCCGCAGTTGACCGTCCGTCACGTCCCGCTGCTTCCCGCCGGCGCCCCCGTCCGGGTAGTAGTCGGCAACCGTGAGATCCCTGCGGACCGAAAGATTCTCGATGCCACCGCACCCACAAAGATCATGCGCGGGCACGAACCGCGAGACACCCTCGACAGGCTCTTCGATGACGGTGTGCGTGATGTGCTTCTCGAATCGGGTCCGACGGTGCTCAGGGCTTTCCTGCGGGAGGGCCTCGTGGACGAACTCGTATGGCTCGTTGCCGGCACGTGGTTGGGAAGTGGACCGCGAGCCCTGCCCGGCCTTGATCGACTAGACGCCAAGGTCGAGATCATGGAGACCCGGGCCCTAGGGGAGGATGTGCTCGTGCGCGCGACCCTTCCCCGAAAGGCTGCCTGATGTTCACCGGAATCATCGAGGACGTCGGAACCGTGCGGGATATCGACGACCGCGGAGAATCGATGCGGCTTCGCATTGACTCGCCGATCATCTACGGAGCCGATCACGGCGACTCGGTGAGCGTCAACGGGGTCTGCCTCACCGTTGCAGGCCATGACAATGCCGGGTTCGTTGCGGACGTCATGCTGGAAACGCTGAACCGGACGTCGCTTCGAGGTTTGACGCCGGGGAGTCGTGTCAACCTCGAACGTGCGGCGCGGGTCGACGGTCGACTCGGTGGGCACATCGTCCAGGGACACATCGACGGCACGGCCCGCGTGTCCTCCATCGATGTCTCCGACGATTGGACCGTGATGACCTTCGCGACGCCGGCGGACGTGGAGAGGTATTTGGTGGAGAAGGGCTCGGTTGCCGTGGACGGCGTATCCTTAACGGTCGCGAGCGTTCACGAGGGCGAGTTCTCGGTATCCCTCATCCCGACCACGCTCTCGGAGACCACGCTGGGGGACCGGAACGTGAACGATGACGTGAATATCGAGGTGGACGTCATCGCGAAGTACGTAGAGAAGTTGGTGAAGTCGTGATTCCCGCCGATGAGCTGTTCGGAGTTCAGGAAGAGGCAGGGAACCTTGCCTCCGACCCCGTCCCGGGGCTCGCCGCCTCCCCGCCGAGTGAACCGGGCGGTGTTGCCCTCAATTCCGTCGAGCAAGCGCTCGAGCAACTACGCGCAGGACGGCCGATTGTGGTCATCGACGACGAGAATCGTGAAAACGAGGGGGACATGATCTTCGCCGCCGGTCTAGCCACCGCGGAACTCACTGCCTTCATGATCCGGTACACGTCGGGATATATCTGCGTAGGAATGACCGCACACGATTTGGATCGACTCGACCTACCGCCTATGGCTCGGGTCAATGAAGACCGACGGGGAACTGCCTACGCCGTCACCGTGGACTCAAAAGACATCGAGTCGACCGGCATCTCGGCGAAGGACAGGGCTCGAACCATCAAGGTCCTGGCAGATTCTGCGACCGAAGCGTGGGAACTCTCACGGCCCGGCCACGTCGTTCCCCTACGGGCTGTCGAAGGGGGAGTGCTCCGACGTGCAGGTCACACCGAGGCCGCGGTGGACCTCACCCGCATGGCCGGACTGCACCCTGCGGGCGCTTTGTGCGAAATGGTCAACGACGACGGCACGATGATGAACGCTGCGCAGTGTCGCGACTTCTCCGACGAACACCAGTTGGCCCTGGTGTCGATCGCGGACATCATCCGCTTCCGGCGTCTCAGCGAATCACACGTGGTCCGGGTCGTGGAAATCCCACTCCCGACCGAATACGGAGACTTCCGCGCGGTGGCGTACCGCAGCGATATCGACGGCAGTGAACACGTCGCGCTGGTCACCGGGGATATCGGAGATGGAGCCGAGGTCCTTACCCGAGTTCATTCCGAGTGTCTGACCGGAGATGTGTTCGGGTCGCGGAGATGTGACTGCGGACCGCAGTTGCACGCCGCCCTGCGACAGGTCGGTGCCGAGGGTCGAGGCGTCGTGCTGTACGTGCGAGGGCACGAAGGGCGCGGCATCGGCCTGCTCGACAAATTGCGGGCATACGCCCTTCAGGACGCGGGGCGGGACACCGTCGATGCCAATATCGAATTGGGGCTACCGGTGGATGCGCGCGACTACGGAACCGGGGCGCAGATTCTCGTCGATCTCGGAATCCGGTCAATGCGACTGCTGACGAACAATCCGGCGAAGCGTGCAGGTCTCGAGGGCTACGGGCTCTCCGTCGTCGAGCGAGTTCCGCTTGTGATTGACGCCAACGAGCACAACGTTGACTACCTGGGAACGAAGGCCACCCGCATGGGCCACGCGTACTCGCCCGATTCCTCGGACAGCACGGCGCAGCCTGGCGACGACACCTCGAGTTCGGTATGAGTGGACAGGGATCTCCCGATCTGGGAGAGGTGGACCCGGCCTGGTCGGGCATGCGCGTAGCTGTGGTTTCCGCGTCCTGGCACACCCGGGTAGTCGATGGGTTGCGAGCAGGAGCCGCCAGAGTCGCCGACCGTGCCGGAGTAGTGAGCAGCGAGTTTGTCGCCCCGGGTTCCTTCGAGCTTCCCGTCCTCGCCCATCACGCTGCGGCCAGCGGTCGTTTCGACGCTGTCGTGGCGTTGGGAGTGGTGATTCGTGGTGGGACCCCGCACTTCGACTACGTGTGTTCGGCAGCCACCGAAGGGCTCACCCGGGTGGCCCTCGACCATGGCATCGCCGTCGGCTTCGGGCTGCTGACGTGTGACACCGAGGAGCAAGCACTTGACCGTGCCGGCCTCGACGGGTCTCGTGAGGATAAGGGCGCTGAGGCCATGGTCAGTGCGCTGCGAGCCGCTCGCACGATCCGCGACATACAGGCGGAATGACGGCGCGGACGCTGGTCATCGACGCCCCTTCCACGGTGCACGGATAACGGAAACGAATGCAACGCCTAGGCTTGCCTTCGTGAAGACCTTCGACGAGTTGTACACCGAGTTGCGTGCCAAGGCAGCAACGTCGGACCCTGAGTCTGGAACCGTGCGCCTTCTCTCGGGCGGAGTCCATGCCGTCGGCAAGAAGGTCGTGGAGGAGGCCGCCGAGGTGTGGATGGCGGCCGAGCACGAAGGCTCGGAACGAACGGCCGAGGAAATTGCGCAACTCGTGTATCACCTGCAGGTGATGATGTTGGCCGCCGACGTAAGCCTCGACGACGTGTACCGGAGGTTGTGATGGCAAGCCTGCGAGTAGCGGTGCCGAACAAGGGGCAATTAGCCGAGCCTGCCCGCGCCATGCTGATCGAAGCGGGGTACTTGCACAACGCTGGTGTGCACGACCTTGTCGTGCACGATCCGCAAAATGACGTCGAGTTCTTTTTCCTGCGTCCCAAGGACGTGGCGATCTACGTCGGGGAGGGCACGCTCGACCTTGGTATCACCGGGCGCGACATGCTGTTGGACTCCGCCGCTGAGGCTGTGGAGCGAGTCGCCCTGGGGTTCGCTCCGTCAGCTTTCCGGTTGGCAGCCCCTCGGGAAACCGCCACCACCGTCGAGGATCTCCAGGGCACGCGCATCGCCACCTCGTATGCCGGACTCCTCACAACGTGGCTCGCGGACAAGTCGATCGACGCCACCGTCGTTCGTCTCGACGGAGCGGTGGAGAACGCCGTCGCCCTGGGCGTTGCGGATGCCGTCGCCGATGTCGTCGCCACGGGAACGACGCTTCGACGTGCCGGACTAGAGATCATCGGTGAACCGCTCATCCAATCCGAGGCGATCGTGGTGTCCCGCAATGCGGATGAGTCCGAGGATGCTCCAAGCGTGCAAACCTTTCTTCGACGCTTGCATGGAGTGATGGTCGCGCGTTCCTACGTGCTGGTGGACTACGACATCCCCAATGATCGTCTGGACCAGGCGTGTGCAGTGACACCGGGAATCGAATCACCGACGGTGTCCCCGCTGCATGACCAATCGTGGTCGGCTGTTCGGGCGATGGTTCCGTCAGTCGATGCACACACAGTCATGGACGAGCTGTACGAGTTGGGTGCCCGGGGCATCCTGGTGACCGACATTCACGCGTGTCGCCTCTAGTGGCGATCAACGTGGCCACGGGCGCACAGAGTCACGCGTAAAGAGTCAGGCGTCGGTGTAGCGACCGGTCCAGCGAGTGCTCGAGCTACTGCACGAGCTCCTGCACGACGCGACCGCGACGAAGGAAGAACACTGCCGGCAGTTGCAGCAAGGTGATGCCCGCGAGAAGAGAAAACACCAGGGTCCACGAGTCCACGGCGTCCATGATGGCGCCTATCACGAAGGGGCTGAAGGCCGCGGACGTGTACGTAATCGTGAACGCCATCGCGGTCAGTCGGGCGGAGCCCGCCGCATCCGCCGCGTACTCGCTGAGCAGGCCGAGCGACATGGCGAAGCCACCACTGAGCGTGAAAGACAAGGCCAGAAGAATCAACGGGGGAGCGAATGTCGGGAAAAGGGCAATGGCGACCAGACTCGCCGAGCAGCCCACGACCGTGGCAGTGAACAGGGTGCGACGTCGCTGGGTTCGATGGGACCACGCCGGCAAGGTGAGCGCAGCGATGATTCCCGAGCCCGTGAAGATGCCGAAGAACAGTCCGGCTGTTTGCGGCGTGTAGCCGCGCTCGGCGTAGGAGGGGGCCGTCCAGGCCAACATGCTGTAGAAAACGACCGAGTTCACGCTCATAAACGCGGTCAACGCCCACGCGGTCGCATCTCGCCACGGCAAATCCCGCAACCGGACGATGGTGACGGTCGCCACGCGCGCTGGTTGGTCGCGCTCCAACCACAGCCAGGCCGCGAGCGCGGCAACAGCCGGCAGCGCCCAGAACGCGAGCGCTCGATTCCATCCGGCCAACAGATCCGACAACGGCAAGGTCAATGCCGCGCCGAGAGCAGCTCCACCCATCATGGCCGCGGTCCACAAAGAGGTGGCCAAGCCCATCGAATGCGAAAGCCGCTCGCGCACGATCCCGGGAACCAAGCCACCAAGAATCGCGATGGATAAGCCCGCGAGCATGGCCGACAGCAGCAACGTGACGGCAACCGCTCCGGCCAACCGGAGCGTCATGCCGGCGGCCATCGCCACCAGGCTCAGGCTTACCGCACTTCTCCTGCCGATCCGACCCGCCAGCCGCGGCACACCGAGCGCGAAGACACCCATGCCCAAGACCGGAACGGTCGTCAGTGCACCGATGAAGGCGTCGCTCCAGCCGGTCTCGTCCTGGATCAGCGTCGCGACCGCTGGAAGGCTCGATAGGGCGAGTCGAAGGTTGATGGCGACGAGGACCACCACGGCGAGGATCGCCGCGGTGGATCGGGTGGCGGGGGCGGCACCCGTCACAGGGTTCGAAGGCACCGACGGATTGTGCCGCTTAGGCTGCCGACGTGGAGCACGGGGATCGATCCGAGCCTCCGGCGACGACGAATCAGCCCGAGCCTCCGGCGACGACGAATGAGCCAGGTGACGGTCGACGTTTGGTCTCTCCCGGCCGCTTCACCGCCGACGACGGATCGACCGACCCAAACATCTGTGCTGCGCTGTCCGCGCCCGTCGATTCTGATCGGCTGCGCGATGCCATGCAAGCAGGGCGCTTGATCGTTGCCATCGTGGCGAGCCCCGCGGAGACCGGCGAATCTGGTGAAGATGGCGGATCAAGCGAATCCGACGGATCGCAGATGTCCGTGGTGTCGATGGTTGCGGCCGATGGACGACGGGGCCTGTTGGCGTTCACCGGTCTGGACGCGATGCATCGATGGAATCCGCACGCCCGTCCAGTGCCCGTATCAGGCCCGGAGGTGGCCCAGGCCGCGTTGGATGACGGATGCGAAGCGGTGGTGATCGATGTTGCGGGACCGTCATCGGCGGTCGTAGCCGAACCCGATCTTGTGGAACTGGCGAACCGGGACCCGCTCGATCACGCGGCCGCACTACTCACGGAGGCCTGGGCATCAGCATCGGGGGAGGCGTCGATGCCGGATGTGTCCGTCGATGCGTCATCGGGGACCGTCCGCGTCACGCTTCCTGCGCAGAAAGCAGATGAGTACGCGAGGTCGATCCCGGCTCGGGTTCTCGCCCTGGTGCCGGCGGGCATTGAGATCATCACTGCGGATCAATAGCCCGCGGTGATGCGGTTATGTGATCGGGCCCGTCCACCGTTCGCCGGGACCTTCGCCGGGAGGATCGGGAATCGACGAAGCCTCACGGAACGCTCGCTGCACGGTGGTGAGCCCGTCTCGCAGCGGCGCGGCGTGCATAGACCCGAGATCCGGTGCGCTCGCGGTGACCAAGGCGGCCAAGGCATTGATCAGAACCCGTGCCTCGGCCAGATCTGCCTCCCGCGGGGAGCCGTCGTCGTTGGTTGCCAAACCGCAGGCGACGGCGGATGCGGTCAACAGGTGCATGGCAACCGTGAGCACGACCTCCACGGCGGGAACATCGGCGATATCCAGGCCGGCCGCCGACCCTGCGGACATCTCCTCAGGGGACGCCTGCTCGGGCGGTACGTCATTCGAGGAGGCGGAGGCGCGATCGGACACGGCTGATACTCTGTCATCTCCACGATTCGGGGCCTTGCCCAGGATCGCGCAAGCGGAGCCCGTCTCCCACCTGACGACTTCTGGTCGATCGGGTCCCACCATCGGTGGCTGTATGCCCACCGACGGTCCACCGGGCCTCCGTCTGCGCTGCAGCGGAGGTTTCGTCGTCTCCGCGAAGTGGTGACGGCTTCGCCAACCGGCGCAGCAGCCCGACGAATGACGCGAGGAGGCGCTATCAGCGTCGAAACACGCATTAACGACCGGATCCGCGTACCCGAGGTTCGCCTCGTCGGACCCAACGGTGAGCAGGTGGGCATCGTTCGCATCGAAGACGCCCTCCGTCTCGCAGTGGAAGCCGATCTTGATCTCGTTGAAGTAGCGCCCATGGCAAAGCCGCCGGTGTGCAAGTTGATGGACTTCGGCAAGTTCAAGTACGAGGCAGCACTGAAGGAACGCGAATCCCGCAAGAACCAGACGCACACCATCATCAAGGAGATGAAGCTTCGACCCAAGATCGACCAGCACGACTACGAGACCAAGAAGGGTCACGTGGAGCGCTTCCTCAAGGCAGGCGACAAGGTCAAGATCACCATCATGTTCCGCGGTCGGGAGCAGAGTCGACCGGAGTTGGGGCTTCGATTGCTCGCCCGTCTCGCCGAAGACGTGGAGGAGTTGGGGTTCGTGGAGGCCAATCCCAAGCAAGATGGTCGAAACATGCTGATGGTTCTCGCGCCACATAGGCGGAAGTCGGATGCATCGCGCAAAGCGGAAGCCGAGTCGAAGGTCGATGACGACGCGGACGTAGACGCCTAGAGCGTTAACGGACTAACGAGCAAAGATCGACAACAACAGACCTAAGTCAAGAAGAAGACGACGAGTCACCAGCAGGCTCGCGAAGAAGGAGGAGGGCCTCATGCCCAAGCAGAAGACGCACAGCGGTGCCAAGAAGCGATTCAAGGTCACCGGATCCGGCAAGCTCACGCACGAGCAGGCCAACCGGCGACACCTACTGGAGAGCAAGTCCAGCAAGCGCACCCGTCGGCTGATGGCCGACGATCCCGTCTCCAAAGCGGACACCAAGAAGGTCAACAAGCTCCTCGGTCGCTAAAGCGCACCGTTCAACCAGGATTAGGAGGACGCCATGGCACGCGTCAAGCGTTCGGTTAACGCACAAAAGAAGCGTCGCGAGGTTCTCGAGCGGGCCTCGGGGTATCGGGGTCAGCGCTCACGGCTGTACCGCAAGGCCAAGGAGCAGGTCACCCATTCGATGGTCTACGCCTATGCAGACCGTCGCACCCGCAAGGGTGATTTCCGTCGACTGTGGATCCAACGCATCAATGCGGCAGCTCGTGCCAACGGGATGACGTACAACCGATTCATTCAAGGTTTGAAGGCCGCGGATGTGGAAGTGGATCGTCGCATGCTCGCCGAAATGGCGGTGAACGATCCAGACGCGTTCGCAGCACTCGTCGACGTCGCCAGGGGAGCCCTTCCCGCGACCGCCGCGTAATCAAGCGCGCGTTATCAACCACGTGTAACCAAGCACCTGCCGAAGCCGGGAGGACGTGTGCTGACCAGTACCAGGTCCGAGCACGTCGCCCGGCTTCGTCGTCTTCACGAACGCAAAGGTCGACTGCGGTCGGGATCTTTTCTGGCCGAGGGTCCGGATTGCGTAACGGCGGCCCTCGAGGCAGGTCTTGGGATTGAGGTCGTCGAAGTCGTCGGAGTCGAGGACCACCCCCTGATGCATCGAGTTCTCGATCTCGGTATTCCTTTCCACGTGGCAACCCAGCGGGTCGTGGCTGCGATCGGGCATGCAGCGACACCACAGGGAATCGTTGCGCAGTGCACGCTTCCCACGACGACTGCCGACAGCGTTGTCGCGCGGCGTGGCCCCATCGTGGTGTGCGATCGCATCTCAGACCCGGGAAATCTCGGCACCATCATTCGAACGGCCGAGGCGGTCGGGGCGGCCGGGGTCGCAACGACAGAGGGGTCGGTGGACGCCTGGAACCCCAAGGTTGTCCGCGCCAGTGCTGGGTCGATCTTTCGCCTGCCTGTGGTGACAGGTCTGGAAGAACATGGGGTGATCGACGTTATTGCCCGCGGGCGGACACCGATAGCACTCCACGGAGCAGCGCAGGTCGACGTAGTCGCGGCAGTGACGTCGGGCGCGGATCGTGGCATCACCCGAGACGATTGGGTGTGGATCGTCGGCTCAGAGGCTCACGGCGTATCGACCGAGCTTCTCCAGGCCGTCGAGTGGACGGCGAGGATTCCCATGGCTGCTTCGGTGGAGTCCCTGAACGCCGCCATCTGCGTCGCCATCGCCTTGTACGCAGGGGAAGGTGTGATCTAGCCCGTACTGACACACCCGGTTGCGTCCCCGAGTCCGCCAAGATCGGGTGCGAGGATGGAGCGGGTCTGGCGGACATGCTGTCGGATGGAAGGGAACGACGCGATGGAGAAGGACGGATACCGAGTACTCCCCGTCATGGAGGAAACCGGATACGTGGTCGTGGACAGTTACGACCAGGCATCCGATCCGCGGGAGTGGGAAGACCTTGTCTACGTCGATTGGAAGTCCTCCGGCGATACGCGTTTCGCGCCCCTTGCCAGCGCCTACGGCGACATGGAGTGCAACGGGTTCTGGAATCACACACCTCCGAAGACAGACAAGGACGGTGTGTGGGTCACCGAGAACGTGGATATCGCACCGATCCTTACCCGGCGTGCGCTCGAGCCCGGAGCGAACGTCGGACGCTGCCGCGTGATCGAGCTGCGGCCGAACACCTATGGCGAAGCCCTCTACAACCTGCACAGAGACGACAACAACCGTCTCAATCCCGAAGGAACGGGATGGATCGTGCGCGCCTTCTTCAATCTCACCGATGACTCCGCGTCCGTCATGATCTTGCGCTCAGACAAGGACGACCCGACGACGGAGGTGCGCATTCCGATGCCGGCCGGGCAGCAGGTCGTCATCGACACGCAAAGCTTCTACCACGCGGTGTGGCATCCGGGCAACGAGCCGAGGTACTGCTTGATCACGTCCTATGAATCGGGCCCTGAGCTCGATGAGTGGATCGCGGCAAGGCATCCCCGCACGAGCATTGATAACCATCCGATCGATGAGCATGTGGCGGCCGAAGGCGAGGCACTGGCGGAATCCAAGCGACAGGCCCGGGCTGCGGCGTTGGCTGCCAAGGGTGAGGACCCGCGCTTCGGTGATGGGAGCATGGCCGTTCAGGGAGAGAAGGAAGTCTTGTCCGAGGCTTGAGCCTGGTCGAAGTGTTCGGGATTACCATCAAGCCCCACGCGTGCCGGCGTGGACGCGTGCACACAAGTGGGAGGAGTCGCAGTGGTCGCCTATAGCGCGGTTCTCGATGAACTGGAATCGGAGGCGATCCACATCTATCGAGAAACGGCGGCTGCATTTCGCAACCCTGTTCTCCTGTACAGCATCGGCAAAGACTCCTCGGTGCTTCTTCATCTGGCGCTGAAGGCTTTTCACCCCGCTCCACTGCCTTTTCCCGTCATGCATATCGATACAACGTGGAAGTTTCGCGAGATGATCGAGTTTCGCGATCGACGTGCGCAAGAACTCAACCTTGATCTTCGCATCGCCACGAACGAGCAGGCGGTAGCAGATGGAGTGAGCCCCTTCAGTCATGGAACGCACGAGTACACGCGCATTATGAAGACGGTTGCCCTTCGTGAGGGGCTGGACCACTACGGATTCGATGCGGCCATCGGTGGAGCGCGGCGGGATGAAGAGCGCAGCCGAGCCAAAGAGAGAATCTTTAGCCTGCGGGAGCCCGGGCACCGGTGGGATCCGCGAAAGCAACGCCCCGAGTTCTGGAGGACCGCGAACACGGCTTTGGCCGAGGGTCAAACCATGCGCGCGTTCCCTCTTTCGAACTGGACGGAACTGGACGTGTGGCGATACATCGAGCGTGAAGGGATCGAGATTCCGACTTTGTATTTCGCCAAAGAACGCCCCGTCGTGCAACGAGATGGCACCTGGATCATGGTCGACGATGATCGTTACCCGCTCGAGCAAGGCGAGACGCCAGAGATGAAATCGGTGCGTTTTCGCACCCTGGGCTGCTATCCGCTGACGGGGGCAGTCGAGTCCACCGCTGACGATCTGCCGACCCTGATCGCGGAGATGGAGGAGTCGAAAATCTCCGAGCGGGCCGGTCGACTCATCGACGGCGAAGGTGGCGGATCGATGGAATCCAAGAAAGCCGAGGGGTATTTCTAATGGAGGCAACCCCGGTCCTGCACCTGGTGACCTGCGGTTCCGTCGACGACGGGAAGTCGACGCTGATCGGCCGTCTGCTGGCCGAAACCGACTCTGTCCCGGTCGACCAACTCGAATACGCCCGCACGACGCGTCGGGGAGGTTCGACGATCCCGATCGGCGAAGTCGACTTCTCCTTGCTGACCGATGGCCTGGAAGCCGAGCGCGAACAAGGCATCACCATCGACGTGGCCTATCGACACATGAATCTGCCCAACGGTCGGCGGGTACTCATCGCCGATGCGCCGGGGCACGAGCAATACACCCGGAATATGGCGGTGGCTGCTTCCAACGGCGACGTTGCGATTCTGCTCGTCGACGCCGCCCGTGGTGTTCGTCCGCAAACACACCGGCACTTGACTGTTTGTGCCCTGATGGGAGTTACGACGGTCATCATCGCGGTGAACAAGATGGACTTGGTGGACTACGAACAGGCCGCCTTCGACGACATCGTCGCTACGGTGCGGGCGACCGCGACTCGACTGGGTGTTGCACAGGTGTCCGCCATCCCTATGAGTGCGTTCGCCGGGGATAACGTCACCGGTGGTTCGCAGAGCATGCCCTGGTACTCCGGCCCCACCCTGCTGGAGTTCTTGTCCGATTGGCAGCCCGCGGTCGGACAGGAGATGTCCGGTTTTCGCTTCCCCGTGCAATTCATCGTTCGCGCGGAGGGCAACTTCCGTGGCTACGCGGGAACGGTTGTCTCGGGCTCCATTTCCTCTGGCGACGAGGTCACCGTTGCTGATTCGGGGCGAACGGCGCGAGTGGACCGGATCGTCACCTACGACGGGGACCGCTCGGGCGGTGTCAGATCAGCCGTCACCGGCCAGGCGGTGACCATCACCCTCGATCACGAGGTCGACGTCACCCGCGGAGATGTGCTGGCGGGGAAGGATCCCGATGGCACGTCCCTGCAGCCAGCAGACCGTTTCTCCGCCGACATGGTGTGGATCGGTGAAGAGCCCCTGGCCCATGGTCGGTCCTACCTTTTGGTGTCGGGCTCCCGCTCGGTTCCCGCGACGGTAACGAACGTTCGCCACCGACTCGATGTCGTGTCCGGGCACGAGAGCGCCGCCCGATTACTGAAGATGAACGACATCGGCCGAGTTGAAGTTGCCACGGACCGTCCCATCCCGATGGATGCCTACGACAGGTGCCGGGACACCGGTGGTTTCCTGCTGGTGGATCGAGTGACGGCGGACACCGTGGCGGCTGGGCTGGTGCGGCACGCCATGCGTCGCGCCTTCAACGTGGTTCCCCACCAGTATGACGTCACAGATCAGGCCCGCACCGCCTTGATGGGACATCCCAGTCGCGTGGTCTGGTTGACCGGCCTACCGGGCTCGGGCAAGTCGACGATTGCAGATTCGACCGTTCGACGACTGCACGCCATGGGCGTCCATACATACGTTCTCGACGGCGACAACGTTCGTACAGGGCTGAACAAGGACCTCGGATTCACCGCGGAAGACCGAGCGGAGAACGTTCGCCGCGTCGCGGAAGTCGCCAACTTGATGAGCGACGCAGGGCTCGTGGTGTTCGTCGCACTGGTGTCGCCGTATCGAGCCGATCGCGAGGCCGCGGCTGCGTTGTTCGACGAGGGTGACTTCCTCGAAGTGTTCGTTGACACTCCGGTAGAGGTGTGTGCTGAGCGCGACCCGAAGGGCCTCTATGCGAAGGCAGCAGCAGGGAATCTGCCGAACATGACGGGTATGGGTCAGAGCTACGAGGCTCCAGAGAACGCCGACGTGGTTCTCGACGGTGCCGGTGACCTCGACACCCAGGTGGACACGCTGGCGCGGGCCGTCCTCGGCGAATAGAGCGTTCCTGGGATACTGACCGTCTCATGTCTGGTCCCAACACGAATTTCGATCCCAAGCAGGTCGCGTCCCTCGACGTTGATGCGGTCGAAGCGATGGTGGCGGACGCTCGCGCGGCCTTCGCTGCAGCCGACGATCTGGATGCCCTGAAGGCGGCCCGCCTGGCGCATGCGGGGGATCGATCCCCCTTAGCTCTGGCCAACCGGGAGATCGGGGCGCTGCCCCCGGCCGCGAAAGCCGACGCCGGAAAGCGGGTGGGGCAAGCCCGTGCTGCCGTGAAGAGCGCGCTAGGAGAACGCGAGGTGGTTCTCACGCGGGAGCGTGATGCGCGAGTGCTCGAGTCCGAAGCAGTCGACATCACCCTGCCCGTGGGTCGTGCCGCCGTTGGAGGTCGACATCCGCTCACCACGCTCATGGAACGCATGGCCGATGTCTTCATCTCCATGGGGTACGACATCGCCGAAGGACCAGAGGCCGAGGCCGAGTGGGCGAACTTCGATGCGCTCAACGTCCCACCGGATCATCCGGCGCGAACCATGCAGGACACCTTCTACGTCGAGTCAGCCGACAGCGGTGTGGTGCTCCGAACGCAGACGTCACCCATTCAGATTCGCGCGATGCTGGAGCGTCCGCTGCCCATCTACGTCGTGGCGCCTGGACGGGTCTACCGGACCGACGAACTCGACGCGACCCACACCCCGGTGTTCCACCAGATCGAGGGTTTGGCGGTGGACGAAGGCCTAACCATGGGCGACCTCAAGGGAACGTTGGATCACCTGGCTCGGCAGATGTTCGGTGAGGGGATTGTGACCCGACTTCGCCCTTCGTACTTCCCGTTCACTGAGCCGAGCGCCGAGGTCGATCTCGAATGCTTCGTGTGTCGCGGTGCCTCCGTCGGTGACACCTCGCGCGCCTGCCGGACCTGCGGGAGCGAGGGGTGGATCGAGTGGGGCGGCTGCGGCATGGTCAATCCTCGTGTCTTGGCGGCGGTCGGAATCGACACCAACGTGTATCGGGGCTTCGCCTTCGGCATGGGAATCGAGCGCACCTTGATGTTCCGGAACTCCGTGATGGATATGCGCGACATGGTCGAAGGTGACGTGCGCTTCACGACCGCATTCGGGGTGGACGCCTGATGCGCATTCCCTTGTCGTGGATCCGGGAGGTCGCTGATGTTCCGGCCGACCAATCAGGACGCGATGTTGCCGAGCGCTTGATTTCTGCCGGACTCGAGGTCGAAACCGTCGACACCGTCGGTGCTGGCCTTAGGGGACCGATCGTCGTCGGTCACGTGCGGGAAATCGAGGAACTCACCGAGTTCAAGAAGCCAATCCGGTGGTGTCAGGTCGACATCGGGGCCAGTGAGTCGAGCGGGATCATCTGCGGAGCACAGAACTTCACCGAGGGCGATCTCGTGGTAGTTGCTCCGCCCGGAACAACGCTGCCGGGTGACTTCACGATCACGGCTCGCGAGACCTATGGTCACGTCTCCAACGGAATGATTTGCTCCGAACGTGAACTCGGTCTAGGTGATGATCACGCGGGCATCATCGTGCTGCCCGAGGGCACGGCGGAGGCCGGCGCCGACGCGTCGCAGATCCTCGGCGTGGGAGACGACGTTCTGGACATCGCCATCACTCCCGACCGCGGGTACGCGCTATCCCTGCGCGGCATCGGGCGCGAAGTTGCGATCGCCTACGGCGTGGACTTCCACGATCCCGTGGACCGCGCCGAAACCCTCCCGGGGCCTGCGGACGACCGCGTACCCGCGGCGTGCGCCTCGGATGATCTCGACGCATGCCCATTGTTCACCTTGCGCACCATCACAGGCATCGATCCGCACACACCCACGCCGCAATGGATGCGCAATCGCCTCCGGGATTGCGGCATGCGATCGGTGTCGCTTGCGGTCGACATCACCAACTACGTGATGCTCGAACTAGGGCAGCCGCTCCACGCTTTTGATCTGGACGCGTTGCAGGGGACAGTGCGTGCCGGTCGTGCGCAGCCGGGAGAGTCGCTGGAGACGATCGACCATGTCGAGCGCACGCTGTCGATCGACGACCTGACGATCCGTGACGATCGTGGACCCATTGGTCTGGCAGGAACGATGGGTGGGGCCACGACAGAGATTGCCGACGACACCGTGAACATCGCTCTCGAGGCGGCCTACTTCGGCGCAGACGTCGTGGCGAGGATGGGGCGCCGCCACCGACTCACGAGTGAAGCTAGTCGTCGGTTCGAACGAGGAATCGATCGCGCGCTCGCCCCTGTTGCATCGGCCCGGGCCAGCGAGCTGCTGGTGGATCTCGCGGGCGGGACGTATCAGGGAATGACCGCGGTGGAAGCGCCCATGGAGGAGCGATTCATTCGCATCTCGGGTGATCTGCCCTCGCAGGTTGCAGGAATGGACATTCCTGTCGACGACGTGATCGCCACACTCGAAGCTATCGGCTGCTCGATAACCGTCGACGGTGGCGAGTTGACCGTCGCCCCTCCTTCATGGCGTCCGGACCTCACCGACCCCGCCGATCTCGTCGAGGAAGTGGTGCGCCTCGTGGGGTACGCGAAACTGCCGTCCACCCTTCCCACGGCTCCTGCCGGACATGGCTTGACGCACGCTCAGCGATTGCGGCGGCGTATCGGCACGGTGCTCGCGGCGCGTGGTTTGGTGGAGGTGCTGACGTACCCGTTCACATCGGATGCGGACGCGACTGCTCTGCGTTGGCCCGACGATGATGAGCGACGCGTGTCACCGCGCCTGGCAAATCCACTTTCCGACGAACAGCCGAAGCTTCGCGCGGCGATCCTCCCGACGTTGCTCGTGGCGGCTCAACGAAACATCAGCCGGGGTTTTGACGACACGGCGACATTCGAGATGGGTGCGGTCTTCCGTGGGCCTGCGGGATCGCAGGATGCCCCGCGACCTGGCGTGGATCAACGCCCCAGCGACGCCGAGTGGCAGCAGTTGCAGGACCTTCTTCCCGACCAGCCGACACACCTGGGTGCTGTGTTCACGGGAAATCGATTGGCGAAGACCTGGGCTGATGACGCCGAGGCATTCACCTGGGCCGATGCCCTGTCGGTGGCTCAGGATGTCTGCCAGGTACTCGGCGTGGAATACGTTGTCGAGCGAGGCGACGATCCGTCCTTCCACCCGGGTCGGTGCGCCCAGGTGATAGTCGACGGTGCGCCGGTGGCGATTGCCGGGGAGCTTCATCCCAGCGTGACGGAGGCCTGGGGGCTGCCGCCTCGCTCGTGCGCGCTGGAGCTCGACCTATCCCGCGCCATCGAGTCCAGCCCGGAGGTTCGGCCCGCACCAGATTTCTCCTCTCATCCGATCGCCAAGGAGGACATTGCCTTGGTCGTGGCCGGTGATGTCCCCGCGCGTGATGTGGCGGCGTCGATCAGAAGGGGAGCGGGCGAGCTACTCGAGAGCCTGTCATTGTTCGATGTCTACGAGGGCGACCAGGTGCCCGACGGCCATAAGTCGGTGGCATTCGCCCTTCGTTTCCGGGCCCCGGATCGAACGCTCAGTGCCGAGGAGTTGGCCGATATTCGCGAATCGATCGTGGCGAGAACGTCCGCGGACGTGGGGGCGCGGTTGCGGTAACGGGCGCTGATCAGGCACCGGACATGGTCCCGGGGGTAGAATTTATGTGCATATGCGTATACTTTTCCCATGACCACTGTCGCGGTAGCCGGCGCCTCGGGGTACGCAGGGGGCGAACTCCTGCGCTATCTGGCGCAGCACCCCACCTTTGACCTCATCGCTGCATGCGCTGCCGGGAGGGCCGGCGAGGCCCTCGGGACGGTTCACCCGCAATTTTCGGCAACGCCCTGGGTCGATTTGATTCTCGACGAAACAACCCCGTCGGTCCTTGGGCAAGCCGACCTGGTCTTCGCGGCGCTGCCCCACGGGGAGTCAGCCGCTCTGGTCGAACAACTGCCCGCAGAAACATTGGTGGTGGATCTGGGTGCGGACTTCCGGTTGGTCTCCTCCGACGCCTGGACGGCGTTCTACGGCGGCGCGCACGCCGGATCCTGGACGTACGGCCTTGCCGAACTCCCGGGAGTTCGCAGCCAGGTAGCCGCAAGCACCCGCGTCGCCAACCCGGGCTGCTACCCGACGGCGGTAGCACTCGCTCTCGCGCCGTTGGCGCACGCGGCGGCCATCGATTCAACAGCCATCGTTGTCGTTGCCGCATCGGGCACCTCCGGCGCCGGACGTAAACCCAGCGACTCACTGCTCGCCACATCGGTGATGGGTTCGATGTCGGCCTACAAAGTTGGCGGCATCCATCAGCACACCCCGGAGATGGAGCAGTCCATCGCGGCGGCTGGCGAGGATCCGTCTGCTGTTCGGGTGTCTTTCACACCGTTGCTCGCCCCGATGCCTCGAGGAATCGTCGCGACGTGCTCTGCTCCGGTCCGTCCGGGACACGATCCCGGCGCGATCATCCGCGCCGCCTACGCCGACGAGCAGTTCGTCACGGTGCTCGGCGAGGGGCAGTGGCCGACGACCGGTGCGGTGCTCGGCACCAACGGAGCCCAGTTGCAGGTCGCGGTAGACGAGCACGCCGGGCGGGTCATTGTCGTTTCGGTTATCGACAACCTCGGTAAGGGAGCCGCCGGTCAAGCAATTCAGAATGCCAATCTCATGCTGGGTCTCGACGAGGCGTGCGGACTGGATCTCATCGGGATTGCGCCATGAGCGTGACCGCCGCCCGAGGGTTCCGGGCGCAGGGAATAGCCGCAGGCATCAAGCCGTCGGGACGGCGAGACCTCGCAATCATCGTCAACGATGGACCATCGGATGCTGCGGCGGCTGTGTTCACCAGCAATCGCTTTCCTGCGGCTCCGGTGCTGTGGTCGCGTCAGGTCATAGCCGACGGCAGCGCTCGTGCGGTGATCGTGAATTCCGGGGGAGCGAACGCGTGCACCGGACCTGAAGGGTTCGCCGATAGCCACACCATGGCCGAGCGCACCGCGGCCGCACTGCAGGCAGGTGGCCGGGACATCGGCGCCGGTGACGTCCTGGTGTGCTCGACGGGTTTGATCGGTGAACTTCTCCCGATGGACCTGGTGAATGCCGGCATCGACACCGTCGTTGTCGATGTTGGAGCACCAGGTGCTGCCGCTGATCCGTCGTCGGGATCCATGTCGGGCGACGGGTCGTCGATAGCCGGCCAGAGCGCGGCCGAGGCGATCATGACGACCGACACCGTTCCCAAGACCGCGGTACGCGAAGGCGACGGCTACGTCGTAGGTGGCATGGCCAAGGGCGCCGGCATGCTCGCTCCCGGCCTGGCCACGATGCTCGTTTTCATCACCACCGATGCGGATGTTCCCGCCGCGGCGCTCGATGCAGCTCTGCGGCACGCAACATCGGTGAGTTTCGACCGAATCGACTCTGATGGATGCATGTCCACGAACGACGCCGTCATCGTGATGGCTAGTGGCTCCGCCCAGACGGCACCGGACATCGACGAATTCACCACAGTCCTGACAGACCTCTGTGTCGACCTTGCGCAGCAATTGATCGCGGATGCCGAGGGAGCCTCCAAGGACATTGCCATCACCGTGCGTGAAGCAGCGAGTGAGAGCGAGGCTCTCGAGGCTGCTCGGACGATTGCGCGGAGCAATCTGCTCAAGTGCGCCATCCACGGAGAAGATCCGAATTGGGGCAGGGTCTTGTCTGCTTTGGGGACCACCACGGCCGCCTTCGAGTCCGATCATGTCGATGTCGCGATCAACGGCGTCACCGTGTGCCGAGGTGGGGGTGTCGGCGACCCGCGTGAGGGAGTCGACATGAGTCAACGCGATGTCGTCATCGACGTTCACCTGAAAGCAGGCCCATCGACGGTCACCGTATGGACGAACGACCTGACGGCCGACTACGTCCACGAGAACTCGGCGTATTCCACCTAGGAGCGGTAATGACGAATCGATCCATCGACGACGCCAAGGACAAGGCAGCGGTTCTCGCCGGCGCCCTCCCTTGGCTGCGGCGATTCCATGGGGCGACGGTGGTGGTGAAATTCGGCGGCAACGCGATGGTCGACGCGGACCTGACGGCCGCGTTCGCCGAGGATGTCGTCTTCTTACGCCTCGCAGGTCTGCGTCCTGTCGTCGTCCACGGCGGAGGGCCGCAAATCAATGCGATGCTCGAACAACTCGGCATCGAATCCGAGTTCCGCGGCGGCCTGCGCGTCACCACGCCGGAGGTGATGCAGGTGGTCGAGATGGTGCTCACTGGACAAGTGCAGCGAGAGATCGTTCGAGACATCAATGAGCACGGCCCGCTCGCCGTCGGCATGTCGGGAGAAGACGGGGGACTGTTGAATGCGGTTCGACGCAAAGCCACTGTCGAGGGCGCACTTGTGGACGTTGGTCTTGTCGGAGACATCGACGAGGTTCGCCCCGAGCCGATCCTGTCGCTGCTCGACCAGGGATTGATTCCGGTGATCTCCACCGTTGCGCGGGGAGCCGACGGGGAGACCTTGAATGTGAACGCCGACACGGCGGCGGGGGCTATCGCCGTGGCCCTTGGTGCCCACAAGCTGGTGATGCTGACCGACGTCGAGGGCCTCTACCGCGACTGGCCGACCAGCGATGAGGTCATCGCGTCCCTCACCACCAGCGAGCTGCGCGATCTGCTGCCCACGTTGGCCTCGGGGATGGTGCCGAAAATGGAGGCGTGCCTGCGGTCGGTCGATGCCGGAGTCTCGCGAGCGCACGTGATCGACGGCCGTGTTCGCCACAGCCTGCTCGTCGAGGTGTTCACCGATCAGGGCGTGGGGACCATGGTTGTTCCAGGCAGGGAGTCGGCATGAGCGCGTCGATGTCGTGGCAGGACCGCTGGGGCGCGGTCATGATGAGCAACTACGGCACGCCCGCCGTGATGCTGACCCGGGGTGCGGGCTCGCGAGTGTGGGATACCGAGGGCAACGAGTACATCGATCTGATCGCGGGGATCGCGGTGAACACTCTCGGGCACGCCGACCCACGCATGGCATCGGCGCTGTCCGATCAATTCACAACGTTGGGTCACGTGAGCAACCTGTATGCGTCCGAGCCGGGACTGGCGCTGGCTGAACGGCTCGTCTCGCTCGTCGGGGATGACACCGCGCGGGTTTTCTTCTGCAACTCAGGTGCGGAAGCCAACGAAGCCGCCTTCAAAATGACGCGATTGACGGGGCGCTCCACCGTGGTCGTGGCCAGCGGGTCATTCCATGGACGAACGATGGGGTCGTTGGCGCTGACGGCGCAACCGAGCAAGGTCGATCCATTCCGGCCCCTTCCCGGTGACGTGGTCGTCGTGCCGTATGGAGACGCTGACGCGCTCGCTGGAGCGGTGGACGCCAGTACTGCCGCAGTGTTCCTCGAACCCATCCAAGGAGAGGGCGGAGTCATCGTGCCTCCGCACGACTACCTCGCGCACGCACGTCGACTCACCGCCGATGTCGGTGCGCTGCTCGTCGTCGATGAGGTGCAAACGGGAATTGGACGCACCGGGCACTGGTTTGCCTATCAGGCGTGTGGAGTGACTCCTGACATCATCACCCTGGCCAAGGGGCTCGGCGGAGGAATTCCGATTGGCGCGGTCGTCGCGTGCGGATCTGCAGCATCGCTTCTGCAGCCGGGAATGCACGGGACCACTTTCGGTGGAAACCCGATCAGCGCAGCGGCTGGGCTGGCCGTTCTCGACGCGATCCAATCCGACGGACTCCTCGATCGCGCAGTCGAAGCCGGTGAACGGTTGACCGCGGGCGTGATGAAGGCCGCGGGTGGTCTGGTGACGGATGTTCGGGGCCGGGGTCTGCTGTTGGCGGCGGCGCTGACCGATGGGACGTCGGCTGAGGTCGAACGAGGATTGCGCGGCGAAGGTGTGCTGGCCAATCCGGTGTCGCCCGACGCGATCCGGATGGCGCCCGCATTGAACATCCCCGACGACGACATCGATGCGGCTATTGACGCGTGGGGGAGGCTGACATGACGGCTCGCACTCTTCCCTCGTCTGTTGTTGCTCGCCGGGCTCGTATTGCGACGCTCGTCGTGGAGACCTCCGTCGCTTCGCAAGAGGAGCTCGGACGACTGCTGGCCGACGAAGGAATCAGCGTCACCCAGGCGACCTTGTCCCGTGACCTCGACGCACTCGGTGCGGTGAAAGAGGTCTCGGCGGATGGCGGGACGCGCTACCGCATTCCTGGGCAGCAGGAGTGGGACACGTCCTTGCCCGTCGGCGACGCGGCGCTTCCCCGGATCCTTCACGAAACTCTGCTGAAGGCTGAGGCGGCGCAGAACATCGCCGTTGTGCATACGCCGCCGGGGGCGGCTCAATACCTGGCTGGACACATCGATCGCAGCGGCTTGTTCGAGCCGGTGGGCTCCGTTGCGGGTGATGACACGATCGTCATCGTGATGCGTTCAGACTCAGCGGCTCACCATTTGTGTGAAACGCTGGTGAACTTGTCGGAGAAGGGTTAGGTCATGGCAAACCCAGCAGACTCAACACGCCTGTGGGGTGGGCGGTTCGCCGAGGGGCCGTCGGACGCGATGGCTGCCCTGAGCCTGTCGACGCACTTCGACTGGCGACTCGCGCCGTACGACCTCGCGCAAACACGAGTCCATGCGCACGTGCTTGCACGGGCTGGTCTGATCAGTGATAGTGACCTGTCCCGAATCGTGGGTGCTATCGATGAATTGAGCGCCGAGGTGGCCGACGGCACCGCGGCGCCAATTGCCGCGGATGAAGACGTGCACACCGCCATTGAGCGTCTGTTGATGGACAAGCTCGGAGAATTGGGTGGCGCATTGCGCGCCGGACGAAGCAGAAATGATCAGGTAGCGACCGATTTCCGCCTCTATCTCCGCGATGCGGCACGCGCCATCGCTCAGGCGACCGTGGATCTGGTCGAAGCATTTAACGATCAAGCAACGCAGCACATCTCCACGGTGTCTCCGGGATTCACGCACTTGCAGCACGCACAACCGGTGTCTTTCGGACACGAATTGGCCAAGCACTCGCATGCGCTCCTGCGAGACGTCGATCGGCTCGCCGATTGGGACGATCGCACCGCGCGATCACCCTTGGGTGCGGGCGCGCTCGCTGGGTCATCACTGGGATTGGATCCGCAACTCGTTGCGGCAGAGTTGGGATTCACATCCGCCCTGGACAACTCAATTGATGCGGTCAGTGATCGAGATTTCGTCGCGGAGTTTTGCTTCGTCGGCGCCATGCTGGCGGTGCACCTATCGCGCATCGGCGAAGAGGTCATTGTGATGGCCAGTCGCGAATTCGCGTGGGTCACGTTGCACGACGAGTGGTCCACCGGCTCGTCAATCATGCCTCAGAAGAAGAACCCGGATATCGCCGAACTCGCACGCGGCAAAGCCGGGAGACTGATCGGCAACCTGACAGGGCTCTTGGCCACACTTAAGGCCTTGCCCTTCGGCTATAACCGAGATCTGCAGGAAGACAAAGAGCCGGCCTTCGACACGGTCGATCAACTGCTCCTCGTGCTGCCGGCGATGACCGGAATGATCCGGACGCTGACCTTCGATGTTGATCGCATGGCTGCGTCAGCCCCGGAAGGCTTCACCTTGGCCACGGATATCGCCGAGTGGTTGGTGCGGCAGGGAATTGCGTTCCGCCAGGCGCACGAGATCGCCGGCGCGTGCGTTCGATTGGCCGAGGTGCGGGGCGTGGAGCTCAGCGATCTCACCGACGACGAGTTTGCGGGCATCGATGCCGCGTTGACGCCCGACGTGCGAAGCGTGTTGACGGTGCAGGGGGCGTTGGCCTCCCGCGACGCTTTCGCGGGCACGGCACCGGATCGCGTGGCCGAGCAATTGAACGCGCTGGCAGACGACGTGAGCCGGGCGCGAACACGTTGGGCCTGACGGCGTGCGCTTCATCGTTTTCCGCGTAATCAGTGCTGGTTGGATCGCAGCATTGGTCTTTGGATCACTGGCCCCGGCCGATGACGTGCAGGGCGCCTACGTCTTCGGGGATTTCGTTCTCCATGCCTTCGGCTATGCGGCCTTGACCGTTCTCCTCGTGCTTTCCCAACGTCATCCCCGCATCTGGGTAGCCGGGGGAGCAGCGGTGGCATTGGGACTGGTGCTGGAGATTCTTCAATCGTTCACCGGGGATCGGAGCGCATCGGCGATCGACGTGGTGGCGAATGCGACCGGTGCCGCGATCGCCGGGGGCTTCTGTTGGTGGAGGCGGCGCCTAACCGCGCAACCGGTGGGTGAGATCTGACGCGTGCGAGCGCGACTACTGCCCCTGACGTCCTGGCAGCGGGGGCACTCGTTTTACCAACTGGAGTCGTCGCCTTCGACCGCGCGCCAGCAGTACCAGGCGACCACGCTTCGATAGGGACGCAGCGGATCCCCCAACGGCTCCAGAATTCGCGGATCGATGTCTCCCGACTCACCGTGCACGATATTCCACCCTTTGCGCATAGCCAGGTCTCCGGTCGGCCAAACATCCAGTCGGTGCATGGTGAACATCAAGAACATTTCGGCAGTCCAACGACCAACGCCCCACAACTTCGTCAGCTGTGCCACGACGGCCGAGTCGTCGGGATGCGTCAGTGCCTCATCAAGGTCGAGAACGCCGGTATGGATAGCGTCGGCTATTCCTTTGACGGTCTTCGTCTTCGCACCGGAGAGGCCGGCTGACCTGAGGCCTTCCACACTGGAGTTCACAACCTTCTCCGGGCTCACGTCTCCGTCGAGATATTCGGTGACTCGTGCCGTGATGGAGTCCGCGGCCTTCACCGATACCTGCTGCGCGATCACCGATCCCACGAGGGATTCGAAAGGGTCGAGTGATGTCCGAGCCCCGTTGCCGATCGAGCACACCGGAGACGCCTCGACGATGTCGGCGAAGGCCGGGTCGGTGTCGACGATGAAGGACGCGGCCTTACGCATCCTGACCCGGGAGTACGCCACGCGCGCATGATGCCAGCGACCATGATCACGGGCGCGATGGGGAACAATGAGCCCGTGGCCAGCATCATCGAAGAACTCCTATGGCGCGAACTCATTTCCGACAGCACCGATCTCGGCGCGCTGCGCGAGGCGACCGATGCCGGGTCGATCACGTTGTACTGCGGCTTCGATCCGACGGCTCCGAGCCTGCATTTGGGAAACCTTGCTCAGATCCTCACCGTCCGGCGCTTCCAACAACACGGTCACCGCCCGCTCGCTCTCGTCGGCGGTGCGACGGGCCTCATCGGGGATCCGAAGGAGTCGGGGGAGCGGTCGCTCAACCCGGCCGAGACGGTTCAGGCGTGGGTTGATCGCATTCGCGGACAGTTGGAGCGCTTCTACGACTTCGACGGTCCGAACGCCGCAGTGATGGTGAACAACTACGACTGGACCCACAACCTGAGTGCCTTGGAGTTCCTGCGAGACGTGGGGAAGCATTTCAGCGTCAACCGAATGCTCGATAGGGAAGCCGTTGCCGCGCGGCTGGCGAAAGACGGGATCAGCTACACGGAGTTCAGCTATCAACTGTTGCAGTCTTATGACTACCTGCAGTTATTCCGCCAATACGAGTGCGTCTTGCAAACCGGGGGATCTGACCAGTGGGGGAACATTACGGCCGGTGTCGATCTGGTGCGCCGTATGGATGGAGCGCACGTCCACGCGTTGACAACGCCCTTGATCACCAAAGCCGATGGAACCAAATTCGGTAAGACCGAATCGGGAACCGTGTGGCTCGATCCAGAATTGACCAGCCCGTATTCCTTCTTTCAGTTCTGGCTCAACGCCGACGATCGAGACGTTCCGGTGCTCCTTCGCACTTTCAGCTTCCGATCCCAAGCCGAGGTGGACGCGCTGATTGCAGCAACCGCCGAGCGACCTCATGAGCGCGCAGCGCAGCGGGCCTTGGCCGAGGAGCTAACGCAACTGGTGCACGGCGCCGACGAGATGCGTGGAGCCGCGGCCGCTGGACAGGTGCTCTTCGGGCAGGGAGAACTGGCCGACGTTCCGCTGGACTCGCTGAGCGCAGCGCTCCTTGAGACACCGAACGTGACGTTGGAAGCAACGGAGCTTGAGGACGGTGCGCTGCCGGCAGTCGACGAATTGATGGTGCGCTGCGGTCTCGTGGAATCCAAAGGTGCGGCCCGTCGAGCTGTGAAAGAGGGGGGTGCGTACCTGAACAACGTTCGCGTCGTCGACCCCTCACAGCGCCCGACGACGGACGATCTTGTACACGGGCGGTGGCTGATTCTGCGGCGGGGCAAGCGCACCGTGGGTGGCGTCCTCGTCGAACTGACCTAGCGGCTGGGACCCGATTTGCCCCCTGCGCCCAGGGGGGCGTAGAGTTGCGCCTCCCGACGGAGAAACGGACTCGCTAGGCCGGTCCCGAGGGATCCATTGTCGCTCCAGACATTCCCCTCGCGGGAAATTGACTTGGTAGGCGTCAGCGGGTAAATTTGGAATGTTGCCCTGATTTCAGGCCTCACGGCCCGAGGTTGGTGCGCGTCTGTACCTTGAGAACTCAACAGCGTGTTATATGTCAATGCCA
>WLWG01000061.1_pt1 | contig 110102 bp, 102 predicted proteins | sample 6712871 | NCBI WGS metagenome assembly WLWG01 (sample SAMN12718693, study PRJNA515312) | sponge metagenome | isolation source: marine sponge | host: Mycale hentscheli | place: New Zealand: South Island, Marlborough, Capsize Point | collected 2003-05-01 | reverse complement strand
CTTTCGGAAAGTAGTCCTGTCCGATGCCACTGGCCCGCTTGGGAACCATGACGGAGCGGAACCACGAAACAACCTCGTCTCCGTCCTGATTCAAACCCCGAGTCTTCATGCGGATGATGCCCATCTCAGGTCGCGACGACGACTCGCGTGCCTCCAAGCACAGGCTCTCGGCGTAGATCGTGTCCCCGATATAGACAGGGTGGGTGAGCTTGATGTCGGTCCAACCCAGGTTGGCCACGGCGTTTTGACTCATGTCGATCACCGACAAGCCGAGAACCAGGGCCACGGTAAGCCCCGAGTTCACGATGATCCGCCCTTCGGTGATGGGGTTGCTCTGGGCGAGATCGGCGTTGAAGTGGTTCTGATTCGTGTTGCAGGTCAGCAGGGTGAACCACGTGGAGTCCGCTTCGGAGATGGTCCGACCGAAGGGGTGCTGGTACGTGGTACCGACCTCGAAGTCTTCGAAGAAGCGGCCGAGTTGGGCGGGAACGATGTTGCTCATCGCCCCATCATGTCAGCGATCGCCGTCGGCGCGCTTGCGCCAGCGCTCTTCCATCCGATCCATGAAACCGGTTGAGCGTCCACCTTGCTTGCCGTCAGCGGCGGGCGGGGCCGCAGCGGAGGCGTCGTCGGTGCCTGCGTCGCCGTCCTCGGCGGCGGTCGATGACCGCCGGGTGAAGGCGAAGTAAATGAGTACGGCCCCGGCCAGCATGACCGCGAAGCCCACCACGCCGAGGATCGCGAGGGGAATGGCCATCCCGGCGAGCACAATGCCGAGACCACCGAGAATCGCGAGAACGCCCAGCGCTGCTCGGGACCGACTGGCGGCCCCGCCACGAGACTGCAGACTCGTCGCGAACTTCGGGTCTTCGGCGTAGAGGGCTTTTTCCATCTGCTCAAGCAGACGTTGCTCATGCTCTGACAGCGGCATGGCGGGCCCCCTTTCGACGTCTCGTGGTCATGTCTTGGGTCATTGTGCCCCACGGTCCCCGACCACGCTTCTTGGCCGTCACTCTCAGGATAAGTGGCAATCGACTTCGAGGGAAACCCGCACCCCGGTAGAGACGGCCATCAGTGGACCCGACCTGGACGAACCGCTCCGGGGCCGTAGCGCTGCCGCAGTCGATCCATGGCTACCTCGGCGTCGCGATGACCACGGTCGGGGGTGTCCAGGGCAAGTTGAGTGGGGGTCTCATCGGTGGGCGTCAGGCCCTCCACTCGCACCCCAACCAGTCGGATTCTCGCTCGCTGAAGACCCAATGCGCCGAACAGTGACCAGGCTGTGGCATAGATATCGGCACCAACATCAGTGGACACATCGAGGGTCCGAGACCGGGTGATGGTGGTGAAATCTGCGAAACGCACTTTCAGACCTACGGTCCGAGCAACCGATTGGGAAGCCCGCAGGCGACGCGCTACCTGGTCGGAGAGTCCGGCGATCCGCGAGCGAACCCACTCGTGATCATCGGTGTCCGAATCGAATGTCTCCTCGTTCCCGATGCTTTTCTCCGGCTCATTGGGAATGACGGCCCGAGGATCTGTGCCCCAGGAGAGATCGTGAAGATGACGACCCTGTGCCGCGCCGAGGGCTCGCTCCAAGGTGGCCACGGGTGTCTCGGCGATGTCGCCCACGGTTTCCAGTCCGAGGCGCACCAATTGCTCTTCGGTTCGCTCTCCCACGCCCCATAAGGCACCGACGGGGAGTGGGTGAAGGAATTCGATGACCTTGGCATGCGGAATGAGGAGCAGTCCGTCCGGCTTGCTGTGCGTGGAGGCGAGCTTGGCGACGAACTTGCTTGACGCCACCCCGACCGAGCACGTGATGCCGACCTCGTCACGGACTCGATTCCGAATGAGCGTGGCGATGGCAACGGGTCGCCCCAGGCGACGAATTGCCCCGGCGACATCGAGAAAGGCTTCGTCAAGAGACAGTGGCTCAACGATCGGGGTGATGGATCCGAAGATGTCCATCACTTCTCGCGACGCCTGCGCGTATTGATCGTGGTGCGGAGGGATAAATGTTGCCTGCGGTGCCAGACGTCGTGCTCGAGAAATAGGCATCGCGGAGTGAATTCCCAGTGCTCGGGCCTCATAGGTGGCGGAAAGAACGACTCCTCGATTTCCGGTGCTGGCCCCCACGACGACGGGCGTACCCGCAAGTTCCGGATGATTAAGTAATTCGACGGACGCGTAGAAAGCATCCATATCCACGTGCAGGATCGTCGTTCCGGTGTCGTCATCACCGAAGTTGCCCAACCCTTGAGGCCGGCGAACCTGGCTACGGCTCATACCCGCATCATCCCTTCCTGTCGCTTCTACCAGCCGGAGACACCAGGACTGGAATGCCAAAACTTCCCCGGCGGACGATTCACGGAAGCTCCGGCGGGAGTGATGTCGGCGTAAGGCGATTGCTGGAAACCACTTGCATGCACCAGCACCTTCCGTGGTCCTGCGTGAACATCTGGGGCCTGCTCTGAAGCAGGGTCATAGGTCAGTAACGAGCGAACAGCATCCATTCCTTCGTCTTTCCACAGTCGCCGCACATCCCCCAGATCCCAGCAACCAGTGGCGCGCATCGACACTCCTCGCGGCCCGGATCGCCGAAGGCGCCCACGAATGATGAGCAACCAGGAATTGAACAACGTCGATGCGTAGTTCTCTTGAACATCATCGAAGAAGGCCGCATCGATGGGGCCCGTGGAGTCATCAAGGGTTACGAAGATCACTCGCCGCCCACTACGCACGGGGGGACTTTGAATTGCGACTTTGACACCGGCGACCCATACGTCGCTACCGGATCTTTGCTTCAGTAGATCGCAGGCAGCAGTGGCGCGCATCTCGCTCAATAGATCCTTGTAGAAATCCACCACATGGGCGCTGACGTCCAAACCCAGGACCGACATCTCCGATCGAACTCGGTCACTTGCTTTCATTTCCGGTAGCCCCGTAATCGGAACGAATTCAGCTGTTGATCCGAGGAGATCGAATGACAACTGCGTATCGATACCCGTCGACCGTGTGTGCCTGTCGATATCGGCAACCTGCAGCAACAGATCCCGTCGAGTAACGGGGGCGGGATGCAATGCGTCGAATGCCCCTGTCACCACCAGGTTTTCCGCCACGGGTCGTGACAACTCTGCTCGCCCTATCGCGTCGGAGAGCGAGGAGAAAGGGCGCCGATCGATCAGCCTTTGGACTTCATGCTCACTAATACCCGCTACTTCGGTCAGGGGAACCCGAATAGCTTGTGCGTCCGCTCCCTCCACTCGATAGGCGTCACCCGAAATATTGACGTCGATACCTAGCACTCGGATTCCATGCACTCGTGCGTCGTCGAGTAAGAGCCTTTTGGGATACATACCCGGATCGTGCGTCAATATTCCGCAATAGAAGGCTGCTGGATAATGCGCCTTGAGCCATGCAGATTGATACGTGGGGAGCGCGAAGGCTGCTGCGTGCGCCTTGCAGAAGCCGAAGGACGCGAATGCCCGAAGAATCTCCCACACTCGCTCGACAGTCGGGACGTCGTAACCGTGGTTGATGGCGGTCGGGTAGAACCACGCCCGGACATCGTCTTGCCCGTCCGGTGACCCCATACTGCGTCGGCATTCATCGGCTTCAGCGAGAGAACATCCCGTCATCGTTGCGATGATGCGCAGCACTTGTTCGTGGAATACCACCACTCCATAGGTCTCATGCAATATCGATTCAAGATCGGAGTGCGGGTACTCCGGAGCACACCACCCCTGCCGAGCCATAAGGAATGGCGTCACCATGTCTGATTTGACCGGTCCTGGGCGAAACAGTGATATGTCGATGATCAGATCAGAGAAACGATCGGGTGCGAACTTGCCAAGAAGTTCACGTTGACCCGGTGACTCAATTTGGAAGCACCCCAAGGTCTTGGTCGATCGGATGAGCTCAAATGTTTTCGGATCATCGAGCTGACGATCATCGAGTTCGATGCTCTCCCCCGTGTTGTTCTCGGCCTCGGTGATTGCGTGCGCGATCGCCGACTGCATTCGAACCCCAAGAACATCGAGTTTGAGTAGACCCATGTGCTCGACATCGTGTTTATCGAAATGACTCATGTGATAGCCCGCGGCACTGCTCTCCACGGGGGTTCGATCGAGCAGCGTGGCATCGGAGAGGACCACACCACACGGGTGCATGGCGATATCTCGGGGTAACCCATCGAGGCCTTCGACGAGGTCGAGGAAATGATCGAGCTGTCCATCATTCGCGAGTTGTCCTATATGAGAGTTTCGCAACTCAGGAAGATCGCTCAGCGCACTGCGGGCTTGTCGAGCACGAACATGCGGAAACGCCTTTGCGAATGCATCGACTTCCCCCACGTCCATACCGAGTGCGGCACCAACATCTCGAACGGCATGCCGCACGCGATAGGTCTCCATCATCGAGACGCTTGCGACCCGCCCGTCACCGAATCGATCGCGAATGAGGTCGTAGACCTCCAATCGTCGGGCTGATTCGACGTCGATATCGATATCCGGGAGCACTCGCCGAAGCGGTGACAAGAACCGCTCCATCAACAATCCGTGCCGAATGGGATCAACGCCACTGATCCCCAAGAGATGGGTAACGAGACTTCCAGCGCCGGAGCCACGCGCAGCCACCCGTATTCCTCTATCTCGAACCATGTCGACCACCTCGGCGACGGTGAGGAAATACCCGGAGAAACCGAGACTCGTGATGGTTCTCAGTTCGGCGTCGAGTCGATGCTCGGCTTGGCTTCTTTCGTCTTTCGAGTAGCGGTCGGGTATCGCTGCGGCACATCGGTGGCGCAATAAAGTCGCAGCCTCTGCAACCGGGTCGGGAATCTCCCTTCCCAGAAGCACGTCGAGTTCGGGAACGAAAACCTCCCCCAGGCCCAGATCTCGCCCGGAGTCGAGTGCGCAGTACTGCGCGAGATGCCACGTGTCTTCTAATAGGCGTTGCCCGCCGCGCTCGTCTTGTCCCCCTGACGCGTGGGCGATCTCCGCTGCGATCTCCGCCATTTCTTGCCCTGATTTCACGTACGCGTGAGCTCCCTGCTGGCGCTCGAGCCGTGGCGAACTCAACGGCACAAGCAATCGAGAGGCGTCTAGCACCTCGGCGATACCGGCTTGATCGGGATGGGCGTATCGCACCGCGTTGGTCACAACAGCAGGCAACCGTTGCTCGCGCGCCCATCCCAGCATGCGCGCTGCTGTCGCTGTTGAGTACCGATGTCGACGACGCAGCGGAAAACCCGGCTGCCGATGGGACGTGACACCGATAGCGAGATACCGATCGAATACCGCACGCCACGGCCGCGTCGCCGCCTCAGCGAGAGTCGCTCGCTCATCTGCGAGATACCGACCAACCTCGGAGTCCGCACCGAGAATGACGACTATCCCCTCGCTGTGTTCGCGCAACGCCGACCACGGCACCCACGGTTCACCGCGCGCGGTGTGATCGCCGATGTGTGCAGCGCTCACAAGGCGACATAGTGATGCCCACCCTCGCGAACCCGTCGCGAGCAAAAGGACTCGCGGACGTGTCTCATCAATCCACCGACCCCCGCGCGCCGGTGTCCGTGCCTGCACGTCCGGATGCACCCGCGCCACCTGGGTTGCCTCGACCGCGATATCCACTCCGAGTACCGGTTGTATGCCCAGCCGGGAACACTCACGTACCCACCGGACCGCCGCGTACAAGCCGTCTCGGTCGGTAAGAGCGACGATTGACTGACCAAGTTCGGCACTGCGTTGCACGAGTAACTCCGGCAAGGTGGCGCCATACCGAAGTGAGTGGCTGGAAGCTACGTGCAAATGGGCGAACGGTGGTGAAACGACTCCCACGCCTAACCGACGGCACGCAGCCGTAGATCGAGCGCTGGCTGATGGGCCAACTCCAGTACGTCACAGACTCGAGCCAGGAACGTCTGCGCATCGCGAACGAGATCGTCTGCTGCCCGCGCACCGACGCACGGGATTCCGGCTTCGGCAGCGGCACGGGTCTGGGCGCCAGCGGCAAAGAAATCCGCCCACTCCGACAGCGGCGGACACACCTCACGTAGCACCACCCACGCGCTCCGCACTTGCTGACGCACCGGTCGGTTGGCGCGCACCTGAGAAGACCGGGAGGCAACAACAGCGATAACCGCGGCAGCAGCTCGTAAGGCCGCAAGGTGTGCGGCGGCGTATCGCTCGTGCGGGGTGCCCGCTAGCGCGGCACGAGCCAAACTGCGCTGAGCACTGTGGATCAAGTCGTCCGCGGCAACCGGCGTCATAGTCAACTCACGGAGATTCGATGCGGGGAGCGCATCACCAGAATGGGTCCCAGGGCGGGTCCCAGGGCGGGTCGAGTTCATCGCGAAGATCCCTTCTCTATGCGTGTGCTGGTTTTCTCGACCCACGTGCTCGACCCACGTGCTCGACCCACGTGCACTGCTCCAAAACGGACCCCGGCCGCTGGGGCTGGGGTCGAGGCAACCTCAGCGGCCTACGGGCCCGTTTCGTTGAGTTCCACAGAACTCCCACCTCGGCCGCGAATCCGAGGTGCTTGGTCCGATGAGGCATGTGCCCGAATAACCCTCGTGTCGAGCAAACCGACCTACCAGGTATTCGAACACCTGTTCGAACCAGACACGACCGTAGCCCCCACCTCTGACACCCGTCAACCCCTGGCGCCCGGTCAGCCCGGTCAGCCCGAACACGTGCGGCCGCCAGGGCGATCCGGCAGGCTCGGGTACAAACTGAGGAACCGCCCGTCGAGGAGGCTCGTTTCGTGCCCGAACCATCTGCCGACCTGTTGGACGATGACCACATCGACGACTTCTGCCGCCTGCACCCCCGCTGGAGCTACGACGGCACTGCCCTCGTGGCCCAGGTGGAGGCTTCGACCTTCCTCCACGGCATTGACGACGTCACCGCCATCGCCCATGTAGCCGAGGAGATAGACCACCATCCGGATATCGACATCCGATGGAGGAACCTCACCTTCCGCCTATCGACACATTCAGCACATGGAGTCACCGGACTCGATATTGCCCTCGCCGAGCGGATCGACGCGATAGTTGACGCCGCACCCTGAGGATTCAACGGCCGGTCAGCACTCTCGGTGCTTACCCCGTGATGGCTCCCTTCGAGGCGCTACCCACCAACTTGGCGTACTTCGCGAGCACGCCTCGGTTATAGCGCGGAGGTAACGGTTCGAACGACGCGTGGCGTTCGCTCATCTCTGCCGGATCGACGAGCACATCGAGCGTCCTGTTGGGGATATCGATCATGATGCGGTCACCATCACGCAGCAGCCCGATGGGGCCACCGTCGACGGCCTCCGGGGAGACGTGACCGACACACAAACCCGTCGTGCCACCGGAGAAGCGCCCATCGGTGATCAACAGCACGTCCTTACCCAAGCCCGCACCCTTGATAGCTCCAGTGATCATCAACATCTCGCGCATACCCGGACCACCCTTGGGGCCTTCATATCGAATGACGACAACGTCACCAGCCTGGATGGTGCCGTCCTCGAGCGCATCCATGGCTGCCTGCTCACGATCGAACACACGCGCCACCCCCTCAAAAACCTCCACGGGAACACCCGCGTTCTTCACGACCGCACCCTCGGGAGCCAGCGAGCCGCCGAGAATGGTGATCCCCCCGGTAGACCCGAGCGGTGACGAGATCGGTCGAACGACGGTGCCGTCAGGTTCGGGGATCTCAATGTCCGCGAGGTTCTCGGCCATCGTCCGGCCGGTCACCGTCAGACAATCACCGTGCAGCAAGCCCACTTCCAAGAGAGCCTTCAGCACAACGGGAACACCCCCGACCTTGTCGAGGTCGAACATCAGGTACTCACCGAAGGGCTTGAGATCCGCAACGTGCGGCACGCGGGCTCCGATCCGGTGGAAATCGTCCATTCCCAAATCAACCCCGACTTCGTGCGCGATCGCTGGAAGGTGCAGGACAGCATTCGTCGAACCACCGAGTGCCATCACGATGGCTATCGCGTTCTCCAGGGACTGCTTGGTGATGATGTCTCGTGCCGTGATGTCTTGTCGCAACATCTCGATAACCGCTTCACCGCTGCGCCGCGCCAAGGTGTCCCGTCGCGAATCGACCGCGGGGGGTGAGGATGAACCAGGAAGTGCCAGGCCCATCGCTTCGGCCGCACTTGCCATCGTGTTGGCGGTGTACATGCCACCGCACGTGCCCGCGCTCGGACATACCGCTCGCTCGATTCGATCGACGTCTTCATCGTTCATCAAGCCGCGCGCGCGAGCACCGACAGCCTCGAAAGCTGTCACGATGTTGACGGTCTCTTCGGTGCCGTCGGTCAGACGCACGTATCCGGGAAGTAGCGAGCCCGCGTATAAGAGCACGGATGCGATATCGAGTCGGCCGGCCGCCATCATCATGGCCGGAATGGACTTATCGCATCCCGCCAGCGTGACCATCCCATCGAGACGTTCGGCCTGGACGACGGTTTCTACCGAATCTGCGATCACCTCTCGACTCACAAGCGAGAAGTGCATCCCCTCATGGCCCATCGAGATCACGTCCGACACCGTGATCGTCCCGAACTCCATCGGGAAGCCACCCCCGGCTTCGACACCTTGCGCAACCGACACGGCAACATCGCGCAACGACATATTGCAGGGTGTGATGCGGTTATAGCTGTTGGCGATTCCGATCTGAGGCTTGGTGAAGTCGTCGTCGTCCATGCCCAGAGCACGTAGCATTCCCCGGTTCGGTGCTCGGTCGGGTCCGTCGGTCACCAGAAAGCTGCGGGGTTTCATACGCACGGGAGAGGTCATGCTCGTAGTCTAGGAAGGGACATCATCGGGGGCACTGCCATCAGCGAGGAAAGGGTAGGAACGTCCACGTGTCATTCCAGACGTTAATCACCGCATCCGAACTTGATCACCTGTGTCGCGCCGAGACCGACGTGGTCATCCTCGATGCCCGCTTCCATCTCGACGACGAAGACTGGGGGGATCGGGCGTTCGCCGAGTCACATATTCCCGGAGCTCAGCGAGCCAGCCTGGCGACCGACCTGAGCGGTCCGATCATCGAGGGCGTTACCGGCCGTCGGCCCTTTCCCGCGTCCGCAGACTTCGAGCGCACTGTTCGATCCTGGGGCATCGGACCGTCCACTCAGGTAGTCGTCTACGACGCCGATCGCGGGTTGATGGCGGCATCTCGTGTGTGGCTGATGATGCGTTGGATCGGTCACGACGCGGTGGCTGTTCTCGATGGCGGCCTGCCGGCCTGGGAAGGTGCCGGCTACTCGATGACGTCTGAGGCGACCTCACCCCCCGCGCCGGAGCAGACCTTTGTCGCGTCGGTGCGTCCTCATCTGCTGGCCGAGGTCGACGAAGTCGACCGCGTTCGCGTCGATACGCCCACACGCGTCTTCGACTCTCGAGGACCGGAGGGCTACCACGGGCAAGGCAAGTACTACGACCCCGTCCGCGGGCATATCAAGGGAGCGGGCCTCGCCGATCGAGCCGAGACACTCGACGACGACGGCACTTTCCGGAGCCCTGAGGATCTGCGAGTTCACTACGACGCCCTCCGCAACGGTCAGGACGCAGACGACATCATCTTCTACTGCGGTTCCGGGGTCACGGCCGCTCAAAACGTCCTCGCCATGGAGCACGCGGGATTGCCGGGAGCCCGCATGTACGTCGGATCGTGGAGTGAATGGATCGTCGACCCGAACCGTGAGGTGGAGTTGTGAGCCGTCCCTATCGTTTCGCTCTGATCGGCTGTGGCTTCTTCGCTCAAAACCACCTGCAGGCGTGGGCCGAGATGCCCGACGTCGAACTCGTCGCCACCTGCGACATTAATCCCGACAGCGCCGCGGCCGCGGCCGAAACGTTCGGCGGGACCCCGTACACCGACGCCGCTGAACTATTCGCCACGGAAGAACTCGACTTCGTCGACATCGCCACTACCCCGCCGACGCACCGCATGATGGTCGAACTCGCCGCACAGCACCGAGTGGCCGCCATTTGCCAAAAGCCACTCGCCTGGGACATGGATGATGCCCAGGCGATGGTTCGCGCCATGGCCGATGCGGATCTCCCGTTCATGGTCCACGAGAATTTTCGATTCCAATATCCGATGCGCAAGGTCAAAGAGGTGCTCGATAGCGGAGTCATCGGTCGACCATTCTTCGGCCGCATCAGTTTTCGCACCGCCCACGATGTCTACTCCGCGCAGCCATGGTGCATGGATGCCGAACGCATGATCATCGCGGATGTGTCGGTTCATCAGTTCGACCTCACTCGCTTCTTCCTCGGCGAGCCCGACCGCCTGTTCACCGAAGCCATCAGGGTCAACCCGAAGATCAAGGGCGAGGACGTGGCCACCATCGTTCTCGGCCTTCCTGGCGCTACGTGCATCGTTGATACGAGTTACGAATCCTCCTCTGATCACAGCACGTACCCGCAAACGTTCGTGACCATCGAAGGTACCGACGGGACCGTCACCTTGGGTCCGGACTACCACCTGCAGGTGGTCTCCCCCGCTGGAGTCCACGAAGAACAGCTCGTCATCCCCGAGCATTCGTGGGCATCTGAGCCGTGGAACTGCATTCAAGACAGCGTGGTGAACGTTCAGCACCACTGGATCCACTGCCTGGAAACCGGCCAGACCCCGGAAACCAGCGGTGCCGACACCCTTCGGGTTCTCGACCTCACCCTCGGCGCCTACCAGTCCCTCGACTCCGGGGAGCCGTACCGGGTCGGAAGCATGCTGTGACACCAACGCAGACCGTTCGAGTCGGCGACGTCACCGTCACCATCGACGGGGCGGATCTGCGCGACATTCGTTGGCACGGCCACGAAGCGATCCGGCGTATCTATCCGGTCTTCCAGGACCGCAACTGGACGAATCGACTCTTCACCATCGGTGACATCGAGCTCACCGAGATCGACGGCGCAATTGAGTTCACCGCCCACGGCACCGGCTCGTTCGACGCCGAACCCCTCGAATGGACCGTGGTGGCACGAATCGCCGATCGGGCAGTCTCTTATCGATTCCACGCCCACACACGGGCGCCCTTCTGGCGAAATCGACTGGGCATGTGTGTCCTACACCCGATGCTCGCGGCAGGCTCCGCCGTCGTTGTCGAACACACGGATGGAACGACGACAAAGGCGCACCTACCCACAGAAATCTCCGCGCACCAACCCTTCGTGGACATGCGATCCATCACCCACGAGCTCCCCGGTGGAGGCCACGCGCGTGTTCGCTTCGATGGTGAGGTCTTCGAGATGGAAGATCACCGCAATTGGACCGATGCGTCTTTCAAGACCTACTGCACACCGATTTCACTGCCCTTCCCCGTCGAGGTCGTTCCCGGTCAGGACATCGACCAGGAAATCGTGGTCGACTTCGACGCCGGTCCACAACCATCGGTGCGTGTGTCCCCGATCGCCGATGACGTCGTCGAGATCCGACGAACCGGCGAGGTCACGGATCTTCCGCGCCTGGGGTTGTCATGGGCGCCGGACTCCCCACCGATCACCGACGCCGACATCGCGGCCCTCGCGTCATTGCGGCTCGACCACCTGCGCGTTGCCGTTTCCGTGCCAGATAGCACGGGGCCGGATAGCGAGGGACTGGAAGGCGCGGGGACGGCGCACCTTGTCGAGGCTGCATCAATCGCAGACCGCATCGGTGCACGACTGCGCATCGCCTCGGTCAGCCGTGCACCCGAGGGACTGGCCGTCTTCGCAGAACTCCCCGTTGACGTGATCGGCGCCATCGATTGCTGGTACGTCTTCAGTGAGCAGGACAAAGTCACACCCGACGACTGGGCCCCGCGCGCACGACAAGCCCTCGGCGAGCGGTACTCCGACGTGGCCCTCGGTGGCGGGACGGATCTGTATTTCACCGAACTCAACCGCGAGCCCCCCGATCCGTCGATGGTCAGCGTTCTTAACTTCTCGATGAATCCGCAGGTCCATGCATTCGACACCCGCACGCTCATCCAGAACGCCATGACCCAGTCCGTCGTCGCCGCCAACGCACACCGACTTACCCGAGCGACACCCGTGTCGGTGTCACCCATTTCGCTGCGCCCCCGGTTCAACCCGAATGCCACCGAACCCGCTCTCGACGTGAGCAACACGCCCCTGCCGAGCAATGTCGACGCCCGTCAGATGACCTACGTCGCGGCACACTGGACCGCAATGAGCATCAAGTACCTCGCTCAGGCTGGATCCATCAACCACGCCACGTACTTCGAAGCCGTTGGGTGGAAGGGAATCATCGAAAGTGCCGCGGGTTCATCGGATCCGGTGAACTTTCCCTCCACTCCCGGTCAGCGGTTCCCGGTGTGGGATGTCTTCGCCGGCCTTGCCGGGATGACGCGCGCACACACCGCCCAATCCTCCGCACCCGAGGAAGCGGACGCACTGATCGTGGATGACGGGGCCAACGAGCGAGCGCTCGTCGTCAATTGGAGCGAAGAACCCCGCGTGGTTCGCATCGACGACAATCCACTCACCACGATTCCCCCAACCGCGATGGTGATCCTCGATCTCCCACACACCAACTGAAAGGCCCACGATGAAGCCCGCGCCCTCCCTTCCTGCCACTGCCGACCTCTTCCGCATGGACGGCATGCGCATTCTGTTGACGGGGGCCGGTGGCGCCATCGGAACGGTGCTCGCACGGGCCTTCGCCGATCTCGGGGCCACCGTGGCGTTGCACGACATCTCTGAAACCAAGGTCGCTGCCTTGGCCGCCGAGATCAACGACGGTGGTGGCTCGGCGTTAACGTTCGCCGCGGACATTGCCGAGCCGGATCAATGCGCGGGGCTCATTGAGGCGGCCGCGGCTGCCATGGGAGGCCTGGACGTTCTCGTCAACGGGGCCGGGATCAATCGCCGTAAGCCCATCGTCGAGGTGACGGTCGACGACTTCGATGCGATTACCGCGGTCAATATGCGGGCGGTCTACCTGCTGAGCCAAGCCGCACACCCGCATCTCGCCGCATCTCCCCACGGAGCGATCGTCAATCTTTCCTCCCTCAGCGCGCGCTACAGCTTCAACACCATCTCGGTCTATGCCGCGACCAAGGCCGCCGTGTCGGGCATGACACGCAGCTTTGCTCGCGAGTGGGTAGCCGACGGAATTCGCGTGAACTGCATCGAGCCGGCTGTCGTGCAAACCGAGTTCACCAAACCGCTATGGGGAGAAGAGCACCGTGCCCGGTGGTTCGCCGACACCACGCCGATAGGGCGGCTGGCTCAGGCAGATGAATTGGTCGGTGCGGTCGTCTTCCTGGCAACACCCGCATCGAGCTACATCACCGGTCAATCCATCGTGGTCGAGGGTGGAATCCTCTCCGGTGGTGATTGGGACTCCTACGCCGACGCAACTTCCTGACGCTGTTCACCCAGGCCGGTGATTCCCAGCGTCATCACGTCTCCGGGAGACAGATAGCCCGGTTCGGCCATTCCCATCGCAACCCCGGGTGGAGTCCCCGTGTTCACCACATCGCCCGGTTCGAGCACCATGAACTGACTGACGTGATGGATGACCGTCGCGATGTCGAAGATCATGTCGTGAGTCGATCCTGTCTGGCGCCGTTCCCCGTTCACGTCGAGCCACAGGTCGAGTCCACCGTCGAGATCGACCTCGTCGGTGGTCGCCAGATACGGGCCGCACGGGTTGAAGGTCTCGCAGGACTTGCCCTTGATCCACTGACCGCCGCCGCGCTCGAGCTGGAACGTTCGTTCGGACACGTCGTTCGCGATAGTGAAACCAGCGAGGTGGTCCATTGCCTGCTCAGGCGAGTCGAGGTATCGACATCGGCGTCCGATCACCACCGCCAATTCCACTTCGTAGTCGACCGTGGTGGCTCCACGGGGAGTTAGAACATCGTCATACGGCCCGACCAGGCAGTTGGGTGCCTTGGTAAACAGAATCGGTTCCTCAGGGACCTTCATGCTCGACTCGTTCGCGTGATCGACGTAGTTCAGGCCGACACACAAGATCAGGCTCGGCTTGGCGATCGGCGCACCGATCCGGCCCTTCACCGCCGAGAGCCCGGATAGATCACTCGATCGCAAGCGCTCGATGCCGTCACCGGCGAAGAATTCGGGCGTGAAATCAGACACCACACTCGACACGTCTCGATAAACCCCGTCCCGACCGAGGACCGCCGGTACTTCGCTACCCCGCGCCCCGATTCTCGCAAGCTTCATTCCGATTCCTTCTGTGGTTGTGCGGTGGATGGACGTCGACCTTCCCGATCGTGCAGGAACTATCCGGTCACCGCACCGTTCGACGCACTGGCCACCAGCTTGGCGTATTTGGCGAGAACTCCGCGCTCGTACCGAGGCGGGAGGGGAGTGAATGCTTCGCGCCGGGCGTCAAACTCTGCCGGATCAACGAGAACGTCGAGCTTCCTGTTCGGGATATCGATCATGATGCGATCACCGTCACGCAGCAGCCCGATGGGGCCACCGTCGACAGCCTCTGGGGAGACGTGACCGACACACAAACCCGTCGTGCCACCAGAGAAGCGCCCATCGGTGATCAATAGCACGTCCTTACCCAAGCCCGCACCCTTGATGGCTCCAGTGATCATCAGCATCTCGCGCATACCTGGACCACCCTTGGGGCCTTCGTATCGAATAACGACGACGTCACCAGCCTGAATGGTGCCGTCCTCGAGCGCATCCATGGCTGCCTGCTCACGCTCGAATACCCTCGCGGTTCCCTCGAAAACCTCCACGGGAACACCCGCGTTCTTCACGACCGCACCCTCGGGAGCCAGCGAGCCCGACAGGATCGTGATGCCGCCTGTCGGAGCGATCGCATCGTTCGACGCTTTCAGAATCGTTCCGTCCGGATCCGGCGGATCAATGTCTGCCAGATTCTCGGCAACCGTCTTGCCCGTGACGGTGAGGCAGTCGCCGTGCAGCAGACCCGCATCGAGCAGGCCGCGCATCACCACCGGAACGCCGCCCACACGATCCACATCGCTCATCACGTACCGACCGAAGGGCTTGACGTCCGCGAGCAGCGGCACCTTCGAGCCGATGCGGTGGAAGTCTTCGATGTGCAGGTCGACCTTGGCTTCATGGGCGATCGCCAACAGATGCAGAACCGCATTGGTCGAGCCACCGAAGGCCATGATCACCGCGATGGCGTTCTCCAGAGATTGCCGCGTGATGATGTCGCGCGCGGTGATGCCGAGGCGGAGCAACTCGACCACGGCCTCACCACTCTTGCGTGCGTACGTGTCTCTACGGCGATCGACGGCAGGCGGAGCGGCTGACCCGGGCAGCGACATTCCCATCGCTTCGGCGGCACTCGCCATCGTGTTAGCGGTGTACATGCCGCCGCAGGCACCTTCACCAGGACAAATGGCTCGCTCGATTCGATCGACGTCTTCTCGAGACATCAAGCCTCGCGCGCACGCACCCACGGCTTCGAATGCGTCGATGATGGTGACGTCCTTCTCCGTACCGTCGCTCAGTTTCACGTGGCCGGGAAGGATGGAGCCGGCATACACGAACACCGACGACACGTCGAGCCGAGCCGACGCCATCAGCATGCCCGGCAGCGACTTATCGCAGCCGGCGAACGTGACCATGCCGTCGAGCCTTTCCGCTTCGACAACCGCCTCGACCGAGTCCGCGATGATCTCGCGACTGACCAGCGAGAAATGCATGCCCTCATGCCCCATAGAGATGCCGTCGGAGACCGAGATGGTTCCGAATTCCAATGGGTAGCCACCGGCGGCGTGGACGCCCTCCTTGGCTGATGTCGCCAGTCGCTCCAGCGACAGGTTGCAGGGCGTAATTTCATTCCAGCTCGATGCGATGGCCACCTGCGGCTTGGCGAAGTCTTCATCGCCCATACCGACCGCACGCAACATGCCACGGGCTGCAGCCCGTTCGAGCCCATCGGTTACCTGGCGACTGCGGGGTTTGATGTCTGGCATAACCGAACCCTAGTCCGCAGAATTCAGCCGGAAGCCACCACGTTGCGCAGCGGTTGATCGTTACGCCAACGTTCCACCTGCTCGCCGATCAACTGCTGCGCCAGTCGCGGAAACGCGTCGGTGTCACCACCGATGTGTGGGGTGATGAAGACACCCGGAGTCGACCACAGCGGGTGGGTCTTGGGTAAGGGCTCCGGCTCGGTTACATCGAGCGCGAATTCGAGGCGCCCTGCGTGCCGACGGATGTCCTCGGTGACCGCCACTGATCCGCGCGAGACATTGACCACCAGCGAGCCGTCAGGAAGTCGCGACAGGAAATCATTGTCGACCATTCCCGCCGTCTCATCCGTCAGCGGAACCGCAAGGATCACAATGTCGGTACGGGGCAAGATGTCGTGAAGATCCGCGATCGGGGTAACGCCCGGGCGCCGGGTACGAGCCAGCACGGTGGTGACGCAACGAAACGGCTCCAGCGTGCGCGCAATGGCCGTTCCCACTCCCCCGGCACCGATGATCACCACGCGCGCCTCTTGCAGCGAGCGACCCCGCCGATGACCCCATGTCCCCTCGACCATGTCTCGGGCCGCTCGATCGAGTCCACGCCATACGGCGATGATCGAGCCGACAGCAAGTTCGGCGGTGCTTTGCTCGTGAACTCCCGCCGCGTTGCACAAGGTCACGCCGGTCGGCAGTTGCGGCACCACGGCATCGAAACCCACCGTCGGCAGTTGCACGACATCGAGTCGTGGCATGCGCGCCATCCAGTGCGCGTTCGGGTGCTCGATATAGGCAGGAACGAAAAACCCCACGCGCTCGAGAACCTCAGCATCGGGTTCATGGCCTTCCCGGTACCCGAGCGCCCCCTGCGTGTCGACAGGAAGGAGATAGTCGGGCGCGAAGACGAGAGGCTCAGCCATCGACTCCGAGATGCTCCAGCAGAAGAGTCCGCACCTTCGCGGCGTCGGCCTGACCTTTCGTCGCTTTCATCACCGCACCGACAATCGCACCCGCAGCCTGAACTTTGCCGCCTTGGATCTTCTCGGCAACATCAGGTTGATCGGCCAGGGCTTGCTCGATCGCCGCGAGCAACGTGGAGTCATCACCAACCACCACGAGCCCTCGGGCCTGAACAACGGCGTCGACATCGCCTTCGCCGGCGATCACGCCTTCGAACACCTGACGCGCGAGCTTGTCGGTCAAGCTGCCGTCGGCGATCAACTCCTCGACCCGGGCGATGTGCGCCGCCGTCACCGGAAGGTCCGTCAAGGCAATTCCTTGCTCGTTGGCAATCCGGGTGAACTCTCCGGTCCACCACTTGCGGGCCGCCGCCTGATCGACGCCCTGATCGATGGTCGACTCCACCAGATCGAGTGCCTCGGCGTTGACCAACGTCTGCATTTCGAGGTCGCTGATGTTCCACCGAGCCTGCAGTCGGGCGCGCCGCACCGATGGCACCTCGGGCAGCGTTCCGCGAAGTTCCTCGACCCGGTCCGCCGTCGGTGCCACCGGAACCAAATCGGGTTCGGGGAAGTAGCGGTAGTCCTCGGCGTGCTCCTTCGACCGCCCCGACGTGGTCTGACCGGTGTCCTCATGGAAATGCCGGGTTTCCTGCACCACTCGACCGCCACTGGAGAGCACAGCGGCCTGGCGCTCAATCTCGAAAAGGACGGCGCGCTCCACGCTGCGAAGCGAGTTGACGTTCTTGGTCTCCGATCGCGTTCCCCATGGTTCCCCCGACGGGGCCAGGGAGACATTCACATCGCACCGCAACGATCCTTGATCCATTCGAACGTCGGAGACTCCGAGTGCTCGCATGAGGTCACGCAGCTCGGTGACGTAGGCCCGCGCCACCATCGGTGCGAGTTCGCCGGCACCAACGATCGGTTTCGTCACGATCTCGATCAACGGAATCCCGGCACGGTTGTAATCGACCAGGGAGTAGTCGGCGCCGTGGATGCGTCCGGTGTCACCACCCGCGTGTGTCAACTTTCCGGTGTCTTCTTCCATGTGGACGCGTTCGATCTCCACGCGGAATTCGCGCGGACCATCGTCTGTGGCGACGACGACGTCCAGGTAGCCATCGACGCACAAGGGCTCGTCGTATTGGCTCACCTGATAGTCCTTCGGCATATCGGGATAGAAATAGTTCTTCCGCGCAAACCGGCACCACGACACGATCGAGCAGTTCAGCGATAGGCCCATTCGGATCGTCGACTCGATAGCCGACGCGTTCACCACTGGCATCGATCCAGGCAAACCCAGGCAGACCGGGCAGACATGCGTGTTGGGCTCGCCTCCGAACTCCGCCGAGCAGGAACAAAACATCTTGGACGCGGTCCCTAATTCCACGTGCGTCTCGAGCCCCAGTACCGGCTCGAACGCAGCCAACGCGTCGTCGAACTTCATCCGTTCGATGGCTGAGGCGCTCATAGCGCAGGCACCTCCTCGATCAGTGCGTGTCCACGCTTGTCGAGGAGCGCCTGTTCGAGAGCGGCACCCACCCGATAGAGGCGATCATCTGTCTGCGCGGGGGCCATGATCTGCAGGCCTACCGGAAGGTCGTCCTCGCGAGCCAGGCCGATGGGCACGGACATCGCACAGTTGCCGGCGAGGTTGACCGGGATGGTGGCGATGTCGTTCAGGTACATCGCCAAAGGATCATCGACTTTCTCACCGATGGTGAAGGCAGTGGTGGGCGTGGTCGGCGAAACGAGCACATCCACCGTTTCGAACGCTGCGGCGAAATCTCGAGAAATCAACGTACGAACTTTCTGCGCTTGGCCGTAGTAGGCGTCGTAGTACCCGCTCGACAGCGCGTAGGTCCCCAGCATGATTCGACGCTTCACTTCGGCTCCGAAGCCGACCTCACGTGTTCGGGACATGACCTCTTCGACGGACGCCTCGCCGTTATCGCCGGCCCGAAGTCCGTAGCGCATGCCATCGAAGCGAGCGAGATTGCTCGATGCTTCCGACGGCAAGATCAAGTAGTAAGCGCCGAGGGCGTAGTCGAAGTGGGGACAGGAGACTTCGACCACCTCAGCACCCAAATCCGTCAGCATCGCGACGGCCTTGTCGAAGCTTTCTCGCACACCCGGCTGGTAGCCCTCCCCTGAAAGCTCTCGGACGAGCCCGATGCGCATCCCGCGGATGTCACCGTTGCCCGCACCCGCAACCACGTCGGGGACCGGCGCATTGATCGATGTGGAGTCGCGCGGGTCGTATCCGGCAATCACCTCGTGCAGCAGCGCCGCATCCATGACACTCCGGGCGCACGGACCCGCCTGGTCCAGCGATGACGCAAGGGCGACGAGCCCGTATCGAGACACCGCCCCATAGGTCGGCTTCACCCCGACCGTGCCGGTTACCGATGCCGGCTGCCGGATCGATCCACCCGTATCGGTGCCGATGGCCAGGGGCGCCTCGAACGCCGCGAGGGCGGCCGCCGATCCTCCGCCCGATCCCCCGGGAATGCGCTCAACATCCCACGGGTTGCGGGTCGGTCCATATCCGCTGTGCTCCGTCGAGGAGCCCATGGCGAACTCATCCATGTTGGTCTTGCCGAGAATGACGACATCGGCTGCACGCAACCGTTCGACGATCGTTGAGTCATACGGGGGGCGCCAACCCTCCAGGATGCGAGATCCGCAGGTGGTCGGGACCCCTCGCATCGTCAGCACATCCTTCAACGCCAGCGGAACCCCTGCGAGGCGACCGAGTTCCTCACCCGCGGCGCGACGACGATCCACGTCCTGCGCGGTGGCGAGGGCGGCGTCGGTATCTACGTGCAAGAACGCGTGGATCGTCCCATCGACCGCCGAGATTCGATTCAGGCAGGCCTGGGTGAGTTCGACCGACGTAATGTCTCCAGCGCTGAGGGCACTGCTCAGCGTGGCGGCATCTTGCCGAACCAGATCGGCTTCAGAGGTCACCGACATGTCAGTCCTCGTCCAGAATGCGTGGGACGCGGAAGCGGTCGTCTTCCCACGAAGGCGCCCCGGCCTGCACATCCGCACGGTCCAAACCTGGGCGGGCTACGTCTTCGCGAAAGACGTTGGTCATGGGAACCGGGTGCGAGGTCGGGGGGATGTCGCCCGCAGCTACTTCCGAGACACGTTCGACGGCTTCGACGATCGCGGACAGTTGGTCGGTGTAGTGCGCGGTTTCCTCGTCTGTCAGCTCCAGGCGGGCCAGGTGGGCGAGGTGCTGCACCTGTTCGCGGGTGATGTGGGCCATGGCCTCATCCTTGCAGCACCACGTCGAGCCCTTGTTCGAGGAGCCGGTCGAAGGACTCCGCGGGGACGACCGGCACACCCAGAGATTCCGCCTTGTCCAGTTTCGACCCTGCACTCTCTCCGGCAACGACGGCGCTCGTCTTGCCCGACACAGAGCCCGTCACCTTGGCGCCCCGAGCCGCGACCGCAGCAGATGCCTCATCGCGGGAGTAGCCCGGAATTGACCCGGTGATGACGATCGTCACCCCCGACAGCGTCTGAGCGAGCAACTCGGACTCGCTCGGAGCAGCATCGACGAGTTGCACGCCGCCGCGCTCCCACTTGTCGATAATCTCTCGATGCTCATCGTCGGCGAACCACTCGACCACCGCTTCGGCGATCACCTGACCGACGCCGTCTACTTCTGCAAGACGCTCCACGTCGGCTGAGGCGATGGCATCGATAGAGCCGAACTCACGAGCCAGCGCCTGCGCGGCGGTCGGACCCACATGACGGATGGACAATGCGACGACGATCCGCCACAAAGGCCGGGTGCGCGCGGCGTCCATGTTCGCGAGCATGACTTTCGCGTTCTCACCGAGTTGCCGACCACTCTCGCCTTTGCCCGGGTCTCGGGTGAAGAACCCGCAGGCGAGAAGGTCATCGGCGTCGATCAAGAACAAATCACCGACGTTCGCGACGATGCCACAGTCGAGCAGCGCTACGGCCGCCTTGTAACCCAACCCCTCGATATCGAGTGCACTGCGCGATGCGACGTGAAAAAGGCGTTCCCGGAGTTGGGCGGGGCATCCGTCAGCATTCGGGCAGCGAAGGTCCTTGTCACCTTCCTTCTCCGTGGCAAGCGCGGTGCCGCATTCGGGGCACTCATCTGGCATGACGAAGGCACGCTCGTCGCCGGTCCGGGCTTCGATTACCGGGCCAATGACTTCCGGGATGACATCCCCGGCTTTGCGCAGGAAGACCATGTCTCCGATCAAGACGCCTTTGCGTTGGACCTCGTATTGGTTGTGCAATGTCGCCATCGACACCGTCGATCCCGCAACACGTATCGGCTCCATGACGGCAAAGGGAGTGACGCGACCGGTGCGTCCGACATTGACGGCGATATCCAGCAAGCGCGTCCGAACCACCTCGGGTGGGTACTTAAACGCAATGGCCCAACGAGGAGCACGCGAGGTCTCCCCTAATTGGCTCTGTAGTGCGAAGTCGTCGACCTTGATCACGACTCCATCGATTTCGTGCTCTACGTCGTGTCGATGCTCCGCGTAGAAGTCGATGTACTCGCGGACGCCGGAAACATCGGAGTGCACCGCCATTCGAGAGCTCACGGGGATGCCCATATTCGCCAGCAGCGCGTACGTCTCACTTTGAGAGGTGACATCGATTCCTTCGCGAGCTCCGATCCCGTGGGCCGTGAACCCCAGCGCCGCGAGTCGACCCACCGCCCGCTCGTACTCGTGCTCGAGGCGTTCGATCTTGGCGGCCGACCGGCTGCCGCTCGACTCCCGGGCGTCGTTGAGTTCCAGCCATCGCTTATCCACTCGTTGCCGGATCGTTCCGGCAGCCGCGTTACGCGGATTCGCGAAGGGCGTCACGCCAGAGGCCATCTGCTCGTCGTTGATGCGTTCGAAATTCTCCGTCGAGAAGAAGACCTCTCCTCTTATTTCAACGAGATCGGGTAGATCTGCGGAGTCAAGGGACTCGGGAATCGCGTCGATGAACTGAGCGTTGTAGGTGATGTCCTCGCCGGTCACACCGTCTCCGCGGGTTGCCACAGACGCGAGGCGCCCGTCGCGGTAGACGATGTCGACAGCAAGCCCGTCGATCTTGACTTCACACAACAAGTCCGGAACGTTCCCCAGACCTTTTTCTACGCGCTCTAGCCATGCGGAGAGTTCCGCGTCATCGAAGGCGTTGTCCAATGAGTACAGGCGAACGAGGTGTGTGACGGCCTCGAACATTTCCGATGCCTGCCCGCCGACCGTCTGCGTCGGTGACTCCCCGCTCGCCAATTCCGGATAACGCTCCTCTAGCGCTTCCAACTCTCGAAACAAGGAGTCGTATTCAGAGTCCGATATCGACGGCGCATCGTGTTGGTAGTACGACGTGCGCGCGTTGTTGATCGCATCGACGAGCTCGTGCCACTTCTTGCGTGTGTCAGGCGTTGGCGTTGCGGTTCCCGTGTCACCCATGGACCGGCTCCGAATGCTCGTCCCGCACCACCACGCCGACTCGCGTGCACGCGTCCATCACTGCTCGGGCGCCTTCGGGCGATAGATGCGCCAGCCCGGAGGTCGGACTGATGGCAACGTTCGACGGTACCTCCGCGAAACCCGCTCGTTCCATGAATCGGCGAAGAGGGGCGCTGACGCCTGCGTCGCTCCGCGAAACGTCGATCTGGGCCGGGACGCACGACAGCAGGAGACCGACTCCCGACTCCCACGCAGCGAGCAACGACTCGTGCGCAGAGGCTGATCGCATCGGCTGCTCGATATCGATACCGATGATCCTGGCTCCGGTCCCGAGCATGAGTTCGACCGGAGCGCCGGGAGCTGCACAACGAATACAGGCGACCGCATTCGCCGCGGCGACCGCATTCACGATCATGGACAGGTGGGACTGCACGACTGCGGGTTCAACAGCCCGATGGAAGAGCCGCCCACTGCTCATCGGCACCCGACCATCGAGAACCCGACTCAGTTCGGGTTCCTCGATGTGGACGATCACCTCGCCATCGGGCACGGCGCGTTGCACCCGAGCCACGAGTTCACTCGCGGCTTCGGCCGCGGCGCCCGAGATCTCGGCAACCGCGCCGTGATCGCGAATCAGCGACTCCCCCGCTGCGTCCTCGATCCGCGCAGCCGTCGACCACGGGCCGAGCATGTGTACCTTGACCGGACCCCGATGCGAGGCGGCGTACTCCTCGAAGGAGTCCAGGTCTTCGGACAACCAGGCTCGGGCACGCCGAAGAGCTGCCTGACCGGTGTGGCCAAGTCGCCAGCCACGGACGGTGGTTTCGACTTCGAACGTTCGATCGACACCGGCCAACATGGCGGCCGTTCGCCCGACGGGGTCACCTCCCGGGCCTCGAGTCGGTAACTCGACAACGTGCGGTACCACGCCGAACTCGCCCACGACGATGTTCGTGGCTTCACGCGAGTCGGTACCAGGCATCGATCCGATCCCGGTCGCAACAGCCGGGTACGGCCACGTGAATCCCTCGTTCACGCTCGCTGCGCTTCTCGTGGGCGCTTCACGCCACTCACCGTGCGTGTCTGGCTGATTCTTCCTGAGCCGAGAACCCGGGAATCGCTATAGAGCACCACCGTTTGTCCCGTGGCGAGTCCGCGTACGGGTTCGAGCAGAACGACGTCGATGGTGTCGTCGAGCATCCTCGCCTGGGCCGGCACCGGGTGGTGGTGTGCTCGCACTTGGGCACTGACGTTTGACCACTCGGCCGTCAAGGCCGGGGCTGCCCAGATGACGTGGTCGGCGACCAGGCCATCGACGTCGAGCATCTCCGGAGAGCCGACGTAGACCGTGTCCGTCGAATCATCAATGTCGACGACGTACCGAGGACGCCCATCTTCGCCAGGAATACGCAGGTCCAGACCACGACGCTGGCCGATGGTGACGGTAAAAGTGCCCTGATGACTACCCACGTCACGGCCGGTGGAGACATCGACGATGGGGCCGGGTTTCTCCCCTAGTGCCTTGGTCAAGAAACCCGCGGTATCACCGTCAGGAATGAAGCAGATGTCATGACTGTCCGGCTTCGAAGCCGTGCGTAGGCCCCGCGCTTCAGCCTCCGCTCGCACATCGCTCTTCACTGACCCCCCGAGTGGGAAGTAGCAGTGCCGCAGGAGGTCCTGCTCGATGACGGCGAGAACGTAGGACTGGTCCTTGTCCGCATCCGCCGCGCGATGCAGTTCGGGACCGTCTGCCCCGGACGTGAGCACGGCGTAGTGACCGGTGGCGACTCCGTCGAAGCCCAACGCCAAGGCTCGGTCCAGCACAGCCCGAAACTTGATGTGCTCGTTGCACCGCACGCATGGATTCGGTGTCCGATTGGCTTGGTATTCAGCAAGGAAGTCATTCATTACTTCCTCGGCGAATTCGGCAGAGAAATCCCAGACATAAAAGGGAATGCCGAGTGCGTCTGCGACTCGGCGCGCATCTCGTGCATCGTCGAGAGTGCAACAGCCACGCGACTTTCCCCCGGTGGACTCCGACCGGGCCAGCGCAAGATGGACGCCCACCACGTCATGGCCTTGATCCACCATTCGAGCCGCAGCGACGGAAGAATCCACGCCGCCCGAGAGCGCAGCGATGATTCTCATCGATCGACTTCGTTCTCGCGGGCCGCCCGATAGCGGTCGCTTGAAACCGAGCCTGCACGACGCGCCCGCTCCACCGCGCCGGGGAGGGCGCGAATGATGGCAGCCACATCGTCAGCGGTAGACGTTCGACCGAAACTGAAGCGAAGCGAGGATCGCGCTGTTCGCTCATCGACACCCATCGCGAGGAGAACGTGACTGGGCTCGGGCACCCCTGCGGTGCAGGCCGACCCCGTTGAGCAATCGACGCCCGCGGCATCGAGCAACATCAGCAGAGCATCCCCCTCGGCGCCGGGAAAAGAAGCGTGCACGTTTCCGGGTAGGCGCGTCGCGGGGTCGCCGACCACTGGGCCGTTGATGATCGCGTCCGGAACGACAGAAACGATTCCTTCTGCCAGTTGGATTTGCAGGCTTCGCAGGTGAGCGGCGTGTGCGGCCTGCTCCTCGACCGCGTGATGCACCGCGACGGCGAATGCGGCGGCAGCCGGCGCGTCGAAGGTGCCCGATCGAATATCTCGCTCTTGCCCACCACCATGGGACACGGCAACGAGGCTCTCGTACGGGTCGACGATCAGAGCCCCGATACCGAACGGGCCACCCACCTTGTGCCCACTGATGGTCACAGCCGTCGCTTCGACCTCGGACAGGTCCACGGGGACTTGGCCGAGCGCCTGCACTGCGTCGGTGTGGAAGGGCACACCCGCGCTACGGCACGCCGCAGCTATTTCTCGGACGGGCTGGACGGTGCCCACCTCGTTGTTCGCCCACATGACCGAGACCAGCGCCGTTCGCTCGGCCGCCGACGACAACAACTGATCGATGAAATCCACATCGACTCGGCCGGATGCATCGACCGGAATCCACCGCACGTCCGCACCCTCGTGCTTGCCGAGCCATTCGACGGGGTCGAGGACGGCGTGGTGCTCGATCGCCGATGCGGCCACGATTGGATCGGCAACACCCAGTCGCGCCCGACGGGCCCACAAGAGCCCCTTGACGGCGAGGTTGTCGGATTCGGTTCCACCAGAGGTGAAGACAACCGCCGAGGGTCGCGTGCGTAGATCGTCGGCGATGGATTCCCGAGCCTGTTCCACGATCCTGCGAGCGGCACGACCGGACGCATGCAGGGACGATGGATTACCAGCAGAGTCTGAAGCGTCCAGCCAGGCCTCACGTGCCTGGGGAAGCAGCGGAGTCGTTGCCGCGTGGTCGACGAAGTGCCGGACAGAGCGATCGGCATCTCCCCCCACAACGCCCCCGCCAGCACTCCGCGCGAGCGTCACATCGCGTGCCGAATCCACGTCGTAACCGTTACTCACCATCCGATGGTAGCCAGGAACAGCGACCGATCAGTTCGAGCGGCTGTCGATCTCGTCGGTCAATTGAGGGACAACCTCGAAGAGGTCCCCGACCACACCGAAGTCAGCAAGCTCAAACAGCGGTGCTTCGGCGTCCTTGTTCACCACGACGACCACCTTGGAGGTCTGCATGCCGGCGCGATGCTGGATCGCGCCCGAAATTCCGTTGGCGATGTAGAGCTGCGGGGAGACGGTCTTGCCCGTCTGGCCGACCTGATACTGATGCGGGTACCAACCGGCATCCGTCGCCGCCCGTGAAGCACCCACGGCCGCTCCGAGCGAATCGGCCAGCTTCTCGATCACCTCAAAGCCTTCAGATCCGCCCACACCCCGACCGCCGGAAACAACCACAGCTGCTTCGGTCAACTCGGGACGACCGCCTTTGCCGGCCACCGTGCGCTCGACCACGCGAGCGGTTTTGGCGGCTTCGCTGACAGTTGAGTCGACATCAATGACGGAACAGGTGGTGGGAGCCGATTCCGGGGCCACCGAGTTCGGGCGCACCGTGTAGATGCCAATGCCGTGCGTCACCGTGGAATGCACGACCGTGCTGCCACCGAACACACTCTGCCTGGCAACACCGGCCTCGCTGATATCCACCGCGTCGGTGATGACACCGCTGCCGATCCGCACAGCGAGCCGACCCGCGGCTTCTTTCCCGTCGGCCGACGAGGGGACGAGCACAGCCGTCGCGTCGAGTTCAGTGACGAGAGCCTGGAGAACATCCACTATCGGAACGACGGGGTGGTCGGCCATGTCTTGGCCGCCGACGACGTGGACGGCGCTCGCGCCGTACTCCCCGAGAACCGAAGCGGCCTCGGATCCCTGGTCGCCGAACCACACCACCTGGGGTTCCCCGAGACGTCGGGCCAAGGTCAACAACTCCAGCGTCGTCTTCTTCACTGTGCCGTTGGAAGAGTCGCGCTCTGCTAGGACGAGAACTGTTGTCATGTCGGCATCCCTTCTAGATGAACTTCTGCTCGGTCAGGTAGGTCGCGATACGGGAGCCACCGTCACCCTCGTCCGTCACGACGGTTCCCGCTGGCTTCGGTGGGCGAGCAGCGAAATCTTGAACCGCGGACCAGGCTGCGGCCTGTCCAACAGTGGCTGCTTCGAGCCCGAGATCGGCAACGGTGACGGCCTCCACCGGCTTCTTCTTGGCGGCCATGATTCCCTTGAACGACGGATACCGCGGTTCGTTGATCTTCTCGACGACACTGATGACGGCGGGGGTCGAACCTGTGACGGTGTCGAACCCGTAGTCGGTGACCCGCTCGATGGTCACGTCCGACCCGGAAACCGACACCCGTTGGGCGAAGGTGAGCTGGGCGATGCCCAGGCGCTCGGCGACCATGGCCGGGATAACACTCATACGAGCGTCGGTGGACTCCGATCCGAAGACGATCAGATCGAACTCCTTACCTTCCAGCGCCGCCGCCAGCACCGCAGATGTCGCGATGGCATCGGACCCGTGCAGAGAGTCATCGACAACGTGAATCCCGGCATCTGCACCCATCGACAGTGCTTTGCGCACGGTCTCGGCAGCCCTCTCCGGCCCCATCGAGACAACCGTCACTTCGCCTCCGTGCGCCTCCGCGAGCTGCAACGCCTCTTCCACGGCGTACTCATCGAGCTCGTTCAATACGCCATCGGCGGCCGCCCGATCCAGAGTTGAGTCCTCAGCGGACAGCGTCTTTTCAGCCCATGTGTCCGGGACTTGCTTTACACAAACGGCGATCTTCATCGTGGATACCTCTCCCTGTCCTTCCACGGCCGATGATGGCTGTTTCTCGTGGTCGCGCAACTTCTCCAGTATATGTTACTCGCGAGTAACTTAGCCTCAGGGACTCCTCCTGAGAGTCGCCTTCGCGACTAGGGTCGCCCCGTGCTCGATGTGCCCCCTGGCCCGCCAGATTTCGGCGATCCGGCCGCCGAAGCTGTGCTCACCGGGGAGCGCACCTGGCCCGGAATCCCCTCTGAGAACTACTGGTTCGCTCGGCATGAGGCCTGCTACCACTGGGCGTCGGCGACGGTGTCCTCATCGGTCAGCCACCATCCCCCCAGCATGCGATCCGGCGGATCAATCCTTCTGGACGCCGGGTCCGGCGAGGGGTACGGCTCCGAATACCTGCGTTCAACGATCCCCGATGCCACCGTCGTGGCCATCGATCTGGATGTGCAGACGATGGGTCACGTGCGTGGGACCTATCCGCACGTCAGCGCCCTCGTGGGGAATCTCGTTGCCCTGCCATTTCAGGATGAGTCCTTTGATGCATCGATCTCGCTGCAGGTGATCGAACACATCTGGGATCCCCTGGCATTCCTTCGCGAACTGGATCGGTGCACTCGAGGCCCCGTGATCGTCAGCACACCCAACCGCCCTGTGCACTCGCCGGGCCTGCCTCCCGGGGCATCTCCGGTCAACCCCTTCCACGTGCGTGAATTCGACGACGCAGAGTTGAGGTCTCTGCTCGCACAAGCAGTCGAGCATCAACCCGGGCACCGCAGCCCCGTGATGTTTGGCCTTCACCACGGGCAACGGCTCAGAAAGTGGGAGAAAGTCCACGGCTCTCTCCCGGAGCGACTGATCGAACTCGACACCGAGGCACTGGCGTACGCGACCTCGGTGACGCACAACGATTTCACCGTCACACCCATCGATGACGACGATGAGTCAGCACATGACCTCATCGCCGTGTGGTGAGGCTCTGCGGTGACCACACCTACCGTCGGCCGATTAGCGATAGTTCTGCACACCCACATGCCGTGGGTTCTCGGCTACGGCACCTGGCCTGTCGGTGAGGAGTGGCTTCGCCAAGCCTGGGCGCACGCGTACCTCCCGATGTTCGCGCTCCTTAGGGAGCGAGCCGAACGCGGCTTGACGGATCAACTCACCCTCGGCGTGACTCCAGTTCTCGCCGCCCAATGGGACGACCGGACCTCGGTCCACGAGCAGGCTCGTTGGATCGCGGACTGGCACACGCGTGCCAGTGGCAAGGCGCTCGAAGCCTCTCGGACAGCCGACGAGTCAGCGGCACGCGACGCTCAGCGCAATTACCAACTCGCCATCTCTGCAGCACGCGAACTCGATGAGCACTGGTCCGCGGGCGGATCCGCCGCCCTTCGACCGTTGGTCGAATCGGGGGTTATCGAACTGCTCGGCGGGCCACTCAGCCACGCCTTCACGCCGCACCTGTCGGATCCGCTCATCGACCTCTCGCTGCAGGCCGGGCTCGCGGACACGACCGCTCGGGTGGGCCACCGGCCCACCGGGATGTGGGCCCCGGAGTGCGCATACCGCCCGGGGCTCGAGCAGTTCTACGCACGCCATGGAGTCAGCCATTTCATGGTCGACGGGCCGACGCTGCAACGCGCCGGCGCACCGTTGCACCAGGCGCACCGAATCGGCGATACCGACGTGGTGGCTTTCGGTCGCGATCTCGAGCTCACCTATCGAGTGTGGTCCCCCGACAGTGGCTACCCCGGGGATCCTTGGTACCTCGACTTCCACTCATTCGATCACGCCTGGGGAATGCGGTCGTACCGAGTGACGGACAAACAATCCGATGCCAAGGATCCGTACGAACCTCACGCCACCGCGGCGAGCATCGACCGCGATGTGGATGACTTCATCTCCGCTGCTCGAACGATCATGCTCAACAGCCCCACCCCTGATCCGGTCATCGTCGCTGCCTACGACACCGAACTCTTCGGACATTGGTGGCACGAGGGCCCCGCGTTCCTTGCGCGCCTGTTGGACAAAGTGCCAGAGGCTGGGATCCAGCTCACCACCCTGTCTCGAGAGCGTTCCCGGGCCGCGGACAGCCCACCAATCGAACTTCCGAGCGGAAGTTGGGGAAGCGGTAAGAACTTCGGTGTGTGGGAAGAAGGCGAAGCGGGCGAGCTCCACATGCGCGGCCGCACTATCCAAAACGCGGTCTGTGACTACCTGGCATCTCACCATCGTTCACACCGCACCGGTCGCGATCACTTCGGGGACGCTCTTGCGACCGAAACGTTCCTGGCCCTCGCCAGCGACTGGGCATTTATGATCACCAAGGACTCCGCGGCCGATTACGCCCGCAATCGAGCCGACGAGCATTTTCAGCGGGTAGCCGAACTCCTGAACAGCGCCGGCCACGAACCGGGGCAATCGCGGATCCCCACGCGTGACACTCGCTTGCCGTTCCTGGACTCCCGAACGTGGCGTCCCGCATCACACGGGATTGGCGTCCGGTAATCGAACTCGACTGCGCGTTGCTTCGCGAGCCTTGCGCGCCATGTCCGCCACATCCCGGCGCACCTGTTCTGACTGCGCCTCCCGCACGCGACGATCAGCGATGACGCGAGCCGGGACTCCGCCGACAATGGAAAACTCGGGAACGTCGCCCCGCACCAGCGCGTGCGCTCCCACCACGCACCCACGGCCGAGGACACTTCCGCGAAGAATGGTCGACTTCACACCCAGCCACACGTCCGGGCCGATGATGACCGGGCTCTTCACGAGCCCTTGCGAGCGAATGGGCGCGTCGGTCACGTCCATTCGGTGATCGAAGTCCCCGACGTACACCGAGTCCGCAACGATGCATTCCTCACCGATCTCGACGTCGAGGTGACAGTTGATCGTGTTGTTCTGACCGAAGACGCATTTGTCACCGATGCGCAGCGTCCCCTCGTGGCACCGAACCACCGTGCCGCTTCCTAGATGCACCCAACGACCGAGAATGACCCGACCGACGCGGTGTCGAACTTCGAAACGCGCACCTCGGCCGAGAAAAACGGGGCCGGTGAATGTCACCCCGCGGGTAAACACCACCACCCGCAGGAACCTCACGTACCGGATGAGATACCAGGGACTGACAGCTCGCTTGTCGATGATCCATCGCAGTGTCGCCCATCCCCACCATCGCCACGGCTCGACCGCGGCTAGGTCTTCCCGCACCGGCTCGGCCGTGGGGCCGGATGCGTCGTTGTCGGGTACGTCGTTGTCGGGCACGTCGTTCGCCATCTCACTGGACATCGAATAACAGGTTTCCGTTGATTTCGACATCGTCCGCCCACGCCCCGACCGCTTTTCGCGCACCGCTGCCCCGGGTATTGACCTTCGCCTGAGTGGCCCGGTACTCGTCCACGATGCGCTCGGTGATGGACGCCCATCCGTGCTCGGCGAGCACATGACTTTGGGCTCGATCCGCTCGCGCACGTGATTCTGCAGCGTCGTTGACACACGAGATAACCGCATCGGCGAGTTCGCGTGCGTTGCCTGCGTCGAAGGACCAACCGTGCCGATCGTTATCCACAAATTCCGCGAGGCCACCCGCCCTCGACGTGACGACTGGCGTTCCCAGAACGGCGGCTTCGAGCGCAACGATGCCGAACGGTTCGTAGATGGATGGAACGACGGCGACGTCAGCGTCTCGCACCAGCGCCCGTAGTTGGGCATCCGGCAGCCAGCCGGTGAAATCCACTCGCGATGCAACGTCTTTGTCGTGGGCCAGTTCTTTCAGAGCCTCCTGCTGGGATCCGCGCCCCGCAACCACGAGGTGAGCCTCAGGAAAGGCGCGGCGGATGAACGGCATCGCTTCGATCACCGTGTGTGCACCCTTCTCCCACTCCAAGCGTCCCGTGTGGACGATGAGCGGGCGCCCCTGCTGCGTGACGATGGATGCGGCAGCAGTCGTATCGACGAGAGGGGGCGGCGAATCGATGCCGTTCGGGATCACCGCCACATCCGACATGCCGAACAGGCGCTCCACTTCCCACTTCATGTGCCTGCTGCACACCAAGATCCGATCTGCGTGATCCACCGACCATTGTTCGACGCTATGAATGGTGCGAGACAGGCCGTTGGGCAACCACCCTTGATGGCGACCGGCCTCGGTCGCATGAATGGTGTGCACCCACGGAACACCGGTCTCTTCAGTCACCGTGGCGGCGGCGCGAGCGGTGAGCCAGTCATGAGCGTGCACAACGTCTGGCTTCCAGGTTCGATCCAGGTGCAAAGCCCGTCGGGTCATCGCTGATTCCAGTCCCGAGACCCAACCCATGAGCGTCTCCGCATCGAAGGGAACGAACGGGGCATCTCGAGCAACACGAATGACCCTCACCCCCTCCACCACCTCGTCGATTTCCTCGGCGGTGGCATCGTCTGCGGTCAACCCGACGTGCGAGATCACCGTTACGTCGTGGCCATCCCTCGCCTGCTGGGTTGCCACGGCATGGACGTGACGCCCTAGGCCTCCGTACACAACAGGTGGGAACTCCCACGACAGATGACAAATACGCACTACGGCTTCACCCCGGTCACACCTACGTTGTAGAAGAACCCGTCAGGGACGACGGCGGCGAGGACGTGACGGTCGAGACCGTTCAATCGCTGCCATCCTCGGTAGGCGAAGTTCGCCCACGACCAACCGAGCACACCCGGCTTCACCGCTGCCTCGAAGGTGCGCACCGGCCACCCGAACCACGCGGCCGTCAACTCCTCCATGCAGGTACGAACATCCACCGCCCCCGCAGTCATGCAGGCCGCTGCAAGACGCTCCGGATCGAACGTATGCAGGTCGACGATCGCCTCCAACGCCTCTTCGCGTGACGATAGTTCGAGTTCCTCGGACGACTTCGCCCAGTTGTTCGGGATCAGCGGCAGGGCAGCAGCGAAACGTGCAGACCGCCACGTGAGCCGGGACAAACGACGGGCAACAAAGTCCCCCTTGCGGGTCGGCTCGCCGCACACAACGAAACGCCCGCCCGGGCGTAGCACACGCATGATCTCCCGCAGCGCCTGATCGACGTCGGGGATGTGATGGAGAAAGGCGTGACCGACGACGAGGTCGAAAGACGAATCATCGAACGGCAGTTCTTCCACATCAGCGACCTGTCCTGAGACCTGCAGACCCAACTGCTCCGCGTTACGTACCGCCTGATCAACCATTCCCTGGGAAATGTCGGTCACGGTCCCCGACGTCGCCACACCGGATTGCATCAGGTTCAGCAGAAAGAATCCGGTACCGCCGCCGATCTCGAGTGCGGTCTCCGCGGGCAGGTGCATCTGATCGCCGACGAGGCGATCGAAGATATCTCGCGCGTACTCGATACACCGTTCGTCGTACGAAATGCTCCACTTGTCGTCATAGGTTGCCGCTTCCCAGTCGTGGTAGACGACATTCGCCAACTTCGGATCACTCCAGGCAGCGTCCAGAGCGTCCACCGACGGCGCCGCATCGCTAACAGCGTCACTCACGGCGTCGCCCATGTCATTCGTCATCTCGTCGGCCGCCGTCCTTAGCGACCGGTGAACTCTGCTTTGCCGGGTCCGTTCTCCAGGAAAGACTCCATGCCGATTCTCTGGTCGTCGGTGGCGAACAGTGCCGCGAACTGCACTCGTTCGATCTGCAGTCCCGTATCCAAATCCACGTCGAGTCCCGCATCGATAGCCGCCTTCGCTGCCTGCAAGGCAATTCGCGGCCCCTTCGCGAGAGCCTTCGCCCAGGTCAACGCTTCGGAGTAAACGTCATCCGGGGCACACACCCGGTCGACAAGACCGATCGCGAGCGCTTCGTCCGCCCCCACGAATCGACCACTGAAGACGAGATCCTTGGCACGGGCGGGTCCGATGAGGCGCGGCAGGCGCTGGGTTCCACCTGCGCCCGGAATGATGCCAAGGGCGATCTCGGGTTGGCCGACTTTCGCGTTGTCGCCAGCGACCCGAAAGTCGCAACACATAGCCAACTCCAGGCCACCTCCGAGGGCGTACCCGGTGATCGCCGCGATGGTCGGCTGAGGGATCTGGGCGACAGTCGAAAAGGCGCTGCGAAGACCACGCGAGCGGTGCACCATGTCGACGTAGCCCATCGTCGACATCTCGGCGATATCTGCTCCCGCGGCGAAGACTTTCGGGCCGCCATACACGATGACGGCGCCGATCGACCCGTCCTCGGACACCACCTCAGCCGCCTGCCGGATCTCTTCTTGCACGGTGGCATCTAGTGCATTCATGGGTGGACGCTGCAGCGTGATCGTCGCGACGTCCGACTCAACGCTCACGCTCACGAACTCACCATCGACATCTGCCATCGGACACCCCTCACTTACGACGTGACGTACCGCTTGATCGAACCGGACGTTCGGACTGTGAGCGTAGCCCTCGGTCGGATTCACCGACTCTCTCGTCATCCCTCGTCATCTCCCGTCGCAGCCGTTCGGGTGAGAACCCGTGCGCACTAGGGTTTGTGGTCATGGAATTTCGGCACCTCGGGCGCAGTGGGCTGAAGATCAGCGCCCTGACATACGGCAACTGGATTACGCACGGCTCGCAGGTGGACGACACCACCGCGCACGCGACGATTCATGCGGCTCTCGATGCAGGAATCACGACGTTCGACACCGCGGACGTCTATGCCGGCACCCGTGCCGAAGAGGTCATGGGTGCAGCACTTCGCGGCCAACGACGCGAAGGAGTGGAGATCTTCACGAAGGTCTACTGGCCCACCGGAGCGGGTGTGAACGATCGTGGCCTGTCTCGCAAACACATCATGGAGTCCTGCGAGGCCTCGCTTCGACGGCTGCAGACCGACTACGTCGACCTCTACCAAGCACACCGGTACGACTACAGCACTCCGCTCGAGGAGACCTTGCGTGCCTTCGATGATCTCGTTCGTCAGGGCAAGGTGCTCTACGTTGGGGTGTCGGAGTGGACAGCGGATGAGATTCGCGAAGCCACGCGGATCGCCGCAGACATGGGCTTCGACCGGATCATCAGCAACCAGCCGCAATACTCAATGCTCTACCGAGTGATCGAAGCGGAGGTGGTTCCAGCATGCGAGGAACTGGGCATCGGGCAAATCGTGTGGTCGCCGATGGCGCAGGGGGTTCTCACCGGAAAGTACGAACCGGGGCAGCAACCGCCAGCGGGGTCGCGCGCGTCCGGGGGTGAAGGTGCATCGATGATCGAACGTTGGATGCGGGATGACGTCCTTCATGCGGTTCAGCGACTCGCCCCCATCGCCCGCGACATGGATCTCACCTTGTCGCAGTTGGCTATCGCCTGGGTGCTCACGAACCCCAACGTGGCCGCGGCGATCATCGGCGCCTCTCGGCCCGAGCAAATCGACGAAAACGTCAAGGCCGCAGGCATCACTCTGCCCGACGACGTCATGAGTGCGATCGATTACGCCCTCGGGGATCTCGTCATGAGCGATCCGAGCCTGACGAAGTCGCCGAACCCACGCCCGTAGTCCGACGACGCGAGCGCACGAACACCAATCGGGAGGAAGCCATGGGATGGACCTGGACCTACGCGAACAAATCAGGCACCGCCGTGTCCCCGGCCTCGGGCACGGATGAAGCGTTCGCCAGTCAAGCCGACGCCGAGTCCTGGCTCGGTGAGAACTTTCGAACGCTGCTGAATGAGGGAGTCGACACTGTCACGCTGCGAGAAGACGGGTCGGTGACGTACGAGATGGGCCTGCACCCGGGGTAGTCCACCTTTCAACCACGCCGGATACACGTCATCCTTTGACACGAGCACCGGTGCCGTGGTCGGATTCGCCTACAACTGAATGCACGCGTTCGACGTCCAGGGGAAGTCGGTGCAAATCCGACGCTGTCCCGCAACCGTGAGTTCATCGAGGCAAGGGTCTCGAATCGAGCGAGTCGGAGCACCTGGCGAGCGCGAGCGGCTCCATCCGTCGAGGTAACGGGACGAGTCCACGGGATCACCCTGACGCGTCTCTCATGCCAAAGCATGAGGGATTTTTTTTGTCGGGCGGTCGACCAGGACAGCGCTCCGGACCGCTCAACAGAAAAGAGATACCCGTGACTACTCGAGTCTCGTTCGCCACCAGGGTCGGCAGAAGTGTCCTTGTGGCACTAGGCGCCGTCTCACTTTCCGCCGCTGTGCTCGCAGCCCCGGCACACGCAGCCGATACCGGACTGTTTGGAACTCAAGACGCAACGTACGACGGCGTCTACCGTCAATCGCTGGCGATCGCAGGGCTGGCTGCCGCCGATGCGCGCATTCCCGCTGCCGCGGTCGACTGGCTGGCAGACCAGCAGTGTGCCGACGGATCGTTCGAAGCCTTCCGGTCGAACACATCGACCGCCTGCTCCCCGTCCGATCCGAAGAACTTCTCCGGTCCGGACACCAACAGCACAGCCATGGCAGCCATCGCGTTGTACTTGGCTGGTCGAACCGCACCGGCACGCGACGCCATCGTGTGGCTGAACGACGTGCAGAACGACGATTGGGGCTTCCCCTTCCACTCCGGTGGCGCATCCGATGCCAACTCCACCGCCTTGTCGGTCATGGCGCTGCAAACCGTGCAACCACAGGATCGAAGCGGACGCGTTCCGAACGCACAGGAGTGGCTCGGCACACTGAAACTGAAGTGCGCCAGCGGTGGTGGGCTCGCGTATCAGAAGGGCAGTAAGGCAAATGGGCTCGCGTCAGCTCAGGGGCTGATGGGTCTGGCCGGAGCCCTTCCGGTATCCGCACAAGACGACCTCGCAGCCGATCCCACCTGCCGCAAGCGAAACACCAACGCCAATGTCGGTGCATTCGTGGCTACGGCCATCGACGACGACGGTGCCTTGACGTCCGACTTCGGCTCCGGTGCCGACTACACCTCCACGGGCTGGGCCCTGCTGGGCCTCACGGCCTTCGGCACCGGTTCGTCCGCGGTTCCGACAGCTCTGGCGACCTTGCAGGACAACGTGCGCTCCTACGCCTACGCCGAGAACGAGGTAGTTCCGGGTGCGGTGGGACTCCTGCTCCTCGTGGCCGAGGCGACCGATAGCGATCCGCGCGACTTCGGGGGCGTCAACCTCGTTCGCGCACTGAGCCGCAGCCTGCAGTGACCACTCGGGGAGCGACGCCGACTCATCGGTCGATCAGTGCTGCGGTATTGATCACGGTGCTGATGGTCGGCGTCGCTACTCCGTCCGCGGTCGCAACCACCACCTACCGTTACTGGTCCTACTGGATCGTCGACGCCGGAACGTCACCTGAGTGGGGCTACGCATCGGAAGGGGCCGGGACTCGCGTCCCCGCCGACGGCTCGGTCGAAGGGTGGCGCTTCGGGTTGGCCGGTCAGGTGTCCGACATCAAACCGTCTGTCGATCCCGACTTCGAGTCCATCTGCGCGGGAACCGAGCGTCAAGACGACACCAAGCGCGTCGGGATCGTGATCGACCCCGGAACCCTCGACGAGTCGCCCGACGGCGAACAACCCGGCGCACTCGTGGCCACCTGCGTCGTCGTCGATGAATCCATGACCGGACTCGCTGTCGCGCAAACCGTCGCCGACATGCGAGTGGAGTCCGGTTTCGTATGTGGAATCAACGGTTATCCGGCGAGCGAATGCGCACCCTTGGTCGAGGTCCCCACTAGTTCCCGCGTGGATGACGCATCGCCGACGGAAACCGAAGAGGTCGACAACGTTGAGCAAATCGATGCTGCATCCGGACTTAGCGACTCCCCCGACGAGCCACCCACACAACAGGCATCCCCCGGAACACCGCTCGCCGCGGCGCTCACGGTGTCGGTTATCGCGGTGGTCGGCTTCGCGCTGTGGCGCCGCTCTCGACAGGCGGCAACGCGATGACGGCACCGACAGCGACGACGGGCACGAGCCACGCCACCGTGCCCAACCTCGCACGAGACGACCGGGCCCGATGGCTGCACCCGCTGGCGTGGTGGGCGTGGGCTCTGGGTGTCGCGGCCGCGGCCAGCATGACCACGAACCCGCTGCTGCTGCTCGGACTGATTACCTGCACAGCCGTTGTGGTCGACCGTCGCCGCTCCGATGCCCCCTGGGCGCGATCATTCGGATTCTTCCTTCGGCTCGCGATCATCGTCGTCGCGTTTCGACTCGTCGCACAAATTCTCTTCGTCGCCCCGATGGGAACCACGGTGCTCCTCGAGCTGCCAGGGATCACGCTTCCTTCGTGGCTCGCGGGCATCCGCCTCGGCGGCACGCTCATGCTCGAACCCGCACTCCATGCCCTCTACGAGGGCCTTCGCCTTGCCGCGATCATCGTCGCGGTGGGAGCCGCCAGCTCACTCGCCTCACCCCATCGATTGCTGAAGTCGATACCCGCAGCGGTGTATGAGGTCGGTGTCAGCGTTGTGGTCGCTACGACTTTTCTTCCTCAACTCGCCAGTGATGTGGCTCGCATCCGTGCCAACCGACGTCTGCGCGGACGCGCGGATTCCGGTCTGCGAGGAGTAAGTGGAACCGTCATGCCCGTCCTGCACGGAGCCATGGATCGATCGATCGCACTCGCGGCGGCTATGGATTCTCGCGGGTACGGCCGATCAGCGGCTGTCAGCCGTGCGCGGTCTCGACTGACGACGACCGTATTCATCGTCGGCCTCGCGGCCATCGCGATCGGCACGTACGGAGTGCTCGGAACCGGATCAGTGGCCACCTGGGGGGCGGGAATCTTGATCGCGGGGGTGGTGTGTGTGGTCGTGGGTGTTTCGCTCGCTGGTCGCCGGAGTCTTCGCACGCGCTACCGCCCCAATGCGTGGCACCGGCCGGACGTCCTCACCGCGCTCGCCGGCGGTGTCGTCGCTGCGACGTTCGTGATCGCGTCCGTTCAGGACCCCGCGGGCATGAACCCCTCGACGTCACCGCCGCTGTGGCCGACGCTTCCGGTCCTTGCCCTCATCGGCCTGGTGGCGGCACTGGCTCCGGCATACCTGACTCCCCCACCGCCATCGGTCGGGCCCGCGACCGATCTCGACTCGGCCAGAATCGACCCGCCAGGGCGGGCTGAGTCATGATCGAGTTCGACAACGTCTCCATTCGGTACAGCCCGGACGCACCCTGTGTGGTGGACAACGTCAACCTGACCGTTGCCGAGGGTGAATTCATCCTCGTCGTCGGCGGGACGGGCGCGGGAAAGAGCACCTTACTCGGGGCGATCAACGGGCTAGTGCCCCATTTCACCGGTGGGGTGCTGACCGGCGATGTGCGCATCGACGGACGGAGCACCTCGACCAACCGACCGCGCGACCTAGCCGACCTGGTGGGCGTGGTCCCCCAGGACCCGATGGCCAGCTTCGTCACTGACACTGTCGAGGAAGAGCTCGCGTACACCATGGAGTGCCTCGGGATCGCGCCCGCGGTGATGCGTCGGCGGGTGGAGGAGACTCTCGACCTTCTGGGTCTGCAAGAACTGCGCCACCGACCATTGCGGACCCTCAGTGGAGGCCAGCGACAGCGCGCGGCCATCGGCGCGGTGCTCACCGCGCATCCGCGGGTACTCGTCCTCGATGAGCCAACCTCCGCGCTCGACCCCGGGGCGGCGGAGGAAGTTCTCGCCGCGTTGCATCGACTCGTTCACGATCTCGGCGTCACCGTCGTTCTCGCCGAACACCGCCTCGAGCGGGTGTTGCAATACGCCGACCGGATCATCGCTTTGAGTTCCCCCGGGGGTCCGATCACTATCGGCAGCCCCGAAGACATCATGTCGACGGCACCCATCGCCCCGCCCGTCGTCCACCTCGGACGCGTCGCGGGCTGGAGCCCGACCCCGATCACCGTGCGCGACGCACGCCGCCACGCTTCCACGCTGCGGCACCTACTCGTCGGTCACGTACCCCCCGTGCGCGTGGTCGAAGAATCCACCGTGGCGGCAACGACGAATAACCTCGACATCCGTTACGGGACCATGCGAGCTTTGCGCTCGGTATCGACCACGCTGCACCGTGGAGAAGTCATCGCGTTGATGGGTCGCAACGGCGCGGGGAAGTCGACGATGCTCCACTCACTCGTTGGCATGACTAAGCCCACGGGTGGATCGGTCGACATCGCGGGGGTTCAACCGAGTGACGTCGACGGCCCTGACCTCATCCGCAGAGTCGGCCTCGTTCCTCAAGAGCCGGCCGACCTTCTCGAGGCGGCGACGGTCGCAGAGGAATGCGCGGCGTCCGACAAGGATGCTGGGTGCGACCCCGGAACAACCCGCGCACTGCTGGCGCTTCTCGCACCCGAGATCGTTGATTCGACACACCCTCGCGACCTCAGCGAGGGTCAGCGACTGCTGTTGGTGTTGAGTCTCGTCCTGGCGGCTCGGCCCGGCGTGATCTGCCTCGACGAGCCCACCCGCGGGCTGGACTACTCAACCAAGGAACGCCTCGCCGGTGTCATCTCCGACCTGTCCTCGGCCGGGCACACCGTCATCGTCGCAACACACGACGTCGAACTCGCTGCCGACGTGGCGTCTCGCGTGATCATCCTCGCCGACGGCGAAATCGTTGCCGACGGATCCACCGCAGACGTCATCACCTCCTCGCCGATGTTCGCACCACAGGTCGCCAAGATCCTGGCTCCGCAACCGTGGCTGACCGTCGAGCAAGTCCGTCGGGCACTCGCGCAGGACTCGGCATGAGCACCAGGACCATCACCCGCACCGCGAAAGCCATTCCTCTGGGCACGCGGTCGATCCTCGCCGTGTCTTTAGCCTCCGTTATCGGCTTGATCGCCTTCTTGTGGCCGTTCCTCGCCGCCCCCGAGTCGGCTGTTGTCGCTCACGCCACCGATGCGCCCTTCTTTTTCGCACTGCTGGTGCCACTTGTGTTGGTGGTTGTTCTCGCGCAATTCGCCGACGGTGCCATGGACGCCAAGTCCATTGCTCTGCTCGGCGTTCTCTCCGCGGTCATCGCGGCATTGCGGCCGCTCGGGGCCGGGGTAGCGGGGATAGAACCCATTTGGGCGGTCCTCATCCTCGGTGGCTTCGCGTTGGGGCCCGGATTCGGTTTCGTCTTGGGCTCGGTGTCGTTATTCGCATCTGCACTCATCACCGGCGGTATCGGTCCCTGGCTCCCCTTTCAAATGATGGCTGCCGCGTGGATCGGCATGGGCGCGGGTCTCCTCGCGAGAATTCCCGTCATCCAGCGGTTCACCTCGAACCACCCCTGGCGCGAGGTGCTCGTCGTTGCCGGGTACGCCCTTCTCGCCGCTGTCGCCTACGGCTTCGCTCTCAATTTGTGGTTCTGGCCGTTCACGATCGACCTCGCGCCGGCCATCGCATTCCAACCCGGTGCCCCCGCAATGGAGAACGTCGCGGCGTGGCTGCGCTTCAGCGTCGTCACCTCGCTCGGATTCGACATTCCCCGAGCCCTCCTCGCCGCCGGGTTGATCATGATCGCGGGCAGGGGTGTTCTCATCGCTCTGCGACGAGCCAGCCGGCGAGCGGCCTTCGATCACGTGGTCGGCTTCGCGCCGCATGACGACTTGGCAAACGCCTCCGACCCGCGCACACCATCGGGCAACTAGCCCCCGTCGGTATCGACAATCGCCCGTGTCACCGGCGGCAGCAGTGACACCGCGATACCGATGACTGCGGCCACCACCAATGCTGCCCCCACAACGCGAGTTCCCGCATCGGGAGCAGCGGTGAGTGGAACACCCACCACGAGGCCGAGAATCTGAGCGAGGATGAAGGGCGCACGCGCTCCATACTTCGACAGCCACCACCCACGGGCGATGGCAATCAGACCGACTCCAAAAGCAGCGAAGATGACGACCTGTAATACCAGGGCCGGCAGGTTAGAGACTTCCGGTGGTCCGGTCAGACCGACCCGGATTCCCTCAATGACGTCGTAGATCGCGTAACCGACGAGCACAATCCCCTCTGCAGCAGCGATTGCCGCCAGCACGATGAGCAAGGGTTGCGTCGGTTTCGGCACGTCGGCGAGCATAGGCTCCTCGCCATGCGGGCGCTGCTGGTCGTCAACCCACGCGCCACCACCACTTCGACCCGAACCACCGATGTGATCGTGCAGGCGCTGTCCCATGAATTGAATCTGGAAATTACCTTCACTACTCATCGTGGCCACGGGGTAGATCTCGGGCACTGGGCCATCGACAACGGCCTCGACGCTGTCATCACACTCGGTGGAGACGGTGTTGTCAACGAAGTTCTCAACGGGATTCTGCGCGACGGCCCCGGACGTGACGTGCCGGCGCTCGGCGTGATTCCTGGCGGCAGCGCCAATGTCTTCTCCCGTGCCCTGCAGATTCCGACCGATCCGGTCGAAGCGACCGGGGTCATCCTGCGCGCCACACGCGACGGAGTATTTCGCCGCATCGGCCTCGGGCACGTGACGACACCGGAGTTCACGCGCTGGTTCGCGGTTAACGCTGGCCTAGGCATGGACGCCCAGATCATTGCGTCCATGGAACAGCAGCGCACGCGTGGCCATCGCGCGACGCCCTTGCGGTACTTCATGACGACGGTGCGGGAGTACTTCGCGGAGCGGGATGGCCCCGAGATGACGGTCACTCGACCGGGATCTGCTCCGACCGCGGGCGTCGTCCTCGGAATCGTGCAGAACGCTTCCCCGTGGACCTATTTCGGCGCTCTCCCGATCGACCCCTGCCCCCACGCATCCTTCGAGACCGGACTCGACCTGTTTGCCCTGCGCAATCTGGGCCCCTTGACCACCGTCCGGGCCGCGGCGCGCATGCTGACCCGCACCGACGGGGCGTCCACCCGATCGAGCATCGTGCGGTGGCACGACCAGGCCGGCTTCTCCTTTCGCTCCGAACAGCCGGTGCCGATCCAGATCGACGGCGAGGGCCTGGGAACCACGCAGGACGCCACATTCACCTCCCACCCGTCGGCCCTACTGGTCATGGGTCCATAGCCAAAAATCGGACATTTAGTATTTAACGGTGTGAAGAAATGACGCGGAAGTCCGAATAGTGGCCCTTTGGGCTTGTGTCGGGGGCCCGCCTCTGCAACGCTTGAGGTGCCCTAAGTCCTAACGTTCGGGTCGCCTTCCTCCGAGGGTAGCCGGGGAGACCCCCCGCCCCCCTCCCAGTCGAGCCCGGTCGTGAAGACTTTCACGAGTGCCGGCAACCCCGGTGCGCAGTTTTTTGGAGTGATGACGCGTGGACTGGCGCCACGACGCGGCCTGCCGTGACGAAGATCCGGAGTTGTTCTTTCCCATTGGAAACACCGGGCCAGCACTCATTCAAATCGATGAGGCCAAGGCTGTCTGTCGCCGATGCCCGGTGGTCGACGAATGCCTGCTCTGGGCTCTCGAAAGCGGTCAAGACGCCGGTGTGTGGGGCGGCCTGAGCGAGGACGAGCGTCGCGCCCTCAAGCGCCGCAACGCCCGCATGCGAGCCCGCACGAACGTCTAGTCCCGAACACCTAAGGGCGATCCAACGGTCCGGCGTCGGCGGACATCGTCACTTATCCCCCGCTCAGCGGTACATGCACAACGGCACGCGTTCCATATTCCTGATCAGCGAATTCAAAGGTGCCACCGAGCTCTGTCGTCGCCAACGATTGCACGATGTTGAGTCCAAGACCAGCCGCATCTAACTGATCGGGATCCACGCCGACGCCATCGTCCACAACGGCGATCGTCAAGGAGTCCGGCGCACGGATGGCCTCCACCGTGACGAACGTTCCCTGAGCGTGTTGAACAGCGTTGTGCACCAACTCAGAGACACACATCGCCAGCGGCGTGGCTCGCTCCGCCGACAGCCGTCCCGCCTCCCCCGACAACTCCAACGTCAGTGGAGACTGGGGATCCTCGACAACGATGGAGAACAGCGCACGCACGATGCGGTCGAACTCCACCGATTCACCCAGATCTGCCTCATTGCTGGAATCGGAAGAAAGCGCTTCATGCACCACCGCAATCGCCGCTACGCGCACCTGCGCATCACCCAGCGCAGCGGAGATCGCCTCATCGGACGAGCGTCTGCTTTGAAGCCTCAAGAGAGCCGCCACCGTCTGAAGATTGTTCTTCACCCGATGATGGATCTCGCGGATGGTGGCGTCCTTGGAAAGCAGAGCTCGTTCACGCCGACGAATATCGGTGGTATCCCTTAACAGCAACACCGCACCGTCGATCGGGCCCGAACGTCGCAGAGGTATCGACCGCACCAGAACCGTCGCATTCGAACCCTCGATGTCTGCCCGCCCGGCAACTCGACCCCGTGCCAGATCAGCGATGGCCGCGTCCACGGTTCCGTGACGTTGCAGCAGCCGGGTCACGATGCCCGAGAAGTCAGCGCCGACAACGTCCGTCGCCAGGCCCAGGCGTCGCAGAGCACTCACCGCGTTCGGGCTGGCGTAGGCCACCGTCCCCGATGAATCGAGCCGCACCACCCCGTCTCCGATGCGCGGGCGACCGGTTGCTCCGGTGACCGTTTCCGGCACCGGGAACTGCCCAGAGATCAACATGGCGAACAAGATGTCCGCGGTGGACAAGTAGAACTCCTCCAATTGCCCCGCCACCCGAGGGGCCGACGAGGCTCGACGGACAACCACCCCGATGACATCGCGGTCTCGTCCCGACTCGCCTTCGCTGTCGGTCGACCGGGCGGCTCGCACCGGGCGGTGAATGGGATACGCCTCGACGGCCGTGGGAACCAAAGGATTCGCGGCGTCGCGCCTCGTCACACTTCGACCGAACGTCAGGGCTTGATCCAGGGCAGCGAGACGACCACGGGGAGAAAACGTCCCGATGACATCCTCGGGTGTGCTCGTCGGGGCCGTTGTCGGTCGAACGTGGGCCACCGCGAGAGCTCCTGCGTCGTTCCATGTTGGCAGCCACAAGATGAGATCCGAGAGGGAAAGGTCCGCCAGGAGCGACCAGTCCTCGACGATGGCCGTCAGGTGCTCGAGGTCGGCGGACGACAGGTCCGTGCGCTCATTGACCAAACGCGCAGGTATCGGCACAGAGAACAAAGTAGCGTGGAGCGATGAGCGATTCGGGTGAGCACGCCGCCAAAGAACCCGTGCATGGTGGGCACCATGCCGTCGACGCGGCCATCGAGTGCGGGGCGCAGGCGCTCTTCACGTTGTCCGGGGCCCATATCTTTCCGCTGTTCGACGCGGCCGTGGGCGGTGCCGACGCGGTGCGGTCGGCAGATTCGACCCAGTCGGCCGAACGCGGGGGCCGTCTGCCGCTGTTGGATGTTCGACACGAGCAAACCGCCGTCTTCGCTGCGGAAGCCGTCGGGAAACTCAGCCGAATCCCCGGGTTTGCCGCCGTCACCGCAGGCCCAGGAGTCACCAACGCGCTGAGTGCAGTCACGGGTGCGTGGATGAACGGCAGCCCGCTGGTCCTAGTTGGGGGTCGGGCCCCGGACTACCGCTGGGGATCGGGCGCTCTGCAGGAACTCGACCACGTCCCGTTGCTTGCCCCGGTGACGAAATCAGCGACGACCGTCCACGATGCGTCCGACATCCGTGCCACCATCGACGCGGCTTTTGACACCGCCCGCACATCTCACCGCGGCCCCACTTTCGTCGATATTCCGATGGACGTCTTCTTCACTCCCACGACATCGTCGACGCCACCGGACACCGGTGCCTCGGAGGGCGCCGACCAGGAGATCGTCGGCGACCTCGATCGTGCGGCCAGCATTCTCGCCGGCGCCCAACGACCACTCCTGGTCATTGGCTCCGACGTCTGGGCCGGAGCCGCGGTCGAGGCCGCACGTGAATTCGTCGCCAGCGCGCAGATTCCCACGATCGCCAACGGCATGGGACGAGGGATTTTGCACCCGTCGGACCCGCTCCTGGTGACGCGCGCTCGATCCGCGGCCTTCACCGATGCCGATGTTGTGATCGTCGCCGGCGCACCGGTGGACTTCCGCTTGGGCTACGGAACGTTCGGCCCTAAGGATTCACCCGAACCCACGCCGGTCATCCATCTCATCGACTCACCCACGCAGATCGCTTCGCACGCACCGCACGCACTGTCGATCGCCGGAGATCTCCGTCAGATATTCGAGGACCTGCTAACCCAGGCTCGTGCCGCGGGCATGGACTCCGGCCGGTGGTCGCCTTCGGCATCGATGAGCGCCCCGGGCGCGAAAGACTCCACTGCATGGTGTCGACGTTTGGCCGAGGTAGCCGAGTCAGCGCGCTCGGGCGACCACGACATGCTCACCTCTGACGCCGCGCCTATCCACCCCGCGCGGATCTACCGGGAGCTGCATTCCCGAATCGATGACGCGGACGTCGTCATCGGCGACGGTGGCGACTTCGTCTCCTTCGCCGGTCGCTTCATAGAACCGGCGCAACCCGGCTGCTGGCTCGATCCCGGTCCCTTCGGATGCCTGGGCACCGGACCGGGATACGCCCTGGGAACGCACGTTGCCCGGCCGGACTCCCATCCCTGGCTGCTGATGGGCGACGGGGCGGCGGGCTTCTCCTTGATGGACGTCGAGTCACTGGTGCGGCACCGCGTCCCGGTCACCATGGTTGTCGGCAACAACTCCGGCTGGGGCCTCGAGCGTCATCCCATGCGTTTCCTCTACGGCTACGACGTGTTGGCCGACTTACCACCGGTCCGGTACGACGACGTGGTCGCGGCGCTCGGGGGTGCTGGGGAGACGGTGACGGAAGCATCCGACATCGGCCCGGCACTCGATCGTGCACGCAACTACGACGGTCCCTACCTCGTCAACGTGCTCACCGACCCGGAGGTCGCCTACCCGCGCTCGACCACCGGTATCTGACGTTTCGTCAGTTACCGAAGGAGGCACGTTCGACGACAGCGCGGACGATCGTTCCCCGCCCGATTCCGTCTATCCGTTCACCGGATGGCGCGACATGATCGGCTCCGACCTCGAACGTGATGCGCCCTGCGTCTACGTGCGTGACCGTCGCCCAGATCGTCACGCGCGCTCCGACGGGAGTCGGCCTCCGATGAGCAACCTCGACTGACACCCCGACACTGGTGCACTCCGGTGCCATCTCCGCATCGACGGCGAGGACCGTGGCGCGTTCCATCCAGGCGATCAACCGCGGTGTCGCGAGCACCGCGACGTCACCGCTGCCCACCGCAATAGCCGTGTCTGCGTCCGTCACCGGGGCGTCGAACTCACCGCGACGCCCAATCCACGACTGCGGGGGCGAAAACACCGTCATCCGTGCCGCCCTAGCGCAAGGACACCAGGGCGTCGCCCTCTTGGACGACCGTTCCCACCTCGACGAAGATCTCCTCGACCAGGCCCGCGTGCTCCGCGAGCACCGGAATCTCCATCTTCATCGACTCCAGGACAACCAGGAGACCGCCGGCATCCACACTGTCCCCGGGCGAAACCTCAACGCTGTGCACCGACGCGACCATTTCCGCGCTGATCGTGTGTGCCATGGCTCCTCATGTGGGCCCGTTGAATGATGGGCTGACCGGAGCCTACTCCTGATCGTCACCGGGACGCTGATGAGAGGTATTGGAAAGAACCGTTGCCTGAATACGTGCACGCAGGCCCTCGGGTGTCGCAATACTCGCCGAGGCGCGAACCACGAGGGCTTGTACTCGTCGAACTTCCTGCCGTTGGTGTTCGCACGGTGGGCATTCGGTGAGGTGGACGGCGATCAAGCGATACTCCTCAGCCCCGACTTCACCGTCGATGTAGGCACTCAAAGAAGCCACCACCTGCGAACAGGGAGTCTCGTGCGGGCGTCCGCAACTCATGATTCCTCACCTCCCCGGGCGCCGACGAGTCCTCGATCCTTCGCATACTCATCCAACAATCCCCGCAGCGCTTTTCTTCCCCGATGCACGCGCGACATCACCGTTCCGACCGGTGAATCCATGATGTCCGCTATTTCCCGGTAGCTGAACCCCTCCACGTCGGCCAAGACGACCGCCGTTCGGAATTCCTCGGAGATCTCGGCCAACGCCGCCGACACGTCATCGTCACCCAACAACTCCAGCGCCTCTATCTCGGCGGAGCGACTGCCTCCGGCGGAACGTATCTCGATGTCCAGCATCTGGGCGTCTCCCAGCTCATCGGTGGGTTGGAAAAAGGGTTGACGTTGAGCCTTGCGATAGTCATTGATGAACGTGTTTCGCAGGATGCGAAACAGCCATGCCCTCAGGTTGGTCCCCTGCTGGAACGTCCGGTACGCCGCGAAGGCCTTCGCGTACGTCTCCTGGACAAGATCCTCGGCATCCGCGGGGCTGCGCGTCATGCGAAGGGCAGTGCCGTACAACTGATCGAGATAGGGCAAGGCGTCGGTTGCGAAAAGAGTCGAGAGCTCCTCGTCCGACAACTCACGACTCGGGTCGCTCGGGTCGCTCGAGTGAGGGTCCATTGCGGCGGGGGCTTCAGGCATCGCCCATCAGCCTACGCACGTTTATCGGTGACCGGGTGGTCTCTCAAACCGGGGTGATGAGGTCGGCACCCTCATTCACCGGGGCGTTGACGCGCGTGGATACCGGGTGAAAGCCACGCGAGCCCGACTCCACGCCCGCTCGAGACTGCGCGCACATGTCCTCCAATGCGCCCTGCGCATCCTCCAGGTGAGGATCCAGCCATCGTTCCCACCAGGACTCGGGCACCTCCACGGGCATCCGGTCGTGAATATCCGCCACGGGCCCTACCGCCTCCTGGGTCAAAATCGTGCACGTGCGCATCTCCCCGTGGGGCCCGTGCCAGTCCTCGAACAGTCCCGCCATGGCCAGCGGTTCACCGCTCCGGGGATAGATGTAGAACGGCTGCTTACGCGAACCGGCGCCTTCGGGTGCCGGGCGCCATTCGTAATAGCCATCCGCCGGAACCACACACCTGCGGCGTCGAAATGCCGCCCGGAAGGAAGGCTTCGTCGCCACGGATTCCGACCGCGCGTTGATCATCCGACTCCCACGTGAGGCATCTGAGGACCACGACGGGATCAATCCCCAGCGGGCAACGGTCAGGCGTCGCGTTTTGTCCTCATCGACAACGATGTACACCTCGGATGTGGGAGCGACGTTGAACCGCGGGGCGAGTTCCGTCGACGGAAGCTCCTCAACTCGATACCAGTCGCCGACTTCACTCGCTTCTCGACTTGCCGCATACCGGCCGCACACACCATCTCCTCACACGCTCTCATCTCACGAAAGAGCCGGGCACGTTCAGAAAAGAGCGCTGGCCAGAGCCGTTCGTGCAGATGCCACGGCTGGATCGTCGCCCGCGACCGAGAACAGTTCGACGATCCGGGTCCGGGCACGCTCGCGATCATCACCCGCGGATTGCCGAACGGCGTCGATGAGGCGGGTGAAGCACGCCGACCAATTGCCCTGCAGAGCCTCGACATCCGCGGCCAGGAGTTGGGCATCGATGTCGTCGCCGCTGGAGGCTGACTGCAGTGCGGCGACCGGGTCGAGGCCTTCGGTCCGCTCGTAGAGATCCACCATTGCCAGTCCCGCCGCCGCATCGCTGTCGGCCGGTGACTCGTCAAGAATCTTCTGATAGGCGGCTCGGGCAGCTGGCCAGTCGCCAGCGTCTATCGCCTCGACTGCCAGATCGAATCGCGGATCACCGGCATCGAGTTCAGCGTCAACGTCATCGGAGACTTCCTCGCCCTGCACTGCCCCATCGATTCCCTGACTGGCAGCTATCTCGAGAACCTTGTCGATGGCCTGACGCAACTGCGGCTCCGGGAGAGCCCCTTGGAACAGCGGTGCCACTTGTCCACCGATAACCGCGAAAACCGACGGAATCGATTGCACTTGGAACGCCGCAGCAATCTGTTGTTCAGCATCGACGTCGACCTTGGCAAGAATCCACCGTCCTGCGTACTCGGCAGCAAGTTGTTCCAATAGCGGTGACAATTGCTTGCAGGGCCCGCACCAGGTCGCCCACAGATCCAAGATGACCGGCACCGTCATGGATCGATCCATGACTTCGGTCTGGAAGTTGGCCGCGGTGGCATCGATGATCAGCCCGGCAGGAGCCCCCTCCATGGCCGCATCGGTCTTACGCTGCTGATCCTTTTGCGCCGCGAGGGCGCCGAGGTCCACGGCGCCGGCGAAGTTCGGAGTACTCACCACCCCATTGTGGCGCATGGGCCCACGGCGCGGATTCGATACCCGGTTGGGTCAGGGCTTGTCTTCGACCCGCTCGGACCTGGGCTTTGGGCCTGGACTGACGACCCGGACTGACGACCCGGACTGACGACCTGGACTCACGACCCGGGCTTACGAGCACGATTCACGCCACGTACTCATGACCCTGCGCTCGACCCCATCTCGTCGACCAACGCCTCGGCTGCCCCGTGCACATCCGCCTCCCCGTGGGCAACCGCGCTGACCGAATCCTCGAAGGCCGACATCGAGGAAGCGGCCTCGATACGTGAGCGCACCATTCCCAAAGCGGTCGCTATGACCTCCTCGCGAGCTCGGGCCAGGCGCCGGCGATCGAGTTCACCGTGATCGAGCGCCCACGCACGATGATCAGCGATCGCAGCCACGATGTCGTCGATTCCGGTGTCAGTGCTGGCGATGGCGGTGAGCACCGGCGGCGTCCATTCTGCGACTGCGTCATCTGCTTCGGTCGTCGTTTTCTGTGGACCTGTCGCGTTCTGCCGGCTAGTCGCGTTCTGCTGGCTGGTCGCGAGCGAGATCATCTGCCGCAGATCCCGGGCCGTTGTCTGGGCGCCTTCGCGGTCGGCCTTATTCACCACGAACAGGTCACCGATCTCCAAAATTCCAGCTTTCGCCGCCTGAATTCCATCGCCCATTCCCGGCGCCAGCATGACGATGGTCGTGTCCGCTGCTGCGGCTACTTCGACTTCCGATTGGCCCACACCCACCGTCTCCACCAGCACGACGTCGAATCCGGCGGCGTCGAGAACTCGCAGGACGTGTCCGGCCGCGGCCGCCAGTCCACCGAGGTGACCGCGTGAGGCCATCGATCGAATAAAGACGTTCTCATCTGAGGAGTGCGACTGCATGCGGATCCGATCACCGAGCAGCGCGCCTCCGGAGAACGGCGACGACGGATCCACTGCAACGACAGCAACCGACTGACCTCGGGCACGGAACGCCGTAATCAGTGCCGCGGTCATCGTGGACTTGCCCACCCCCGGTGATCCGGTGATGCCGACGACGTGGCTACGTGGGCGTTCAGCGCCACCCCGGGCCTGTTCCGCAAGCCGCCGAAGGAGTTCGAGACCGTCCGGTCCCCCGTTTTCGACAAGGGTGATCGCTCGCGCAAGGTCCCGTACCTTGCGCTCGGCGATCCCGGCCATCAGCCGATCGACCTCGTCGGTCATCCTGCTCGGTCTCCTTCGGGCTCGGCTGCAGTCTGTGTCTGCGGCATCCTTTCGCGGTCTCGCCTCGGCGGGTACACGAATCGCTTACGTCGCGGCGGGCACTTCGATAATCAGCGCATCCCCCTGGCCACCGCCGCCACACAGGGCTGCTGCCCCGATTCCGCCACCTCGACGACGCAGCTCATACATCAGGTGCAACACGAGGCGGGCTCCGGACATTCCGATGGGGTGGCCAAGCGCGATTGCGCCACCGTTCACGTTGAGGCGCGAGTCATCGATTCCCAGACGCTTGATGGAGGCAACGGCAACGGCGGCGAATGCTTCATTGATCTCCACCAGGTCGAGGTCGGAAACGGAGATTCCCTCTTTGGTGCACGCCGCCTCGATCGCCGCCGCTGGCTGTTCGTGAAGTGACGGGTCGGGCCCGGCGACAACTCCGTGGCTGCCCAGGAACGCCATCGGGGTTCGTTCGAGTCGCTCGGCCGCTGCACGCGAGGTGACGACGAGGGCAGCCGCGCCGTCTGAAATCTGCGACGCGTTCCCCGCGGTGATCGTTCCTTCGGGTGCGAAGGCCGGGCGCAGACGTCCCAAAGACTCCGCGGTCGTTTCGGCCCGAATACCTTCGTCGTCGGCGACGACAATGTCGTCACCCTTGCGCTGGGGAATTCGCACCGGGGTGATTTCCTCGGCCAAGATTCCGGCCGATTGCGCGGCTGCGGCTCGACGATGCGACGCCTCGGCGACCGCGTCCTGCTCTTGTCGCGTCAACGCGTAGCGGTCGTTGTATCGCTCCGTCGCTTCTCCCATGGCGCATTCGTCGAACGCGCACGTGAGTCCGTCAAACGCCAGGGCATCGATCATGGTCCAGTCGCCGTACTTCTTACCCTCGCGCGAACCAATCAGCAGGTGGGGAGCCTGTGACATCGACTCCATACCTCCGGCGACAACGGTGTCGAACTCTCCAGCGCGGATCAACTGATCGGCGAGAGCGATCGCGTCGATCCCCGACAGGCACACCTTGTTGATCGTCAGAGCCGGAATCGCCATGCCGAGTCCCCCGGCGATGGCTGCCTGACGGGCCGCGTTCTGGCCAGCACCAGCCTGCAGGACCTGGCCGAGAACCACGTAGTCAACGTCGGTCGGCGGAACCCCCGAGCGCTCGAGCGCACCGGCAATCGCGAATCCTCCAAGGTCAGCTGCAGAAAGCGATGACAAAGCGCCCTGCAGTCGGCCCATCGGAGTTCGTGCTCCGCCCAGAACAACCGCTCCATCGCGCAGACTCATCTCAACCACTCAACCTTCCCGATACTCAGTCACGCCTGCAGGTGTCACCGGCTCCCTGCTCGTGCAACCATAGTTGCCATGCATCCCCTGGTTACCCGCATCGACCATGTCGGCATCGCGGTCGCTGATTTCGACGAAGCCGTCGCCTTCTACGCTCGCGCCTTCCACATGACCATCGAGCACGAAGAAGTAAATACGGAGCAGGGCGTGCGGGAGGCAATGCTGCGCGTGGGCGACTCGGATTCGTGGATCCAGATCCTCGCTCCGCTCAGTGCCGACTCCCCCATCGGTCGATTCCTCGACCGCAGTGGTCCAGGAATCCAACAAATGGCGTACACCGTGACCGACATCGACGCGGTCAGTGACCACCTTCGATCCGCAGGGGTTCGACTGCTGTACGACGAGCCGAAGACGGGTACCGCGGGGTCACGAATCAACTTCACCCACCCGAAAGACTCCGGCGGCGTGTTGATCGAGTTGGTGCAACACGCCGCGGAGTAATCCGCTCCTCCGCGCCTGCGTAGCGGACAATTCTTCGTGTGCTTCCCCGCATCCAGTTACCCCTGGACGTCGCCATCGACCCCGGTATCACCCAACAGCCCACCACCTGGGTGGTCGTCGGGGCGGTTGTCGCCGTAGTCGGCCTGTTCGTTGCGCGCCGGGCTCGCAAGCTCGCCATCCTGATGACTGTCGGCACCGCTGGCGCGGTGTGGGCTTGGTCGTCCGGTGCCCTGTCGCTGGCTGGGTAAATCGGCTGCGGCTGCCACGAGCGGGACTCGGCTTTCGGTTCACCCTCAGGCCCGGTACCTTTCCTTGACGCAGGGAAATCTGTGACGCATAAGCATCCGTGACGCTGCCTGACGGCACGGATGGCCAAGGACGGTAAAGGGAGCAATCGTGGCTGGGGATTTCGAGTCGATCGTTCGTGCCATCGAAGAGCAGGACCCCGCGATCGGTGACATGCCGATTCCAGACACGTACCTCGCTGCCACGCTTCACAAATCCGACGAGCAGATGTTCGCTGGTCGAGCATCCCGCGACAAGGATCCCCGGGAATCCCTGCACATCGAACAGGTCCCCACGCCCGAGCTCGCAGCAGGCGAAGCCCTCATCGCAGTGATGGCGTCGTCGATCAACTACAACACGGTGTGGTCCTCGATATTCGAGCCCGTCTCGACCTTTGGATTCCTCGCTCGCTATGCCCAGACCAACCCCGACGCGACCCGGCACAACCGGGACTACCACGTCTTGGGCTCTGATGCTTCCGGCGTCGTTCTTCAGACCGGTCCCGGAGTCCACACGTGGAAGCCGGGCGATCGCGTGGTCGCCCACTGCTTGTCGGTGGAACTCGAGTCTCCGCTCGGTCACAACGACACAATGATGGATCCCGAGCAGCGCATCTGGGGGTTCGAGACAAACTTCGGTGGCTTGGCTCAACTCGCTATTGTGAAAGCGAATCAACTCCTTCCCAAGCCGGAGCACTTGACGTGGGAGGAAGCGGCCTGCCCGGGACTGGTCAACTCCACGGCCTACCGTCAACTGGTGTCTCACAACGGTGGGGCGATGAAGCAGGGAGATGTGGTTCTCATCTGGGGAGCCTCAGGAGGCTTGGGCTCCTACGCGACCCAGTACGCCTTGAACGGCGGCGCTATCCCCGTGTGTGTCGTTTCCAACGAGAGCAAGGCCGAGGTTGTGCGCTCCATGGGAGCCGACCTGATCATCGATCGCTCGGCCGAGGGGTACAAGTTCTGGAAAGACGAGACCACCCAGGACCCCAAGGAATGGCAACGGCTCGGCAAGAAGATCAGGCAGCTCACGGGCGGAGACGACATCGACATCGTCTTCGAGCATCCGGGGCGTGAGACTTTCGGCGCCAGCGTCTACGTCACCCGAAAAGGCGGCACCATCGTGACGTGCGCATCCACGTCGGGCTTCATGCACGAGTACGACAACCGCTATCTGTGGATGAATCTCAAGCGCATCGTGGGCAGCCACTTCGCCAATTATCGGGAAGCACACGAGGCGAACCGCCTGATCGCCAAGGGAATGATCCATCCCACCCTGTCCAAGGTCCTCCCGCTGGCCGAGACCGGCCAGGCCTCGTGGGAGGTCCACCGCAACATGCACCAGGGGAAAGTCGGCATCCTGTGCCTGGCTCCCGTCGAAGGCCTCGGCGTCACCGACTCGGCACTTCGTGCGTCGGTCGGTCCTGCTCTCGATCGGTTCCGCTCGGCTCCGAGTTCGTGATCCGACCCCTGCCGACCTAACTGACCTACCATGGCTGAATGACTGCGCCATCGACGTCGTCGCACGTCGATGAGCAGATGCCGTGGAAGCTCGACCGGGGCCGCTCCTTCGGTGAGATGGGCTATCTCCCGGGACTCGACGGCCTTCGGGCTGTGGCCATCATCGGGGTGCTGCTCTACCACGCCGGAATCGACTGGATGCCCGGAGGCTTCCTGGGTGTCGACGTCTTCTTCGTCATCAGTGGCTTCTTGATCACCTCACTGATACTCGAGGAGTACGACCGCTCCGGGCGCGTCAATTTCGCCAAGTTCTACCTCGGCCGCGCCCGCCGACTCCTCCCTGCGGTTGCTGTATTGCTGATCGCAGTCGGCGTTGCGGTTCTGATCGTCTACCAGGACGCACTCAGCGCCTTCCGCGAAGACGCACTCGCGACGGTCTTCTACGTGAACAACTGGTGGTACATCTTCGTCGATCAGTCCTACTTCGAGTCTGTCGGACGACCACCACTGTTGAAGCATCTGTGGTCACTGTCCGTCGAAGAGCAGTTCTACTTGATCTGGCCGGCGTTCGCCCTCCTGCTGATGCGGTCGGGAGGACGTCCCCTCGTTCGTCGACTCGCCCTGGTGTTGGCGATCGCGTCGACGGTGTGGATGGCGGTCTTATCGATACGCAATGGCTACCCGGTCGACGCCGACCCCAGCCGCGCGTACTTCGGTACCGACTCGCACAGCATGGGTCTGTTGGTCGGCGCAGCGCTGGCCACGATGTGGAGGCCTGGGCGATTGAGCACCCAGGTTCCACGCGGAGCACAACTCATCATCACCGGGATTGGCGTGGCATCCCTCGCCGCCGTTATCGGCTTCTATCTCTTCGTCGGTGAGTTCACACCGTGGTTGTATCGCGGGGGTTTTCTCGCCCTCGCCTTCTTCACCACAGCGTTGATCGCCGCGGTGACCCACCCGGCTTCTTTCTTGGGACCGGCGCTCGGCACGGGAGTTCTTCGCTACATCGGCAGGCGCTCCTACGGCATCTACCTGTGGCACTGGCCGATATTCATGGTGACGCGCCCCGGTATCGACGTGGAGTGGAGCGAGCCCGTCACCTTCGTCGTGCGCATCGCTCTCACGCTCGTCATCGCCGAACTCAGTTACCGCCTGGTGGAGATGCCCATCCGACGGGGCGTGCTTGGGCGAGCTTGGTCGGCCGTGCGCTCGGGAGGCAGGCTGGGCGTGCGAGCCATCGGCACACTGATTGCTACCGGCATCGTCACCGTCGTCGGCGCGGCCGTCGCCATCGCCTTGATCATGAACCCTGGAGATGGCCGTGACGCCATTCCCCCCGATGTCGCCGAAGCCATGGGGATCGCCGATGGCGGCCCTCTCGAACTGGCCATCGACGATGAATCATCGGATGCGCAGGACGCCACCGATGCCAACGCGACCGCCGGCATCTCAACCGACTCGGGCACCGACCCGGGTATCACCAATGACGACAGCACCGACAGCGGCGAGCCAGTGCTGTCCGACGAGGAAATCCGTGCAGCGAACGGGCCGGTCAGCGTGATCGGAGACTCGGTGGTCCTGGGTGCGCGATCTGCCATCAAGGACGCCATCCCCGGAGCTCGCGTCGACGCGAAGGTGTCCCGGATGCCGGGCGGCTTCACCGGTCGAGTGAAGAAGCTGGACCGCCGTGAAAAGCTTGCGAACGTGGTTGTTGTGCACCCAGCCACCAACGGCGTCATGAACGCCAAAATCCTGCGCGGCATCCTCGATCCCCTGACCGACTACGAGCGCGTCGTCATCGTGAACGCCTCCGTGCCTCGTTCATGGGAGAAGCAGAACAACAAGGTGATCGCGAAGGTCACTCCCGATTACCCCAACGTCGTCGTCGCCGACTGGAAGAGCGCCTCCGACGGCAGGAGCGAGTACTTCGTTTCCGACGGGGTGCACCTGACGGGTTCGGGAGCCGCAGCCTTCGCGGAGGTGATCCGCGAGGCAACCGGCTTGTGACCTGAGCACGACGGATCACGCGCAGTGACGCATACTGGCCGAATGCACTTCGGTCCCCGCGCTCGGCTGATCGCTACCACCTCGGCGGTCCTCGTCATCGTCGGTGCCTTGTCGATCGGTGGCGTTCTGGCCTTCGGGCCCTTGTTCCCCGCGGCCAAGGCCCAGCCGACGGTGGACCTGGTGTCCAAGAAGACCGTCGCTCGGTCTCTGACCAGCCCCTGGGGTCTTGCGTTCCTGCCCGATGGGTCCGCTTTGGTTTCCGAGAGAGACACCGGCCGCGTCCGACGGATCGCCGGTCGATCAAACGGCTCCCCCGCGCGATCGTTGACCAAGACCTCGACAGTGGGCACGGTCAGCGGGGTCCGCGCTGGTGGCGAAGGAGGGCTGCTCGGGATTGCTGTTCCGCCTACGCCGCGCGAAACCCAACCGGAGGTGATCTTCGCGTACCTGACGACGGCACGGGACAACCGAGTGGTGCGCATCGACTGGGACGGCCAAAGCCTCGGGCGCCAGACGCCCATCGTGACCGGAATTCCCAAGAACACGTACCACAACGGTGGCCGCATACTCGTGGACGATGACGTTCTCTACATCGCGACCGGAGATGCCGGGATCCCGGAGCTCGCGCAAGACCGCACCTCACTGGCCGGCAAGGTCCTGCGGGTCGACTTCGACGGTGCACCCGCGGCCGGCAACCCCATCGACGGGTCCCGGATCTTCACCCTCGGGCATCGCAATGTTCAAGGTCTCGCACTCGATGACGCGGGACGACTGTGGGCCACGGAGTTCGGCACGAGCAAGGCCGACGAGCTCAACCTGCTCCGCCCGGGCCGAAATTACGGCTGGCCGGTGGTGGAGGGTCGCAGCTCGAAGCGGGGATTCACCAACCCGAAGGTCACGTGGTCGCCGACATCCACCGCGTCACCGAGTGGTTTAGCGATTCAGGACGGCGCCGCCTACGTGGCGAGCCTGCGGGGCGAGGTCCTGTGGCGAGTCCCGTTGAACGGCACCCGGGCCGGAAAGCCCAGGGCCGTCGACCTCGGTGAGCAAAGCCGTCTGCGCACGGTCGCCGCGGCACCCGATGGTCGACTTTGGCTGTCGACCAGTAACACCGATGGGCGAGGCGATCCCGGCTCCCGTGATGACCGCATGCTCAGCTTGATCATCGACGACTAGCCACTCATTCCCGAGCGCTGGATTCGGGTCAAGAAATCAGCGAGCTCACCACCCACGTGCGCGGGCTGTTCGATGGCAGATAAGTGACCGGAGTTAGCTATTTCGCTGGCATGGGCGTCGGACAGCGCTTCGAGCATGGTGTTCTGCTCGCTCAGCGGTGACATACCGTCCTCATCGCCCCACAGCACGAGAGCGGGAACATCCACCTCTCGCAGCATCTCCACCGAGTCCGGGCGTGCGGCCATCGCACGCTGATACCAAGAGACGGTTTCCGGGGATACCTGGAGCATCCAAGACTCGACCCTGTGGACGGCCTCCGGCCGTGACGCGTGGGTCGTGGGTCCCACCAGCACCGGAAGAATCTTCTCGCGCAAAATCTCCGCACATCTGCTCGGAGATCGATCGATGAGTGCGGCGAGCTCCTGTCGGGCCTGCTGCGCATCGGCGGAGTCGGCCGTGGCTTTGGTGTCACATAACCCAACCCCGGCCAGCATCTCCGGCCGTTGCCGCCACCATTCCATGGTCAGGTACCCACCGACGGAAAGTCCCACCACCACGAGTCTGTCAACGCCACGGTCCAATGTCGCCGAGATCAGCGTCGCCACCACGCTTGCGAGATTCGGCTGACCCTCCGCCGGGAGGGGGCTTGCTCCGAATCCCGGGAGATCGGGAACGAGAACGCGCCAGCCGATGTCGACAATCGCGGGTATCTGCTCATCCCACATGTGATGGTCACACGGAAAGGCGTGCAGCAGCATCGCGACAGGACCCGATCCCTCATCAATCATCGCGACGCTCACGCCAGATCACTCCACTTGTCCATCGGACCGGTCCAGTGGCTCGAAAGATCTTCAGAGTCGGGCTCGATGACATGCACGATCCGATTCAGTAGGTCACCGACGAATCGCTCCCCTACCCACAAGTGCTTGGCATCGGGAACGGCTACGACGTCGATCGATGGGGCAATAGCGAACGCCTCGCGAGCAGCCTGCGGCGGCAGAAAGTCGTCGAATTCGGGCACGAAGGCCACGACGCGTCGCCCGGCTGTTTGCCATATGCGCACGTCCTCGGCGGTAGCGAACCGCAGCGGCGGGCTCAACAAGATGGCACCGCGAACGGGGTCGACATTTCCGTGCTTGAGAACGACATCGGTGCCGAAAGACCACCCCACCAACCAGATGTCCGGAAGTCCCCGCCGCTGTGCTTCATCAATGGCCGCCCGCAGGTCCAAGCCCTCGCCCTCGGCACTATCGAATTCACCTTCGCTGGCACCGGCAGCAGAAGCGGTGCCGCGGGTGTTGAAGCGCAGCACGGCGATGTCGGACATGGCTGGCAGACGCCACGCCATCTTTCGCAACACGTGTGAATCCATCATGCCGCCGTGCGTGGGCAACGGATGAACACACACGATCGTCGCCCGCGGCTGATGCTCGAGCGGAAGGGCCACCTCGCCGACGAGTCGCAACCCATCGGCGGTCGTCAACGAGAGGGGCTCTCGACGCGCCGGCAGCACCGAATTGGCGGTGATCGGTTCGTCGACAACATCCATCATCTCGGGCCTCGAGTTCCACGAGCCCGCCAGCACGGTGTGTGCCAATGGCGCCTGTCATCGGCGCCATTCGGATCATCGGCACTCCACGCCACCACATGAGGAGTCGCCGGCCGAATCTCATGATCGCACCCCGGGCATCGGTATGTTTTGGTTCCCGACGACCCCGTCAATGACCGCACGATCCAGTCGCCGTCCGGGTGCGATTCGATCTGCTGATTGGACTGCGGAGCCGCGCGTTCGGGCTCGGGGCGCCTGCGGTTCTTTCGACCCACGTCATCGACCCCTATGCGTACGAGCGAAAACCACGACCGGCTTTACGCCCGGTGTAGCCCGCCGTCACCAGATGCTCCAGCCATGGCGCGGGAGCGAAACCGGGCTCACGAAACTCCCGATACAGCGTTTGTTGAATAGCCAGCGACACATCCAACCCGACAACGTCGAGCAACTCGAAGGGGCCCATCGGGTAACCACAGCCGACCTTCATTGCCGTGTCGATGTCGTCGGTGGTCGCGTAGTTGCCTTCGGCCATCTTGATGGCGTCGTTCAGGTAGGGAAACAGCAGCGCATTCACAATGAAGCCGGCTCTATCACCGCAGTGAACACCCACTTTGCCGATCCGAGACACGACACTTCGCGCGGTGGCGACGACATCCGAGCTCGTCGCGACCGTGTCGACGATCTCCACAAGCTTCATCACCGGTGCCGGGTTGAAGAAGTGAAGCCCGACGACATCTTCCGGGCGCGATGTCACCGACGCGAGATCGACCACGGGCAAGGAGGAGGTTGTCGTGGCCAAGATGGCTCCCGGCCGACAAATCTCATCCAGGTTCTCGAACAGCGCAGTCTTGATGTCGAGTTCCTCGGCGATCGCCTCCACCACCAGATCCGCATCGGCAAGGTCATCCAAAGCCGTGGTTCCGGTGATGCACCCCAACGCGGCATCCACAGCGTCCTGTTCGATCTTGCCCCGTTGCAGAGCCTTTTCCAGGCTCCGGCGGATCGATGCGATGACCTTCGCGACCTTGTCCTCTGATCGGGCGACAAAGGTGACCGAGAATCCGGCCTTGGCGAATACTTCGATGATCCCCGTTGCCATGGTTCCGGAGCCGACAACACCCACCGCGTTGACCTCACGAACCGACACGTCCGAGGCGTCCCGCTTCGCCACATGGTCGTCGGCGACGATCTCGGGTGAGCCGGGCTCGGCGTAGGTGTAGAAGCCGCGTCCGGATTTCCGGCCCTTCAACCCGGCGGTGACCATGTGCTTGAGGATGGGACTCGGGGCGTGCAGACGATCTCGACCCTGCCGATACATGGTGTCCAAGATTTGGTACGACGTGTCGAGCCCGATGAGATCCAACAGAGCCAAAGGCCCCATCGGCAACCCACATCCCAGGCGCATCGCCGCATCGATGTCCTCACGGCTCGCGTACTTCTGCTCGAACATTGATGCCGCATGATTGAGATAGCCGAACAACAGACTGTTGGCGATGAACCCGGCCTTGTCTTCGCAAATCACCGCTTGTTTGCCGATCTGCTCCGCGAAGACACGAATCTGCTCGACAACCTCATCGTCGGTGACCACCGTCCGAACGATTTCCACGAAATCTTGCACGGGAGCCGGGTTGAAGAAGTGCAACCCGACCACGCGCGACGGTTGGCTGACCGCCGTGGAAATCTCGGTGACCGACAGCGACGAGGTGTTCGTGCACCAAATGACTCGATCGGGCACAAGGCCGTCGAGCTGGCCGAGCACCTGGCGTTTCAACTCCAGGTTCTCGGGTACCGCTTCGATCACGATGTCCGACGTCAAACACTCCTGCAGGTTGGTCGTGAAAAGGATGCGATCGAGAATCTCGGACCGCTCACTTACGGTCAGTTTGTCGCGGGCCACCGCTCGGTCGGTGGAGGCTTCGATGCGCTGACGTGCATCGCTGACGGTGGCGTCGTCAATGTCGATAGCACGGACCGCAAAACCGTGCCGCGCGACTACCTCGGCAATCCCAGTCCCCATGGTTCCCAAGCCAATGACCGCAATCGTGCCGACGCTGTCCCGTGATTCCATGAGGGCAGTCTGCCAAAGGGTCACAACAGGCGCAGACCCGAATCCGCTGTGCCTTTGAGTTCGTCGTAGTCCACGACGAGACAGCGCACACCGCGATCCTCGGCGAGGGCTCAGGCTCGGGGTCCGACCCCTTACACAACCCAAACGTGCCGTGAACCTCTTGTGCGCTCACTGAGCGTAGGTTCACAGAAACCATCGCGTGCGCCTCAACCGTGGAAGGCCAGAGTAATCATGAAGAAGTCCACAAAGATCGCGATCAGCATTACGGCCGTCACGGCCGTTGCCCTGAGCGCGACAGTCGTCGCCATTTCCGCAGGAGACGTCAGAAATCTGATCGCAGGCCCACGGGCTGCAATCGTCAGCACACTGGCAGATGAGGGAGCTATCACGGCGATGCCGGATCTCACTACCGACGAGGCCAGCGCTTTTCTGCGCTCGCTGGTGGCCGATGGCACCTTGACCCAGGCCCAAGCCGACGCGATCGCCGAGGCCGGTGACCGAGACGGCATTCGATCACTCGTCTCCGAGGGCATCCTTGACACCAGTGATCTCCGAGCAGTAGTAGCCGCCCTGCGAGAAATTCAACGCAACGAGCAGCTGGCCGACGAGGACATAGTCGCCTCTGCGCCAGACCCCTCCATTGAACCGACCCCCGCGCCTTCCCCGGAGGGAACCACCACGCAGTCCACGCCTGATGGACCCACGGGAAGCTCGACGGAGTCGGAGCCCACCACGGAGCCCGAGAAGACGGCTCAGCCTGAGAAGGGATCCACGAACGAGAAGAAACCAAAGCCCAACAAGGAACCTGTTCCGGAGCCCGAACCGGAGCCCGAACCGGAGCCCGAACCGGAGCCCGAACCGGAGCCCGAACCGGAGCCGCAGCCCGGCACCGCGCCAAACCTCACCCCCGACCAGGCCCGTGCCTTGATTCTGTCTCTGGTTGCCGACGGCACCTTGACCCAAGCGCAGGCCGACGCGATCGCAGCGGCCGGTGACCGCGAGGGCATTCGATCACTCGTCTCGCAGGGCATCCTCGATCCCAGTGATCTCCAGGCAATCTTCGCCGCTTTGCAGGAATTGCAGTGAACTGCCCGTTCTGGGGGCCGGCACTGCCGCACCTGATGCTCGGTCGGCCACCCTTAAAACAGGCGCAGACCCGAATCCGCTGTGCCTTTGAGTTCGTCGTAGTCCACGACGAGACAGCGGATGCCACGATCCTCGGCGAGGGTTCGGGCCTGGGGCTTGATTTCTTGGGCGGCGAAGACGCCGGAGACGGGAGCAAGTATCGGATCTCGATTCAACAGTTCCAGATAGCGCGATAGCTGCTCCACTCCATCGATTTCACCGCGCCTTTTGATCTCAACCGCTACCGGCTTGCCCTCGTCGTCCCGGCACAAAAGATCGACGGGCCCGATCGCGGTGGGGTATTCACGTCGCACGAGAGTCCAGCCAGTACCGAACGTCTCCACGTGTTCGGCCAGGAGCTTCTGCAGGTGTGCTTCCACGCCGTCCTTGACCAAACCGGGGTCTTGGCCCAGGTCGTGCTGAGAATCATGATGGACGTCGTACACGTACACCACGAGGTGCTCACCAGCTTTGTTCGTCACCGTCCAGATGGACTTCGTGCCTTCCGGAACGTCGGGGGTGGCATCGTCACCGGTGCTGTCAGCGTCCTCAACATCTACTTCCACCAAGCGGCACGGCGGGCTCATCCAATTCAACGGCTTGCCACCGCGATCGTTGTGGATCAGCAGGGTGCCGTCTCCTTTGACCATGAGCAGCCGCACCGCCTCCGGCAGTTCGGTGGTCAACCGCCCCTGGTACTCAACCGAGCACCGCGCCACGACAATCCGCACCATCCGAGGCTAGCCGCCGCGCTTCCGCGGGACAGGGCACCGGGTGCGCCGTACGATCGCGAGGATGATGCAGCGGCTCCACACCTGGCCCGTCGTCGTCTTAGTGGCCGCGGCCGGCCTCGCCGGTTGCTCCACCGAGGACGTCGACCCAGCTGCGGCCAACCCTCCATCGCCGACCTCATCCGCTGACTCGGTAGAAGAATCCGTGGATACACCCGCGACCGACTCCCCCGCTACGCCCGATTCCGTCACCGAACTTGAACCGGAGGATCTGGTCATCCGCTCGAACGAACTGTGGGGTTCGTTCAATCGCATGGGTAAAGACACCCTGTGCCGCACCGATTTCGCTGACGCTTCCGAGGTCGCGTCCACCGCCACCTTCTTCATCGAACTATCGCGGGCCGCCAATAACCAGATGCCCGACGCTCAACCGTGGATTGCGGGGCTCACCGACAAACAGGCGACCCAGGTGCTCTACGCAGCAGCGATGAAGTACTGCACCAACTTGCCTGACGTCTAATCGACATCGAGACGGCCAGACGTCGAGACTCCGGCACGCGCACGTGCACGGGCAATGGGGACGAACGCCCTTCGTGATGTTCGCCTTACGGCGAGGATGGGACCCGTTCGTCACCCACCGACAGGTGATTGACGACTCGATCCAAAATGCCGGCGACGTCGTAGTCCTTGGGGGTGAACACTTCGGCCACCCCTTGTTCGATCAACCACACTTCGTCCTCAGCCGGGATGATTCCACCGACGACCACGACGACGTCGTCCGCACCCTCAGCAGCGAGCCCATTCATGATCGCCGGCACCAGTGACCGATGTGATCCAGACAGGATCGACAGCCCGACAACATCAACGTCCTCGGCTACCGCGGCGGCCACAATCTGTTCGGGGGTGAGGCGAATGCCCTGGTAAATGACCTCAAAGCCCGCATCCCGCGCCCGTACGGCGATCTGCTCGGCGCCATTGGAATGGCCGTCGAGGCCCGGCTTACCGACAAGGAACCGGAACGGCCGACCGCGTGCGGCGGCGAGTTCGTGAACTCGCGCGGAGACATGCGCCATCGACGTCCGGTCGGCCGAGGAATCCTGAGTCAACGGCGTCGCGGATACCCCCGACGCCACCGTCGCATCGATACCCGTCGGCGCCCGATATTCACCGAAGGACTGCCGCAGCGCTGAAGCCCACTCTCCGGTGGTAACCCCCGCCCGCGCGCAGGCCAAGGTCGGTTTCATCATGTCCTCACCCGACTCTGCAGCCGCGTGCAACTCCTCCAGGACGGTCTCCACGGCAAGCGAGTCACGATTGGCTCGCCATTGCTCGAGGCTGTCGATAGCCTCGGCTTCCACATCGGGATCGACGATGTATACGGCGTTCTTGCCGTCGATCTGCAACGGGCTCGGCTCGCTAGTGAGATACGCGTTAACCCCGACGATCGTGTCTTCACCCGATTCGATGCGGGCACGCCTGCGCGTCAGCGACCCCACCAACTCTTGCTTCATGTAGCCGTTTTCCACGGCCGCCACCGCGCCACCCATATCGAGCACCCGCTCCAGCTCCTCGCGGGCCTCGGCCTCCATGTCGGCGACTTTCGCCTCTACTACCGGTGATCCGGCAAAAAGATCGTCGTACTCAAGCAGGTCCGTCTCGAAGGCGAGCACCTGTTGCATGCGCAAAGACCATTGCTGATCCCACGGCCTCGGCAACCCGAGGGCTTCGTTCCATGCAGGCAGTTGCACCGCGCGAGCCCGGGCGTCCCGCGACAACGTGACTGCGAGCATTTCCAGCATGATGCGGTAGACGTTGTTCTCCGGTTGCGCCTCGGTCAGACCCAAGGAGTTCACCTGGACGCCGTAGCGGAATCGCCGTTGCTTGGGATCTTCGACGCCGTATCGCTCCTGCGTGATGGAATCCCATAGTTCGACAAATGCGCGCATCTTGCACATCTCTTCGACGAAACGCACCCCTGCGTTCACGAAGAAAGACATCCGGCTGACGACGGAGCCAAAATCCCCGCCCGGCACGCGATCGGTGTCACGCACTCGATCAAGAACCTCGATCGCGGTGGCCATCGCATACGCGATCTCCTGCGTTGGAGTCGCCCCGGCTTCCTGCAAGTGATAACTGCAGATGTTGATTGGATTCCACTGCGGCACGTCGGTGACCGAGTACACGATCATGTCGGTTATGAGTCGAAGAGACGGATCTGGTGGGAAGACGTACGTGCCTCGACTCAGATATTCCTTGATGATGTCGTTCTGCGTTGTTCCCTGGAGTTGGGCCGGCTCGACGCCCTGCTCTTCCGCCACCGCGATGTAGAGGGCGAACAGCCACATGGCCGTTGCGTTGATAGTCATGGAGGTGTTCATCTGGTCGAGCGGGATGTCTCGGAACAGCGTGCGCATATCCCCGAGGTGCGCGATCGGCACCCCTACCTTGCCCACCTCGCCGGCGGCCATCGGCGAATCCGGGTCATACCCGGTTTGCGTGGGTAGATCGAAGGCAACGGACAATCCCGTTTGCCCCTTGGCCAGATTCGTGCGGAAGAGGGCGTTGCTCGCCGATGCCGACGAGTGTCCGGCGTAGGTACGCATCATCCAGGGACGGTCTCGCGTGCCGGCCTCGTTGACCTCGGACATACCGTCAGCGTACGGGGCCGGTCACCATCGACGCGACGAGTGGCGCATGTGCGTCACTGGCAGCACGATGGGCGCGTGGGAAATTCGTTCTCGTACCTCTTTGGTCCGATCGTGGCGTTCCTCGCGATCGGAGTGCTCGTGGTGGTGCTGCGCTGGGCGTTTAACTCTCGCAAGACGTCCGTAGTGGCCGCCGCACCCAAGGCCGGGAGCCAAGACGAATACGGGATGCTCGTCCCCGTCGCCTCTCCCCCCACCTATATCGACGGGGAAATCCTGCGGCGTCGTCTAGAAGATGTGGGAATCAAGGCGAACCTCGCGAACACGCTCGACGGACCACGGGTGATGGTGTGGCCGAAGGACGAACAGCGAGCGCGCCAGACCCTCATTTCGTAAGTCCATCGACACGTCCGTGGCGGAGTCTGCTCTCGGCGCGGACGACCGGCTCGGTCTACGACGAAGGCTCGTTCGTGCGCGTGACGGTGGCCCCCAAGGCCTGCAAGTCCTCGACCAACCCCGCATACCCACGATCGATGTGATCGACTCCGAACACGTCTGTTCGACCCTGGGCCACCAGTCCGGCGAGCACCAGCCCGGCCCCTGCACGGATGTCGGTGGCTTCCACCGGTGCTCCGGACAGAGACGTTCGACCTCGAATCAACGCATGGTGGCCGTCTGTCTGCACGTCGGCTCCTAGCCGCGCCAATTCACGGACGAAACGAAAACGCGCCTCGAAGAGGTTCTCGGTGACCAGGGCGGCTCCATCGGCGATCGCATTGAGAGCAATGAACTGGGGTTGAAGATCGGTGGGGAAACCCGGATACGGCAACGTGACGATGTCGACCGCCCGCGGGCGTTCACTCATCTCGACGACGAACCCGTCGGAGCGTTCCTCGATGCTCGCACCCGCGCTACGCAACTTGTCTAGGGCGAGCGTCAAGTGGGCTGGATCAGCTCCAAGAACTTCCACGCGGCCTTGGGTTATGGCCGCCGCGACCGCCCAGGTTCCGGCGACAATGCGATCCGGCACCGTTCGATGGGTCACCGGGCGCAGTTCCGGGACACCATCGATCACCAAGGTCGATGTGCCCACCCCTTCGATCTGCGCACCCATCTCGATAAGCATCGAACAGATGTCGACGATCTCTGGTTCGCGCGCGGCATTGTCGATCGTGCTCCGGCCGTGGGCGAGGACGGCGGCCATCACCAGCGTCTCGGTCGCACCCACGCTGGGAAAGTCCAGCCACACGTCCGCGCCGGTCAGCTGCGCGGACGTTGCCACCAGATAGCCGTGCTCGTTGACAACGTCGACACCCATCCGACGAAGTCCCTCGATATGAAGATCAAGCCCACGGGATCCGATGTTGTCTCCCCCGGGCATCGCGACATCGGCTTCACCGCAACGAGAGATCAATGGCCCGAGGACGCAGATGGACGCTCGCATGCGACGAACAAGGTCGTAGTCGGCTCGATGGTCGAGGCGCTCAGGAACGTCGATCTCGACCACCCCGGCGGCCGTGTCCCACGTGACGGTGCACCCCAGCCTGCGGAGCAATTCGGCCATGATCTCGACATCGACGATGGCGGGGACGTTCGTCAGTGTGGAGGTTCCCGGCGCCAGCAAGGCGGCTGCCATCAACTTCAATACCGAGTTCTTGGCTCCTCGGACCGACACATGTCCGTGCAGCCGCTGCCCACCGGTCAGACTCAGCACGCCCTGATCACCCGTGTGCGCTTCCACCGGGGAATCGTACGAGCGCCGGCTGAGTGCGGGATCGGCGCTCCTGCCCTAGGGTCGAGACATGGTCAACCTGACGCGGATCTACACCCGAACCGGTGACGACGGCACCACGTCCCTCGGGGACATGAGTCGGACCGGCAAGAACGATCCGCGGCTGCGGGCCTACGCGGATGTCGACGAGGCCAATTGCTCTCTGGGAGTCATTCTCGCGCAACCAGGACTCGATGACCACGTTCGGGCGCTGCTGTTAACCATTCAGAACGATCTGTTCGATGTCGGGGCCGATCTCTGCACCCCGGTGGTCGACGAGCCCGAGCACCCGCCGCTGCGCATCACCGACGCGTACATCTCCGCCCTCGAAACAGCGTGTGATGACTACAACGAGCGACTCGAGCCGCTGCGCTCCTTCGTTCTTCCCGGAGGCACTCTGACCGCGGCGTATCTCCACGTAGCGCGGACGGTAGTTCGACGGGCGGAGCGAACGACCTGGGCGGCCCTAGACACCTACCACGGGGGCATGAACCCTCTGACGGCCACGTATTTGAACCGGCTCAGTGACCTGCTGTTCATCCTGGCGCGCATCGCTAACGCCGGAGATGACGTGCTGTGGCAGCCGGGTGCCCGTTCCTGAAGACGCGCATCTCAGGGTGGTCATAGCCACCTGACGGGCACGCACGCCTACGAAAGTCCCTTGGCCGACCCTGCGACGGTAATGCGAGTTTCAGCGCGCTTGAGCGCAGACGGGTCCTCGGTCTCGTCTCCTGCCGCCTGAGCACGGGACAAGGCCGCCTGTGCCCGCTCGAGGTCGATGTTCTCGGCCAACTCGGCGACCTCGGCAATGACGTTGACCTTGTTGGAGTCCACGGAGAAGAAACCGCCGTGCACAGCGACCATCATCTTGTTGCCGTCGGACTCCTCGATGCGCAGCGGACTCTCCAACAACAGCGCCAGCACCGGCTCGTGGCCGGGCAGGATTCCGATCTCACCCTCCGGCGTCTTCGCAACGACCGACTTCGCCTCGCCCTGCCATAGCAGGCGCTCGGCTGACACCACGGCGACTTCCAGCGTGGAACCTTCGGCCACGGTTACTTCTTCTCCAGTTCCGCGGCCTTGCGCTCGACGTCTTCGATGCCACCGCACATGAAGAAGGCCTGCTCGGGCAGGTGGTCGTAGTCGCCCTCGGCGAGCTTCCTGAACGAGGCAATGGTCTCTTCAATCGGCACGAACGAGCCTGGCTGGCCGGTGAAGGCCTCAGCCACGAACATGTTCTGCGACAAGAAACGCTGGATGCGGCGCGCACGGCCGACAATGATCTTGTCCTCTTCGGAGAGTTCGTCGATACCGAGGATCGCGATGATGTCCTGGAGGTCCTTGTAGCGCTGGAGAATCTCCTTGACGCGAGCCGCGACCGCGTAGTGCTCGTCACCGGTGTAGCGCGGATCCAGAATTCGCGAGGTGGAGTCGAGCGGGTCCACCGCCGGGTAGATACCCAACTCCGAAATCGGACGGGACAGCACCGTGGTGGCGTCGAGGTGGGCGAAGGTCGTCGCCGGGGCCGGGTCGGTGAGGTCGTCAGCGGGGACGTAGATCGCCTGCAGCGACGTGATCGAGTGGCCGCGGGTCGAGGTAATGCGCTCTTGCAGCTGCCCCATCTCGTCGGCCAAAGTCGGCTGGTAGCCCACCGCAGAGGGCATGCGACCGAGCAGGGTCGACACCTCCGAACCGGCCTGCGTGAACCGGAAGATGTTGTCGATGAACAACAGCACGTCTTGCTTTTGCACATCGCGGAAATACTCCGCCATGGTCAACGCAGCCAACGCGACACGAAGGCGGGTGCCCGGGGGCTCGTCCATCTGACCGAAGACCAAAGCAGTCTTCTCGATAACCCCGGATTCGGTCATTTCCAGGAAGAGGTCGTTGCCCTCACGGGTGCGCTCTCCCACACCGGCGAACACCGACACGCCGCCGAAGTTCTCCGCGACGCGGTAGATCATCTCCTGAATGAGCACAGTTTTGCCGACACCGGCACCGCCGAACAGGCCGATCTTGCCGCCCTTGACGTACGGGGTGAGCAGGTCGATGACCTTGATGCCGGTGGTGAAGACCTCGGTCTTCGACTCGAGCTGATCAAAGGCGGGTGCCTGGCGGTGGATACTCCAGCGCTCGCTGATATCGAGACTGGCCGCATCCACATCGAGCGGCACGCCAAGGGTGTTCCAGACGTGGCCCTTGGTGACGTCACCAACGGGGACAGTGATGGCATCGCCGGTGTCCTGCACGGGGGCACCCCGGACCAGACCGTCGGTCGGCTGCATCGAGATGGCTCGCACCATGTTGTCACCGATGTGCTGCGCGACCTCGAGTGTCAGGGTCTGAGCCCCGCCACCCTCGTCACCGCTGTCAAAGGACACATCGACGGTGAGTGCGTTGTACAGCTCGGGCATCGCCTCGACGGGGAACTCCACGTCGACGACCGGGCCTGTTACGCGGGCAACGCGCCCGACGCCGGTGGTGGTCTCAGTCGTTGCGGTCATCTCGTTCCTCTTCCTTCGCTTTCGTATTCGTTGGTCTTACGCCGAGAGGGCGTCGGCACCGCCGACGATCTCGCTGATTTCCTGGGTGATCTCCGCCTGGCGGGCCTGGTTGGCCTGACGGGTTAAGGAGCGGATGAGCTCCTCAGCGTTATCCGTCGCAGACTTCATGGCTCGTCGACGTGCGGCGTGCTCGGAGGCTGCCGACGTCAGAAGCGACAGGTACACCATCTGCTCGATGTACCGGGGAAGGAGCGCGTCGAGGACACCCTCCGGGCTGGGTTCGAACTCGTACAGCGGGAAGGGCATCCCGGACTCGTTGGGCTCGATGACCTCGTCGACGACCTCCAGTGGGAGGATCCGGCGCACGCGAGTCTCCTGGGTACCCATGTTGACGAAGTGGGTGTAAACGACGTGAATCTCGTCGACTCCCCCCTCCTGGTTTTCATCGCCATGGAAGGCAGACAGCAGGTCTTCTCCGATGCGTTTGGCGTCCGCGTAAGTGGGCTGATCGGTAAATCCGGTGTACTCACCGCCCATCTCCCGACCGCGGAACCGGTAGTACGACACGCCCTTTCGACCGACGACGAACGGCAGGACCGTCATGCCCTTGTCGTTCAGGTTTCGGGTGAGGGCTTCGCCTTCCTTGATGCTGTTGGTCGAGTAGGCGCCGGCGAGACCTCGATCGGCGGTGATGATGAGTACGGCGGCCCGCTCTTGCTTGTCCGCTTTGGCCGTCAATGGATGCTTGGAGACGTCCGATGCGTGCGAGGCAGCTGCGGAAACCGCGTCGACGAGTTGGGTTAAGTACGGCATCGATGCGTCTAAGCGCTGCTGCGCTTTGACGATCCGAGATGACGCGATCAACTCCATCGCCTTCGTGATTTTCTTGGTCGCCTGGACGGAACGGATCCGTCGTCGGAAGACCCTCAGCTGTGCGCCCATGAACTAGCCCCGCACCGACCGAGTGATCTGCGTTGGATCGATGTCTTCGTCCTCGATGGCCTCGACCGGCTCGTCGTTGACGAGCAGTTGTCCAGAGGAGGTGGAGAACTGACGCTTGAATTCCTCGATGGTGGCTTCCAGCACGCTGACGGTGTCGTCCGACAAGTCAGTGGTGCTGCGAATGGCATCGAGAATCTCTGCCTTGTTGCGCTCGACGTAGTCCAAGAACTCGGCATCGAAGCGACGAATGTCCTCGACCGGGACATCGTCCAACCTGCCCGTCGTTCCCGCCCACACGGAGACGACCTCGCGCTCCATGGCCTGCGGCTCGTACTGCGCCTGCTTGAGCAGTTCGACGAGGCGGGACCCGCGCTCGAGCTGTGCTTTCGACGCAGCGTCGAGGTCTGAACCGAAGGCGGCGAACGCCTCGAGCTCGCGGAACTGTGCGAGGTTCAACCGCAACTGGCCGGCCACCTTCTTCATGGCCTTCGGCTGAGCCGAACCACCCACACGGGAAACGGAGATACCGACGTTGATGGCGGGGCGCACACCGGAGTTGAACAGATCGGACTCCAGGAAGCACTGGCCGTCGGTGATGGAGATGACGTTGGTGGGAATAAACGCCGAGACGTCGTTTGCCTTGGTCTCGATGATCGGCAGACCCGTCATCGAGCCACCGCCCATTTCGTCGGAGAGCTTCGCGCAGCGCTCCAAGAGGCGGCTGTGCAGGTAGAAGACGTCACCGGGGTAGGCCTCGCGGCCGGGGGGACGACGCAAGAGCAAGGACACGGCGCGGTACGCCTCGGCCTGCTTGGACAGATCGTCGAAGACGATCAGCACGTGCTTGCCGCCGTACATCCAGTGCTGGCCGATGGCCGATCCGGTGTAAGGGGCCAGATACTTAAAGCCCGCGGGGTCTGATGCGGGTGCGGCCACGATGGTCGTGTACTCCATCGCGCCGTATTCCTCGAGGGCCCCCTTGACGGACGCGATCGTCGAACCCTTCTGCCCGATCGCCACGTAAATGCAGCGAACCTGCTTGCTCGGGTCTCCCGACTTCCAGTTCTCGCGCTGGTTCAAGATCGTGTCCAGGCACACGGCGGTCTTACCCGTCTGGCGGTCACCGATGATGAGCTGGCGCTGGCCACGACCGATGGCTGTCATGGCGTCGATCGCCTTGATGCCGGTGAGCATCGGCTCCTTGACCGGCTGACGCTGAACGACAGTAGGTGCCTGAACCTCTAGGGCACGGCGATCTTCGGCTTCGATGGCACCCAGCCCGTCGATCGGGTTGCCCAGCGGATCGACCACACGTCCAAGGAAGGCGTCGCCTACCGGGACGGAGAGGACCTCTCCGGTGCGCCGCACGGGCTGCCCCTCTTCGATGTGCGCACCGTCGCCGAGGAGCACCACACCGATCTCGCGAACGTCGAGGTTCAGCGCGACACCGAGCAGACCTCCCTCGAACTCCAGCAACTCGTTGGTCATCGCCGAGTGGAGGCCTTCGACGCGGGCAATGCCATCGCCGATCTCCGTGACGCGACCAACTTCTTCTCGGGCGGTGGACGGCGAGTACGCCGCGACGTTCCGCTCGATCGCATCCCGGATCTCTTCCGGCCGGATCGTCAGCTCCGTCATGGTGTCCTGCTTTCCTTCGTCGGGCCCGCGGTGCGGGCGGTGTGTGGGGTCGTTGTTGTTGGGTCAGCCCAAGACTGCTCTGCGGGCCTGTTCTAGTCGCGATGCGACAGTGCCGTCGATGACCTCGTCGCCGATGGTCACCATCACTCCGCCGAGTACGGCGGGGTCGACGGCGACGTTGAGCCGTACGGTCCGGCCCTTCAAAGAGGACAACGCCGCCGCAAGACGACGGGACTGGTCCTCGGTCAGAGGGGCCGCCACCCGCACCTCGGCCACCACCCGCTCGCGCTGCCGGGCAGCGAGTTCGCACAGGGTGTCGATTGCGGCGTCGAGTCGCTGACCGTGCAAACGACCGACTGTCGACTCCAGCACCTCGCGGGTGGCCGCAGTCGCCCTGTCGGACAGAAGGTCGCGCACGATGGCGGCCTTGGTCTGCGCCGACTGCGCCGGGTCACCCAAAGCCATCTGCAGCTCCGCAGAGGCGTCGATTGCTCGGCCGAACCGGAAGATCTCCTCCTCAGTGGCATCAAGCGTGCCGTTGCCCTCTGCGACGGTGAACGCCGCCTGCGCAGCTAGCTGCTCGAGGGCGATCACCAGATCGACGTCGTCGGACCACCGATGGTCCACGACATCGGCGACAATTTCGAGGGTCACCGCGGAGACCTGATTGGCCAAGATGTCCTTGATCAAGGACTCCCGAACAGACGCTGGTTGCCCGGAATCGGCCAGGGTCGAACGAAGTTGCGCATGGTCGTCCAGCAGCGCCGCCACGGCGAAGACCTGCGCGGACAACTCTTCGAAGCCCGGCGCTTGCCGGCGGGCATCAAGGGCGGCCGAACAGGCGGCGAGGGATTCGCGGCTGGAACCGAGCATCAGTTGGATGCCTGCCTTTCGAGGTCATCGAGGAAGGCATCGACGGTCGAGCGAACGCGCGCGTCATCAGTCAAAGACTCCCCGACGACTTTGCTAGCAAGTTCGACGGACAACTCCCCTACCTGCCGGGTGAGAGTGCTCATCGCCTGAGCTTGATCGGCAGCCATCTGTGCTTCCGCCGCAGCGGTGACCTGGGCGGCTGCCTGTCGTGCCTCGTTCTTGGCTTCCTCCACCATCGACGAGCGGTCGGCCTGGGCTTGTGTCCGGATGGCCGACGCTTCCTCACGTGCCGATGCAAGCTGCTCCTTGTACTCCTCGAGTACGCGGCTGGCTTCCGCCTGGGCTTCCTCAGCACGCTGCAGGCCACCTTCGATGGCGTCTGCACGCTCGTCGAGTGTCGCCTTGATCTTGGGCAACGCGAATTTGCCGAGGGCGCCGAAGACGATCAAGAACGCGATCAGGCCGATGATCAACTCATCGACCGGAACGGCGAGAACGCTTGGCATCTCCTCGCTTGCGGCGCTGACTGCTGCCACAACCTTCATTGCCGGAACCTCTCTGGTCAGTGGTCGGGGGGACGTGTGTTCGTCATGGACCGGTGCGTTGCACGCCTATGGTCGGCGCACAACGCGATCGATCACGCTCCGAAGACGAAGGGAACGACGAAGCCAATCAGCGCCAGCGCCTCCGCGAGAGCGAAGCCGAGGAGCATGTTCTGGCGAATCACGCCGTAGGCCTCAGGCTGGCGGGCGATCGCCTGCACACCTTGGCCGAAGATGATGCCGATACCGATACCAGGGCCGATCGCGGCGAGGCCGTAACCGATCGATCCGATGGAACCGGTGAGTTCCGCGAGAAGCGACATGTCGTTTCCTTTGCTTTCCGGGCCGACGGCGTTTTCCGTCGGTCTGGGGTCGTGGGTGGTTATTCAGTTGTGTGCGGGGCACTCGCCATCAGTGCTCCGCGTGCAGCGCGCTCCCTATGTAGACGGCAGCGAGCAGCGTGAAGATGTAGGCCTGCAAGGCCTGGATGAAAGCTTCGAATCCGGTCAGCGCAACGGTGACGACGAACGACGCCACGGAACCGAGAATTCCGATGACGCTCGCGCTGATCAGGTAGAAGGCGGCGATGCTGAACGTCGCGAGCAGTAGATGGCCCGCGAACATGTTCGCGAAGAGTCGGACGGCATGGGTGAACGGCCGCACGAGGATGTTGGAGATCAGTTCGATCGGGGCCAACAAGATGTACATGGGTTTGGGGACGCCCGGGGGGAACATCATGTTGGTGAAGAACTTGATCGGGCCCTGCTTGATCATGCCCAGCGGGACCCAGGTGAAGTACACGATGAGGGCGAAGGCCACCGGGATCGCGAAGATCGATGTCGCCGGCAACTGTGCGCCGGGCAGGATCCCGAAGAAGTTCAAAACCCACACGAAGAAGAAGAAGCTGAACAGGAACGGGACGAACTTCTCGCCTCCGTGCCCGATGGTCTCCTTCGCGATTCCGTCGCGAACAAAGACGTACCCCACCTCGCCGAGGTTCTGGGCGCCGCGTGGGACCAGCTTGGGCTTGCGGAACGCGTATGAGAAGAAACCGACGACGGCAACGACACCAAGCAACAGCAAGACCGTGACCTTCGAGAAGCCGAACTCCAGGCTCGCCAACTGCAGCGTGAAGATGTCTTCGAAAAGGAAGATCTCGGCACCCGGGGCGGGGAAGCCGCAGCCCGACATCAAATGGCAATCGGGACCACCCGCTGCGGACACGCTCGTGGGAGCGGACACGGAAACGACCTCAGCGAACACTCAGGTCCTCCATCACGTTCGACCCTCCTGGCGTGCATTCACGTTCGTTGCTTCCCTCGGCGCCGCCTGCTGCGGCGGTGCTTCCTCGCGCGCTCGGTGATCGAGACCACGGCCCTGACGCACCGCCTCTTCGCGAGCCAGACCCGTGAAGATCAGGTAGTACGACAGTCCCAGCCCGACGAAGGCACCGATGGCGATAAGCACCGGTCGGTTCCCCCACCACAAAGAGATCAACCAGCCGATCCCGGCGTACAGCACGATGCCGGCTATCAGTCGACTGGAGATCGTCCAAGCGGCGTTGTCCATTGCCGGGGAAGTATGCGCACCTGTTGGTGAGGACGACGTCGGATTCGAACGCTGACGCGCACGGTACCAGGGGGCAGGACCCGTCATGACCCGGCCTCCGGGTCCACGTAGAGGACCTTCGTGCGCGCGAAAACCCACACTTCGGCCACGGTCCAGGCAAGGGTGCACGCGACGATCGTTCCGGCGAAAACGCGGGTGTCGAACGCGGTGGTGTCGGCGAAAGCGATGATGAGAACGAACAGAACCCCGATCTTCACGAGATAGATCGTTAGGGCGACGGTCATGGCCATTTGGGGGTTGCTCTTGAGAACAGAACCCAACACAAATTGCCCAACGCTGAAGAAGACCAGAACCAAGACCGTGGCGAATACGCCACCGAGGGCACCGCTGGCTCCGCTGCTGGCCGCTCCAATGGCGATACCCACAACACCCACGAGGGCGGTGGTCAGCCCCGCGCGTTTCAGCACCAACGCATCAACGCTCGGAGAGTCGTTGGTGGCGCGCGGCGGGGCGCTTGCGTCGTCTGTCATCACTGTCGTTGCCGTTGTACGAATATCCGCGGCCGGCGGGGTTGTTGCCTGACGGGATTTATCTCTCAGACGCTATCGCACCTGCCGCAAGGTTTCACCCCAAGCGTGGTTGCCTGAGGTCCCCGGAGCGTGGTCTTCGTCACGATCGTTATCGCGGCCTTCATCGCGGCGCCCGTCGCACACCGCCAATCGACGAGCGACCCCTCAGCCCAAGGACGAATCGCGTCCGTCGGCGGCCCGCAGCGGTCGAACATCGGCCCCGGAGTGCTCGGCGCTCCCCTCGGCAGCCATGGACTTGGACGGACGCCGCACCAGCCACAACAGGACACCGAGCCCCACGATGAATCCGCCAGCTGCGTAGGGCCACGGCACGAAGGCCACCGCGACAGCGGTGCCGGCGACGAGCCCCGTCCAGGCGTACATCAGCAGGACGGCCCGGCCTTGCGAATGCCCCATCTCTAGGAGACGGTGGTGAAGGTGCTGCTTGTCAGGCGCGAAGGGGTTTCGGCCGGCTCTGGTTCGGCGGATAACGGCCAACAAAAGGTCCACCAGCGGGATCGCCATCACGGCGACCGGCAGCGCGATGGGCAGCAGGGTGGGCAGCAGGGCTCCGGTGGTCAGAGCGCTCGGATCGACCTGCCCGGAGAGCGTGATGGTTCCCGCGGCCAGCAACAGTCCGAGGAGCATCGACCCGGTGTCCCCCATGAAGATCCGCGCGGGGGTGTAGTTGTGGGGAAGAAATCCCACCGTCATGCCGACCAGCAGGACGCTCACCAGCGTTGCCAGGGTGGCGCGATCGAGACCGGACTCCACGCTGAGCAAGTACGCGTATCCGAAGAAGGCCCCGGCAGCCACCAGCACGATTCCAGCGGCAAGACCGTCCAGGCCGTCCACGAAGTTGATGGCATTGATGCTGATAACGACGATCAACACGGTGAACAGCACGCTGGTCAACGGGTCGAGGACGAAAGTGCCCCCGATGGGCAACCAGATGATCGCGATTCCTTGGAAGGCCATCACACCGGCGGCGAGCACCTGCCCCGCGAGTTTCGTGGGTGCGTCCAGTCCCCACTTATCGTCGATAACTCCCAGCGCAACGATGATCGCAACACCGGACAGCAGGGCGAGAGGCGTTCGACCACTGTCGAACACAGCGCTCATCATCGGGAGTTTGCTGGCGAGAATTCCTCCGGCGAGCAGTCCCCCAACCATCGCCAGACCGCCGAGCAGCGGCGTGGGGGTGTCGTGGACGTCCCGGTCCCGCACCGGCGCCATCACTTTCCATTTCTTGGCGAGCTCTCTCGCGAGCGGCGTCAGCAGGTACGTGACCGCAGCAGCGGCCACCAGGCACAGGATGTATTCCCGCACGCGCCCTAGTCCGTCGTTCTTTGATCTCGCGGATAGGCGGGGTGACGTTCGACAAGTTTGCTGACTTCGACGGAGATATCGGCTGCCGCCGAGCCATCGGCATCGGTCACCGCGCGGTGGATCAGGTCGGCGATCTCGCGCATGTCGTTCTCCAGCATGCCCTGCGTCGTCACCGACGGTGTTCCCACGCGAATACCCGAGCCCACCGACGGGGGCTGAGGATCGTAGGGAATCGCGTTCTTATTGAGCGTGATGCGGGCGGCATCGCACCGAGTCTCCGCATCGGCGCCGGTAACGCCGATCGACTGCAGGTCGATGAGGGCCAGGTGGGTATCCGTTCCTCCGCTGGTCGGCCGCATTCCGTGCTCGGCAAGCCCCTCGCAGAGCGCCTGAGCGTTACGAATCACCTGGGAGGCGTACTGCTGGTACTCCGGTGTTGCGGCCTCCCGCAGGGCAACGGCCTTGGCGGCGACCCCGTGCATGAGGGGTCCGCCCTGCATCATCGGGAACACGGCCTTATCCACGGCCTTTGCGTGCTCTTCCTTACACAGCATCATGCCGCCACGAGGGCCGCGCAGAACCTTGTGCGTGGTGAACGTGACGACGTCGGCGTACGGAACCGGACTCGGGATCGCCTTTCCGGCGACCAGCCCGATGAAGTGGGCCGCATCCACCATCAAGATCGCGCCGACCTCGTCGGCGATGGCTCGGAAGGCGGCAAAGTCGACGAGTCGGGGGTAGGCGGTCGCCCCGCAGATGATCATGGTGGGCCGGTGCTCGAGGGCCAGGTCCCGGACCTGGTCGTAATCGATTACCTCAGTGTCCTCGCGCACCCCGTAGGACACGACGTTGAACCACTTGCCGGAGAAGTTGACCGGAGAACCGTGGGTGAGGTGCCCACCGTGCGACAGGCTCATCGCCAAGACGGTGTCGCCGGGCATGGTGAAGGCTCCGTAGGCGGCGATGTTGGCGCTGGCACCGCTATGCGGCTGAAGATTGGCGTGCTCGGCACCGAAGAGTTCTTTCGCCCGCGCGATCCCGATCTCCTCGGCGGAATCGACCTCCGAGCAACCGCCGTAGTAGCGCCGCCCCGGATAGCCCTCGGCGTACTTGTTGCTCAGCGTGGATCCGAGCGCAGCCAGCACCGCCGGCGATGTGAAGTTCTCGCTCGCGATCAACTGCAGCCCGCCGCGCAACCGATCGAGTTCCCCCAGGATGATGGATGCGATCTGCGGGTCTTCGGACTGCAGAGCACCGAAGTCCGGTCCCCAGAACACGTCCTGATCCGATGACGTCATCGCTACTCCTGATCGCTTGCTGGTTCGGGTGGTGCCTTTGCCACCGGGTCGGACGGCGATTGCTCCCCTGCCGTCACTGTATCCCCGGTTCCCTGCTCGAGCCTGCGCAACACCTCCTGAACCCGCTCGGCGGCGACGGCGCCTTCTCGGGCAATGGACACCTCAGTGAATCGGGCGTCGACGATGGTGCTAGAGAGTTCCGGGTCTTCCTGAGCCGACCACGCCCGTTCTCCGAGGGCCCCGACGTCGCACGCGCCAGAGACGTCGTCACCGAGCGCTTCGAGTGCTTCTTCCATGGTTCGCGGTGCGTCTCCTCCGGCGATGGTGGCCGTGCTCGCTGCAATAGGTCCGAGTCGAGCACACACGGCGAGGGTGAACGGATGAAGCGGCATGCGGACCGCCAGCGGCGCACGCTTCGGGTGATCCCAGGCCAGCGTCGGCTGCGGCCGCAACAACACCGTCAGCAAGCCGGGCCAGAACGCCTCCATGAGTTTCTTCGCGACCCGCGGGACTCGTGCCGCAACGCCGGAGACGACAACGGGCGAGGCCACCAGTAAGCCCAAGGGGGTCGACTCGGGCACCATCTTCGCCCGCCGGAGCAATGCCGTTCCGCGCAAAGAAAAGGCATCGGTGGCAACGACGTAACTGTTCTCGGTCGGCAAGATGACTAGACCACCGCGCCGCATAGCGGCCACGGCACCACCGACAGCAGTTTCCCGGTTGGCTCCGTCCGCGCACTCCCACACCTGTCCGGCGCTCATCGAAGATCCGTCATCGAATTTCCTCGCTCGCCGAAATCAGAATTCGGCTCTCGTGGCAAGGGTAAAGCGTGGCAGTCCGGCCAGATCCCGTCTGTCGGTCACACCGGTGAAAACACTGGTTCCGGGAAGTCCGGGGATGTGGGTCGCCATGTCCTCATCAATCACGGTCTGGCGAAGGATCTGCAGAACTCCTCCGGCGGGACCGTCTGGCCCGTGCGTATCGGCGTGCTCGATCGCCAACAAGCCACCCGGTCGAAGGAGCACCGCCGCCGTTCGCGCGATGCCACGCACCACGTCCAAGCCATCGGTGCCCCCATAGAGCGCCACCGCCGGGTCGTGATCGCGCACCTCGATCTCGCGCGGAACCATCGCATCGGGGATGTATGGCGGATTCGCGCACACCACATCCACGGCGCCCGCCAGGTGACCGAGGCTTTGACCGGGCGACGCCACTTCCGTGGCGTCCGCTGCTACCACCTCCAGCGAGGATCCACCAGCGGCCGCTGCGGCTCGGTACTCCTCGACATTGCGCTCGGTCCATTTCAGCGCGGCTTCGTCTTGTTCAACGAGAAACACCATCGACCCAGGGGCTTCGAGGGCGAGGGAAAGTCCGATGACTCCGCTTCCCGCACACAAATCCACGGCCGTTCCGCCCGCGGCGTCACGCAACGCACGGACTCCGGCCTCGGCGATCAATTCGGTCTCCGGCCGTGGGACGAACACACCGGGTCCCACCGAGACCTCGAGCCGACGGAATGCAGCACGTCCGGTGATGTGCTGCAGGGGAACGCGCGTGAGGCGCCGGGCCACTGCCTTTTCGAATTGCACCCGCTGCGACGCGCGCGGCTCGTCATGCAGGAAGAGCCGACTGCGCGGGACATCGAGCACCCACGCCATCAGCCACGCGGCATCGGCTTGCGGCGACGGGACCCCTGCACCGGTGAGTCGGCGTTCGGCGTCGTAGAGAAGGTCGCGAACCGTCTGCCGGCCACCGTCGGTGGAGTAGCCACCGGACTCGACGTCGTCGAAACGGGGGGAACCGTCGCCCATGGCTGATCCGTCCCCTCAGGCCGATGCCTCTGGTGATCCCGACAGTCGGGACTCCCGATCCGCCAGAGTGCAGGCGTCCACGATGGCATCCAAGTCGCCATCGAGAACCTGGTCGAGGTTGTGGGCCTTGAAACCCACGCGATGGTCGTTGATCCGATTCTCGGGAAAGTTGTAGGTGCGAATGCGCTCACTTCTGTCCACGGTGCGGACCTGACTGCGTCGTGCGTCCGATGCTTCCTGTGCCGCCTGCTCCTCCGCAATGGCCAGCAAGCGGGCGCGCAGAATGCGAAGCGCCTGCTCGCGGTTCTGCAGTTGGCTCTTCTCGTTCTGGCAGGACACGACGACGCCCGTGGGAACGTGGGTGATGCGCACAGCTGAGTCGGTGGTGTTCACGCTCTGCCCACCGGGACCCGAGGACCGGTACACGTCGATGCGGAGATCGTTCGGATCGATGGTCACGTCAACGTCCTCGGCTTCTGGCAAGACGAGCACCCCCGCCGCCGATGTGTGAATCCGGCCCTGGGATTCGGTAACGGGCACTCGTTGGACTCGATGGACGCCACCTTCAAATTTCAGTCGCGCGAAGGGAGCCTCTCCCGGCTCGGGAACGCCCTTGGCCTTCACCGCAAGGGAAACGTCCTTGTAGCCGCCAAGGTCGGACTCGACCGCGTCGATGACCTCGGTAGCCCAGCCGCGCCGTTCGGCGTAACGCAGATACATGCGCAGCAGGTCTCCGGCGAACAGGGCTGACTCCTCGCCGCCCTCGCCGGCCTTCACTTCGACGATGACGTCCTTATCGTCCATGGGATCGCGGGGGATGAGAAGCTCACGAAGCCGCTCTGCCGCGCGCTCCTCCCGATCCGCCAGACTCGCTGCCTCGTCCGAGAAGGCGTCATCCCCCAACTCCGCCAGTTCCACGGCGGCGAGGTGGTCCTCGTGCAGAGCGCGCCATTCTCGATAGGCGGCAACAACCGGGCGCAATTGCGCGTACCGGCGGCCGAGTTTGCGAGCCGCGGCCTGGTCTGCGTGGATCGACGGGTCGGCGAGTTCGGTCTCGACCTCGTCGAGTTCGCGTGCGAGGTCCTCGCAACTGTCAAACACGCTTTCGCCCTCCCGCCTGACGTAGCTGCCGAGTAGCCAACAAAAGATCGGGCGCCGGTCGGGGACCGACCGCGCGACGGGGGAGACACGCGGCCGATCCCGGGCCGGCGCCCGGGAGTCGTGCTAATTCGATCCTGAGCCGGAGCTCTTTCCGTAGCGGGTTTCGAACTTCGCTACGCGACCACCCGTATCGAGAATCTTCTGCTTGCCAGTGTAGAACGGATGGCACTGGGAACACACGTCTGCGTGAATGACGCCGTTCTTCGCGGTGCTCCGCGTCGTGAACGTGCTCCCGCAGGTGCACGTCACCGTCGTCTCCACGTACTCCGGGTGGATATCAGCTTTCACTTCGTCACGTCCTCTGTGTTGGTGTCCGGGTCGTCGGCCTCACTCGGGGGTGAGGCGACGGGAACCGGAGCGCGCAAATTATGCCACGGACAGGGTCACTCTTCCTCCGTGGACCCCTGGACAGATGGTGTGGTCTTTTGCACCTGGAGTAGGAAGTCGTAGTTGTTGTCGTTTTCGCGCAGTTTGCTGAGCAGCAACTCAATGGATTGCTGCTGGTCGAGGGCGTGCAGGACCCGACGCAGCTTCCATACGATCTTGAGTTCGTCGCTGGACATCAGCAACTCCTCCTTGCGTGTGCCGGACGCGTCCACGTCCACCGCAGGGAAGACCCGCTTGTCCGCGAGTCGGCGGTCGAGCTTCAATTCCATATTGCCCGTGCCCTTGAACTCTTCGAAGATCACCTCGTCCATCCGCGACCCGGTCTCCACAAGAGCCGTGGCAAGAATCGTCAGCGAGCCGCCGTTCTCGATGTTGCGGGCAGCACCGAAGAACTTCTTGGGCGGGTAGAGCGCCGTAGAGTCGACACCACCGGACAAGATGCGTCCAGACGCTGGCGCCGCGAGGTTGTAGGCACGGCCGAGTCGGGTCATCGAGTCGAGCAGGACGACGACGTCGTGCCCGAGTTCCACCAGACGCTTGGCGCGCTCGATCGACAGTTCACTGATGATCGTGTGGTCCTCTGCGGGGCGGTCGAAGGTCGAGGCGATGACCTCACCCTTGACTGACCGCTGCATGTCGGTGACTTCCTCCGGGCGCTCGTCGACGAGCACGACCATCAGGTGAACCTCGGGATTGTTCTCCGTGATGGCGTTCGCGATGGCCTGGAGCACCATCGTCTTACCGGCCTTCGGCGGAGACACGATGAGTCCGCGCTGCCCTTTGCCGATCGGGGCGACGAGATCGATAACGCGTGTCGTCAGATTCTGCGGTGTCGTCTCCAGCCGCAACCGGTCCTGCGGATACAGCGGGGTCAACTTCGAGAAGTCGGGCCGGTCTTTGGCCGCCTCCAGGTCTCCCCCATTGATGGTTTCCACACTCACCAGCGGGTTGAACTTCTCTCGCCGTTCACCGTCGCGCGGTTGACGCACCTGACCGGTGATTGCATCTCCCTTGCGCAGGTTGTACTTGCGCACCAACGACAGTGAGACGTACACATCGTTGGGGCCCGGAAGGTAGCCACCGGTGCGGACGAAGGCGTAGTTGTCCAAGACATCGATGATGCCCGCCACCGGCAAAAGAACATCGTCCTCAGTGACGACCGGCTCTCCGTCGCCGTAGCCACCCTTGCGGTCGCGACGGTCCCGATACCGGTCCCGACCCCGACGGCGGCGGCGCCCGTTGTCGTCTCGGTCGTTCCGGTCGCCACGGTCGCCACGGTCGTTCCTGTCGTTGCGCTCGTTCCTGTCGTTTCTGTCGTTGCGGTCGTTGCGAGGAGCTCCTTCGGAGGACTCCGACGAGCCCCCTCCATCGGCCTTCGAGGCCGTGCTTGCGGAGTTTTGTGAGTCCGCGGAGCCGGCACCATTGGGGGACCCGGCGTCGCGCGTCGCAGAGCGCGAACCTCGCCGCGGGGCACCGCCTTGCTGTTGCCGCTCACTGATGGCGGCAATGAGCTCCTGCTTGCGCATGCCACTCGAACCGGTGATGCCCAGTTGCTGGGCGAGTTGCTTGAGCTCGGGCAGAAGCATCGAGGCGAGGCTGTTGCCTCGATCGGCAGTGCTCGTTGTTGTGTCGGTCATATTTTCCTTCGACTGTGCTGATGTTCTTTCGGTCAGCGGAAGCGTGAACTGTCGGCGCCCGTGACGTCACCGACGACGGGGCCGCCTCGCAAGCCTGGGCTCGAACCCCGAGGAAAACATCCCGGGCGGGAGACAAACCGTGGGTTCACCTGCTGCACGCTCGGTGCAGGAAGTCCAACATCGGACCTTTGAGGCGTTATGACTGTAGCACCGCACACTTACGGGGAGTCAATAGGGCACTCCCGCGCGCCCACCTCGCTGATCGCGAGGTCGTGCACACGCCAGCGACTCGCATCTTTTTGCGCAGCACCACTCAGGCTCGCCACCGTGTCGTGCATTCGCTGGAAATCCTCCGCGCGGTCGGTGACGGCGATGACCGAGGGGCCGGCGCCGGAGATCGCGGCAGGTATCCCCGCCGCACGCAAGGACGCCACCAATGCGGAAGCCTCCGGATAGGCATCTGAACGCGCAGGCTGGTGCAGTCGATCGGACATCGCCTCCCACAGCAGATCCGGTTGTCGGGTCATGGCGTGGACGAGCAGCGCCGCACGGCTCACGTTGTGAACGGCGTCCGGATACGACACGGATCTGGGAAGGACGCGACGCGCATCCAATGTCGGGAGCGTCTCGGTCGGGACTGCGAGCACCGCGCGCAGGTCAGGGTGGGCATCCATGCGAACACATCCTGGCGAACCGGCGTCGTCGAGCCAGGCGATCGTGAAGCCGCCGTGCAACGCCGCTGACAAATTATCCGGGTGACTCTCCATCGTCGTCGCGAGTGACAACAACTGCTCGTCGGACATAGCGATGCCCGATTCCTCCACCACCATGGCGCGCGCAAGGACCATTCCACCGATGATCGCAGCCGCTGATGAGCCCAACCCCCGTCCGTGGGGAATCGCGTTACGGCAGCGAAGTACGAAACCGGTCGGTTGCTGGCCCATGGCCGCGAAGGCCGTTCGCATGGCCGCGACGACCAGGTGCTGCTCATCGCGGGGAACCTCGTCGGCACCTTCGCCCGCTACCTCGACCAAGACTCCCTCGTCGTCGGTCACCATCGCAATCAACTCGTCGTACACCGCGAGTGCGAGGCCGGCGGAATCGAACCCCGGTCCGACGTTCGCGCTGCTCGCGGGAACAAGCACCCGCACCGCTTCCGATCGAAAGGCGGTCACTAGTCCGCCAAACCCAACGCCCGGGCCGCAGCCGTGGCGTCGACGGGAACCACGACCGGCTCCGGCGCCGACTCCAGAGCCCACTGCGGGTCCTTCAGCCCGTTGCCCGTCAATGTCACAACGATCATCTGACCGGAATCGAGACCACCCTGGTTCTTGACCTTCAACAGACCCGCGACACCGGCAGCACTTGACGGCTCGCAGAACAGGCCTTCGGTCGATGCCAGCAATCGATAAGCACTCAGAATCTCATCGTCGGTCACCGAATCGATCAGCCCGTCGGATTCGTCGCGTGCGGCGAGTGCCGCGTCCCAGGACGCGGGGTTGCCGATGCGGATAGCCGTCGCGATGGTTTCCGGCGAGGTCACCGGTGAGCCCTGCACCAACGGTGCCGCGCCCGCCGCCTGGAACCCCCACATGCGCGGGCAGGAGTCACTCACACCGTCCGCCTTGTACTCGGTGTAGCCACGCCAGTACGCGGTGATGTTGCCCGCGTTGCCCACCGGTAGTGCATGAATATCAGGCACACGCCCCAGCAAGTCAACGATTTCGAAGCTGGCCGTCTTCTGGCCCTCGATACGAACCGGATTCACACTGTTGACGAGCGCGACGGGATAGGAGTCCGACAGTTCCCGGGCAACCGTCAGGCAGTCGTCGAAGTTTCCATCCACCTGCAACAACGTCGCTCCGTGCACGATCGCCTGCGCCAATTTGCCCATGGCGATCTTGCCCTGGGGTACCAGCACCGCACTCACCATGCCGGCCTTCACGGCGTACGCCGACGCACTCGCCGAAGTGTTGCCGGTCGACGCGCAGATCACCGCCCGAGCGCCATCTTCCGCAGCCTTGCTGATGGCCATCGTCATCCCGCGGTCCTTGAACGATCCGGTCGGGTTGGCACCTTCGAACTTAAGCCACACCTCGCATTCGAGCGTTTCACTGAGCGAGCACGCGTACACCAGGGGCGTGCCACCTTCCCGCAGTGACACCACGGGCGTTTTCTTGCTCACCGGCAGTCGGTCGCGGTACTCCTCGATCACCCCGCGCCACTGATGTGCTCCAGTCACGGCTGCTCGTCTCCCTCGACGCGCATCACACCGACAACGCGGCGCACCGTGTCCAGTCCACGCAACTGCTCGACGGTCGCCTGGAGTGCAGCATCCGTGGCCAGATGCGTGCGAACGACAAGCCCGGCATCGTCACCGTGACCCTCTTGGTGGACCACCTGGATGCTCACGCCGTTCTCGGCGAAGGCAGTCGCGACACTGGCGAGGACACCGGGACGGTCGGCGACATCGAGGTTCACGTAATACTCGGTGTAAGCGCGCCCGATGGGCAGCACGGGCAGTGCCGTGTACGTACTCTCCCCCGGCCCCCGACTGCCGCTCACCCGGTTCCGCGCGGCAGCAACGAGGTCCCCGAGCACGGCACTCGCGGTGGGGTGGCCGCCGGCACCGCGCCCATAGAACATCAGCTGACCGGCCGCGTCTGCTTCGACGAAAACCGCGTTGAACGATTCACGGACCGCGGCCAGTGGATGGGTACGCGGCAGCATGGTCGGGTGCACTCGGACGATCACGCCAGAGTCTTCGGAGTCATCGATCTTCTCGGCGATGGCGAGCAACTTGATCACAAAGCCCATATCCCGCGCGGCCGCCATATCGTCGGCCGTCACATCGGCGATCCCCTCGACGTGCACATCAGCCAACGTCACCCGCGTATGGAAGGCCAACTCGGCCAGGATCGCGGCCTTCGCCGCGGCGTCATGGCCGTCCACATCCAGCGACGGATCGGATTCCAAGTAGCCAAGGGCATCGGCCTCGGCGAAAACGTCGGCGTACTCCACGCCCTCCTCGTCCATCTTGGTGAGCATGAAGTTGGTAGTGCCGTTGACGATGCCCATGACCTTGCGGACACGATCACCAGCCAGTGACTCTCGCAAGGGGCGCAACAGTGGAATAGCTCCCGCAACCGAGGCTTCGAAAGACAAATCGACCTCGTGTTGCTCAGCCGCTTTGAACAGACGGGCACCGTCTTCGGCAAGCAGCGCCTTATTCGCGGTCACGACGCTCGAACCCGCCGCCATAGCCGCAAGGATGCATTCGCGCGCAGGCTCTATTCCCCCCATGAGCTCGACAACGATGTCGACCCCGGATGACGCGACGGCGACGGCGTCGTCGGTGATCAGATCAGCAGGAATACCCGGCCGAGCCTTGCTGGCGTCCCGAACGGCAACCGCCGTGAGCCGCACCGGCACTCCGACGCGTTCGCGAAAATCCTCGGCGTGCTCGGTGAGCAGCTCCACGACCGAGGTGCCGACGGTTCCGCCCCCGAGGAGGGCAACCGTTACCTCTTCACGTGCCATGACCGCTCCCTGTCTCCCTCGTGCTCGTATTCGTCGTCTGCATTCGGCTCGCCGTCGCCCCGGTCATGCGTGCGTATCAAGACCGAGCAGATCGTCCATCGTTTCACGACGGATGATCGTCGATGCTGCGCCGTCGCGAACCCCGACCACCCCCGGGCGAGTGAGGTAGTTGTAGTTCGACGCCATGGACCGGCAGTAGGCACCCGTGGCCGCGACAGCCAGCAGGTCGCCGGGAGCCAGGTCTTCGGGAAGCCATGCATCACGAACGACCACATCACCAGACTCGCAATGCTTGCCCACGACCCGGCACAACATCGGCGGAGCCGAGGAGGAGCGAGAGGCGAGTCGGACGCTGTATTCGGCGCCGTAAAGGGCGGTTCTGATGTTGTCGCTCATGCCGCCGTCGACAGATACGTAGGTGCGGACGACACCGCTATCAAGTTCTACCGGCTTAATCGTCCCGACTTCGTAGAGGGTTATGCCCGCCGGCCCGACGATCGCCCGGCCGGGCTCGAAAGCCAACGTCGGCTCGTCGATTCCCGCATCGGCGCACGCTCGCGACACTATCCGCCCGATCTGCGCTGCCATGTCCGCGACCTTGATCGGATCGTCGCTGTCTACGTACGCGATACCCATGCCGCCCCCGAGGTTGAGTTCGGCGATGTCGATTCCTTGTTCCTCGTGGAGTCGCTGGGCGAGCGCGACGATCCGACCCGCGGCCACCTCGAACCCGGACGAGTCGAAAATCTGAGAGCCGATGTGCGAGTGCAGACCCACCAGCGAGAGGCTCGGCAACTTCGCGATTCTGCGAACAGCCTCTTCCGCAGCGCCCGTTTCCGCTGACAGACCGAACTTCTGGTCTTCGTGAGCGGTGGCGATGAATTCGTGCGTGTGTGCTTCGACGCCCACCGTCGCGCGCACCATCACCGGTTGGACGACTCCCGCGTCGGCGGCGGCGCTGGCGACCCGTGCGATCTCCTCGAAAGAGTCCACGACGATGCGACCAACGCCGTACTCAATGGCCGCCGTGATCTCCGCCATCGACTTGTTGTTGCCGTGCATCAGCAGGGCATCGCCCGGGACGCCTGCGCGGACCGCAACGGCGAGTTCCCCGCCACTGGCTACGTCTATGCCGAGGCCTTCCTCGAACACCCACCGGGCAACGGCCACCGACAAGAAGGCCTTGGCCGCGTAATAGACCCGCGACGCTCCCGCCTGGCGGTACGCCGACGCGTATTCGCGGGCCCGCGACCGCAGGTCCACTTCGTCGAGGACGTACACCGGCGAACCGTGATCGGCGGCGATTTCCCGGACATCGACCCCACCGATCGTCATGGCGCCATCGGCGCCGCGAGAACAGTGACGGGGCCACACCGATTCGGCCAGAGCGTCGACCGCTTCGGCCGTGGGGGCCGCGACCATCGCCCCGGGGTCGGTGACGAGGTCACCGTGCCGGGGTCCTGCCGGATGCGCGCGCATTGGTCAAGGCTAGGGCAGCGCGCCCCGCCCGCTCCGACGCCTGCGCTACATGCGCTCGGGGGCGCTGACTCCAAGCAGATCCAGCCCATTGGCCAGCACTTGACGAGCCGCCGCACACAACCACAGTCGAGATATGTGAAGCGGCTGGACGTCTTCCTCTCCCCGGGGCAGCACCCAACACACGTCATAGAACCGGTGATAGTCGGCGGCCATCTCTTCCAGATAGCGCGCCACCCTGTGGGGTTCGCGTAATTCAGCAGCGCTGGCCACGATCCGCGGATATTCCGCCAAACGGCCGAGGAGTTCGATTTCCCGCTCATGCGTCAGGAATCCAGGGTCGAATTCCGCTTCACGCCAGTCGATGCCCAGTTCTCGGGCATTTCTCAAGACAGAGGAAATCCGCGCATGTGCGTACTGAACGTAGAAGACCGGGTTGTCGTTGGTTTGTCGGGTGATCGTTTCCAGATCGAGGGTTAATGGGGAATCTGCCGGGTAGCGGATGAGCGTGTAGCGGGCGGCGTCCACACCCACTTCCTCGACCAACTCCTCCAGGGTGACGATGTTGCCCGCGCGTTTGGACAACTTGACCTCGAGTCCGCCACGCGTGATCTTCACGAGTTGGCCGATGAGGACCTCGATTTGGGCATCCATGTCGTCTCCCGCGCACGCGGCCACCGCGCGCAAGCGATTGACGTATCCGTGGTGATCGGCACCAAGAAGGTAGATGTTCACGTCGAAACCGCGGGCGCGCTTGTCGACGTAATAGGCGGTATCCGAGGCGAAATAGGTGTACTCGCCGTCGGCCTTGACGAGCACGCGATCCTTGTCGTCACCAAAATCGGTGGTGCGCAGCCAGACGGCGCCATCCTCCTCGAAGACATGGCCTTGTTCCCGTAGTCGCTCCAGCCCCCGCTCCACTGCGGCCGACCCGTGCAGCTCCCGTTCTGACGCCCACACATCGAAGTGCGTCCGGAAGAGATCAAGAACCTGCTGCTGCTGTCGCAACTGTCGGGCATAGGCAGCTTCACGAAAAGCGACGAGTTGATCATCGCGCGGCAGGGAAAGGATGTCCGGATCCTCCGCGACGATCGCCGCGGCGAGATCGACCACGTAGCCACCGTGGTACCCGTCTTCCGGTACGGGTTCGCCATGAGCGCTGGCCATCACCGACGCGCCGAACATATCCATCTGCACGCCGCGATCGTTGATGTAGAACTCGCGAGCGACGTCCGCACCGGCTGCGCGAAGGACCCGCGCGATCGCATCACCCACGGCGGCCCACCGCGTGTGCCCGAGGTGAAGCGGTCCCGTCGGGTTCGCGGAGATGAATTCGACGTTGACCTTTGTGCCAGCGAGGGCTTCCCCCACCCCGTAATCAGGTCCCGCCTCCACGATCCTGCGGGCAACTTCCGCGTGGGAAGCGGCCTCCAGAGTGATGTTCACGAAGCCGGGCCCAGCGACGTCCACCTGAGCGATTCCCGCGTAGTCACCCAGCTCAGACGCCAACGCCTCGGCTATCTCCCGCGGTGGACGTTGCACCCGCTTGGCCAGCACCATCGCCACGTTCGTGGCGTAGTCTCCATGCTCACGACTCTTGGGGCGCTCGATCACGATCTCGACGTCGGAGGCATCCACATCGCCTGAGCCAAGACCGTCCAAGGCGACATTTAGTGACCCGGCTATTGCTACCCGCAACTCGTCGATGGTCACCGCGCGAGCGTAGCGACGCAGCGGTGTGGTTATGCTCACGGTAGGCAAGGCCCGATCAGCACCATTGTTCATACTGCGCCGCCAGCCAGGCAGCGTTGCAGTTTCTGAGCACGCGCACAGATTCCGGACGAAGGTTTGAACGGCTAGCCCGCGGCGGGCGAGGTGTCCGGCGCGAAACTTCGTGCAAGGAGAATGTGCAACATGGCTCAAGGAACCGTGAAGTGGTTCAACTCAGAAAAAGGCTACGGCTTCATCGCCCAGGCCGACGGCGGACCGGATGTGTTCGTCCACTACTCGGCGATCGAGGCTGACGGCTATCGCTCGCTCGAGGAGAACCAGGTCGTCGAATTCGACATCACCCAAGGACCCAAGGGTCCGCAGGCAGACAAGGTTCGCCCCTCGTAGCGACATCTCGTCGACTTCTCATCGAGGGCCCCACCGATCATGGTGGGGCCCTCGATGCTTGTCAGCGTCTCGTCCGGCACACTGACAACATGGCCGACGACGACATTGAGCGCCTTTTACGCGAGGTGAACGCGGTCAATTCCGGAGGCACTTCCCACGGATCCTCGGATGTCGAGCCGGCAAGGTCGAAGGCGGTTGAGTCGGCGGGACGGTCCACCGCCGGCGGCCGGGTTGCTTTCGCTGTCGGCGCCAGCCTCGTCTTCGGCGCCGCCGGATGGTTCTTCGGACTCCTCATGCCCTTTGTCGGCTCCTTCTCTTGCGGAGTCGGCGCCGCACTCGGATCGCTGGTGACCGGCCTGGTCGCCGGGCCCCCGCGCTGGTTCTCCTCCTGACGGGCCGTCGACGTCGACCGCGTCGCAACAGCGGAGTTCGCCCTACGCCGTGTCCGAGGTCTTCACGCCATCACTCGATTCGGCACCGAGCGTCGACGCCACGGGTGCGAAGACTCCCGCGAGCCACGACGGCATCGAGACTGGTGCCGGACGGGGTGGCTCGTCGATACCTGCCCGCTGAGCTTCGATCGCAGCCCCGATCAAGATTCCCATGAAGACAAGGTAGAACCAGAGCATCAACACGATCGGCGTACCGAAAGCAACAACGGCAGCGCCCACCGTGTTCGACAGCGACGTGTACAAACCGAAGACCGCGCTCGAGCCCAGCATCCACACGGTCGCAAACAGCACCCCCCACGAACGAATCCGAATTCGTGTCGGTACGTCCGGCAAAAGCGCGATGATCAAACCGCACACCACATAGGCCACGACTGCGAGCGCTACCCAATTCACGACCCGCACACTCACCAAGCCAAGGAATTCCGATAGTCCAAGTTCAGCCAAGATCTGTGGGAGTAACTGAAGGACGAGCAAGAGAACAACGACGACGATCATTCCCCCGAGCGCCACGATGGCGGAGATACCACGATCGACGACTCCGTGGATGCGTTCGGGCTGACCGAACAGTCGCGTCAATGTTGCTCGCAGCCCGTAGACCACCCGCGAGGAGACATACACCGCAACGATGATGGATATGACGGTGGTGATGGTGAAGGCACTCGAGGAGCCCTTGTCAGCCAGTTCCACCAGGGCCGCCGTCGTCGGTTGCAGGGCCTGCAAGGTATCCGGGCTTCTATCGAAAACACCTTCGATAGCCGATTGCACCTGATCGGTGGTCAAGAAGGCACCGGCGATGGCTCCAACGGCCAGCGCGGTTGGTGCGAGAGCAAAGAAGGTGAAGAACGACAGGCCCCCCGCCACGATGCTGCCACCCACGGCGGCATAGCGAAGAAGGACCGTGCGACCGAACTCAATAAGCGCCTTCAACCGTGACACCAGCACATCATGGCGCACTCGTTCGCTGATAACCTGTCGCTCCCCCAGCCCCCGTAGCTCAGGGGATAGAGCGCCGGTTTCCGGTACCGAAGGCCGCAGGTTCGAATCCTGCCGGGGGCGCATGTCGACGCGCACATCCCCTCGCTTCGCGCGCGTCGAGTCGGGTCTTTACCCCACCCTCGTGGCGGTTTTCGTCGCACTGCTGCTCATCTCCAACATCGGTGCGGTCAAGCTCATCGCCTTCGGGCCACTCATCACCGACGGCGGGGCTTTCCTTTTCCCGCTGGTGTACGTCGTCGGCGACGTACTCGCGGAGGTGTACGGCTGGAAGGCGGCCCGTCGCGCCATCATCATCGCGTTCGTCATGGGTGCGTTGGCCGCCGTGACCTTCTATCTGGTTCAGATCTCACCCCCAGCCGACGGTTGGGAAAATCAAGAGGCCTTCGAGGCGGTCCTCGGCTTTGTTCCGCGAATCGTGCTGGCCAGCGTCCTAGGCTTCCTCGTCGGTCAACTTCTCAACGCGTATGTGCTGGTGTGGATCAAGCGCAAGACGCAAGAGCGGAAACTCTGGGCTCGCCTGATGGGCTCTACCGTGGTGGGCGAGTTCGCGGACACCGTGGTCTTCTGCACTATCGCCTTCTATGGGGTCATCACCGGCGGCGACTTCGCCACCTACGTGATCGTTGGCTTCGTCTACAAGACCACGGTGGAAATCGTGCTCCTGCCGATCACCTATCGCGTCATCGCTTTCGTCAAGAAGCGTGAGCCGACGTACGAGTTGGAGTCGGCGGCCTAGTCGCCGGCCTGACTGCCGGCGTGACTGCCGGCTGAACCGTCATTCGCATAGCCCCCGAGGAACTCTTCGCGGTAGGCATGAAAATCTCCCGACTCGATGGCTACGCGAATGTTGTCGACGAGGTTCACGATGAAGTGCTGGTTGTGAATGGTGGCGAGCGTTGACGCGATCGACTCCTTGGCCTTGAAGGAATGGTGGAGATAGGCGCGCGTGTAGTTCTGACAGGTGTAACAGGTGCAGCCCTCCTCGATAGGCGCGAAAGTTCGCCGATTGATGCTGGCCGTCACGTTGAAGCGCCCGCGCGAGGTATACAGAGCAGCGTTTCGCGCGACCCGCGCCGGCGATACGCAATCGAAGGTATCGGCGCCCGAGGCAATAGCCGTGAAGAAATCCTGCGGCTCACCGATGCCCAGAAGGTGACGTGGCTTTTCTTCGGGCAATTCCTCGCATACCCAACGCACGATGTCTGCCATGCGCTCTTTCTCTATGGCACCACCGATGCCAAACCCGTCGAACGGCAATGCGGCGATATCTGAAGCGGCCTGACGGCGCAGGTCCTCGTACTGCGCGCCCTGGATGACGCCGAAGAGCGCCTGATAAGCCCGCTCCGGTCGATCGGCGGTGATCTGTTGATGCTCCGCGATGCACCGCTCAGCCCATTCGAGAGTTCTGCGCATCGCCACCTGTTGATAGTCGCGGGAGTTCATCAGCGTGGTGCACTCGTCGAACGCGAAGATGATGTCGGCCCCTAGGGCATGCTGCACCTGCATCGAGACTTCTGCCGTGAAGCGGTGGCGAGACCCGTCGAGGTGCGAGGTGAAAGTGACTCCGTCGTCATCCACGTGAGCGAGTCGGTCCTTACCCGGTGCGACAACATCGTCGACCGTGCGGTCGCTGACGTCCATGGCGAGCACCTTCTTGAATCCGACGCCGAGCGAGAGCACCTGAAACCCGCCACTGTCGGTGAACGTCGGACCGGGCCAGTTCATGAAGGCACCCAAGCCCCCTGCCGCCTCCACAATGTCCGCACCGGGCTGCAGGTACAGGTGGTAGGCGTTGGCGAGCACCGCTTGAGCTCCCAGGTCGCGCATGGATTCCGGCAACACGGTTTTCACCGTGGCTTTGGTGCCGACGGGAATGAACGCGGGAGTTCGGATCTGACCGTGAGGTGTAGTGATGACGCCGCTGCGACCAAGTTGGCTTTTCGGGAGCGAATGATCGTCATCCATCCGGGCCACCACGTCGAACCCGAAATCGGTCACCGCGGAACGGTATCGGGAACGCCGACCTGGCCCGATTCGGTGGACCAGAGTGGAGGAAGTTGCACAGGAAAATTGGTGTGACGAGTGTGTCTAGATTGACGAAAAAATTTTTGGTGAACCGCTTGTGTCGCCTTGCCAAAGCCTGTTACACATCTCTCAACGCACCGCAAGGTGCGGGACGGTCCGAAAACTAGCGGCCTACCGGGCTAGACCCGGAAGTCCCCGAGTGCTGGCGGGGATGGCGGCAGGGAGCGGGTCGGGAAAGGAAACGAGCTGGAGGCGCTGCGGAAACGCAGGGCGAGCCACGCGGACTGCACACACCGCGAAGGCCCCGGGAAACCGGGCGGCAGCCGGGAACTTTCATGGCAAGGCCCCTCGAACTCATACTTCGAGGGGCCTTGCTCTTTGTGCTGGTGGCCCTTGTCTACCGGCCCGTGGGCATTCGTCGGCTTAGGCGCGCCGAAGCGACGCTGCCAACCGGGCGATTCCCTCATCGAAGGAGACCTGGGGCCTCCATCGGAGCGCTTCCCATGTCTGACGAGGGTCGAACCAATGCGCCGTGGACAGCTGCTCGACGAGAAATCGAGTGATTACCGGCTCTCGACCTGAAACCGAAGCCGCGGCCTCGCCCACGGTTCCGGCCACCCACGCGGGGCCTCGGGGAACGGACCTCACGGATACCTCGACCCCGGCCGCGTCGACGATGGCCTCAATGACGTCGCGCACCGGTCGGGGCTCACCGTTGCTGACCACGAAGGCGCGGCCTCGGACCGACGGATCCTGCGCTCTGTCCAGCGCCCGCACAATTGCCTCTCCTGCGTTATCGACATAGGTCGTGTCAATGAGAGCGCGGCCGCCGTCGATCAGGAACAGGCGACCACTCGCAGCTCGATCGATGATGCGTCCGATGAGTTGCTGATCACCCGGGCCCCACACCAAATGTGGTCGCACCGCAACGACCGGCATGCTGACGCGCGGATCGAGCGCGATGCGCTCGGCCATCGCCTTCGATCGCGAGTAGTGACCGCGGGTTCGAGCCGGATCGGCAGTATCAGCTGCAGCGGCGATGAGCGGCTCCCCCACGTGCGCTACCGACGGAGAGGACACGTAGACGAACGCGTGGACGCCCGCGTCGGCTGCACAGTCGAGAACGAGGCGGGTTCCTTCGACGTTGACAGTCTCGAATTGCGACCACGACCCGTCGATTCCTACCCGCGCTGCCAAATGAACGACCGCGTCCACGCCCTCGAGCGCCCGTCGCACATCGGAGGCCTCGACGATGGATCCCAGGAAGTCCTTTACGCGTGCACCGCCCGTCGATTGCTCATCGGCCATCCCCGAGGGGTGCCGCTGAAAGCACACGACATCCCAGCCATCCGCGAGCGCCGCCCGCACGACAGCGTTTCCGAGCAAGCCGCGCCCACCTGTGACCAGCAGTCGACCTTTCGACCCCGGCGACGAAAGGCTCCCACTCATCCGTGCCCCGCAAGAAGCCGCTCCGCGTCTGCCGCAAGGCGCGCACGGTCGATCTTGGCCCCGTGTCGGATATCCACCGGCATCCGATCGATCCACAGCACCGCCGCCACATCGGGCACATGCGCATCGCGCGCGATCGCGCGCACACGCGTCGCGAGGCTCATCTCCGCGAGATCGACGTGCCGTTGCCGTATCCGTGGCGCACCTGCGCCGACGACGGCGGGAGCGCAGACAACCACGAGCACTTGCGCACCGGCCGGTCCCACACCGACCGCTGCCGTCACGATCCGGTTGGCGCCGACTCCGCCCAGACCCTCCTCGATGCGCTGTTCGATCGACACCGGACCAACAGGCCCCGTCACCGTGGTGATCACGTGGCCAAGACGACCCTCAAGCCATAGCCGGCCCTGCTTGTCGAGAACTCCGACATCCCCCGTCCGGTGCCATCCCCGATTGCGCGAAGTGCGTTGCTCCACGAACGCTTGTGCGTCGTACCGATCCTTCATATGAGGAGCTCGGAGGGCTACTTCCCCGAGGACTCCCGCCTCGGTGCTCAGTTCGCTCGACGGCGTGCCATCAGAATCCACCACCGCCACAGCGATCTCCACCGACGGCAGCGGCCGACCGACGAGCACCCCCGCCCCCGGCGGCTCTGCGAGCACCTCGCGAGCGGTCACGTCCGTTGCCGGGAGAACCTCGGTCATGCCGTACGGCGTGCGAACGTCACACTCCGGCCACAGGTCCATGACGTCGCGCAGCAACGAGCGGGCGATCGGTGCACCCGCGAGCAGTAGCAGCCGAAGAGACGATCCGGCGCCCGCGAGGCGGGTGCGGGTGTCCGAGCCCGGTCGAGCCCCGGAGAGCACCGAACTCAGCGCCGCCGGTGACATCCACATGACCGTTCCCCCGGCATGCTCCATCGCCGCCGACAACGACTCCGCCGTTAATGAACCCGGACGCGAGGCATCCATCGCCGGAATGACCGAGGAGATACCTAACAGGGGGCCCAGCACCGCCCAGGGCGCGAAAGCCGCAACGAGGACGTCGTCGTCGGTGAACTCATAGTGACCGAGCAGGGTGTCCCGAGTGGCGGCGATTCCGGCTCGGGAGTACGCGACCGCCTTGGCCGGGCCCGTCGCTCCCGATGTGAACACGATCGCAGCATCTAAATGGGCAGCGTGGGCCGCCGGTGTGCTTTGAGGCTCTGCTTCAGCATCCAACAACCCAGCCAAACGGTGCTGCCAGAAAACTTCTCCTGGCACGTTCAGGAGACGAACCACCGGCGCGGCTCGGCGCACGGCCACGACGTGATCCACCCGGGCGCCGGTGAGCGAGCGAAGCAGGGATCGCGCACCATGAGCAGCGTCGATGACCACGATGCTGGCTCCGATCCGCCACACCGCGTACACCACGGCGAGCAAGTCAGCTCCCGGTGGGATCAAGACCGCGACCCGATCGCCCGCGCTGACTCCTCGGCGCGCGAAGGCGTCGGCGAGCTCGGCAACACGACCCTCGAGTGCCCCCCACGACACATCTCGGAAGAGATCGGATTCCGGCGATGCACCCCGTGATGCACCCGACGCTGGCTCGGACATCGCCACTGCCGCAGAAGTAGAACCTCGACCTCGTCGCCGAAGGTTCTTTCCAAGGTCGTCTTCCGTCGCTTCGTGCGCGTGCACGAGGTCTGAATCTGTGTCTTTCTCGCCACCATCGAGTGACGCGAGAACACGCACTATCCAGGACCAAATATCGGCGATGGCGTCTGGGCGATCCTCCAACACCAGATGCCCAGCATCCGGATACTGCTGCACGATCGCATGCGGCAGCCGTCGGCGGAGGTCGTCCAGGTATCGCACTGAAAAGACGGGGTCGCGCATTCCCCAGACCAGCAAGGTAGGGACGTCCGCGAGTGTGTCGAGTCGCGAAGCGATTCCCTCGAGGACCGCCGAGGTCGGGTGGTCGGGTCCGGTCGGAATATCCGCCACAAAATCATCGATCGCGTGACGGTCTGGAGCCGTGGGATACGGAGCTCGGAACGCACGCGCCGTCTCGGCATCGACTCGGGAGATTCGGGTTGTCGCCCGAACAAAGCCCTGTGTCCGGCGGGTCATCACTCCACGGATGCCCGGTAGGCGCGTCGCTGCGATGACCCACGGAATGCCCCGATGCTCCGGTTGGTGCACAGCGGTATTCGTCAGTACGACGCCGGCTATCCCAAAAGGCGAGTCTTCGTCCTCTATGACGTTCTCAATCCAGCCGAGCGCGACGGGGCCTCCCCAGTCGTGGGCGAGAACGACGACCGGCCCGCGAACGTCCAGGCTGCCCACGATTGCTGATAGGTCCCGAACACGTTGATCGAGTCGGCGGATACCACCGCTTCTCGCGGAGAAACCCATGCCGACGTGATCGGGGGCGATGACGCGCACCGTTGGCGGTGCCTGTCGAGCGACGTTGCGCCACAGATAGGACCACGTTGGATTTCCGTGAACACATACAACGGTGAGTTCGACGTGTTCGGGATTCGTATCGAGAACGTGGACTCCCAGCGTCTCGACAACCGGCTTGATCTCGTCGACCGATTGCGACGCTTCAGCCCGCTGTTGCGCACCTTCGTTGTTGATGCGCTCGTAGTCGATGTGTTCGTCGTTGATGAAGACAATCCGGGACCACGTTGGGTCGAACCCCTTCACGGGAGGGGCCGTGCGGGCGGGAATCCGCGCCGACGTCACCACTCGATGTCGATGACAGCGGCGTTCAAGCCCGAGCCGATGCCCATGCAGGCGACCCTGTCTCCCGACACCAGATGCTCGGAGTTCATCGCCAACGTGAAGGGGACCGACGCCGGTCCGATGTTGCCTCGCGTTGGGAAAGTTTGCGGCACACGTTCGGGATCGATGTTGAGGGCACGAGCGATCGCCTCGGTGTGGATCTTCGACACCTGATGGATCACATACATCTTCAGGTCGGTCCAGTCGAAGTGCTCGGCGGCGTCGGCCCAGGTGAGCACGGCAAGGTCCACCGCTGCTTCGAGTAGCGCACGGCTGTCGGTGCGCATTCCCGTCAGATCACCCGTGCACAGAAGGTGATGCTCGGTGGCAGCCCGCGACACACCGCCGAGGAACCTGTGGCCTTCCCGATGCTGAGACGCACGTCCGAGGACCATGGCCGCTCCCCCGGAGCCCAACGTGAATGTGGCGAAGTTCTCCACAATGTCTTCTCGGGTCGCGCCCTGGGAGTTGAGACGCTCGATGGTCGCCTGCTGAGGTTGACGGCTTCCTTCACCATCGACGATCAATGCGTAATCGATCTGCCCGCTGTCGATCATGTTGGCCGCGAGTTGCATTCCGCTCATGAAGCCCAAGCACGCGTTCGACAGATCGAAGTTCACGCATGCAGATGAGAGTCCGAGTTGACGGTGCACATCGACGGATGCGGACGGCTCCAACCGCTCACGACACACAGATGTATCCACCAGCAAACCGATGGCTCGGGGATCAACGCCGGCTTCTGCGATGGCCTTGGCGCCAGCCATCGCGGCTGCATCAGCGAATGTCACATCTGACGGCCACCAACGACGCTCGGAGATTCCTGCCAACTGCTCCAGCATTCCTCCGTGCAAACCCGCACTCGCATATGCCGGAGCGAGCCATCCGTCGATGTCAGAGGACGTGATCACCTCGGGTGCGTCGACCGCTGACACCGCCAGCACGGCCGTATCCGTGAAGGTGAATACCGAACTGCCCGTCGAGGGAGTTGGAAGGTCATCGACCGCGCTGACGCCCTGGCTCACCCGAGTGGCCCCCTTCGAAGACGGATCCGACATGCGTGCTGTGCCCCCCTAGCCTGCCATGACCAGCGCGATACCGCCGTCGGGCGTCTCCCCGACCGTCTCCAGGACCATCTCCCCGACCGGTAGCGGCGCGCACCCCATCACCGAAGAGCGGTCGCCGCCACGGCTCGGCGTATGCCATGACGTACGGTCTCAGCCATGAGGCGTTCGCAGGCAGCTATGAGGCGGCGGGCACGCAGGTGGATCGGTGGGTGCGCTGGTGTGGCCGTCCTGGGATCCGCGGTCATCGTCTCCCCGGTCATGGTCTCCCCCGCTGCAGCGGACGAGGCAGATGCCGATCTGGCGCGCTTCTACACCCAGACCCTTACGTGGGGTCCCTGCGACGATGCAGCACGTGGCTCCGAATGCGGGACGGTCACCGTGCCGCTGGACTACCGCAATCCCACAGGTCGAACCCTGGATCTCGCCGTCCTTCGCATCCCCGCCAGCGGCAATGCTCGCGGGAGCCTGCTGGTCAATCCCGGCGGCCCCGGGGCGGGCGGCGTGGACTTCGCCGAATACCTCAGCACCGTCATCGACTCAGATGTTCGAGCGGTCTACGACATCGTCGGATTCGATCCACGTGGAGTCGGACAGTCCGCACCCGTCACCTGCCTTACCGACAAGCAGATACTGCGCTGGAATCGGACCGACATCACGCCCGACACCGCCCGCGAGCGGCGCACACTGTTCTCCCGAGCCGATCGCATCTCCCAAGGGTGTCTCGATCGCGATGCTGCTCTCGCTCGATCTGTCGGCACCGAGAACACCGTGCGCGACATGGACATCCTTCGCCGCGTCCTCGGTGATGACGAGTTGAACTGGTTCGGCTTTTCCTACGGAACCGAACTCGGTGCTCTGTATGCCCAACGCTTCCCGGACCGTGTGGGACGCATGGTTCTCGACGGAGCAGTAGATCCGTCTCTGAACGCGATGGAAGTGTCCGAAGATCAATCTGCAGGATTCCAACGGGCCATAGCCCGCTTCGCCACCGATTGTGCGCAGCGATCGAACTGCATCGCGACAACGCAGGCAGGAGTGCTCTCGGCCATCAACCGACTACTCGTGCAACTCGACCGGGCACCACTGCCATCGGATGGCAGCCGACGCCTCGTGCAAGCCGAGGCCCTGACAGCCCTGTTCTTCTCGATGTATTCGACCGATCTATGGCCGACGCTGCGTTCGGGATTGAGCCAAGCGCTCGACGGCGACGGTTCGACTCTGCAGCTGCTCGCACAGTTGGCGAATGACCAAACCGGTCCCAACACCTTCGGCAGCAACATCACGTCGGCCTTTTACGCCATCGGATGCTGGGATTATCCCCCGACGCCCGGTATCAAGGGCCTGCGCCGAGCGGCATCCGAGTGGTCGACCGACGCCCGGGTGCCGGAGATGGCCGTCGCGATGTCCTGGGGCAACGCCCCGTGCAGCACGTGGTTCGGACATTCGGACACACCACCCGCGCCAGTGACCTCCACCACGAGCGCGCCCATCTTGATCATCGGGACGACCTACGATCCGGCAACTCCCTACGCATGGTCGCAGGCGCTACGTGCCCAGCTACCGACCAGTCGACTCCTTACCCACCGCGGTGACGGTCACACGGTGTATGGCGGTAGCAACCTGTGCATCGACAATTTCGCGGACACCTACCTGCTCACCGGCGACCTGCCGGAGCCGGGGACCGTGTGCTCAAGTTAAGCGCCGATACGAATTCTGACGGCCTAACCGCTCAACTCTAAGACGCGTCTTCGTTGCCCGACTTGTCTTCCTTATCGGTCGAGCCTTCGAGGCCTGCAAGGAATTCCTCTACCTGGGCAGCGATCTCGTCACCACTGGGCACCTCACCCTGCGGAGCACTGCTTGGCTTGGTCAGCGCGCTGCGTGCTTCGATCATCTGGTCGTACTGCGTCTCCAGAGCGCTCACGACCGCGGCGAATTCCTCGTTGCCCGTCAACTGCTCTGCGACCTCGCCGTCGGCTTTCTCGGCCTGGGACTCCAGGCCCATGCCCGTCAAGCGCAGTCCGGTCACCTCGGTAAGCCCCTCGATCAGCACCATCGCGCATCTCGGATAGTCGAATTGCACGAGGTAGTGGGGCACCTGGGCTGTCACCCCGATCGATGACAGGCTGCGCTGGCCGAGGTGGAATTCGAGTAACGCACCCATGTGCCCAGGAACTTCGATATCGCCCAGGACAGCGCTGCGGCCCGCGGTCAACGCGGCGTCGTTTCCGTGCACCGTGATGCCGATCGGACGCGTGTGCGGAGCCGGCCAGGGAATGGCGGTAAGTCCCACCGCGTGGGATAGGCCGAACTCATCGACCAGCAGATCGACCGCCGCCAGAAAGCGATTCCACTGGTAATCGGGCTCCGGACCGTCTAACAGGAAGAAGTCGCGACCTTCGGCATCGACAACTCGATTCACTTCGAGTCGAGACGACTCCACCGCGGAGAAATGGTCCGAGGAGAAGGTCATTCGTGGGCGTCGCGCGCGGTAGTCAAGCAACTCATCAGAATCGAACGTCGCCACAAGTTCGGTGGTGCAGGTCTCCCGAATGTGATCGGCTGCCTGCCGAACACCGCCACCGGCATCCACAAATCCCTGAAAAGCGTGCACCAGAGTCGGAACACGCGGAGGCGCGATCGTGCTGGGATCGGTGTGGAACGTCAGCAACTTTCTCGGCGATCTCATAAACCCTCCTACTCTCAGGTTACGGGGACTCACCTCGAAATGCGATCGGGAACCATGGGCGTTCGCAGAGTGCGAACGGGCCCCGGGGATATTCCCCCGTGGGACGGGGATCGGTGATGCGTCAGGGCTGTGCTTTCACGCCGAGGATGAGGAGTTCGGGGACTAGGAGTTCGAAGACTCACCGGGTGCGCTGGGCGGCCCATCCTTCGATGACGGGTTCGACCCTGCAGCCGGCTTCTTCGCGGTCGACTTCTTCGCGGTGGTCTTCTTTGCCGTCGTCTTTTTCGCGGCTGTCGTCTTGGCGGTCGTCTTCTTCGCCGACGTCTTCTTCGCGGTGGTCTTCTTCGCCGTCGTCTTCTTCGCGGTCGACTCGGCAACCTTGGACGACGTCGCGTCCGCTGTTGTCGCCGTTGTCGTTGCTGGGGTGGTCACCGCTGAGGCTTGCGTCACCGGCGAGTCCATCGCCTGCCACTGCGGCGACGCAGCAGGTTCCATCATCCGACGCCACAACCACCAGCCACCCGCGACCACGCCGCCGAGAACCGCCAGACTGAAGAGCCTTCGCATGGAACGCACGCTAACAGCCGCTCGTTACCCGCGTCATCGGATTCCCAACCCTCAGCCCGCGCTGAGTGCCGAACGGAATTTCTCTAGCACGGCGCCGCTGCTCCAAAAGGCCTGCTGCTGACCTTCGGGCAAGGTCAAGGCGTATTCGCAAACCTTCGCCCAGGCGATTCCTACAGCGCGAGTTAAGGACGCGGCGACCGTGGCGGAGATTGCGGATCCGGCGATCGCGCCCCCGGGGATGAACTTGAGCAGATTCGTGACGACGTAACGCCCCGCCATCGTTGCCCCGCCCGTCAGAATGAGCGAACCCGCCACCGCCATCGCCCTCGAGCGCTGCGGCGGTAGCCCGTAGGCGGCGGAGATCCGCGCGATCATCGTCACCTGATTGGGGACGAGAAGCGCCGCATCAGTGAAGGGAATCGGGACGGCGCCGATTCCAGATGCGACGGTGACCGCTTGGTTGATCACCGCCTTTACCGCTTTTTTTTTGCGCTCCATGTCCAACTGCTGAGCAGCGGTGAGAGCCGCTTGGGCTGCTTCGGGTACTACCTCATACGTCGCGTCCAGCAACCGGTCGAGTCCGAACGCCGGTGCATGCGTGAAGTCGTCCGCAAGCGCGTTTGTTAACACCGGTGCTCCCCCGGCGCGAATCGTTAGACCGAGACCGGTGATGAAGTCCGATAGTTCCACCGCATGTGGGTGCGCCTGACCGTCCTTACTCGGCACTTGGGTCAACACCACGATCACCGGGAGCCCCAAATCTGCGAGGCGCCGGACGAAGGCTGCCTGCGCGTCCTCGAAGCGTCGATCTGACCAACGCACCACGTACCACGCGGCATGGATTTGCTGATCGATCGGAGACCTCCGCCGTGCTTCGACGACGTTGCGAAGGCCTTCCAGGATTTGGTCGCCGGCCGACCCGGTTTCGAACCCCTCGGAATCGAAAATTCCCAAGAAGCCGTCGTCGCGACGGTGGTAGTCGACGCCACGCGTCACCGGCTCCCCCACCCCGGTATCGGCGACATCTTGACCGAAGACAGCGTTGACCAGAGTGGACTTGCCCGCCCCCGTGGCTCCGAAGATCGCCAGGTTGAAGCAACCCAGGGCTGCGAATGCGGTGGACAACTCCTTGGTGAACATGCCCTCGAGAGCGGGAGCGTCGAGGTCCTGGACGCCTTCTTTCTCAGGCGACGATTCCGGAGCCATGCCTTGAGAGTACGCGGGATACCAACGAGCCTGGGTTACCGTTGAGACGTCATGGCTCCCCTCCGCTCCCCCGAACAATCCGGCATTTCCCGTTCCATCGTGACCTGGATCGTCGGACTTTCACTGATCGCGGTGGTTGGTCTCGGTATTGGGCTGGGCCTACTCCATGCGTTCGGCCTTGCGGATTGGAACAAAATTCAGCAGGCCCGTGGCGTCGGGAAACTTGGAGGCACTCCGACCATTCCCGAGGCCTACCAAGAACTCATCGACGAGGCAGCCGAACGGTGCCCGGAGGTACCGTCCCGAGTTCTCGCCGCACAGATCGCCGTGGAAAGTGGATGGCAGGCGGACGCGCAGAGCCCCGCGGGAGCTCAAGGCATCGCACAGTTCATGCCCAGCACCTGGAGTCAATACGGTCTGGATGCGAACGGCGACGGCGTCCGCGACGTGTGGGATCCACGCGACGCGATTCCGTCAGCAGCGGAGTTGAATTGTCTCAATAGACGACTGGTCTCGTCCGTCTCGGGAACCCCGCTGCACAACATCCTCGCCGCCTACAACGCCGGACACGGTGCGGTTCGCAAGTATGACGGCATACCACCATTCCCCGAGACCGAGCAATACGTTGAGAAAGTGATCGAACTAGCGCAGCGCTACCCAGCGCCGTAACGGAAGGTCACCGAAGCGTCGGTGGTGCGTTCTCTACTTGATCACGACGATTGATTGGTGATTCTCGACGACAAGTCGACCGTCCGGTGACCACAGCCGCCGCGTTTCCGAGGTGAACCCCTCCTCCATTGACGACACCCACGATTCGAATCCCAGGGGTTGCTGGGGATCGAGTGTCTGAGGCGGAACAAGTAGGTGCGCACTGAACGACACCGTGGCCATCGGACGCACACCGGTCATGGCCACGTAACTAGCCGGCCACCACGCATCCACCAGCCCCAGAGTGATTCCGGCCGTCCACTGCTCGACATTGTCTGCCGGGTCAGGAATGGGCGATACCCATCCGAGGGCACGAGGAGTATCTCCCGAGCCGGGTATGCCGGAGACCGGTCGGTAGCCGATGTGTAAGCCGAACTCCGGACCCATCGGAGGACCCACCGGAACGCTCGGAACCGCACGCCAATCGGGGAGGTCCGGCATCGATGCCGTGCCCCACGGCTCGTCGATGTCCCCAGCGCGCGGAGTTCCAGTGATGATCACACTGTGGGCGGCGGCAGCCCCGTCAGATCCGGTGACGCTCGCCTTCCACGTCGTCATCGCCGATCCGACGCGAAGGGGCGTCACGTCGATGCGTGCCATGCCGGCAGGCAGGGGTCCAAACATATGGGCGGTCACGCTGCGCACACGCCGATCAGCGCTTTGCTGCTGCGTTACCTCGACAGCGTTGACAGATGCAGCGATGACAAGACCGCCCCACGCCCCGCGGCCCTGAAGCCAGCCAGCAGGAACGTCCCACGAAAACGCGCCAGACTCTGTCTCGTCGATGCGGCAGGCGTCAGTGAATCGGTTGGTCATGCGCCGTCGGGGCGCACATCATCGACGGAGCCATCATCACTCGTCGTGTCTGCCGTGCCGCTGGCATTGGACAGCGCAGACTTCTTCATCCAGCGATTCCACGGAATATTCCACAGTCCACCGGGGCCATTCCACGGTTCCATCATGTCGCCGCCGGTCTTGATGTAGTTGACGACATCACCGGGGATGGTGTTGTCGAAGATCCACTTGGCGTCCTCCTCGAACAGGTTGGTGCAGCCGTGCGACCCGTTGTAGCGGCCGAGTCGGCCGTATGCCCACGAGGCGGTGTGCAGAAACTCCCCCGATGGCGTCAAGCGGGTGTTCCACTTCGACGGGAGCTCGTAGAACTCGACCTCCGGGTCCAACCCGAGGCTCGAGCTCCGGTAGACCTTGTAGTCCTCTTTGTCGGTGCTGATGACCTTCGCGCCGTTGCGCGTTTCCCAGCCCGACTTCCCGAGCGACACCTTGAATTTCTTCCGCTTCTTGCCATTGACGTGCACGGTCATCGTCTTCTTCGCGCCATCGACGGTCGCGATGAGCGCTCGGTCGGTGCGGAAGACATACGTCTTGCGCAGCGCCTTCGAGCCGACGAGGTACTTCTTGCCGGACTTGCCCAACACGGTGTCGTTCACCGTCGACGTGATCCGAATGGTGGAGTTACCCGGCCAGTAGTTCTTCGGTCGGAACACCACCGTTTGGTCGCTGATCCACCCCCAAGATCCGGGGACATTCACGGTGCGACCACTCGGCGTCGTCGCAGCCACCTGCAGGTGACGTTCAACGGCGGCCTTGTTCGTGATGTTCTTGCTGAATCGCAGGCGCGGCAGGGTGCCGACTCCCAACTTGACCCGGCTTCCGGAAACACCGAGGCCGTTGCCTGCTGCCTCGAACGTCGCCGTTACCCGTTTGCGCGGTTTGGGCAGGACTTTCGGCTTGGCCCAGTCGGAGGCGGTGGGAATCGTGGCGATGGGACCGGACGGGGCGGACTGACCTGTGGGGCCCGTTGATCGCAGCGACACTCGATATTCCCGACCATTGGTCAAAGATGACAGACCGCAGGTGCCGCTGAGGTTTGGACAGTTGAACCACAGATAGCCATCCGGCGAGATTTGATACCCGGTCACCGAAGGATCGTCGACAGGCAGGTAGGTCGCGATCGCGCTGGCATCTGCCGGCGTCACCGCGATCAGCACGGGCCGAAGTGGCGGAGCAGCATCCGGTGGAGCCACCGATGGGTCGGTCGCGGCTTCGGGTGTCGGCTCCTCACTGGTCTCCGAGCCAGGATCGGCGGACGGATCGACGGTCGGACTCGCACTCGGCGACGAGGTCGATTCCACCGAGTCCGTCTCGGCAGACTCGTCAGCAACCACAGCACCAGGCGATGCCGCAGCGAGCACGCCGACTGCCACGGCCACAGCGGCCGCTGAGCGCAGGCGCCGAGAGATAGAGCCCCCCAGGGAAGTCACGGGCTCAATGTACGTTGCCGACCCCCGTCGAGATGAACCCGGCGTGCGTGTTCTGGACTTTTGCGGCCGCCAACATGGATGCGTCGGGCCCACCTTCACCTACAGTCTCGTCTCATGGGCCTGTTCTCGCGCTTCACTTTGCCGTCGGTCAAGCCGTCAGAAGCTATGGACATGCTGAGTGCGGGAGCGACCATGCTGGATGTCCGGGACAACTCCGAATGGAACGCCGGACGGGTCCCCGGGGCCGTGCACGTCCCGGCGGCGAACGTCGCCGCCCAGGCACCCAAACGACTTCCGAAAGGCCGACCCGTCGTTGTGGCTTGTCGAACAGGCTCGCGCTCCAAGTCCGCTACCCGGCTTCTCCGGGAGCAGGGCATCGAGGCCTACAGCCTGTCCGGCGGTTTGGCCGCGTGGGAATCGGCCGGCGGTCGAGTCGCCGGTAAGGGCAACAGGCCGGGGATGATCGCCTAATCGGGCAGGGCGCTTAACGCCGATCCATCACCACGGAACGATCTGCCTGTCCTCCCACAGCACACCGGTGGGAACGACGTTGCCTTCATCATCCGTTGCCTCTCGATCGGCCAGCCACACGATTGTTTCGGCGCCCTCCTCGGCGGATCGCGGAGCGTCGGGTCCACCCATGTCGGTCCGGCAATGCCCGGGGCATACGGCGTCTACCAGGACGCCGCGTTGCCCCCACTGCATCTCAGCGGCGAAATTCCGCACCAGCGCGTTCACTCCCGCTTTCGAGATTCGATACGGAGCCAACCCGCCGCTCGTTCCGGGTCCGGTGAACCGACCCAGGCACGCGGACAGAGCGATGACCCTGCCGGATCGATTCTTCACAAGGTCCTGCGCAAAGGTTTCGATGCTGTAGAACGCGCCGTCCAGGTTGATGCTCATGACGCGTTGCCATTCATCGGGGCTTGTGCGGATGGTGCGTGTCATCTTGGCTGCCATCACTCCGGCGGAAAGCACCAGGACATTCGGTGGTCCGACATGGGCGACGGCGTCCGCAGCCCGAGCGAGCGATGCCGGGTCCGCAACGTCCGCCGCCACAGGGATTGCCTCCACACCGTCGTTGACGAGCTCAGCTGCGGCAGCAGTAACGCGCGAGTGGTCTCGACCGAGCACGATGACGCGGGCGCCCCGACCGCCAATCCCCCGCGCTGCAGCCAGACCGAGACCTCGACTGCCTCCCGTCACGAGCGCAACCGTGTCCGACCCGAGGAAACCCATGGGGCAACTGTGGCGCCTGTCGGCAGGACGTGCATCCGGACGCGTTCGCGCATGCGCCGAGGGCTACTGTTAGGACCACATTCATCTGCACGTGAGAGGAACGCCTCCGTGGCGAGCGAGCCCCCCAATTCCGTTGTCAGTCGCTTCGGCCCCAACGAGTGGTTGGTGGACGAGATCTACGAGCAATACCTAAGGGACAAGAACTCCGTCGATCCAGCGTGGTGGGACTTCTTCGAGGACTACGCCCCGGTGGAGTACTCACCCGCAGCCGTGCCGCACGCCGCCGCGGCCGCCGCTGCTGCCCCGGCACCCGCTGCACCCGAGCAGAGTTCTTCGACACCAACGACTTCCCCAGCCCCGTCGAAACCTGCCTCGACTCCGGCGTCGACTCCGGCGTCAACGCCCGCGTCGACACCTCCGCCAGACGCCGCCACGCCACCGTCCAAGGACAGCACCGATGCGTCCGTGGTTGAACCCGAGGTACTTCGCGGAGCGGCCGGTCGCGTAGTGACGAACATGGAGGCCAGCCTCTCGGTGCCCACCGCCACCAGCGTGCGATCGGTGCCGGTGAAGTTGCTGCTGGACAACAGGGTGGTGATTAACAACCACCTATCGCGCGGGCGAGGCGGCAAAGTGTCGCTCACCCACGTCATCGGCTTCGCGGTGGTGCGAGCCATGTCAACGATGCCCGAGATGGGTTACGGCTTCACCCAGGTGGATGGCAAGCCCGCCGTACTCCGCAACGAAGACGTGAACCTCGGATTGGCAATCGACCTCGCGAAAGACGATGGCACGCGTCAGTTGCTCGTTCCGAACATCAAGGGTGCCCAGCGGATGGACTTCGCCGCTTTTTGGGCCGCCTACGAAGACGTGGTCCGGCGCGCCCGTGGCGGCAAACTCGAGGTCACGGACTTCGCCGGCACCACGGTCTCGTTGACGAACCCGGGAACGATCGGCACGAATCATTCGATCCCTCGCCTGATGGAAGGGCAGGGGTGCATCGTTGGGGTCGGAGCGATGGAGTATCCGGCGGACTGGCAGGGCGCATCGTCGGAGACGATCGTCCGCAACGCCGTGTCGAAAATCATGACGCTCACGAGCACCTACGACCACCGCATCATCCAGGGTGCGCAATCGGGCGAGTTCCTGCGCCGCATTCATCAACTTCTGCTCGGCGAAGAGGACTTCTACGGCGAAATCTTCCGATCCCTACGCATCCCCTACGAGCCGGTTCGCTGGGCCAACGACATCTCGGCCAGTCACGAGACGGACCTGGACAAGACGGTCCGGGTGCAAGAGATCATCCACGCCTACCGTGTCCGAGGGCACTTGATGGCCGACACCGATCCCCTGGAATACGAGCAGCGCTCGCATCCCGACCTCGACGTGCTCAGCCACGGGTTGACACTGTGGGATCTGGACCGGGAGTTCCCCACCGGAGGCTTCGGCGGTCGCGCCCTGATGAAACTTCGGGAGATTCTTGGCGTGCTGCGCGACGCCTACACCCGCACAGTCGGCATCGAATACATGCACCTGCAAGATCCCGAGCAGCGTCGGTGGATCCAAGAGCGCGTCGAGATTCCGCACGTGAAGCCCGACCGCGACGAGCAGCTGCGCATGCTGAACAAGTTGAATGAGGCCGAAGCTCTCGAGACCTTCTTGCACACCAAATACGTCGGACAGAAGCGATTCTCACTCGAAGGCGCGGAGTCCCTCGTCCCATTGCTCGATGAAATCCT